>Ga0172380_10000023_pt1 | contig 347248 bp, 282 predicted proteins | sample Leawe162metaG_FD_119747 | JGI IMG/M metagenome (GOLD analysis project Ga0172380, IMG submission 119747) | Leachate microbial communities from a municipal landfill in Southern Ontario, Canada - Leachate well 162 metaG | ecosystem: Engineered > Solid waste > Landfill > Unclassified | place... | reverse complement strand
GTTCCTTTCTTGCATCCTTACTCATTTTTAGCCTCATTCATGTGACCTCTGCTAATTGGCAAAAGTCAGATTTTAGTTGAGGCAACGGTTCAAGGAAGGTCAGGTTTTTGATGAGTCAATGCGCTACAGACTCGCGTTAGAATTTCATTCCAAAAATCTAACGGCGGACTTGCTCTAGAATTCCATTCCAAAAGTCTAACAGTGCGTATTGCGTTAGAATTTCACTCCAAAAATCTAACAGCGGACTGGGGTTAGGTTTTCAATCCAAAAATCTAACAGCAGACAGGTCAGATTTTTATTCCAAAGATCCAACAGCGCCGCGACGTTAGAATATTAATCCGAAAATCTAACCATCAACAATTGAACCTTTTACCTTGTCACAGCGTTATTAAGAATACACGCTGTTTATGAGGTGCCATCATGAGCTGTCATGGCGAAATTTTAAACTTCATCTCCGCTCTCCCTTCTGGTGCATGGTTTTCCACTCAACAAGTATTAAATCTGGGCACGAGAGAAGCCATAGACCAGTGTCTATATAGATTGGTCAAGTGTGGTTATCTCACGCGCATTGCTTGGGGACTATTCACGCTGAGAACAAGCGAGCAAAACTTTGAACCACTGGCGGTGGCAGCATTCAAAGCAGAAATCTTCAAAAAGAAGGTTGCTATTAACGGGCTCGATATTGCAAAGCGACTTGGCTTGGTTGCTCGCGCTCCAGACCAACAGCTCTACAGCGTGCATGGTGTCAGTAGCACGTTCCAATCAATGAAGCGAGAAATCTCACTAAAGAGCTACTCTCCTAGAAAAATAGCGCTCGGAGATTCACCAATAGGTGAAATCATAAGCGCACTCTGGTTTCTCGGTGAGACTAATTGTGATAACTCAGCAGTGGCCAGAGCCTTGAGTACTCTTAATAATGAAGGTATCCGAGAACTAGCACAATCAGCCCATCGCATGCCGGGCTGGCTGACAAGGAAAATTCGCTTTAGTATCGGCTGTCAGGGAATTACCTGACAGCCGATACTGCCTGAAGCTCACACAGTCTGTATCCCTCACGATGTTCATTATCAATCAAACGCACTAGTTAGATCTAAGTGATCTACTGCTGCGTAGCTAATTGTAGTGCCGCTGTGTGCTCGGCAGTTGTGACCAAGGTGGCATAGCCGAATTGCAAGGCTGACATATAGGCGCTGTGTACGTCTTTTGCGGCAATAGTTTCGCCATTGAATTCGAGGTCACGAGTAGCGCAGGCGTCATGCACAACGATTACGTCATAGCCAAAATCGTTGGCGGCTCTACTGACGGCGTCAATACACATATGGCTCATGGCACCACAAATCACCACTTCATCTATGCCATTTTTATCTAGTACTTCGCCAAGGTCGGTGTTTCTAAAAGAGTTTATGTGACTTTTCACTATCACGTGCTCACCAGCAATGTTTTGCACTTTTTTGTGTATCTGTGCTCCTTCAGTGCCAGGGGCGAAAAATGGGGCATCAGTTGTGGGAAACTCATGACGCACGTGAATTACCAGGTCGCCACTCTTGCGGGCGCTGTCGATGAGTATGGCGGCGTTGTCTGCTGCGGCATCCATACCACTTAGTGTCCACTTGCCACCAGGAAAATAATCATTCTGAATGTCTACAACTATGAGAGCTCTCTTCGCCATTGCTTGCTCCTATTTACTCATTTGCTTATTTATGGACTGACTTTTGATTACTGACTCTTCTTCTCATCTGATATTGAGCTTAGTTTGCCTTGGGCATCGTATACGGTCACTGGCCCGAATAATTCAAGGTCGCTTCTAATTTTTTTAGCATCACCGACTGCTGCCACCACAAGGTTGTTAGAGTCGATAAGTTTACGAGCTGCTGCTCTAACATCGTCGACTTTCACTGCAGTCACTTTGTCTGCATAAGTCTTGAGGAAATCATCAGGCAGATCATAGAGTTTAGCTTCTAACAGTCGTTGAGCTAATCCGCTTTGAGTCTCTAGACCCAATTGGAAGGAGCCAGCTAGATAGTTTTGTGCGCTCTTTAGTTCGGCGTCGGTAACTTTAGTTGTGCGCATGCGGTCGAGTTCGTAGAGAAATTCTTGCAAAGATGGATTTGTCACTTCAGTGCGCACATTGGCACCGGCAAAGAAAGTGCCGGGTTGCTTGCGCGCGGCCATGCGACTATAGGCACCATAGGTGTAGCCTTTGGCCTCGCGAATATTGAGAAAGAGCCTGGCATGGGCAGCTCCGCCAAGAATTTGATTCATGACCACCATGGCGAAGTAATCAGGATCGCTTCTTTTGACGCCAACATTGCCAACCTTTATTGAGGTTTGCACTGAGCCGGGGCGATCGACTAGATAAATGCGACGACCACTTTGCTTGGGCATTTCGGGTTGTGCTGCTATGGGTACATCAGAGGCTTTCCATTGGTCACCAAATTTGCTGGCAATTAGCTCGCGCATTTTAGTCTTATCAAAGTCACCGACCACCACCATCACTGAGTGATTGGGCTGATAGTGAGCCTTGTGATATGCCTCAATGTCTTTTCTTGTGATTTTGTTGAGTGACTCTTCTGTTGGGGCGATGACCGAATAAGGGTGTTCACCAAAGAGAACTTTATTGAATCTTTCTTCTACAAGAAACTCAGGGTTACCTCTTTTTATGGTCAGTGCCTGAATCTGGTTGATTTTTTTTAAAGCCAATTCGTTTTCAGGAAAACTAGGATGGAGCAACACATCAGCAAGCACTTCAAACAGTCGGCCTGTGTATGGCGAGAGGGCTGAACCACTCAGTATGGTGTAATCGTAGTCGGTGCTTGCAGCTAGGCCACCGCCGATGAAGTCTATTTCAGAGGCAATTTCTTTGCTCTTTCTTGTGGTGGTGCCTTCAGTTAATAGATCGGCTGTCATGTCGGCCAGGCCGAGCATGTCCTTGGGCTCATTGCTAGTGCCGTCACGAAAACCAATTGTCGCTGAGATAAATGGGTAGCGGTGGTCTTCAACCAGTTGTACTTCTAGACCATTTTCAAGCTTGTAGCTTGTAATTTCTGGCAGGTTAAAAGGCCTTGGTGCTGACATTTTAGGTGCATCTTTGCGCCAAGCTTCAACTGCTGTGTTGGTTACTTGTGCCCGCGAAATGCTTTCTGCCTTAGGAATAATTGGCTGGACTGGAATGCTTTTAAAATTATCGCTTTTCGCAGCAGTACTTATATCAGCAGTGCTTTTGGCCTGCTGACTAGAGCGAGGGTGGGCCGTTATTTTGGCAAAGGCCGGGTTTATGGCCCCATTAATTATTAGTGTTGTGGCAGTGAGGTTGAAAAGTCGCTTTGTTATTGATGTATTTTCCATTTCTAAACTCTAACTTTCCTTTTTCTTTGCCGGAACGACATCGACAGTGGTGGAACCTTCTTTTGAAAACATTTTGCCAGCTACCCGCTGAATATCATCTGTCGTGACATTGAGGTAGGCTTCGACGTCTTTGTCGACCAAGCCGGGGTCACCAAAGAAGGCGGTATATTCTGCTAAAAGTTCAGCCCGGCCCAAGGACCGTTGTAGTGAAGAATGGCTGTTCGATGAGAAGAGCTGACGCAATATCTGATTCTTTGCTTTTTGCAATTCAACATCGGTCACTTTGGCAGTTTTGATTTTGTCTAGCTCCTCAAAGACGACTTCTCTAACTTTTTCAGGAGTAGAACCAGGTTTGTAGACTACAAAAGTCTCAAACAAAGAAGGGCCACGGCGCTCATCGTATGAGCAATTAACCTGCAAGGCCACTTGATCTTCTTTGACTAGACGCTGGTATAGCCTTGACGATTCACCGGTAGAGAGAATAGTCTGCAACAAGTTAAGAGCGTAGAAATCTTTTTCTCTTCTAGCTGGTGCTTTCCAGGCAATCCAGAAAGCTGGTGCCTGAGCTTGTGCGTCCTCGACTTTTAAATACTTGGCTTTGGTCTGAGTTGGTTCACTGAGATCTGGGCGTTTGGGTAGCAGCACTCGAGGAATGGTTGCAAAATATTTTTCTACCAAACGAGCGGCTTCGTCGCTGTTAAAATCTCCAACAATAGCCATTGTGGCGTTGTTGGGTGCGTAATAGGTATCGAAGAATTTACGAACGTCTTCTACTGATGAAGCTTCTAAGTCTTCAAAATAGCCAATTGGGGGGTGGCCGTTGCTCCAGTTGTCGAAAGCCATTTCTTCAAGCTTGATTGAAGCTGGTGCATACGGCTGGTTGTCGACCCTGAGGCGCTTTTCTTCTTTTACTGTTTCTAGCTGGTTGGCAAATTTTTCAGGGGTAACCTTAAGCGAGCGCATGCGGTCTGACTCTAACCAGAGAGCGAGTTCTAATTGATTGCTGGGCAACTTTTCAAAGTAGTTAGTAAAGTCAGCATGGGTAGAGGCATTGAGGCTGCCGCCAGCACTTTCTATGTATTTAAAATGGTCCATCTTGCCGACATTTTCAGAGCCCTGAAACATCATGTGCTCAAACAAGTGAGCAAAACCAGAGCGCTTTTTCACTTCATCTCGGGCGCCGACATCATAGACAATCGCCACTGATACCACTGGCACCGAATGATCTTCAGAGAGCACTACTCTTAAGCCATTGGCTAATTTAAAGTCTTTGTTGACCGGTATTAGTGGGCTCTTGATTTTGATATCGGGCTTGCCGTTTTCAGATATGTCGGCGGCGCAGGCTATGTTAGTTGCTGCGATACCGAGAGCGAGATTGAGAGCTAGGCTTAGTGTTATGTTGCGCCGCAGCCATTGAGGCAAGCCAAAAGCCTTTTTATTGGCCGGTTTACCTAATGGCCAATTTTTTTGAAAGTTCATTCTCAGACTTGATCCTTATCTTTATTATTAGTGCTCTTCGTCAATTATCTCGATCAATTTCGTCAATCATCTTCGTCGTCGTCTGTGCCTAGTAAAACGCTGGACCAGAATATAGAAACTACCAAGAGTGCCAAAATTCCAGCCCCAACGCAGACTTTCTCTGGTGCGCCATAACGGTGTAGCATCAAATATGATGAAAGGCCTAGAACTAGGCCTAATAGCGCCACTACATGATTGAGCGAGAAGCTGCGTAGCATTTACCGTTCTCTTCCTCTTCCTGTTGTTTTCACTTCCTGCTCTTTTTCTTTTTTAACCACGGGCTGATTTGAGGGTGTCGGCACAGGTGCATTTTTCTCTGTTACTTGGAATGGTCTCAATTAAGTTGACCAAGAGAGATTGCAGCTTGGTGATATTGGCGGCAAAGACTTTCATCACTTCTGCATGTGAAACGGGCTCAACGTTTGCAGTTACTCCACTATCATAGTCGGTAATCAACGAAACGTTGACAACACACATCGAAAGTTCTTTTGCCAAGTATGCTTCGGGATACTGGGTCATGTTGATAACTTCCCAACCCATTTTGTTAAACCAAGCAGACTCGGCTTTGGTTGAGAATCGCGGGCCTTGAATTACTACCACTGTGCCACTTGGGTGCATGGTGATGCCAGCTTTTTCGCCTGCCTTGACCGCTAGCTCTCGCAGTTGAGGGCAGTAACACTCGGCTGGCGAGACGTGGGTGGTGATTGGTCCGTCATAGAAAGTGTCGGCCCGTCCAGAGGTGCGGTCTATAAACTGGTCACAAACCACAAATTCGCCTGGTTTGACATGGGCTTGTAGCGATCCGGCGGCGCATGGGGAGACCAGTCTGGTCACGCCCAGCGACTTCATTGCCCAAAGATTGGCTCTAAATGGCACTTTGTGAGGGGGAATGGTGTGCTTTTCACCGTGTCGCGGCATGAAAGCAACGCGTTTTCCGCCCATGGTGCCAATGGCAACAGCAGCAGAAGGCGGTCCATAAGGTGTTTCTATCAATTTCTCTTCGTATTTGTCAAAGAGTTTGTAGAAGCCGGAGCCGCCAAATATACCTATGTCTGCTAAAGAAGCATCTGCTAAATCGGCTGTGCTGGAAGGTGATTTTGTTGCCATTAGATTCTCGTGTTTGTGTGACTACAAATTATTGGTCAGGGAAGTGCCAGGTACGTGTTTGGAAACGTGTTTGGGAATGTGTTTGGAAACGTGTTTGGGAAGTGCCAGAAATATGGCGTTGATCGTAGCACTAACCTGTCCAATGCCTTGTTAGCATTTCAGAATTGACATTTTTTTTCGCCTTCGCACTCGAAGACAAAAGGCTTACCAGAAAAAATTTCTTAAAACCGTCTAAAACCTGGCGTGACTGGGTATAAAGGGCTTGTCAAGGTAGTGATTTCGTTTCGAAAGTAAGTCGGGGTCTTGTTTTATATGTTATGGAAACACCTTCTAGCACTCCCAGTTGCTCTATCACTGGCTTTAGGCGGCTCCGGATTACTAGGTGGTCAAACTCAGAATACTTACCTTGCTTCCCTTCCTGACAAAGAGCGCTTGGCTCACAACATTGCTCTCGTTCCGTCTATACGTCCAGACGGCCTATACCATAGGGTCTGGCGGCTGATCAAAGAAGATTATTATGAACCCAGCTTTACTGGCCAATCTTGGGACCGCTGGGAACATCGCTATGACGGTAAGCTGAAAAATCTTGAAGATGCACACAAAGCCATTGAGACGATGCTGGCTAGTTTGGGTGACCGTTATACTCGCTTCTTAGACAGAGATGCCTTTGACGATGAAAAGTCGCAAATTGATGCCAAGCTTTTTGGCATTGGTGTGCAGATAGGCCTTGATCCCGATAGTCACAAAGTAATTGTCATTACCCCAATTGAGGATACGCCAGCCTACCGGGCCGGTATTCTTGCCTCAGACGAAATTACTGAGATTGACGGCAAAAGCACAAAAGGCTTTAACGTTGAGGATGCCGCTAAGCATATTCGCGGACAAATCAATACGCCTGTCAATCTGGTCTTAACTCGCAGTGGCAAGCGGGTCAAAGTTAAAGTTGTACGTGCTGAAATTGCCATCAAAGCTATTCCCACAGCTAAAATGCTCGACTCAGAAGTGGGCTACATTCGGCTATCCAGTTTTATCTCGCAGCAGGCCAACCGTGAAATGAAAGAGGCTATTGCCAAGCTCTCCGGTGCCAAAGGCATAGTGCTTGACTTGCGTGACAATCCTGGTGGTCTGTTAACCAATGCCATTGATATTTCAAATATGTTTCTTGATTCTGGAAACATACTGTCTACTGTTGATCGCGATGGTTATAAGACGCCAGCTCAGTCCGATGGTCATCCAATTTGTATGAAACCATTGGCGCTACTAATAAATAAAGGCAGCGCTTCTGCTTCTGAAATTACATCAGGAGCGCTTCATGATAATAATCGTGCGATTCTGGTTGGTCAAAGAACCTTCGGTAAGGGCCTTGTGCAGGGCATCAACCGCCTTGAGGATGGCAGTGGTGTCAATGTCACTATTGCCAAATATCTCACACCAAGTGACACTGATATTCATAAGAAAGGCATTTCACCTGATGTTGCCATTGAACTTTCAGAGCAAGACTTGAAAGATAAGAAAGGTCCTTGGTGGTTAGAAAAACCATCCGCGGGCGTTCATCGTGGCCCTGAAGACGGTAAAGATGTGCAGCTAAAAGCCGCACTAGAAGCCGTACACAAGCGTATTCAAGACGTAGATCACTTGGCTGTCCATGTAAGATAATAAATTCAATTTTCCAGTGCATTTGCGGTGAACTATTGCAGTCAACTTGATATTCTTGTGGTTCCACTAGATGAGTTGATCAATGCCAACTGGAACCCCTGCTCAAAAAGGTCTCACTATAATTGGCACTGAGGCCGGTTGCGGTAAAACTGTCTTTATGACTGGCCTGTCTGCATTGTTGCGTCAACAGGGCGTTGATGTGCGCGCGGTTAAACCGATAGTTCTTGGTACCAGAGAGCGAGCCGAGTCTGAGATCTCATTTATTTGCTCCATCAGTGGCACTCCGCGCAACTATCCAGCCACTATCATTTCATCGGCCAAAAATCTATCTGAAGCGCAATGGGAGCAGTCTCTTTCGGTTGGCCATGACTCTTCCCAATTTAGCTTTGTCGAGACTCCTGGTGGTTGTGCTTCGCCAATGAGTTTTGAGCAAAACAATGTTGGCACTTTGGCGCATTCCTGGAAAGACAGTCGAGATTTTGCTCGCGAACTTGGCTACCCTTGCATAATTGTCGCTCACCACAACCAGGAAGCAATCGAAAAGCTTGTCTTGGCCTATAGCTATATGCAAGAGCTGCCAATCACTGGCATGGTGACTGTGGAAACCCAGGCCAACGAAGGCAAGGTGCTAGAGAGTAAGTTGACACGAACAGAAGTGGCCTTGCTACTTGCTTCACGTACCAAGGCTCCGTATCTGGGCTGCATTAAGTTCAGCCCGTCTATCTCAGTGCCCAGAGTCAATCAAGGTAACTTAATCAAAGTAATATCAGAAGGGGTTGATCTCTTGCTTATTCTCAAGTCGTTGAATTTAGCCACTGTCAAATAGAGTAAGTCTGCTAACGACCGCCAAAGTCGCGATAGAAACTATTAGGGTCGTTCTGCCTCAACCGTCTCAGCGGTTTAATTTCTTGAATAACTTCTTGCCCAGTATGGCGCAGGAAGTCTCGCAAGGTTCGGCCTCTTGTTGGCGCAGGTGCCGGTGCCTTTGAATTAGCTTTCTTCCTGGGGGGCGATGTTCTAGCAGCTTTCTTTATCGTCTTAGTTGGCTTGCTGCTAACTTTTGCATCTTTTGTAACTTTGGCATCTTTTATCGGTGGTTGCGTAGTTGGCGGTGCAACTATATTTGGTGTGGTTTTAGGGCTGACAATCGGCTCACCACCCGTAGTATTAGAATTAGTATTAGACCTAGCATTAGAGCTAGCATTCGGATTGGTACCTGAATTTATATTACTCTTAGCAGCATTACTCGGTGCAGCATTCTTTTGATTCTGATAAAAGTAGAATATACCGGCTGCTAGAGCGCCGACTAAGAGAAGAAGAGAAAGAACTACTAGTAGCAGTTGCTTTACTCCAGAATTGTCTGGGTTAATTGTTTTTTTGCTTTGTTTGGCTGCACTGGTTGACCGTATGGTAGATCCGATGGCAGCTCCCATGGCCGGTTCCACAGCAGGTCCAAGTGTAGTACTTGGCGACATGGGCTTTCCCGCTTGGAGCCTGGCATCTTCAGTCTTCGTAGTTTCTACTTTAGTAGTTTCCGGCTTAATTTTGACCGCGCCAACTGCGTCTACTTTTTCATAGGTGAGCGTTGCTTCTGACTCAAGGCGGTTGGGATAGTTTTTGAGAAGTTCTGTCCTCAATTCTTGCATTGAGGCGAAGCGTTCGTCTGGTTGTTTCTGCAAACATTTCAAAACAACCGCTTCCAGCTTTTCAGGTAAATTTAGCCCTGGGGCAATGCTCTCAAATGAGGGTGGATATTCTGATAATTTGCGCGCTATAGTCTCTGGAAAGCTGGCACCACGATGGGGAACTTCGCCCGTAAGGCTGCGAAACATCACGACCCCAAGGCTGTATATGTCAGAGCGGTTGTCAACCGTTCCGCCTGTGCACTGCTCGGGGCTCATGTAAAAGGGCGAGCCCCAAATCTCTCCCGACCTAGTCAATTGCTGTACTTCAGATGTCAGTTTGACAATGCCGAAATCAAGTATCTTGGCGAATTCGAACTGTTCTCTTATGCCTATCATGATATTGAGTGGCTTGAGGTCACGGTGGATAATTCCCTGGCTGTGAGCGTAGCTCATTGCTTCGCAGATTTGTACGAATATTTGCAGTGCTCGAGCCATTTCTAGCCGCTTGTCTTGGTCTAAAATTGTTTGGAGAGATTTGCCCTCAACTAGTTCTAAAACCAGGTAAGGCTCGCGCTTTTCGGTAAAGCCAAAGTCAAACGTTGTCACTATGCCTGGGTGGTTCAGTAGACCTAAGGCCTTGGCTTCTCTGCCCAGCCTTTGCACGGCCGTGGCGTCAGTGGCAATTTCTACTGGTAAGAATTTGATTGCCACGTCACGGCCAATGGTTTCTTGACTGGCCCGAAAGACATTACCCATACCGCCGACGCCAAGCACCCCAGTGATGACATAGGCGTGACCAACTCTGGTACCGATCAGGTCGGCAGCAGTCGCTTGTTTAACAGTAAATTCTTGGGGATCCAATTGTCTACTTCAGGTTGTTGCTTTAGGTCGGTGCTTCAGTACTCGAATTCAGGCGATTGCTTCCGATGCTATTTAGGATACCCAGGCCTTATTTTAGCCTTTTCTCCTGTGGTTTTGGGGCTGTGCTGAGGCCAACTATAAAACATATATATCGTAGGGCCTTTTTTGAGGCAAAATGTGATACTTATTTAGCGTCAGCACCGCCGTGAGTGAGAAGTGAAAGACGCACACCATGACTCAAGTAAGACTCTGGCCAACGAGCTTAGGCTGCCGTCTAATTCTAGCGAGCTGATTATCTATACTATGTCTGATTCAAGTGGCGAGACCGCTGAATCTGTTGCTCGCGCAGCTCTTGTTCAATTTCCACCCGGTCATGCTTCTATCTATAGAATGCCCCAGGTGCGTAGTTCGCAGCAAATTCCGGCCATGGTCAAAGAAATTTCGCAGGGCCGCTCGATTATTGCTTACACATTGGTTCTGCCTGAATATAGAGAGACCCTCGAAGCCGAAGCCAATAAATACAAAGTACCAAGCATAGACCTAATTGGTGGCTTGATGGCTCGTATTGGCAATTTGACTGGCGCTCAACCGCTTTCACAGCCTGGTCGCTTGCACCTGCTAGACGAAACTTATTTCAAGCGTATTGAGGCTGTTGATTTTGCCATCCGCTTTGATGATGGCAAGAATCCGGATGGTATCTTGCAGGCCGATGTGGTTCTAGTGGGAGTATCGCGCACAAGCAAAACTCCTAACTGCATGTACTTGGCCCATCACTATGGTTTAAAGGCGGCCAATGTGCCAATCGTTTACGGCGTCGAACCGCCTCTAGCTTTATTTCAAGTACCGGCTAAGCGTATTTTTGGCTTGAAAATTGACCCTTACCAATTGCAAGAAATTAGAAGTACAAGAGCAGCTGTTCTTGGTATGCCAGGAAGCAGTGATTACGCTGATCCCGATCGCATCATGCAAGAGAGTCGCTATGCCAAGAAGATTTTTAGAGAGTTAAAATGCCATATCCTAGATGTTTCAGCGAAAGCCATCGAAGAAACATCTTCAGAGATTTACATGAATATCCGCGAATAGTCTTACCCTGCTCCCAAGCCTTGCTTAGTCCTAAATTTTTTTACTTAGTCCCGAAGCCCCACATACACTAATGGAGAGAGAAATCATGGTGAGTATGACAGAAAGCAGTCAAGCTCCAATAAAGGATAAATATGCTCAGCTGAAATTGGCTAAGCGCGTTTATCTTTTTGAAGAAGGTTATGATGCATTTGCTGGCAATCGTGATGCTATGAAAGACCTACTTGGTGGTAAGGGGGCAGGCTTAGCCGAGATGACTCATTCAGGGGTTAACGTTCCCCCTGGTTTGACCATCCTCACTTCTTGCTGTCGTCAATATACTGAAAACGGTCAAACAATGCCTGCTGGTTTGTTTGATGAAGTACTGCTTGAGTTGGCTCATATCGAAAAGAAGGTCGGTCGCACACTTGGCGATTTGAAAAATCCATTGCTTTTGTCTGTGCGCTCTGGCGCTAAGTTCTCGATGCCTGGCATGATGGACACGATTTTAAATCTTGGTCTTAATGACCAGACGGTTGAATCGATTACGGCCTTGACCAGCAATGCTCGCTTTGCCTGGGATAGCTACCGCCGCTTCATTGCCATGTATGGCAGTGTTGTTTTAGAGATTAGCAAAGACAGTTTTGAGGATCTGCTAGAAGATTTGAAGGACGAACTTAAAATTGAAAGTGACGCTGAATTCACTGTCGACAATTTGAAAAAGTTGGCAGAGCAGTTCAAAGCACTTGTGCAAACGCGCTCAGGCAAGCCTTTTCCTCAAGATGCCAAAGAGCAATTGCAAGGCTCTATCGAAGCGGTATTTAGATCATGGAATAACAGTCGAGCAATTTATTACCGCAACCTCAATAAAATTGACCACAATCTAGGCACTGCCGTAAATGTGCAATCAATGGTGTTCGGTAATTTTGATGATACATCGGCTACTGGCGTATGTTTCACTCGCAACCCTAGTACTGGTGAAAAGCTCTTGTACGGTGAGTATCTAGTTAATGCTCAGGGTGAAGATGTGGTGGCTGGTACTCGCACACCACTGAAGATCTCTGACATGGCTGTCGGTATGCCTAAGGTATACGAAGAGCTTTTAGCCAATGTTGGTCGCTTAGAGCAGTACTACCGCGATATGCAAGACATTGAGTTTACGATTGAACAGGGCAAGCTTTATTTGTTGCAGACACGAAGCGGTAAGCGCACCGCAGCCGCTGCCGTTAAGGTTGCTGTCGATATGGTTGCCGAGGGTATTCTCACTCGTGAAGAAGCTCTCAATAGAGTTGAGCCAATGCAGCTCAATCAGCTGCTATTGCCTTCGTTTATTGCTGAAGACAAAGCTAAAGCCAAGAGTGAAAATCGCTTGATTGCTACAGGGCTTAATGCCTCTCCAGGAGCCGCTATTGGCAAGATTATTTTCAATCCTGATGAAGCTGAAAAAATGGCCAGTCAAGGTCTCAAAGTAATTCTCATCAGAATTGAAACCTGTCCAGATGATATTCACGGCATTGTTCCATCTCAAGGTGTTATCACCAGTCGCGGTGGCATGACCAGCCATGCTGCTGTTGTCGCTCGTGGCATGGGCAAGCCTTGCGTAGCTGGCTGTGAGGCTCTCAAAATCGACCTAGATCGCGAAGAAATGTATGTTGGCACCAAGCTCTTCAAGAAAGGCGATTTAATTTCAATTGACGGATCTACCGGTGAAATTTTCGAAGGTCAAATCATTACCCACGATCCTGATTTCTCCCAAGATTTTAAGACTTTGCTTGATTGGGCCGATCAAGTGAGAACGCTTTTGATTCGCACCAATGCTGATACTCCTGAAGATGCCAAACTGGCTCGTGAGTTTGGTGCTCAAGGTATCGGCTTGTGCCGCACGGAGCACATGTTTATGGCTCAAGACCGCCTGCCGGTTATGCAGCAAATGATTTTGTCTAATACCGATTTAGAGCGTGAAGCGGCTTTGGCTAAGCTTCTTCCCATGCAGCGTCAAGACTTTACCGGTATCTTCGAAGCCATGGCTGGCCTGCCGGTGACCATTCGTCTACTTGATCCACCCCTTCATGAGTTCTTACCTAGAGAAGAACACTTAATTGAAGAGGTTGCCACCATGCGCGCCAAAGGGGTAACTGGTGCTCAACTGCGCGAAAAAGAAGTGTTGTTGAAAAAAGTAGGCGAGCTCAAAGAAGCTAATCCGATGATGGGCCTTAGAGGTTGCCGTTTAGGCCTGCTTTATCCTGGTATCAATAAGATGCAGGTGCAGGCTATCTTTGAAGCAGCCATTGCCGTTAAGAAGCAAGGCCTAGAAGTCTTGCCTGAAATCATGATTCCTCTTGTTGGCCATGTCAATGAACTGAAATTTGCTAGACAGCAGCTAGAAGCCGTTGCCAAAGAAGTTATGGAACGCGAAGGCTGCGAAATTGTCTACAAGTTCGGCACCATGATTGAGATTCCGCGTGCTTGTGTCACAGCTGACGCAATTGCAGAATATGCCGAGTTCTTTAGCTTTGGCACAAACGATCTCACCCAGATGACTTTTGGCTATTCCCGGGACGACGCTGAAGGCAAATTCTTGCAGCGCTATCTCGATGGCGTCGATTGTCTTGGCTCTAAGCAAAGAGTGCTCAATAACAACCCCTTTGAAGTCTTAGACTTTGACGGGGTGGGCAAGCTAATGCAAATAGCCGTAGATTTGGGTCGCAAAACTAAGCCTGACTTGAAGCTCGGCATCTGTGGCGAGCATGGCGGCGAACCTCAATCAATCGCTTTCGCCCACAAACTTGGCCTCTCTTACGTTAGCTGCTCACCTTTCCGGGTGCCGGTGGCGCGTTTGGCAGCGGCTCAGGCGACATTGGTGTCTGGTGAACGTGATAAATAGACAAAGTCTATAAATGCTTGGTGCATAGGGATATTTCAAGATTTACTTGGGCATACCTATTGAGATTTCTAGAAGTGCATTCATATTTGAACGCACCGGTTTAGATAGGTTTAGAACATCCCCTTGCACTGGTAGAAAATAAATGAAGGTAGAGGAAACTAACCGCGGACCAACGATAGTTATGTCCATCGACGAGAACGTAGACGCCCTTTTACGGCTTCTACCAGATATGGAGCAATCCCTCGGCCCAGATCACCCTGATTTGGCCGATTACTACATTTCGCTTGGACTTTTGCTCTATCATGACAGCCGCTTTGAAGAGGCTGAAGAATTGTTCGTTAAGGCTTTGGCCATGCGCGAGCGTCTTTTAGCTGTTGATCATCCAGATGTAGCTGCCGCCCTGAACCACCTTGGCTTGGTCTATTTAGCTGAAGGTAAATATGCAGACGCCGAGCCACTTTTTAAGCGGGCTTTGAGTTTGCAGGAGAAAGTACTGGGGCCCGAGCACCTCAATATTGCTTCTGCTTTGAGCAATCTTGGTGATCTCTATATGACTCTCAGCCGCTTTGGTGAAGCTGAGGAAGTATTGAGGCGCGGTCTCAAGATTAGAGAGCGCTATTTGGGCCTAGAAGATGGCAGTTTGATTGAAATTCTTAACTCTCTGGCCAATATTTATGCCGAACAGGGCCGCAGAGCCGATGCTGAGCCATTATTTAGGCGGGTTTTGAAAATTGAAGAGCGGGTGCACGGGGCGGACCACCCTAGTGTCGCTAATGCTTTGAACAATCTGGCCTCTTTGTTCTTGGCCAAAGAGCAGTTTGAGCAAGCGGAACCAATGCATCGGCGTGCTTTGGCAATTAGAGAGCGGGTGCTCAGCCCAGATCATCCTAAAGTGGCTGAGAGCCTCAATAATTTGGGTTGGCTTTACCATCAACACGGCAACCACGCTCGGGCCGAGAGTCTATACCGGCGCGCTATTGAAATTTGGGAACACGCCCTAGGACCGGACCACGCCTATGTAGCGGCCTGCCTAGAAAACTATGCTGAGCTTTTGCGCAAGACTAACCGCTCAACTGAGGCCGTGACACTCGATAGGCGGGTGCAGCTGATTCGTTCGAAGTATATGGAATAGTTGAATTACTAACAGAGTGCTAGTTTGGATTAGCCTTCGCTTCTTTTCCGGCTAGAGCCATAGCCGTTTTTGAATCTTGGATTGAACCAACTTTGTCGCCCAGCTCTTGGCGAACCTGAGCGCGGTATGTATGGGCATCGGCACAAGGTTCTAGTTGAATTGCCTTTGTGAAGTCACTTTCTGCATCTTTCAAGTTTCCATTGTCTTCGCTGACGAATGCCCGATAGAGATAGGGACCTGCCAGTTTTGGAGCTAGTTGCACTGCTTTATTGCAATCGGCCATTGCCGCGTTGCTATTGTTTAAAAGCGACAAAGCCCTGCCTCTGAAGCTGTAGGCCGCAGCTGTGTAGTCTCCTCTGAGTTCGATGGCCCTATTGCAGTCTGCGATTGCCCCTTGGTAATCTTTGAGTTGTAGTCGCCAATAGCCCCGTTGGCCGAAGAGTAGGTTGTCGGTCTGATCAAGGGTAATGGCTTTATCTAAGTCTTTGATGCCACCATTATCTCCGTTGTGTAAACGAGCATCGCCCCTGGTGAAGTATGTTAATGGCTCTTTTGAACCAAGCTTAATTGCTTGATTGCAGTCGACAATGGTGCCATTTAGGTCACCAATCGTTTGACGTAGACCGGCTCTGCTTTCATAGACATTAATGCAAGTTGGATTGATTGCTATTGATTTGTCATAGTCTTGAAGGGCGCCAGTGGGCTCGCCTGCTTGTTCTCGCAAGCCTGCCCTGTTGAAGTAAGCTGCTGAGCAATTGGCATCAAGTTGCAGTGCTTGGTTGTAGTGCTCTAGCGCCTTTTTCTTGTCTCCGAATTTCTCGACAACAATTCCCAGATTGCATTGGGCCGATGCGTAGGTGGGTGAGAGTTGGGCTGCTTTGCTAAAACTCTCTTTTGCCAGTTCCTTTTGCTCAAGAGCAAGTTCGGCAATTCCCTGATCATTGAGTGAACGGGCGCACAATAGTTTGAGGCCACTATCTACAGCTGAACCAGGCATAACTGCCGAGCTACAGCTAATCAGAGTGCTCAAAATCAAGATTAGTATTTGTTGTGCCATACAAAGAGCATAGCTTTCATTGCGCTGACTGGGAAGCGTGATTACCGCATTCTATAGCCAATCTAAACGCACTTTTGTTGTTTAGAACTATAATTTAGTATGCCTGGGACGAAACCTCTGTTAGAGTGTTTAAGTGGAGGATTTATGGATGACTAATGCAAAACCCAAAGTACCAAAAATTGGAAAATCTAAGCCAGACTTGACCTTGCATGTTGAAAATAGCTCCAAGGCTCAAGGCCAGCCTTCTTTGTATTGTGCGGCTGCATCTGGCTCGGCCGCAATCAACTATTTGGCTAACGACGCCACTTTTGCGGAGCAAGAAGCTCAAATTGTATTGGACTCAATAAAGAAGCAAGCGGTGAAGTGACTGAGCCTCCAAAGATGCCTCTAGCTGGTCACTTAGAGGGCTTCCTGACTCAGCTCATTGCTACGTTGGCTCGATTTGTTGCAACTGGTTCTGTGATTATTTGCGCTGAATTCCCATCTGGTCAGAATTTGCGATCTATTTCTGAGCTGAACATTGCTTTACCAGACCATGATTCATATGGCCAACTAAGACAATGCTGGAAGGCTGGTGCGTTTGACCAGATCCCGAAAAAAGGTCTACTGATTCTAGATGAAGATCTGGGAACGGCCAATTCGATCATGACCTTAAAATTTGTTTGTAAGCCGTTGTCCGGAGAACAGCCTTTGCCTTACACAAACGATTTGAGTAGCGCTATTCTGAGAGATGGCAACGATACTCCATATGGCTACATTTCAGAATATAGCTACAGCTTCTATCCGGACATAAATTCCGAGAAGGCAAAAGCTATTGGATATATGCGCTACGATTTTCATCCATCTACCATGGGAGACGGTGATCTCGGTGCTCATCCATATTGTCATTTCCACGGCGGTCTTACTGGCGAAGAGCTTGAAGAAATCGAATTGGATGAATCAAAAGGAATTGTGCAGCGACAGCATGGTTTATTGAAGACTGAATTTCGGCTTCCGACAGGCATTATAATGCCCGAGGCCTTTTTAACTGTTTTGGAGTCAGCACTGTCGCCGAAGGCTCGAAGGCTCCGTATTGAAAATGCATTGTCCTCTTTGGAGCAAGAGAGAAGCTGGTACTACTTGATGATGGATCTCACTCCATCTGGAGTAAAACAGATTGGCCTGCAATACTATACAGTCCCAAAATGGAACCAGCTTCTGAGCCTGGAGGCTTGCAAGTTGGCGATGGCTAAGAACGGTTGGCGTAAGGATCTTCTTGAATGCTAACTGACTAACCTATTTCTTCTTTGGAAATTCCGCCGGTATACCCCTGGCTATGAAACGCATCAGCCCTGGTGCCATGCCATGAAGACGTTCGGCAAACTGACCAGGAAGAGTGAGAATCAGTTCGTGAGATCCGCCGCGGGCTAGGGCTCGCTCTATGTCGCTGGCGCATTGTTTGGTGCTTATACTGAGCACATGCTTCATGAGTACGCCACTGAGATCATTGCGCTCTGCAATTATGGTTGGGTTCTTCTGTCCGGCAACAGCGTTCTTTTCGAAAAATTCAGTTCTTACCCAACCGGGGCACACTGTGATGACGTCAATGAGATTGCCTAGCTCGGCGGCCAGGCCCTCTGATAGCCCAGTTAAGGCGAACTTGCTTGAGCAATAGCTAACACTGCCAGGGAAAGATATTTTACCGGCTACTGAAGCGACATTGACGATCTTGCCAGCTTTTGATGCACGCAAATGGGGCAAGGCAGCATAAGTGAGAGCCAGTGGCGTGAAGAAATTAACTTCGAATAGCCGCCGCCAGTCGGTCATTGAAAGATTTTCGAATTTGCCTGGTATGGCCATGCCGGCATTGTTGACGATAATATCAATGCCACCATAAGTGGTGAGACATTTTTCTACTAGTTTATCTACCATACCTTCTGCTGCTATGTCACCAACCACAATCTCGGCTCTGCCACCTAGGGCGATAACTTGCTCTTTTGCGCTTGTCAGGTCACCTTCGCTGCGGGCGGTTAAGACCAGTTGGGCTTTGTATTTTTCTGCTAGAAGCAGAGCTAAGCCCCGGCCGATTCCTGTTGAGGCGCCAGTGATTATTACTTTTGTGTTCTGTTCTATTTTTTTTGACATGTTTTGTTTTTGTTCTATATGAAGAAGAGAGTCTCAATACCGTAAATCGAAAGCAGGTAAGACAGCTCGGCGTCATACTCTGTGCTGAGCAGAACTGATTTTAGAGCATCTATTGATGATGAGCTGCGGTAGCGGGTCTTTAATAATTTCAAGTGCCTTTGAGCCAAGGGGGAGCTGCATTCCGATAGGCTGAGGCGGTAGGCTTCGAGCAAATAACCGGCTGCTATGTATTGGGCTAGCATCATGCTCAACAACATCAGGTAGGTCGCTGGAGTATCGACTGTTTGAGTTAGATAGAGAACTAGTGAGCCCATCAGAAGAAGAATGAAAAATACAAAAATGCTCAAACCGTTCAAAATGCCATTGACTAGGTGTATAAAAGCTTGCAGCGTCGCAATGCGAAAATTGCGTCTGGTGGCATGATTCAATACTTCACAGAGGTCTTCATATAGTGGTATGAACGAACGGGCACCTATTGCCGCTTTAACAGTACAGGCGGTTAGAGCCGAAACGGCAAAGATGATTAGTGCGTGAGTGTGATTTGGTATTGCCAGTAGTAGCAGAGTGACAAAGATTATCTGGGCGGCAATGAAGCAGATTGAGTAAATTGTTGCTAGCTTTTGCCTGGGCTTGGGCTCTAGCAGTAAGCCTTTGGCTAGTAGCTCACCTTGCAGCCCTTCTTCAAATTCTTGCCTTAGGCCTGAAGATCCGATTTGGGCCAAGATGCGCATTAAGCCTGTTTTGGAAATATATTTGCTCAGTTGCCGGGGGTCAGTCAATATTTCTTTTGCCGTGCCCTTTAAGGCCTTGGACAGAAATATATAGAGTAAGGGCAAGCGGCGAATGAAGCCAATTGGATCCTTTTTGTAGTTTAGGCCAGTAGCATCGAGTGTTTTCTCTCCCCAGTTTTTCAGTGACGACTTAATTATCTCTTGCAGTCTAATTTCGTAGTAGGTTGCGCCTACTGCTGTCGGCATGGCCGGAAGACCTGAGGAAGCAGCATTGAGCATTGGCTCGCTTGAACTATTCAAGCGGTTCTTCACTTCTCTATGCAACATATCAAATACCAGTATGCTCAGGGCAAAAGTGGTGTCACCGTTGCGCGAGAGATAAGCAATTTCTACTGGGGCTAAGTCAAGATGCTCGCCAGCGCCGCTGTCTTCTTTAATATTTTCGCCAGACAAAAAGCTTCGCAAGACCACCAAGGTTATGCAAACGACAATTAGTTCGACAAAATACACTAAATTTGTTAGCCAGCCTTAGTCAGCATGCTAGTTGTCAGCGAGCCAGTTACAACTTTCTGACGGAGGCCAAGCTTTCTCATAGTTTCGACTAAATCTTTCAAACTAGCATCCGGAGAAAGTTGAGCGTCAGACTCAATCGTTAGTGGTCCTTCGATGGTTTTGGCATCGCCTTGGTGCAAAATAATGACAGGAAGATCGTGGTAGGTATGTTTGACCCGACGCAGAGTTGATACTGCTTCGATTCCTACTGTAGACAGGCTCAGTACGACTAAATCGGCCTGGCTTTCGCGAATTTTTTGCTCTAATTTGCTTGTTGGCAGAGCGGTGCCGACCACTTCGAAGTCTTTGTGCTGCTCAAGCCAAAGGCTCAGCGTGACCAGTGCCAGACGGTCGCTGTCGACGATGAAAACTTTGGTGGGCGGGTTCATAAGTGCTTTCCTTACCTGACCTGCGGGCTACCTGGATTTGGGGGTGAAGTGGGGGTATCTCTGAGCCAAATTCAACATAAACAAAGTAGAACAATAGACTGTAGAACTACCAGCCCAACTGCTTCATTAACTCGTTTTGAAAAATAAAGACAAACTGAAGATGTATGCAAGTGTATACCGTTAGCTAGCTTTTTGGAATGTCAGGCATTGCCTATAGGCATTTAGGCCTCCTTGCCTGAAAAGCCTGAATGGGTACGGCATCGGGCCGGCTGTCAAGAGATAAGATGCAAGAAACTTAATCAGCTACTTCAGTGAAAGAAACAAGTCAATAGCTAGTCTGTGAACTCTAAAGAGAGATCTACATTGCGGGCAGAATGAGTAAGGGCGCCAGTTGAGATGGCATTTACTCCATTTATGAGATAACCGTTGAGATTTTCTAAAGTAATGCCACCGGAGACTTCGACAAAACATTCGCTGGTGCCAATACTGCTATTGATAGATATCTTTTGGATACACTGGCGTACCTCTTCTGGGCTCATGTTATCCAGCAATACGCGCTTGGCACCTTGGTCTAAGGCCTCTTGCAGCTCGTCTAGGCTACTCACTTCTACTGACAATATTTGACTCATCTGCAAATGTGGATGGGCTTTAAGAAACTTGGCTGCTGCTTCTAAGGCAGCCTTGACGCCGCCAGCAATTTTTAGGTGATTATCTTTAATTAGAATTGCGTCAAATAGACCAAAGCGATGGTTGGTGCCGCCACCAGCTCGCACGCCATAGCGCTCTAGCACGCGCAACCCAGGCGAGGTTTTTCGGGTGTCGAGTATGGCGATGCCTTTGGGGCTGGCGAGGCTGGTGTAACGTCTAGTTTGAGTGGCTATACCCGAAAGCCTTTGCATGATATTGAGTGCCAGCCTTTCCCCTTTGAGGATGGCCTGAGCTGGACCGCTCAACTTGGCTACGACCACCGGCTTTACTGCTTCTATATAAGTACCGTCTTCTACCAGTAGTTCAATTGTCACGTCTTTGCTTAGCCTTTCCATCACCCGAGCTAAGAAGGGCAATCCTGCCACTACCGCTGGCTCTTTCAAGAGAATCTCAGCACTGGTATTGAGCCTGGGGCTGACTGTCGCTGCGGTGGTGAGGTCGAAGGGCTGCTCTATATCTTCGTTTAGGCTGCCGAAGTCTTCCAAGAAGGCAAGGTCAAGTAGTTTATCGATTAGCTCATCTTGCAGTTGTGCTGTAATTTTCGTTGATATTACGGTTGACATATACTTTTGGCTTGCCCTTTGTAATCTAGTTGAGAGTGCGTTAATATTATAAGCTTCGCTGGCTCTGGGTCTATGGAGTTGATATGAAGCTCGAAAAAGCGGTGGTTGCAACCGTAAATTTAAAGGTATCGACTGTGATTGCCATTATGGTAGTTGAGTTTCTAGTCGTAGCCTGTGTTGCTTCTATGGCCGCTAATTCGCAAGTATACGGCAGCCTGCAGCGCAGCCGCGATGCTCTGCTTGACCAACGAAATTATTTGCAGGGTGAAGCCAATCGTCTAGCCGTGCGAATTTCGGCTTTGCAAACGCAGCTCGATACAGTCAATAGCTATTTGCGCGATAACGACCGAGCGCTGCGTGATGTGGAAACTGCTATGAACCGTGCACAATAAGTGTTTAGAAGAATCAGAGTCTAGAAGAATCAGAGTATAGAAGTACAAGGGCCGAGGAGAATAATGATGTTCAATAATCAGTCTAAAATGGCTCACAAGCTTCATCTTCCACTCTTGTCTATACTGGCGTTGAGCTGTATCTGCTGCTCTCCCCTCAATCCCTGCAATGCTTTGAGCGCTTTGGCTGCCGACAGCAAAGAAGCAAAAGACGAGTGTCACGTCACTTGTGTTGATCCCCATGCTGCCTGTGTCGAATCGCAAAAGGTAATTGATACCTTGCACGAAATGGCCAAGGCTATAAACAAAGGTGACTTCGAGCACTTTGCTGAGTATTTTGACGAGAACGTCACCACTTTTGACGATATTACGAAGCAACTTCTTGTAGGCAAGAAGCAGGTAATTGACCGTATAAAAGAGCGCTATGAGCAATCGGTACAGGCCTCTGAGACTCATGCCGTTTCATACACTATCTACCAACCTTATGCCAAAGTGCATGGCAATACCGCTACCGTTACTTGCGTTTTGCGTAAGGTAATGGGTGGTAAGCATCCGGTGGTCTTCGAGTCACATGACACCAAAGTATTTGTCAAAGAAGGCGATAAGTGGAAAGAACTGCATAGCCAGGGGCTCTGGAAAAAAGTCTCGTCTTAATTTATTTTGCTAGGACAAAATTCAGACCTTCTATGTAAGACTCAGCGGCTGGAACGCCGTGTTTGTCTGGTACAGCAATTAGCTTTGTCGGAAATTTTGCTTCAGTTAGTTTTTGCTCTAGTTCTTTTTGAAAGACTGGCGGTATGACCGTGTCTTGATTGGCTGAAATTAAGGCGAATCGTGTGCCCGCCTTGACTTTTTCAAGGTTACTGCTGATGCTGCGTTCATGATACATATTTGGTACAGCCTCTATTGGGCCGCCCAGGCCAATAATCATGCCGGTTTTTACCATTCGAGATGGGGTTTTGCGATAGAGGGCTTGCCAGTCTCCAGCGCCTTCGCAGGATACTACTCCAACAATCTTGGTCTTGATGTCTTCAGTTGCTAAATAACTGTAGGCGAGGGCAGAGCATCCACCCATTGATGTGCCCATGATTACTATGCGTGCAACTGGATAACGCTCCATCAATTCGTGAATGTTTTGGTCTATGTCTGCTATCGCTGCGCTATTAGCCCATGAAGTGGTGGAGCGATAACTGGGTGAGGCGACAATGGCTGCTGGATAGTGGCTTTGGATATTCTGGGCAATAGGGTTTTGCTTTGGCGAAACAAAGGGTTCTAGATCGTTTGAGCCCATGCCGTGCAAATAAATTACTAGAGTTAGATTTTTGCTGCCATCGAAAACCATCGGTGGCGCTAGGGCATAGACATCGTGCACTCCATCTAGTTTTGATATGAAAGTATGTCGTTCTGGAAGCTCAAGGGGCTTATCAACAGTGAAGGCCTGGGTGTTGCGTAGGGCGGCGAGGTTAGAAGCCATGGCTTGCTTCTCTTTCTGCAGTTTATGAAGCTTGCCTGACTGGGTCAAAAACAATACGAAAAAGACTATGCCTGCCACGTCTACTAAAAGAGCGGCCATCAGAGCAGTGACTAATAGGCGATTGCGCATTGATATTTTTCTTGCCTTACCTAGCTTTACCTGTGAAGCTTAGCAGAGTAATATGCATTTGGTTGAGAGAGTGAAATCTGCAATTATGCTTGCTATAACTGGTTCTAGGTTCGTTCGCTGTATCTCTAGTATGTCTTGTATGGTCTTTGCCGTGCAACTGGCACTTTTTTGCCCTCTGCCGGTTCGGGCACAGGGATCTGCTGCTTCCGCGGCGACTTTAACGGGTTCGGCTCAAGCGCGAGAGCTAAATTCAAAGGGAATTGAGTTGCAGTCTAGCGGCAAGCTCAAAGAGGCGGTGGAATGCTACCGTCGCGCTATCCAAATCAACCCATCAGCAGCAGGCTATCACAACAATCTTGCCCTAGCCTTGAAAGATCTTGACCAGTGTCAGCTGGCCGAGGCGGAGGCTCGTATCGCTCTAAAGCTCAGGCCACAGAGAGCTGACTATCATTTTAATCTCGGTATAATTTTGCAGCGGCAAAAAAAACTGGTAGAGGCCGAAGCGGCTTTTCGTCAAGCCATACAGATGGACCCAGCCGATACCGATTCGCATTTCCGTTTGGCTCAAATTCTTTTTGCTAGTACTGCTAACTCGGATGGCTTTGCCTCTGACGCTGCTGAGCAAGAAATTAAGCTGGCCTTGATGCTCAAACCAGACCGCTCAGAATACTGTGAGCTGTTAGGCGATATTTATCTTAAATTGAAAAATCTAGATGAAGCTTTCAATCAGTATAAAAGGGTCGTGGAAATCAGGGGTTATACTGCTGCCACTATCCCTGGTGAGCTGAAGGCGAAAATTGACTTTATTAGGGCTGCTTTGAAGCCTACTCCTTAAAACAAAGGAACGTTTAGTGCCAGATTCAAATGTAGACCGACCCAATGATCCACTGAAATCGCTGCAGAGGAAGCTTGTCATTGCGGTTTTGGCGTTAATAATTTTTAGTGCCGCTTGTCAGTTTGTTCTCTATTTCTTAGATATCGTTAGAATTCTCGGCATTTCGATTCTCATTTCTTATTTGTTCATCAGCGTGGTGGACTGGCTAGAGAAGGGCTTGAAGAACAGAGCCTTTTCGATTTTTGTTGTTTATGCCATTGTCGCTGTTATTCTCGTAATTTTGTCGCTCACAGTTGTGCCATCACTACTAGTGCAAATCAATCAGTTGATTGAGTCGGTGTTTCATGAACTGCCGCGCACTATTGAGAGCTTCGGCCGCTCACTTGCCCCACTGGACGAGCGTCTTCATGCCGCTCAAATACAGGTGCGAGCAATTGATTTAGTGACAACGGTTGCTCAGAGTATTCCTAAGCCTGATACTTCAATGATATTTTCTCGTGTTGGTGAAGTGGCTATGTCTACTATGACTTGGCTTCTCTACGCCTTGAGTATTTTAGTGGTGTCTTTCTACTTCATGCTCGATGGCTATCGCATGACCGACTGGGTCATCGCTGCCTTCCCTAAGAGTTATCATCATTCGCTCAAGAACATGGCTGCCGAAATAGATGTCAGTCTGCAGGCTTTCTTTCGTGGTCAACTGGTACTCGGCTTGTTCTTTGGCCTAGTCATGTTAGTTGTTTATCTTGTTATTGGTGTGCCCTTTGCCCTAGTGCTAAGTGTCTTGCTCGGTATTTGGGAAGTTGTGCCAGTGATCGGGCCACCTATTGGCTTCTTGCCTGCTTTGATAGTGGTGGCATTAAATGGCTTAGACAATATTCCGGCTAACCGTATTGGCCAGGTCGTGATCTTGCTATTGGTTTTCAATATTTTTCAGTGGCTCAAAGATAACTTAGTGGCACCAAGATATATTGGCAACAAGATAGGACTCCATCCCGTTGTGATATTTATTGCCATCATGATTGGAGCAAAAATTGATGGCATGCTTGGCATCATCTTTGCTATTCCGGTGGCTAGCGCACTAAACGTTGTCTATCGCTATATGCTTTTAGGCTCAGAGGAGTTAGGATGCCCGGTGGGCGAATTAGTAGACCCAGCAGCAGGATTAGTAGACCCAGCGGCGGAAGCCGAGGCCAAGGGTCAAGCTAGTTAGCGCTGAACTGGGTTGGGAAGTACTGTCAGAATCGTTGTTGCCAGTCTTAATCTAAGGGTTCTGCCGACTCTTTTCGAATTTTTTCTGATTCTTAATAGCTTCGGTTTTAGCTTTCTTGGCCATTTGGTCCGGCGGCAATAGCTCATTGGTGCCGCCTAGATCGCTTTTCAGTGCATTAAAAATAGTATTTTGTAGCAAGACGCCGAGGACTACACAAACTGCTAGCCCTATCAAAATAAACTTGGTGTTGTTTGACATCCGTCGCTTCCTGCAGTGAAATAAACCGTAAATGTTAGGATTGCCCGTTTCTTTTGCAATTATATTTGAATAACGAGCCTTGCATAGGTGCAGGAGGCTGATAAATTGCCAAATATAGAGCAATCAACTAGCTTGACTTCCGCCTGAGGCTAATTTCAGGCTGTTTAGGTGTAACTTATAGCTGGGTATGAAAACCTTTGATATTGGTTTTAAATCATTCACTAAAAGAAGGGTCTGAAGAACGTGAATAAACCGCAAGCTTTTGCCAGCACAAGCCCAGGTCCTACCTCGGCCTACAGTGGAGCAGCGAAGGCATTGGTCCAGAACATGGGCAAAGCCCTGGTTGGCCAGGCTAGGCCGGCTAAGCTGGCTGTTGTCGCACTGCTTGCCGGCGGCCATGTATTGCTGGAAGACGTTCCAGGGGTTGGTAAGACCCTCTTGGCTAAGAGTCTAGCCAACTCGGTGACAGCTAATTTTAAACGGATACAGTGCACACCCGACTTACTGCCATCTGATGTGTCTGGAGTCAATATCTTTGACCAGAAAGACAATAGTTTCCACTTCTTACCCGGGCCAATTTTCACTAACATTCTTCTTGTTGATGAAATTAACCGTGCTACTCCGCGTACACAGTCGTCTCTTTTAGAGGCTATGGAAGAAGGTCAGGTCACCAGTGATGGTACCACTAGGCCACTGCCACAGCTCTTCTTTGTCATTGCTACGCAAAACCCAATTGAGCACCATGGTACTTTCCCTCTGCCAGAAGCACAGCTAGACAGATTTATGATGTCTATGTCCCTAGGCTATCCTCAGGCTGATCAAGAAGCTGAAATCATCAAGAAAACCATGCGTGATGGTGGTTTCCATGTTGATTCTATTCTTAGTACAGAAGATGTTCTCAATGCTAGAGCAGGTGTGAAGAAAATTTTTGTGCATGACGCTTTAGTCAACTACGTAGTTCAGATTGTTCAGACTACAAGAAAGCACCCCTCTGTTTTACTTGGCGTTAGCCCCCGGGGCTCACAATTGCTTGTTAGAGCGGCCCAGGCAAACGCCTTTATCGACGGACGAGATTTTGTTACTCCGGACGACATTAAGTTGCTTGCGCCTTCAGTTTTCGGACATCGTGTTTTACCAAAAGTAAAGACCAATCGGGTCAGCCATGCAGAACTCATCGAAAAAATCCTTGAGACCGTCCCCGTCCCAGCCTAAAAAAGGTGCTGGTTCAGGCGGAGATGGTGCCAAAAGTCGGACAAGTACAAGTGATGGCAATAAAAAGCCAGGGGCTAACCCGGGCCAAGACCCTTCGTCGCTTCAATCTTCGGGCATGGCACCTGGGCGTCCCATTTCGCAAGAGCATGTTTTTGGTTCTTCTGGTGGTCGTCGGCTGCGCCTCCCCCTCGGGCGTGGCTACAGTGTCTACCTAGAAGGTCGTCAGTTTGGGCTGTTAATACTTTCTGCAGCACTTTATATTTTTGCCGCCTTTGTCGCCAGTGAATGGATCTACTTGCTTTCGGCTGCTTTTCTGGTTGCATTGGTGTTGGGCTTCGTTTTGCCATTCTTCGAATTGGCTGGTCTGTCGGCCGGTTATTTACTTCCTCAAGAAGTGGCAGCCCTAGAGACAGCTACAATTCGCGTCAATATCAAGCGCCACTTCAAGCTTGGGCCGATATCGTGGGTGGTGCCTACTCGCGCTCTCAGGATGACAGTCAATATGACTAAGCGAGCAGCTGATGGTCGGCCAAGCGATATTATGGTCGCTCCTGATCCCGTCTATATTGACAAACTCGACAACGCTGAGTGGTACAGCTTTCCTACACCTTCGCTGAAGCGCGGTGTCTATTTCCTTGAGAGTGTTGAGCTTTCTACATGCTTTCCCCTGGGCATTACTTGGTGGTCACGTACTGTCAAAATGACTCAAGAATCGGAGACTAAGCCTAGTATTACAGTTTATCCTGATGTTCTGCCGATCTCGGGTAATTTCCTCTACCTCTTGAGCGGTATTGTCTCGCCCATGGGTCATGCCACTTCTTCGTCAGTAATCACCCATCAGTCAAGCAGCTTTCGCAGTGTTCGCGAGTTTCGCAGCGGTGATAGCATGAGACATATTCACTGGGCCTCCACTGCTCGTCAAGGCAAAATGCTAGTGCGAGAGTTTGATTCTGAAATTTTACCGGTCTTTGATATTTTGCTCAATTTGAGAGCTAATTATCGCAGTCCAGACCAATTTGAGCTAACAGTAAAGTTGGTCAATTCGCTGGTTCACCTCGGTCACAGTTTAGGACATATGCCTAGACTACTTATCAATCCGTCGACAGAGTCAGGCGACTTACAAGACCTATTAGTAGACTTGCCGCACATACCACCTGGTCTGGCACTGACAGCCGAGATATTGGCCAGGGTCGAGCCAATTACTAAGGTGGCCGCCAATCGCAAGTCGTTCGATGATGAAGCTGAAAACACAACTGAGACTTGGGACCATATCAATGATCGCCCACTTGTTACTGTATTGCCAACCTCTGAAAAAATTGTAAAACATAGTCCGGGTCGAGGAGATGTGGTTTGTCTCCCAGTCGAAGTGGTTGAAGTCTCACCCAATTGGCAAGATGATCATCAGCCATTGCCTGGAATGGAGCCGCAAAACCAAGACAAGGCAGCTAATGCTAAAAGCCGTGGGGCATCAGCTAAGAAAACTGAGAGAGACGAGCGCACTGAGTTAGGACCTACCTCTGGAACAGTTCTTGCTAGAATTGAATGGGAAGGAGATTTTGACGGACTATGAGCAAGGGTGCAGTTCAGCCTCCAGAAGATTCAATTGCCTTGAGGGTGATTGTCTATTGCATGACACTGACATGCATTGTTGCTAGCTGCATTTTTATCAAGACTTCGTGGCCTGTGATTGTCTTAGCCTTTACACTCTGCACCGTGGGCAGTCTGGTGGCATACCAGTACCGCTATGAGCAACAGAAGTGGATGCAAGGCATTGTCATAGTTGGTGTGCTTGGTGTTGGCGCCAATGCTCTGGCCGAATTTTTAAACCCAATGAATGGTCCTGCTGATTTCTGGGGACCAGTAGTGCACTTTATCGCTGGTACCTTTGCCCTCCACACCTTTGATTTGAAGTCACGTTCTGATATCAATCTTTCGGCTATGCTTGGTGCTCTTATTCTTTGTTGCTTGTCGCCAGTGGCACGTAGTATCTACTTTGGTGTCACTGTTTTGACCTATATCAGCTTCGGCACGATGATGCTTTATTACGATTGCATGTCGCGCACACTCACTAATTGGCTTGAAAAGCCGATGTTGGCAGCACCAGTGGTGCCTTCTTTGACCACTGACAAGAGGCGCCGGCCTAGAGGTAGTGCGCAGTTGACATTGGCGCTTCTGCCTTTCATTAGTATTCTTGCTTTTGTCTTTGTGCCTCGCTCTGATGACACCATCGATATTATTACATCGAGCATTCACAATTTGAGTTTTGCCAATCTACTTAGATTGCTTCCTGATTTTTCGGATCATTCTGCCAAGAAACAACCACCGCGAAATCCTTATACAGCGCCAGTGCGCAACCTGGGAATTGCTAAGCCCGGCGAAGACAAAGATAAGTCGGCCATTGCGCCAGTAGTTAAACCAGAGAAGCACGCTGCTCCAGAATTGCCCGAGAAGAAGTCTGCCAAAGGTGGCAAAGCTGGTAAGACTGCTAAAGAGTCTGGTACTAAGCCTGATACTAAACCTGATGCCAAGGCTAAAGCAAAAGAGAAAGCCGACAAAGAGAAAGAAGCCAAAGCCAAAGCTGACGGCAAAAGTAAGGATGGCAAAGGAAAAGACGGAAAAGGAAAAGACGGCAAAGGCAAAGATGGTAAAGGCCCTGGTGGCAAGGCCGGCTCAGCACCATCTAAAGATGGCAAAGAGAAAAACGCTCTTCCCCCTGGCATTATTTCGGCCAATATGATCGACATGGACGCGAACCCGTTTCAAAAGAATGGCGAGATCTTATTTAAAGTTAGTTCAACCCGTTTGTTTTGGGAAAGAAGAGCAGTCTTTGATAATTATGATGGCCGCTATTGGAGCCGTTCTAAAGACGATTTGAAAGTTAAGAACATGAACATAAGGCCATTGACTAGTAAGTCTGGTTCTTCGCATGGCAACTTCAGTGACTCTAGTAATGCTACTGGTGAGTTAGAGGTTGATACTGCCAGTGATACCGCTAATAGTGCTAATGTTCCTTCGGTCAACAACAATGATCCAGCTAAGATAGCTGAGGCAGAAGAGGCTGAAGCCTTAAGACAGCTTGAAGAAGAGAGATTGCTTTCGCTAGATGGGCAACTTAGTGGATATGGCGCCGACAATTCAATTAATTTTGTATTCTTCCGACCAGATAAGCCAATATTCGATTTGAAGAAAGCCAACGCTTTGATCGTTCCCAAGATCATGCCGGTGGTTGAGCTAACTCAGGCCTATGAGATGGTCAGTGATCTCGATAATGTTGTTCCTGTTTGCTGGATACCTCAGGTTGTTGGGCTTGACTCCAAGAAAGTAACTGTTAACGACTATGGCATGGTTTTCTCTACCGATCCAATCAAGAAAGGCACCACTTTTAAGGTAGTATCTCAACTACCGCTTTACGACACCAATCATATGAGAATCGAGCCTGGTCTCAGCGTTGATCAAGAAAACTCGTTGCGTAAGACACTGGCTAACTATCTGCAATTGCCTGAAAATGTTGCTCCTGAAGTGGTAGATTTTGCCAATCAGGCTGTTGGCACCACTGGTAATTGGTTTAGCCAAGCCGATAAGCTCTGTCATGTGCTGCGTACTCATGCTGTATTTGAAGCCTCGAAACCTGAGGGTTTTGCACCTGCAGAAGACCGCATCAAACAGTTCTTGCTTGAGCGCAAGCTCGGCAATAGCCAAGACTTTGCTTCTGCATTTGTTGTATTGTGTCGCAGCGTGGGCTTGCCTGCTCGTTTGGTCAGTGGCTATGGCATTGGTACTACCAATAAAGTTTCTGGTGTCCGAGAGGTGCGCACCAATGATTTGCACTTCTGGTCAGAAGTGTTCATACCAGAGTACGGCTGGGTACCTTTTGATTCTATGCCGGACGGAATTTTGCCGGCCCAGGCTCGTGAAGAAGGTTACAGCTTGTCTGCTATTCAGAAAATGCTAGAGACTCAAGCTGGTATGAATTTCTCAGATCAAGAGGGTCTTAGCCCGAGACGGGTGGCTGGTTGGATTGCCATCATCTTCTCATTGCTATTCTTGCTCGCTGGTATCATTTTTGGTCTGATTTTATTTATTCGGCATCTTAAGCGGCAGGCTGCTCTCAACGCCTGGCGCGGGCCAGAATGGAAAGTTTATTTAGCCATCATCAAAGATCTAAAGAAAATTAAAATTGAACGAATTGAATCTGAAAGTAGCGAACAATTTGTTCGCCGGGTTGGAGAAGTTGTAGCCGATCGACTGAAGCAAGGCATGAAAGTAGATCGTGATTTGCCAACTGCGCTTTCAGAGTTTTTCACTGTTTATGAAGCAGTGCATTTTGGCAATAAAGAATTGTCCAAAGACTTGAAACAGAGAGCTTCAGATGTGCATAAGCTGATTAAGTCGAAAGGAAAATAGTTAGTGAGAGGAAGCCGCGTTGATTGAAATGGTAGACAATCAAGCACAGTGTCTGCTGCTTGATTATCGCAATTGTTCGGTGGTTGATTTTGCTAAACCATACTGTGAAAGTCGAGTGCCGGAGATGCTTAGCCGGCATATTCCGCTTTCTCTTTTTTATCAGTGCATGATCCGAAAGTTGCTCGCTCGTTTTCGTTGTACTGACCTCGATGATTATTTGAAGACAAGAGCGATGCAGAATCAAAGCGATCACCTCGGTGGTTTGTTTGCTGATGCTGGCATTGGCACGGTTTTGATCGATGACTCGTCTTCTAGCACTTCAGAGCCGCATTCATCCCTGCTTCCATTATCCCTGCTTCCATCGGCCCCGCTTTTAGCAGCCTCACAATTGGCTCAATTGACAAATTTAAACATCAAGCGTGTGCTTGCTATCGAGCCGGTATTAGAGCGTCTCTTTGTCGATAACGATACTTTTGATCAAGCCTTGCGTAATCTTGAGCGCGCTTTTGATAACGCCATTGATGAAAGCTTGCAGGGCAATCTCAAAGTGGTGGCATTGAAGACATCATTGGCAAATGGTGGCTTGGCACTGGAGGCCTCCACAGTTGCTAGTGCTCGTACTGCTTACCATCCTGCTCGCAAAGAGGTCATTGATAATGGTCGCCTGGGTCGCACGGCCTCTTATAATTACTTGCTTGCTCAAGTCTTAGAACTTGCAGTCAAGCGTGGTCTTCCTTTGCAAATTCGGGCTAGCGCTGATCAACAAGCAATGTTAGTTGATAATAACCCGTTGGCATTTCAGCCAATTTTGCGCGCACAGCGTTTTGCTGATCTCAAAGTGGTCTTTTTGCACAGCTACCCATTTGTGCGTGAAACGGCTTATCTTGCTTCTGTTTATCCTGGTGTATTTTTCGACTTGTCTTTAGCCAATAGCCAACTTGCCCCTGATTTGACCCGTCTCTACTATGAGGCACTTTCGGCGGCTCCTTACTCTAAGCTTCTTGCTGGAACCGGTGGTAATAGCCAGCCTGAGTCATTTTGGTATGGTGCTACTTGCTTGCGGCGGGGTCTGAGCGAAGCTCTGAAAGAACTGACTGAAAAAGGCTATTTACTTAAGGCTCAGATGGAAGAGGTTGAGCGAGCTGTGCTGAGGAGCAATGCTATCAACCTTTATAATTTGCACTAATTGCACTGATCTACTTCGTTAAGCAAATTGGTTAAGCAGATAACAAACTGCTGCAAATCTGGCCAAAACTCGCTGAGATCTTTGTCACTATTTGCACGAGGGTGCCTGACAACCTTGTCGCCAAGAGGCCGGATGCCTTACAATTTAATGTATGCAATCACCTGACACGGCAAATAGTCGTAAAACCACTGAAATTAAACGTTCTGAGGCACTTGAAGCGATTGTCGCTGCTGGCGCGAAAGATATTCCATCTGTTCCTGTACCTATACCAGCTTCTGTGCCGACATCGGCTTTGCCAATGTTTGAAGGTACAGCCCAAACCCTCCCGCCTGACAACGTCCTTGTCAGCGTCACCCAAGAGCAGCCGCCAGTCGATGCTCCTGAAGATGCCAGGCCTTTACTGACTGATCCAGCCTATTACCTTAATCGCGAATTGAGTTTGCTGGCATTTCAGTGGCGTGTGCTTGAAGAAGCAATGGACGGCACCAATCCACTTCTAGAACGCTTCCGCTTCTTGTCTATTCTGGGCTCGAACTTAGAAGAGTTTTTCATGGTGAGAGTGGCCGGTCTTAAGCGTCAAATTGAGTCAGGTACCCCAAGTGCTGGTCCTGATGGTCTTACCCCTTCTGAACAATTAGATGCCGTTAGCTCTGAAGTGACACGTCTACTAGCCAGTGCCCATGATAGTTTGAAGGGTAGTTTGCTACCTGAATTGAAGATGGCTGGCATTCAAATTTTGCAATTTGATGAACTGACCGAAGAGCAAAAAACTGACGCCCGTGAGTATTTCCGCAAGAAGATTTTCCCTGTTCTAACTCCTCTAGCCTTTGACCCTGGTCATCCGTTCCCTCATATTTCCAATCTCAGCCTTAATTTAGCTGTACTCATTCGTGACCCGGTCTCGGATGAACGCTTCGCTAGAGTTAAAATTCCAGATAGCTTGCCGCAGTTAGTGCCAATTGGCAAAACGGAGCCACCTGGTGCCCGTTCTAGTGTTATTCAGTGCAAGCCTAATACTTATATCTGGCTTGATGATTTGTGCAAAGCTAACATTGAGCAGCTCTTCCCTGGCATGTCGATTGTTGAAGTCTATCCCTTTCACGTTACTCGTGACGCCGAGATGGAAATTCAAGAATGGGAAGCTGGCGATCTTCTTGAGACAACTGAAGAAGGTGTTAGGCAGCGACGCTTCGGTGACGTGGTTCGCTTGCAGGTGCACCATGCTATGCCTGCCTATATTCTTGAAATTTTGATGAGCAATCTTCAAATAGAACCATACGATGTCTATTTGATCGAAGGGCGCATGCCTTTGAGTTCGCTCAAATATGTTGCAAACCTAGATCGCCACGATCTTAAGTACCCACCCTTCATTCCTTCTATTCCAGCCGTTCTTGATCCAGACATGATGGATAAAGACGAAGATGTGTTTGCAGCCATTGCTAGGCGCAACATTCTTTTTCATCACCCTTATGATTCTTTCCAGCCAGTTGTAAATTTCCTCAATGCCGCTGCCAATGACCCGAATGTTTTGGCTATTAAAATGACTCTCTATAGAGTCGGTAAAAATTCACCAGTGGTAGAAGCCTTGTTGAAGGCGCAAGGTCGTGGCAAGCAAGTGGCAGTGCTGGTTGAACTAAAGGCTCGCTTTGATGAAGAGAGTAATATTGAATGGGCCAAAGCTCTTGAAGCTGAGGGCGTTCATGTTGTTTATGGTCTACTTGGATTGAAGATTCACTCTAAGGTGGCACTGGTGGTGCGCAAAGAGGGCGATAGTATTCGCCGTTATGTTCACCTTGGCACCGGTAATTATAATCCGATGACTGCTCATCTTTATACCGATATCGGCTTGCTTACTTGTGATGACAAAATTGGCACAGATATTTCTGACCTCTTTAACTATCTCACCGGTTACTCTGCTAAACGTGACTATCGCAAATTGTTGGTCGCTCCTATTAATCTGCGCGAGCGCTTTGAAGAGCTGATTTTAAGAGAAATTGAACATGCCAGAAATGGTGCCAAGGGTCGCATCATTCTGAAAATGAATGCTCTCGTTGATGAGCGCATAATCGAACTTCTCTACCGGGCCTCTCAGGCTGGTGTAAAAGTTGACCTCATTGTTCGGGGCATCTGCTGCTTACGTCCTGGAATTCCGGGTGTCAGTGAGAACATTCAAGTGATTAGTGTTGTTGGTCGCTTCCTTGAGCATAGCCGCATCTACTACTTCCGCAATGGTGGCAAAGACGAAATATTCTGCGGCAGTGCTGACTTGATGCCCCGCAATTTAAATCGTCGCGTTGAAGTGCTCTTCCCCATCGAAGACGAAAGATTGGCTCGCTTCGTGCGCGACGCTGTGCTTAAGACCTATTTGTTCGACACCAATAAGTCGCGCATCATGCAAAGCGATGGTCGCTACTTAAGACTGCATCCTAAAACTGGCGAACAGGGCCTAAGCTGTCAGCAGTGGTTCTTGACCAACAATCAGACCAATAAGCGCTAAGTGCTAGCCAGTTTATAAGTTGGTTCGCTAGGCAACATTGTTAGCGGTAGGGTCTAGGTCGGCTACGAATGTTGAGCCATTGTTCTCTTGTCGTCTAATTGGATTGGCGGCTGGCTTTCTCTTGCCTTCAACTTTGTCAGGGCTGAAGCTAGTGGCTAGCATTTCAAAGCGTGCTTTGGAATTGGGTCGGTGAGTTAGTTTTTCCATTTTTTTAAGTACGGCTGCTTCGTCTTCTACTTCGCCACCAGGTTTAAGACCAGCTCGGCGCATAATGCGGCGAGCACCACCTTCGCCCATCTGATTAGCAATATCTGCTACCAGTGCCGCTCCTAGCTCTGACTTTAGGCCATATTTCTTGGCCATTTCTCCAGTCTTTTCAGCGAATTTTTTGAACTTATCAACTTGTACTTCTTGAAATTCAGGATCGTTGAGTGCTTCTTTCATGCGACCCATCATGTCTTTGTTGCCGGCCATATTGGTGCGTCTGACATATTTCTCGCTCAAAAGATTGTCAGCGTATTTGCCAAATATTTTGTCAAACTTCTCTGGGTTTTTGTCATGGAAGCTTTTGAGTAAGTCAGGTAGCTCGCCAGCTTTTTGATTCCACTGTCTGACTCCAACTGAAATGCCATGGCCAGCATCGTTGAGATTTATTGTATTGAACTTTCCTTCATTGCTGGCAACAGTTTTAACTACGCGATCACTGAGAGTGTCACCAAGATGCGCTTCCAGTTCTTTCTTCGGCCCTTCTAACAATTTGCGATCGCTGTTGTTCATGAAGAGCGAGCCTTTGAGCTGACCAAAGCCCGAGTCGTGTAGCAAGGGCGAAGGAAATCCCATTTTTGCTATGGCGGCATTATCAGAGACAACATCTTGTTTGGCAGGCAGTTGGTCTTTAGCTGGTAAGCCGTTGACTTGGTCATGAACTGCACTTCTGTTGTTGTCGCTTCCTTCTCCAGCAACGCGTTCGCTGGGCTTATCTTTGGCTTGTCGTGAATCAGAATGGTCGAGGCTCATAGTAAATGTCTCCCAGGGGGGCCTTCGTATTCGAAAGGGGAGATTCATTATTGTTCGACGCACTGTGAAAATTACGTGACAGCATTAAGTCCACTTAAACTAACGGCTGTATATTGGCCTCTTGCTCTCCATTACTCGCCTCTACTCGCCTTTTTACTCTCACTCTGAGTCACCGACATCGATAGCGCATTCTGGTAAAGCCTTATGCAGTGAGGCTAAGTCGGCCGGAGAAATGCTCGTAGGGTCGAGCATAAGTGTCTTTAGTCCCTTTATTTGAGCGAGGGTGGCCGCACAACCTGGTTTAGTGGCAATGTGTCTCAGTTGAAGCTTTTTCAGCTTCTTGCAGTTGCTCAAATAAGCTAAGCCGCGGTTGGTAATATCGGGGTTACTGCTGATAGCCAGCTCTTTCAGGTCGTGAATTTGCGAGATCAGCTTGAGATCGTCATCTTTTAGACCGGCAGATTTGAGGGAGAGTTCTCGCAGTCGACTGCCCTCCAGTCTTTGCAGAAAAGCACCCGGATTTGTCACATCGTTTGCCGTTAGAGAATCAAGTTCGCGCAGACGGCTGAGCTTGGCGAGGCCGTCCCCTTTGATTTCAGTATCAACTAAGCTGAGGCTATCTAGCCTTGGAAGACAATTGAAAGTGTCGACTGATTTTGCAGTGAGCGTGCAGTCGCGCACTATCAAATGGTTGAGTCTAGTTAGGTGCTTGATATTGCTCAATTCGCTATCGGTCACTAGCCCTGGTAGACCTTGAATGAAAAGACCAGTGAGATCATCTTTTCCAAACTTTTTGAATAATTCTGGGTGTGCCCAGAAAAGTTCACTGGGGCGAAACTGTACCTTCTCATTGCGAGCGACTTCGATATTGCCTAGGGCTGGTTGTTCTGCACCACCTTTGCCAATCACTATTGTGCCCACTGGCGTAGTACGGGGGAAGTGGAAGATATGGCTCTTGCGATTTCTTTCAATACTAAAGTCAGGAGCCGCCCCTGCTGTTCGATCACTCTGGTTCGGCATGCGATCAAAGCGTCCTAGGCTTGGTTGAGCACTCTTTATTGGTTTGTTGGATACAAAATAGAGGCTAGAGAACACACCGGTGAGCAATAGAAATAGGGCTGAACCTCCAGCTAGTATCCACATGTGGTTCAGTCTAGGAGCCCGTTTTTGTTCATCTTGAGCGATGTTTTCTAGATGTTTATTGACAGTTTCGCCACTAGCAATGCAATGTAAGTCATGGGCAAACTGTGTGGCGCTGCTGTAACGCTCGTCTATTGATTTTGCCAGCATTTTTGAAAGAACAGTTTGCCAATCACTTTCGTCGATTAGAGTGGTAGAAAAATCTGCTAAATGCGGCACGTCATCATTGTTGTGAGAAACTGCTGTAGCAAAGGCGTTCTCTCCAGAGAACGGTACTTTGCCCGTGAGGGCTTCGAAAAGTGTTATTCCTAGAGAGTAAATATCTGAGCCTGGCCCAAGAGCTTCACTATTCCAGTGTTCGGGGCTCATGTAAAAAGGACTACCGATTAATTCACCGGTGGCGGTTAGCGACTGGGCAAACTCATCATCGGCAAAACATTTAGCTAAGCCGAAGTCGATCAATTTCGCATCGACAATCTTGCCAAGTTTGTCTGTGACTACAATTATATTTGCAGGCTTAATATCACGATGCAGAATATTCATTTTGTGAGCATGCTGCAGAGCCGCAGCCATGGCTAAAAATATAGTGAGTACTTCTTCTTCGCTCAATGGGCCTTTTAATTTAATTCTTTCGTGCAGAGTCTGACCGCTCACCAGTTCCATCACAATATATGGCACGGCGCCATTGAGCTTGCCGAAGTCATAAACCCGAGCAATATTGGGATGATTGAGCCTGCTGGCATTTCTGGCTTCACGTTCGAAGCGGCCCCAGGCAGCTTGGTCGCCTAGGTCGCGTTCAAGAGTTTTGAGGGCAAGCTGTCTGTTTTTCTCAAGATCAACAACCAGGTATACTTTGCCCATGCCACCCTGCCCGATTGTGGTAACAATCTGGTAGCGCTGGTCAATGATTTTGTCGCTGCTAATACTAGTAACCAAGTTAGTCACACAGAGTCACTTATTCTAGAAGAATAAGTGACTCTGTGTGAACATTGCGTGAGTGTATATTGGCAGATTGACTTAGTCACCTGGTTAGTTACCCTTTGACGCAGACCAGTGGCCTGAGTTTGTGGACGATTTCAACAAGATCAGCTTGAGCTGCCATAACTGCATCAAGGGGTTTGTAGGCACCAGGTGATTCATCGAGAATGCCCTCATCTTTGCGACATTCCACATGAGCAGTGTCGGCAGCGTGGCGATCAAGTGATATCACTTTTTTCGCTTGGCTACGTGACATTGTGCGACCAGCTCCGTGAGAGCAGCTGTTGAAGCTCTCGCGGTTGCCTTTTCCTTTGACGATGTATGAGCCTACTCCCATTGAGCCAGGGATGATACCCCAGTCTCCTTCTTGAGCTCTGACCGCACCTTTTCTAGTCACCCAGACAGTTTCACCGAAGTGGCTCTCTTGTGTAACATAGTTGTGGTGGCAGTTGATTACTTGCAGTTGAGCCTCAAACTCAGGCAATTGGCCTGTGCCTCTAATAGCCTCAATTACTTGACCCATCATCACTTGTCTGTTCAAGTAAGCATAGTCCTGTGCCCACTGAACAGCATAGAGATAGTCGTCAAAGTAGTCTGCCCCTTCAGAGAGATAGGCCAAGTCACGGTCAGGCAAATTGATTTGATTTCTCATCATCTCTTTGCGTGCTAGCTCGATGAAGTAAGTACCGATGCGGTTCCCCACACCTCTGCTACCTGAGTGCAGCATCAGCCAGACGTTATCTTCTCCGTCGAGCAAAATTTCGATGAAGTGGTTGCCTGAACCAAGAGTACCCAGCTGTAGACGGTTGCGGCTGTAGTTGCCGTCATCCACTTTTGGGTGTTTGGCGGCAATAACATCCCATCTGTCACTCAAGCTTGACCAAGCTTTGTTGATTGGTTTGGCTGCTGGATGGCTTGGGGCCAAGTCATCACGCCAGAAACCTTTACCTACAGGAACGGCATTTTCAATGGCTGCTCTTAGTGGGCGCAAATTGTCTGGCAGGTCACCCGCCTTTAGAGTAGTAGCCATGGCAATCATGCCGCAGCCTAAGTCAACACCAACTGCTGCAGGAATGATTGCTTTGAAAGTTGGAATGACAGTACCGACAGTGGTGCCTTTGCCCATGTGTGCATCTGGCATAACTGCGATGTGTTTGTGAATAAATGGCATTGATGCCAAGTTAATCAGCTGCTGCAGGGCGGCCGCCTCTAAGGCAACGCCTTTGACCCAGGCCTTGATTGGCTTTTTCTCGTGTACCCTAATTACTTCGTAGGGTAAATCGTTGGGATCGTAGTGAATTTTTTCGATGTTCATTTTGTCTCTCTTTTATTTCTTGTCTTTTTTTTGATTGTTTAAATTATAAGTTGATTTGTCTTTGATGGAAATACAATTACGTCGGCGCCCTCAATCTCACTTTCAAGCTCACCAATACTTAGGCAGAAATTGTTTGCTTCATTGGACTGGCGTATTTCTCTGCGGCAGTTGCCGTATTGACGATAGGCATTGACGAAGATGCGTTCGACAATGAAGGTCTGACTGTGCAGTGAGTTTATTGATTCGATCATGAACCTCATTTGCGGTTCCTCCTGTTTTGGCGCTCTCACGAAATGAGCTGGTTAGAAGAAAGAATTGAATTCAAGTGAGTTAACTTGAGATAAATCTTTAGTGCCCACTGAATCTGGGCGCAGAAAATATACTGCACCAAATACGGTGTGGCTAAATAAAGCCGTTTGCTTCAATGAAGCATTGCTTTCGAAGGTTGTTTTCAGAGGGCTTTGGCATCTATTTAAACTAGCTTGTCAGACTAGCAAGAAGCGTCTCTTATCTTGGCCTTTTTATGTTGATCTCTTTTGTTTGCTAGCTACTTAATTGCTTGCTAGTTATTGCCTGTGCGGGCCGGCTTTCGGCCCTGATGCAAATTGGCATTTTCTAAGAGATAGAAACTATTGCTAGCCACTGATTGCGCGTCTGATAGGCTCTCGCCCATTAGGTTCTTTGCTGCGGAAGCGACGGCCAAGCTCCCAATCCGGCGGGTGGCACAGATAGTGCGGGCGGCGGCATTGGATTTATGGAACGGTCCCATGGGGCACCTCTCTTCCTTTTACATGGCTCTGCTCGACGCGATCTTTTTTCGTCGAACTATCTAACCAGCAAAGACTGATGTCTAGCATAAAAACAGCATAGTGTTTTAGGCGCTACTCTGTCAAGCGTATATTTATCAAAACCGTAGGTTAGCCCTGCATCACCGGTGGTGGCAATGCTTCACTTGTGTATAACAGAAAGAGACCGCTTGTGGCGAACGCTTAAGGGTTATCTTCGATGTAATCTCCGCCAACGGGCAGATAATCATTGATCAAAGTGAAAACTATTGTGCCGAGGACTACAATGGCCAAACTGGCTAGAGTCATAAAAAAGCGAGCACTCCTTAGGGATAGCCTATTATCTATGTTGCAAAGTCAGTACAGTGTATACAGTAAACATATCTTTACAGAGATAACAGTTCGTCTTTGGCTGCGCATTTCAGCCTCTAGATGTTGGCAATTTCAGCATAGATGGCAAGAGTGAACAGGGGGTGAACATAATTCCCCCTGTTCTTGGCAATATAAAATCTATGAAATAAAGTCACTTAGCGATTTATTGTGCAAATGTCGACGCAGCTTTTTCAAAGAGCGTTTCTGAATGCGACGCAGTTCGGCAACGTCAACATTGAGCTTGGCCGCAACCATTTTAGAATCATAGAGGCCGTCACCTTCAAGCCCATATAGGTAACTAATTGCCGTTTTCTCTAAGGGGCTAAGATAGCGCGTAAGGCGATCTATGCCCCTCCGCAGCATGGTTTGCTCAGCAATTCGCTCAGGTAAGGCTGAAAATTGGTCTTCAATAAAGCTACCAATCGTATCTTTGTCCGAACCTGGCATGGTCTCATCTAACGATGCGATGCTGCTTGAACTTGCTACAAGTCGAGTAATTTCTTCTGGCGGCAGCTCCAAAGCAACAGCTAATTCGGCCTCAGTTGGGAACCGGCCATGTCCTTGGCGGAACTCTTTGGCATAGCGCTTAATGCGCGATATTTGACTTCTGACGTGTACTGGAATTCGAATGCTTCTACCTTTGTTGGCGATTGCTCTCATCACTGATTGGCGAATCCACCAGGTAGCATAGGTCGAGAATCTGTTTCCCATTGATGGGTCGAATTTTTTTGCTGCATGGATCAGACCCAAGTTTCCTTCTTGAATCATGTCTTCCATATCTAGACCTTGATTGCGAAAGCGCTTTGCTATGCTCACCACCAGCCGAAGATTACTGACCACAAGTCTCGACAGGGCGGCATCATCACCGCTGGCAATTGCACGACCGAGCTCGATTTCTTCATTTGCCTTGATCAGGCTTGTCTTACCGATGTTTTGCAGGTAGGCATAGAGCGCCGGCTCTCCACTTGCAGCCTGTGCTCCTTTTTCTGCTCGCTTTGTTTCTTTGTCGTCTTTGTCTTCCCGCTGGTCGTCAATTTCGTCATCATCTAGGGGCGAAGCCAATGCCTTGTCTAGCAGCTCTAGGTTGCCACCGTCGTATAGGCTCGGTGGGAAGTCTATTGAATATGTCTCTAATTCGTTCATTTTGCTCACCATTAGTGTCTCGAGTGCGCCAACATCTAGAGATTTCAGGGAGCGTTTGTTTTTTTATTTGCTCATATGCATGCTCTTCTATTTATATTTACTAAACTTGCTAACTACCTGCTAATTTCCTAAGGACTCACTACCAAATTAAATTCGCTACCTAAGAAAACTGCGACACCCTGCTTTTTGCTGTATAGAACTCGAACCAGAAGGTGCTGCCTACGCCCACTTCGCTTTCTACTCCAATCTGCCCGCCATGCAGTTCGACAAGTGATCGACTGATAGACAGACCAAGGCCAGTTCCGCCAGCTCTGCGGCTATCAGACGAGTCTAATTGCTGAAAGACATTGAACAACTTGTCTAACTGATCCGGGGCAATTCCCTTTCCCTGGTCGGCCACCGAAAACCGTACAGTATCATGACCGCGAAGTTCGGCGCTGATTGTAACTGTACTGTTTGTTGGTGAAAATTTTATGGCGTTGTCAACTAAATTTGTGAGGACCTGTATGGTTCTGTCGACATCTACCGAGAGCTCTGCAGTGGTCGATACTTCCTTCTTGAGATTTACTTTGGCCGAGGCTGAAAGGGGCTTCACTGCAGCGATGACGTTGTCTACCAGTTGCTCTGGGCTGATATTGCTGGTGTTCAATTTAAATTTGCCAGATTCAATTTTCTTCCAATCTAGTATGTCCGAAATCAAACGAATCAGACGCTCAGAATTTTCCAGGGCGATGCTGACCATGCGCATTACCTGCGCGTTTACCTTCCCGGCTGAACCGTCTGCGATCACGCTCAGCGCACCGTTGATCGAAGTCAGTGGTGTGCGCAGCTCGTGGGAAATAACCGAGTAAAATTCCGAAACTCGTTTCTCTGCTTCCTTGCGCGCTGAAATGTCATTCTGAATACCAACAAAATTTATCAGAGTACCGCTTTCATCATGCACCGGCGACACTGTAAGTTCATTCCAAAAGATAGAGCCATCACGCCGGTAGTTGCGTAGTATGGTTGTGATTGGCTGTTCTGCACGAATTGCTTCTCTAATGTTTTCGATAGCCACTTGGTCGCGATCATCTCTTTGAAGAAAGCGACAGTTGCGACCGATGACCTGATGCCTTTGATAACTAGTCATCTCCAAAAAGGCCTCATTGACATAGACAATTGGATTGTCTGGTAGTCGTGGATTGGTTATGCAAATTCCGTTTCGCACCGACTCAACAGCACGTTTGAAAAGTAATAGTTGCTCGTTTTTGTCGGCGCAGTTATCCACGGAAAACCTTTTCTTATTTCACTTTCTTTCTTACTTTCTCTGAGACCTGGCCAGATAGAAAGCCTCTGCCTTATGCTGCGCTGCCAGCTGTGGCCTTAAGTTCGTGATTCAAAGCTTTTTCGAGGTTTGAATAATCGAACTTGAAACCAGCTGCTTCAAGCTTTGTTGGCAAAACCAAGCTGCCTTCAAGCAGCATTTCTTGAGCCATCTCACCCAAAATCAACTTAAGGCCGAAAGCCGGTGCTGGCAGAACTGCTGGTCTGCACAGCACTTTAGCCATAGCACTAGTGAATTCAGCATTAGTAGCTGGGTTAGGCGATGTCATATTGACTACACCTTCAACATTGTTTTCCAGCAAAAATTCGAAGGCTTTGACCAAGTCGTTAATTTCAATCCAGCTCATATACTGCCGACCGCTGCCCAAGACCCCACCTGCTCCGAGCTGGAAGGGGAGGAGCATCTTGTTCAGTGCCCCACCTTCTTTACTGAGAACTACGCCGAGTCTAGCAATGACAAGGCGAAGCCCATCTCTCTTGGCCCCTTTTGTGGCTTCTTCCCACTGCTTACAGGTGCTGGCCAGAAATCCCATGCCAGGTGAACTTTCTTCAGTAATTTTTTCGTTGCCCCGGTTGCCGTAAATGCCGATGGCAGAGGCGTTTATGAACACTTTAGGCTGGCCGCTGGTCTTGCCTAAGGCATTGGCCAAGAACGAAGTGGTTGTGACGCGGCTATCAACAATCAGCTTCTTCTGCTCATCTGACCACCTTTTACCAGCAATATTCTCGCCAGCTAAATTGATGACCGCATCAAATTTTTGCAAAGATTCTGGCGTAACATCTATGAAGACATTGTCTGCGCCCCCGCCGCGCTTCAATGCGGTGACTTCATGACCTTTAGCGGTCAAGCTATTGGTCAGAGCCTTTCCTACCATGCCGCTGGCACCAGCTATCGCAATTTTCATAACTTCTCTCGCTTGTAGGCATCCACACACTTAAATTACCCTTAGCCTGTGAATATGTAGTGAACGGCCTAAACGCCATTACTGCTATTATCTACCTTATATGGCAAAAATCTTAGTAGTAGAAGATGACTCGGCACTGGCCGAAGTGACCAAGTTTGGCCTTGAAAGTCAGGGCCACATGGTTCAAATCGCCTCCAATGGCGATGATGCCCTATTGAACCTGCGCGTCAATAAGTACGATTTGGTCATACTAGACTGGATGATGCCTGACTTGACCGGCATTGAAGTTCTGATTGCCTACCGCAAGGCTGGTGGGAAGATTCCGGTTCTAATGTTGACAGCCAAGACTCGTCTTGAAGACAAAGAGCAAGGTCTTGATGCTGGCGCTGATGATTATCTGACCAAGCCCTTTGAACACCGGGAGCTTCAGGCCCGGGTGCGTGCGCTTCTTCGTCGCCCAAGCTCGCTCGCTAGCACTGTTCTGGTGGTCAGTAACATCACCCTCGACCCCGCCACTTGTATTGTCACCCTGGATGGGGCTGAAGTTAGGCTCAGGCCAAAGGTTTATAGTCTTTTAGAATTTTTGATGCGTCATCAAAATCAAGTATTTTCGGCAGAAGCAATTTTAGAGAGAGTTTGGCTCGATGACGCCATGGTTTCTACAGATACTGTGCGCGCTCACTTCAAGTTGTTGCGTCGCAGTTTAGGCATCTCTGAAGGCACTTTAATTAAGACTGTGCGCAACCGTGGCTACATGCTTACGGCAGATCAACCAGTTTCTGCGTCAACATCTTCATAATATAGATGAGAGTGTCCTGGTCGGAAGGTTTGGCTCAACTAAGGGGCGTTAGATGGCAGCTTTAAATTCTTTCGATGTCAGGTTTACTCAACTAGCTCGATCGACTAGATTGTCGAGATCGTCGAGGCTAGCTGCAAAATCGGCAGCGACTTTGGCCGTTGCGCTTGGTTTGATTGCTTCAATAGAGGTTTTCCTCGGACCAATTTCAGCAATAGCTGCCCCACCTGTTGGCTTGACAAAGAGCGTCGCCGGTAAGTATGACGCTCGCGTAGTGATGATTTATGATCATGAGTGTGCCGTGTGGTGCGGTCAGGTTAAGCCTATTCTTTCTGAATTACAAAACGAGTATAAGTCGCGAGTACAGTTTGTCGAACTCGACACGTCGAACGACCAAATAGCGAGTAGCAAAAATACTGCAAAGTCGATAGGTGTTTCTAAGTTTCTCACTGAAAATGCCGATTACGCCCCAGTTATTGGTGTTTTTTCTGCCAAGGGTAAACTACTTAAAGAGTTAGTTGGCCCCAAGAAGAAAGAGATTTACACTGACGCAATAACTAAGGCGCTTTCTCCTCAATAAATGTCAATTGCCCAGCCCAATGACTATCTCAATGAGCGCTTAGTTGGCTATGCCACGATAGCCGCACTGTTTCTAGCTGTAGCCAGTTTCGTACTTGGTGCGACAGTCACCTACGGTTGGGTGGCGGACAACAATCTTTTTAAACACATGTTTCTCAATGGGCCTGTAGTCTGGTCTAGTGTTGGTATCAATACTCTTTTTCTGGGAATTGCCATCTGTCTATTGCTGGTGGCGCAAGAACCATCGCTCTCAAGGCCGCTTAGCTTAATTCTGCAGGTTGTGGCCACCATTCTATGCTCAATTGTCTTTTTAGCAGGATTAAGCACAGCAATTGAAACTCTTGCTGGTTTAGATTTGAGCTTGAACCATATCTGGTATCGTGCCAACGAAGATTCTTCTGGCCTGTCATTTCCTGGCCCAATGACACCAGATGTGTCGTTCGCTTTTATGGCACTGACTGCTGCCGTGGCCATTCAAACTTGGTTTTCCAGTAAACGTACTGAAGTGGCGCAATGGCTTTGTGTTGCAGCCCTAATGATAACGTCGCTGCCATTAATTGGTGCCGTAAGTGGTGCTGAATCATTGTGCACATTCTTTGGTTGTCTACGTATGTCTGAGGGCATATCCTTTCTGTTCATAGTTATGAGTAGTGCCTGCTTCTTAATCAAGTCTGATAAAGGTTTGGCTGGCTTTCTTTGTTCTAATACCGCTTCAGCACTAGTCGCTAGACGCGCCACGCTCTTGGTCGTCTTCTTGCCTGTGTTGTTCGGCCTGCGCTTTGCTTTGGTGCATTTTAAGATTGTAGACAACGCCTTGGGCTGGGCTATATTTGCTCTTGGTGCGATTGCTCTTGCCGTAGCGTTGGTAGTTACTGGTGTTAAATCAGCTGAGCAATTGATGGCATCAGCTGCTGGTTTGGCTCCATCACCGTTCTTTAGTCAAACTGGTTCTATGGTCTTGGGTCAACCTGAGAATCTTGAATTTTCTATCAATGTCGGCCCTGGTATCATAAAGGATCAAATTGAGCGCTCATCAAGTCATGTGCGAAAAGTTTGCCTTGCTTGTGAAAAAGAAATTGCCAACGAAGCAGAGGTCTGTCCTTTCTGTGACTCGGTTTTGACTCGCTTGATTAACAAATCGCTTGTCGGTCAAATCTTTGCTGATAAGTATGAGGTAATGTGGCAATTAGGTGATGGTGGCATGGCCAGTGTCTATTTGGCCAAGCATTTATATTTGCCACAAGAGCTCGCCGTGAAGATTTTGCATGCAGCTGTTTCAAGCAATATTCATGATGTGAAGCGTTTTCAGCAAGAAGCAAAGGCGCTGGGCACACTGAATCATCCTAATATTGTCGCCGTAAGAGACTTTGGCTTCACCGCCAGTGGTGAAGCATTTCTAGCAATGGAATATGTCAAAGGATTCTCTCTCAGTGATTTAATCGAAAAGAGTAGAGGATTGACAGTGCAAGAGACTGCCGCCGTGATGTTGCAAGTTTGCGATGCACTGTTGCACGCTCATGGTGCGGGAATCGTACATCGTGACCTTAAGCCATCGAACATCATGTGTAGCCCTAGCCAAAATGGCAAAATGGACGTTAAAGTAGTTGACTTTGGCTTGGCTAAAATAACTGGTCGCGATGATGTAGATATTGTTGAATTGACTAGAACCGGCGAGTGCTACGGTAGCCCCCCGTACATGAGCCCGGAACAGTGCAAGTCAGAGCCTGTAGACTTTCGCTCTGATATTTACGCACTTGGTTGCATCTTATATGAGTGCCTGGTTGGCAAGTCGCCGTTTGTTGCAGGCAGTATTTATGACACGCTAACTATGCAGGTATCAAGCCCGGCACCTGATTTTCCCTCTGCTCTTGCGGTACCATTGGAATATCGAAACATGGTGATGAAAGCTCTTGCGAAGAAGCCTGACGAAAGGCAAAATTCGGTAGACGAGATTAAACAGGTTTTGCTGAAATTGGCGTGAGGAGTTTGTTGGTAGTGTGGAGTTTGGCCGGGACTTCTATGAATCGCAGTCGGATATTTGTATTTACTTTGAGTGGTGCCATCGTTCTACTTGTTGCTTCTGGCCTTCCTGCATGGTGCGGAAATGCAGTTAGCACTAAGACCATGCAGCTTAAATTCGTTGAGGATCTGATTATTTCCAAACCAACTGACCCCGTTTTGCGTGTTCAACATGCGGAACTATTATGTTGCCTAAATCGATTTGATGAGGCGATGGACGAATCAGATATCGTGATTCAGATGAGCCCAAAATTCAGAGATGCTTATGTTGTAAAAGCGCAGTCACTAGCGGGCAAGAGACGATTCAAGGAAGCCCTTCGGTGTCTTGATGAGGCATTTAAGCTTGGAGCACCATCGTGGAAACTCTTGTTGACTAAGGGCACTTTCTTGGAGCGAGATGAGCGCTATCGTGAGGCTGTTTTGATTTTCAATCAGGTTATTAAATTGGAGCCGCGCGATGCCAATGCTTATATGCACCGAGCTCATTGTGATCGAGAAATTAATGGGCCGACTGAGAAAAGTCTAAAAGACCTTGAGATGGTGGCAAAATTGGACCCAGGCTACTCGACCATCCAGGCTCAAATTAGGGGTCTAAAGAACGCGATCAGCAAACAGAATGCCAATAGCAAACAGAGCGGGATCAGTAAACAGGCGGGGAAAGCGCGTAAGCCTATATAATGCTTCTGACCTAAGTTTATTGAAAGGACTTCTATGATCTTCAATCGATTTTCTAGTATGGCTTTGAGTGCTGCGATTTTCGTGGCCTTTGGGGTTTCCAGCGGACCTGTTTGGTGTGGGGAAGCGACACAAGAGCAGAATTTGGCTTTGTTGAAGCAGATAGATGCGGACTTGGCGAAGAAGCCAGACAATATTCTCCTGAAATTGCAACATGCTGCAGTTTTGGGGCGATTGAAGCGCTACGAGGAGCAGGTTGCTGAGGCTAGTAGTCTACTTAGAAAGGATCCTAAATTGAGAGAGGCCTACATCATCCGTTCTGATGGTGAGGCAAATCAGAAACGATATGCTGAGGCCATTGTCTCGCTCGATTTGGCCTTTAAGCTAGGGACACCCACGCCAAAGCTTTTGCTATTCAAGGCCAGCTATTTAAAGAACGAGAAGAGATACAAGGAAGCTATCGAGACGTTAAACCGTGTGATTGAAGCGGAACCGTCAAATGCTACGGCATACAACTTCCGGGCAGTCTGTTTTTTCCGCCTCAATGGTCCGTGCGAGAAAGCTTTGCATGACATGGAGAAAGTTGTTTTACTGGATCCTTCTGATTCTAAAGCTCGGTTACTAGTTGCAGATCTAAAGCGTGAACTTAGACCATCCGCTTCGATAGGCGCGACTCTGGCTAAGTAATAGTGTAAGTTAGTGTCCATTCTTAAAGTGGCAGAATATTGATATCGGGTGATTTGTTCTCTAGGTGGTAACTCTGATGGCCGACCGACTGGAAAATCAAGCACCTAGGCCTGAAGTAGATCCGGTCAAAGCTGAAGCTTCAGGCCGCTCCCTCGCTGATGCTTTCAGCGACCAGGAAAGTAAAGCCACTTCAGACTTGGGTTCTCCTGATAATTCGACGGCATTGACTGCAAGAATTTCTTCTGAAAAAACCACCACTCCCGCCAAGCTTCCCACCAACAGCGCCAAGCCAGAATCAGACACGGCAACCAGAAGTTCCCAGAAAGTCGAACCAGGTGCGCCGGTTCCAGTCCCGAAAGACACGGAAAGGTCCAGAGAAGCGGTCACACCAACGATTCACCCGGGTGACAAGGCCTTAAATCCAGGAACCAATCCCGGAGTTACGCCCAAGGCAGGCGAACAACAGAGAGCCTCAACTGAGGGTGCAATACCCAAAGCCCAGAACCTTGCAGACCAGCCCACTGGTCAACGACAAGCCGATGTTTTACCAACCCAGCCTGTCACTAACGCCGTTAAAGCTCCCGATAGAGCACCGGACAAGCTCAACCACGCTACTACAGAGCAGCATTCTGACCGAGCGCTCCTCCCAGGTTTAGCGATTGTCGGTCCCGAAGGCAAAGTCCAGCAAGGAAGTCTCGCCACAGTCGGCACATCCGACGGTAAAGTTCACGACCCTGTCGTAGCTAAGCCTCAAGATGCTGCATCTGCCAATGCCTATGATCCAGCTATTGCAAAACCAGACGTCCAAGCAGGAAAGTCCAATGACACTGGCCTGAAGGGTGCGGAGCCCGGTATCGGTGCGCTGACAGGCAAAATACAAGCTGGTCCAGACCATATCAAAAGCGATGATGCCGTTCGACAACCCGTCGCCCATAACGCTGATGTTCTTGCTCGGCAAGCAAATGGGGAATCTGTCCTTAAGAATTATTCCGCAGCAGACGGCACAAGGTCAGGAATCGACCATACAATTCAGGGAATTATCGCCAAAGGCGCTGACGGAAAGTCGCCAGACGGAAAGAGCGATGGCATTCGCAGCGGTCCCGTGTCGTTGACTGATGGCAAAATTGCCGATGGGAAGGTTGATGGAGATCGTGGACAGGCTCGACTTCCAGATGGCCGGATGCTTGACGGCAAGATTGCCGATGGAAAAACACCCGGTGTTCGCCCTGGCGAAGTGAAATTGGGTGACGGCAAGATTGGTGATGGTTCAACTGCTGGTGTAAAACCAGGCGATAGGGTTCCAGATGGAAAAGTCGGAGGTAAAACCGGCGGGGAAGGTGGCTCTTCTGGCCCATCAGCTTTCATTCAGTTTATCGAGAGTCAGGCTGGCATCCGCGGTTTCGGGCTACCCGCTAAATCTGAAAACACTAAGTCCGAGGGCAAGACCGATAGTAAGTCTGATGGTAAAGCCGACGGAAGCAAGGCTGGCTCTGCAAACACTGATGGCAAGACGTTTGTGCCGGGTGGCGCTAAGGGTGATGCCAAGAGTGGTGCCGGTGTGCCTGGTGATACCAAAAGTGGTGCTGGTATCGCCGGCGGTAGATCCAATGCCATAGATGGTTTCTTAGGTCTTGTTGAGAGTGTCAAAGACAATATCAAAGGCTCGCTTAAAAATTTGGGAGACCGAACCCAGCCCTCTGTGCCTCTTAGAGAAGGCGAGTTGGCGGCTGTGGCAATGCGGGGCAAAATGCCTCCTGTGCGTGATGACATTACTAGCGAGCAGATACTTGCAGTCTTGATACCTAAGGGGTTTGTTGGCTGGAGCATTGTTCGGTCTCCCGGAATCAAACCAAGTGACTCACCTCTTCCAGGCTCACGGACAAAAATTGATGGCGGTAAGCTCGTCGACGGTAAGGCAAATGATGGCAGAGCAATTGACGATAAAGCAGTTACGGGTAAGTTAGCTGACGGAAAACCTTTAGACTCAAAGCAGTCTGAATCAAAACCATTCGATATCAACAATCCGGATGCAAAGTCACGACCGTTTATTCAATTGCACGGTGTTGATAGCAACTACACAGGTGCTGGTGTTCGGCGTACTGAGCCGGCAGCAGACGCTAAATCCGATCAGATAAAGCTCGAGCCTCCTAAAGTGGATCAATCCAAGCCTATCCCAGTTAAGGCAGAACCGCTAACTGATACAAAAGTAGTCGCGGTCACCACAGGCACCGCTGCCACACCATACCTAGATGTTTCTACGAGCAACCAGATCAATGATCAAAGTGCCACTAGGCAGACTATACCGCCTGAGCCAAAAAGCAGGCGGCAGCTAATTGAAGAACAGGAACATACCTTGCCTTCCGCTAGCGAATCCGAGATTGCGCCGACCAAAGAAGGCGAGAAGCGTTTGCGCTATGTCAATTCGGCTCTTGATGCTCAAGAAGCCACCTGGAACAGTGAAGAGGATGACGCGAATAACGGCCGCGAATTGCAAGCGCCACTAGGACGTTACACTTATATAGTGCGGGCTGGCGACACGGTTGAATCTGTTGCAGTTGTAGAATTGAACGATCTTTCTTTGGCACCATTACTTTTTAAAAAGAACAAGAAGTATGTTCTACCAGAAGAAGAGTACGGTCGGCATCCACTTGTTGCTGGCGTTGTAATTGATCTACCTACACCAGCTGAGATAAAGGCCTTCAGGCAGTTCTAGCGTTTCTTGATACTGGCCTCTTTCCCATTTGTTTGTTTTTCACTTTTAGAATGGCGTTTTCTTTTAGACCCTTTAAGCATTCAGGGCTAATATCTCCGTTCGGGTTCGGATATTGTTTTGCCAAACTGAGCCCCAGTTGATATTCGCGATCAGACTCTGCGTATTGAAAACGATGTGAGTAGCATTGACCTAGTGTGTAGTGGAGCTGCGGCCAGGCCCATGATAGAAATGGATACTTCTCAGTTCTAGCCAATACTTCTCTGGTTACTTGGTCTGCCTTTAGCCATTCATTGCCTTGCATATAAATACTAGCCAATAAGGATTGGTCTTGCACCAAGCGATAGAGTTTATCGGGTGGGCAATGCTTTTCCAATTCAATACTTTGTTTGATGAAGCGTTCAGCGGCTGCTCTGTCGCCTTGGGAGAGCATGTATAAAGCTATATGACGATACGATTGATTGACATTAGGATGATGGGGCCCCACAGCCAGCCGCAAGGCTAAGGCGTGGAATAGGCATTCTTTTGCCGATGCCTTTGCCGATGCCTTTGCCAATTCTTTTGCCGATTCTTTCGCCGAGTTTTTTGCAGTAGGCAATTTTCGTGACTGCAAAGTGTAGCTCTCTGCTAAGTCATCGAGATCGACCATCAGCTCCGGATCGTTTTTGAATTGAACTGGTGTCAGTTTGAGGAGCTGTAAATAGAGCGGCTCAGCTTCTTTGATTTGGCCTTTATTTACTAGAAGTCGGGCGATGCGTGCCTTGCTTCTAGCTGCCCAAGTTACTTCGTTTGCCTTGCTAGCGCTCTCTATGACTTTCTGATAGCTTGCTATTGCTTCACGGTATTGACCGTGTGTTTCTGCTGATGTAGCCTCGTCAAAGGCATCGGCTAGAGCTGCTGCATTTGCTGGTGAATACACTAGCAAAAGAGCGCACAACAAATAGAAGACACGCAGTTTTTGCATGGCAGCCTAAGATAAAGTTTGGTAGTAGACCCTAGACTCCTGATCTCTCGTACTCTGAGATTTATACCCAGAAATTTTTCGATACGTCTTATAAATTAACAAACGCCAATTAAATTTTCCAGCTCAAGCAATTGAGGCAGCGAAGGTACTGCTCCAGCTTTCGTGCATGCTAGAGAGCCAGCTGCGCAGCCATATTTCGCCGCTTCTGCTAAGGTGTCGCCCTTTGCCAGTCGCATAGCTAGGGCGCCGCAGAAGGCATCACCGGCTGCTGTTGAGTCGACCACTGAAACTTTGAAGGCAGCAACTGTATGTGGCTTGTCTGGCTGGGAGGCTTCGAGAATTAGGGCACCACGTTCACCCAGGGTGAGAATGACGCCCTGGGGGCCAAGCTCAAGCAGCTTGCGGGCGCATTGATGAGCTAGTTCGGGCGAAGTTGGATTTATACCTGTGAGTAGATGGGCCTCTGTTTCATTGGGCACAATTACATCTATGTTTTGCAAGAGCTCTGCTGATAGGCCGCTTTCAGGAGCGGGAGCCGGGTTGAGAATGACCTTTAGACCCTTGAACCGGGCGGCTTTGGCTGCTTCTAAGACTGTCTCTGCTGGAATTTCTAGTTGTAGCAAAAGTACTTTGGCACCTGATAGCAAATTGTTTTTTGAGACAACGTACTCTGGTGTCATTGAGTTATTGGCATTGGGCACGATGACAATGCTATTTTCGCCAGATGGGCCAACCCATATGTTGGCTATGCCGGTGGTTTCATTTGGGTCTTTTGTCATGCCCTGAATGTTGACGCCATTTTCTTTCAAGGTGTCGACTAAAATTTGCCCGTATGCATCGTTGCCGACTTTGCCAATCATAGCTACTGAAGCGCCTGAGCGGGCTGCTGCTAAGGCCTGATTGTTGCCCTTGCCGCCAGGAAAGGTATCAAAGGTTGTACCTTTTAGAGTCTCGCCGCGGCCAGGTAGGCGGGGCACGCGGATGACAATATCCATACTGAGGCTGCCAATGACAATTACATCTGTGCTTACGTCGGTGCTTGTATCCATACTTGGAGCTGTGCCTGCTTCTGTGGCCACAATCTTTTCCTCGTTTTGCTGCTTCTTAGGCGCCGCTATTTTAGCAGAACGTACTATTATTACTGTCGCTGTTTGACTCTTATCTAGCTCTATCTTCCGCTGTTTCGCTTTTGGATTTTCCCTTCTGGTTTTCCCATCTGTACCTTCCCGTTCCATTTTGGCTTTTAAAGGAAATTCTGTGTCAAAAATTGTGCGCTTTCATCAAACTGGTGCTGCTGAGGTTCTACAAATTGAGGATATACCTGCGGTAGAGCCTGGCCCCGATGAAGTGCGTATTCGCGTACATGCCCTTGGGCTAAATCGAGCTGAGGTACTTTTGCGAGAAGGGCGGTACTTAGAAAAGCCGGTTTTACCTTCGCGCATTGGCTATGAGGCAAGTGGTGTGATCGAGGCTTTGGGGGCCGAAGTCGATAGTTTTCGAGTCGGCGATAAAGTTAGCACTGTGCCTTGCTTTTCCCAGACCAAATATGGCGTATATGGAGAATGGGCTGTTGTTCCTGCGCGGGCGCTGGCTAAGTATCCTGATAATTTGAGTGATTTAGAGGCAGCTTCAATTTGGATGCAGTATTTAACAGCGTATGGCGCATTGATTGAGCTAGGCGGCCTCACCAGTGAGCAGACTGTTCTGATTACTGCGGCATCTAGCTCTGTTGGTTTCGCTGCGATACAAATTGCCCTTCGGCAGGGCGCAAAAGTAATTGCCACCACTCGTGGTGAGTCAAAGAAGCAAGCTCTATTTGATGCAGGCGCGCACCATGTAGTTGTCACCGATAGCGGTGATCTAGTGAAGGAAGTGATGGCGGCTACTGGCGGCAAGGGAGCCGATCTGATTTTTGATGCTATCGCTGGGCCACTGTTGTTGAAGTTAGCCAAAGCCGCTGCTTATGAGGCATCTATATTCATCTATGGCGCTCTTAGCCTTGAGACTACTGCATTTCCTCTGCAGCTGGCTCTGAAGAAAGGGCTTACTGTGCAGGGCTATACGATGTTTCAAGTAACTGATGATGCCGCAAGATTCGCTCGGGGCAAAGAGTATACCTATGCAGGCTTGAAGGACGGCTCATTGGTGCCGGTCATAGACAAGGTTTTTCCTTTCGACCAAATCGTGGCAGCGCACCGCTACATGGAGTCGAACGAGCAGAAAGGCAAGATAGTTATTCAGGTTAGCTAAGCTTTAAGTTTCGGTTGGCCAGCGCTTTTCGAGCATGCCATCGATGAAAGTGCCAATTTTGAACGACATGACATAGAACACTGGAATTGAGAATATGCAGAGAATTTCTTCCATAACGACCTACTGGGGGATGAGTGAGGAATCCTCTAATATGCTGAGCGCTGGAACGGAGAATTGCATCGGCATCTTAAATGCCTAGGCTGGCTACTATAGAGTCATGCCTTAGCCCGTCTTAAGGTTTTCATTATATTTCGATAGTCGTATACTAAGCGCGTCCGAACGCACTGTCAAATGTATTTTCTGTTATTTCTAGCGGAGAATACGAAGGTGATTTCTTGCGCTGAAGTTTTAGTTGGCGCCCGATGAGTAGAATCGCCTTCCGCTCTCGCTCATTGATGTCAACAAACTAGACACTTGTCTCTTCGGCTCGCAGCTAGTGTAGGTCTTATTTAGTTCTTCTATCAGCTGTGGAATGCCAAAACTATCAGCGTAGCGCAGTACACCACCGCGGAATGGTGGGAAGCCAGAGCCGATCACCAAAGCCAAGTCTAGCTCTCTTGGTTTTCGTACAACCTTTTCTTCAAGGCAGCGAGCGGCTTCGTCGACGATGACAAATATGAGGCGGTGCTGAATTTCTGCTATCTGTTCAGGGGTAGCTTTCTCTTCACTAATAGTCATGTTCGTGATTTTTGTGAATTCAGGGTTGATCTCTAGTTTGCGTCCGGAGCCGTCCCAGTGGTAGCAGCCTGAGCCAGAGCTTTTGCCCCTCAAGCCAGCCGCAGCAGTGAGCTTCATTGCTTTTGGTGGGGTGAATCTAGCGCCGAAAGCTGCGTGTAATTTGTTTGCTACTGAGAAACATAGAGGAAGGCCGAGCTCGTCAACTAGGGTAAAAGGCCCCATGGGTAGTCCAAATTGAACGGCTGCGTCTTCTATCCAATTAAATGGATAGCCTTCGTCAAGCATTCTCGAAGCTTCCATCAGGTGGGTGGTCAAAAGTCGATTGACTAAAAATCCAACTGAGTCTTTGATACCGATTGGCACTTTGCCTAGCTTTGTAGCGAGACCGAGGGCAAGGCTGTTAGTTCTGGCGTTAGTGCTGGGGTGGCTTATCACTTCAATCAGTGGCATTTTGTCTACGGGATAGAAGAAATGCAGCCCGACAAAACGTTCAGGCTTAGTCATTTCTTGACCCAGCTCTATCAGCTCTAGGGCAGAGGTATTGGTGACTAAGACACAATCATCAGGTACATGCTTTTCAACTTCAGCTAAGAGTTTTTGTTTGAGTTTGCTGTCTTCTGGAACTGCTTCAATAACCATGTCGCAATCGCTCAAAATTGAGAGTTGTTCCGAAAAAGTAATTTTGCCCCGTTCTGTTGTTCCACCAGCTAGGGTCGAAGCGTGAGCCTCTTCGTGGGCTGCATCGAAGTCGGCCATCTCATGTGCACGGGCCGCTGAGCTAGTTCTGACACGCACATTGATACCGTGCACCGCAGCTAGTTTAGCGATATCTAGGCCCATGATGCCACTGCCAATAACACCAAGCGTTTTAACTGGTTTCGCTCCAGATTTTTCAGCGCTTCTGGCAGCAGAACGAGCGGTGAAGTCTTGAGAGAAGAACAGTTGAATCAGATTGCTCGATGATTTGTCGTTAGCTAGCTCAGCGAACGATTTGGCTTCTTGAGCCAGCCCCTCTTCTAAGGTCGCTGTAGTGGAAAGCTGTACTGCTTCTATTGCTTTGTGTGGTGCTGGATAGTTGCCCTTTAAGCGAATTTTGATCGAGCGTTCCATTGTGGCAAAGAGCTTCTTGAGCTTTTCTGGGCTTTCTTCTTCTTTGGCTGGCCGAGGTTTTGCTGATCCATCAAAAATAGCGAGGGCTAATTCTTCAGCAGCTTTGTATAGCTCGCTGAATGGTACTACTTTGTCAATTATTCCAAGCTCAAGTGCTTTTTCAGCCGAGACTATTTCGGAAGTGAGAATATACTCAAGGGCCAGTCTGACTGGTATCAATCGCGGCAGGCGTTGGGTGCCACCAAGGCCCGGAATCAAGCCAAGTCGTACTTCTGGCAAGCCAAAGATACTTAGTTCTGAATCTGAAGCAATGCGATAATTAGTACACAATGCTACTTCTAGGCCGCCACCGAGGCAGGCACCATTGATTGCTGCGACTGTGGGTTTGCCAAGATTTTCTAGCTGATTGAATACAGCTTGACCTGCTTGTGAGAGTTTGTGAGCTTGTTCTTGCGAGTCGAAGCTCATAATTTCATGCAGGTCTGCGCCAGAAACGAAAGTATCGGGCTTGCTAGAAGCAATCACTAAGGCTTTAATTTTTCTGTCTGCCTTAATTTGAGGGATGAGTTCGGTTAGCTCTAGAAGAACATCATTGCCCAGTACATTTACTTTGCCAGCACAGTTAAACCAGAGTATGGCGACGCCAGACGGTAAGGTTTCTAGTTTGATATCTCGCTGATGTTTCAGGGTTTCCATGAATCCTCTTTTTTCTTCAGGCTTTTGCACCATGAAGTTTGTAGCCGAACGTCATTGCCTCTGACAGCAATTGTTCTGGCAGTATGTGCGCTTCAATTGAACCTTTTTCGTTTTTTCGTATCTCCGATAGCAGAGCGTCGGCGTTCTCAAAATACTCTTGAGCCGCGATTTTATAGCCGCCAAAAGGCTGACCTTTGCTGATGAATACTAAAATATCGGGGCTGCCACTTACTTCACTATAAGTCAGGCAGCCGGTTTCGCCTGTCAGCGAAATTGACATAAGGGTGGTGTCGAAATAGTCAAGCATCGCTTTTGATTCATCTTTCGCCAGTGGGCACCCGAGAAATAGAGCCGACATGGCAAGAACGACATCTTGTGGCAGTTCGTAAACTTGCAAGAATGTGTCAGCCCCTGCTATGTCACCTTTCATTAGGTTTATGGCTTTTTCTACTGCAAAAGTTTCTTGCGCATCTTTGCGGCCATAGATAGCACCGGCCACTCTTCCTTCATAGAGAAGCATGGCAGAGCGTGATTTTTGCTCTTCTGAGCGGGCCTTAACGCAGCCGGTAAAGTTTGCTAGCTCTAACTCAGAGAGCAACTTTGAAGAGTCAGCGGTGGAGCAATTTAGTTCAAGATAGAGTTTGCCTGATACGGCTGGCATAATCAAGTCGATGGCACGACGCAAGCGCTGACTGGTTGGATACGAATCAACCCAGATGGCAAAGGCATTATCTTGATCAGAGTCGGTGCTCAGCTGAATTCTTTCTGTGGTGCCGAGCATAAAGGCAAAGGTCATCAGGGCTCTATTGTTATGCATGCAAACAAATGTTGCCGGAACTGTTTGACCAATTTTAAGAGGCTCAGTGCTAGGCAAAAACGCTTTCAAGACATGCTGGCTGTCAACGTCGCTGGCCGGCTCTGCTAGTGGTGGTAGGCCTGAGCCTATCACTACCGCATTGTAACCGCCTGGTTCTGCGCTCTCTATCTTGCACATCACGCTTTGACCGGGGCGATAGGTGCTTGTGCTGTCAATTTCTGTCATAGCATGCCAATAACGCTTGTACCTTCGACTACGTCTTATTTTGACTACGTCTTAGGTGGGAAGTAATAACTTCTAACAGAAATGTAGTTTATCATTACCAAATGAACAGCGTTCCTGGCCACTTAATCTCAATAATCAAGGTTTGGTTTGGCTGTTTGTCCATTGGTCTCGTCGCGTGCTTGTTCTTGACATGCTGTGCTGGTCCGCAGGCTCAGCAGCAACCGGGAACGATTGTTTCTGGTGAGACTAGTTCTGGCAGCGCTGAGAGAGTAACGATTGATGATGTTGCTGTCATTGCCAAGAAGGTTGATTTGGGCTTTGAAGATGGCTGGATTGCCGGTCGAGAGGCGCGCTTCTTCAGATCTCCTTACCGGACTTTAAGCGCCCATGACAAGGCGCAATTTGCTCTGGCCTATCATGATTTTCTGGAACCATTTCATCAAGACCTTGGCAATAACTTGGCCACTTATGTTCCTTACAAAACTCGGGCTGCTTTTGCGCGTCAATACTGGCTTTCTTCAAGTTCGGGCGACAAATTTAAGAATGAGAAAGAAAAATATCAAGTAGCGTGGATTCACGAGTCATTACTCGATGGTAGTGAATTATGGTGGCGTGCGGCCGAGAAGAGATTTGGTAGCAAGATTGACTCAGTCTTGGCGCTTGTGCACGATACTGAGCAAAATATGGTTGCGAAATATATGGAAGATGAGAAAACAGAGGGTACTTTTTCTGGCCAGATGTCCGACAAATCCATAAAAAAGCCAGAGAGTGTTAATTGATGTCTGACAAGCGCAAAAGATTGACTGAGAGAGAAGAACAAGAACTGCTTTTTCAAAAACGCTTAGCTGAACTGCGGGCGCGCAATAATCAGTTTCCCTGGAACATGAAGGAGCAGCCAGATTTCGAAATTCCGGCTGAACAATCAAAGCTCTTTGCAGACCGTTACATTGAAGATCCATCCCTTTCTGATGAGGAGGTGGAACGCAGAGCTTTGCTCGATCTTAACTCTTTCAATTTTTGGTCATTCTATAAGCGTCTCAACTATGAGGTGCGAAGAGCTAGTCGCTATAAACGCCCTCTTTCACTATTGTTTGTCACTATTGACAAGCTGGCAAATGTGGTCGAGAACTTCGGTCTGCAAGGTGAAAACGCCGTCATTCTTGGCACTGGGCGTGGTCTTTTAGGTAGTGTCCGCGATGTAGACATTGCTGGTCGTTGCCGTGATGATTGTTTTGGTGTGATATTACCCGAGACACCACGCGGTGGTGCTGAGATAGCAGCAGAGCGCATACGCACAAGGCTTGAAAATCTTTCAGTTGATTACAAGTCCAGTCAGATTCTTCTCACTGTCACCGTTGGTGGTGCCAGCCTAGAAGAGGGCATCGACAAACCAGATCAACTGATTGCTTTGACTGTTGAAGCATTGCAGTTAGGAATTAGGTCTGGGGGCAATACAGTCAATTTCCCTGTTGACGAATAGAGGCGGCTAATCAATTTGAGCCAATAGATAATTAGCACTGCGCTTCTAGTTACTTTCTTTTGTCATAAGATTATAAAAGTGATAAAAATTCAGTAGAATAGCCTATAAATGTATTGGCACAGCTTAGCTCTGTTGTGGTATTCACCGTATGGACTCAACTGACTCTCACGACGCCCAAGTGCAAGTGCCTGGCCATGTCCCGGTTTCAGGCGCTTCTGAGCAGGCTAGTGAACCTTTTTCCCAAGCTAATCCTCAGGTTAACGCTCAAGCTCACTTTCTAGTCGACAGTGAAAAACCGGGTGTCTTTGCTGCGGGGACGATCATAGGCGCGAGTTATGAAGTGATTGAGCTTCTTGGTCGCGGAGCTATGGGCATGGTTTACAGGGTGAGACACATAACTTTGTCGACAGAGTATGCCCTGAAGATTCTTACCGATGACAAGCAAAACGAGGTCTCTGTCATACGGTTTCAAAATGAAGCCCAAGCCATCGCCAAACTGAATCATCCAAATATTGTCGCCATTTATAATTTTGGTGTACATGATGGCTCTCTGCCTTTTTATGTGATGGATTTGCTAGCTGGCGAAGACCTTCTCGATAAAATTGTTTGCGATGGACCAATGACGCCAGAAGCTGCTTTGCCTCTCTTTATTGAAGCTTGTGCTGGCCTTAGCTACGCGCATCGCAAGGGCATTCTCCACCGCGATGTTAAGCCGGCAAATTTCCTCATTCTGGAAAAGCCAGACGTTCACGGTGCAAGTCTAAAAGTAGTTGATTTCGGTATCGTCAAATTTGCTGAAGAGCTGAAGCCTGAAGTGCAAAAGCTTACGGCCATGGGGATTGTCTGTGGTAGCCCCAGTTACATGAGTCCAGAACAAGCTATGGGGCAAAAGGTCGACCCCCGCTCTGACATCTATTCTTTGGGCTGTAGTCTCTTTGAAGCTCTGACAGGCAAGGTTCCTTTTCGTGGTCGTAGTGCCTCAGACACAATGATGATGCACGCAACCAGCCCGGCGCCAACTCTAGCTGAAAAGAATCCAGAGAAAGTTTATTCAGACGATCTCGAAAATGTTGTGGCAAAAATGATGGCCAAAGAGGCAATGTATCGCTATCAGTCAATGGACGCGGTGGCTCAAGATCTAGGAAACGTGCTTGCCGGAAAGCCATTGGCGGCCAGTCCTATGTCAGCTAGGCCGTTTGCTAAGTCGCAATTTGGTGTGGTTAGTCAGCCTGAAGGGGCGGTCACACTTTCTCTGGGAAGAGACAAGAAGGTATCTGGCACTACTAGTAGTCGCAATGCAACGCTTTTTGACGATCAGCGCTATAGCCGTGAGCAAGAGGCTTCTGGTGAGTATGAGACGGATGACGATGATAATTCGGAAGAGGCTTCAGAGGATGAGAGAGAGCCGCGGTCTAGTAAATTCAAGGTCGCTCTTCTGTCACTTGTTGTTGCCGGTATAGTAGGTGTGGCGTCGTATTTCGCCTATCAATTTTTTGGACCGGCTACTCATGTTGTTTCCAGTACTGCTTCCGCTCCCAAGAATGCGAAAGATGAAATGGGCTTTTTTGGTCAGGAGCTGGCGCGAGTTGGAGACTCAGAGCCAAATCCTCAAGCAGCATCGATAAAATTGACTGATGCCAGGTATTTTTCCAAGATTGTCACGATTGAGGGTGCGAAGTTCGTTCAGTTCGATTTCCCAAGAGAATCGAATAGGAGACCATTAGCTTGGATTGGCCTTTCGATAGATCGCACCAAGGCTGCGGTGGATACCGTGCGCATGCCGGTTGCGGCAAAAATATATTTGATGCCTTCTCCAGATGCCTTATTTAAGACCGAATTCTTTAGTAAGTTTAGGCCGGGAGAGATTTGCGAAATATTTATCGGTGGTGGTTATGCGTGCGACGAACTTGTTATCGCTTCAGCCAAGACTGCCGGCATTAGAGGCTTAGCAATTATGGATTGTTCGACAATTACACCCAAAGTAATTCCTGCTCTTAATAGTATTCATGACTTGAGTAGTCTTACTCTTCATAGATCTACTATGGATGGAGCAGTGTTGGCTAAGGCGACCGTTTGGCCAAAGCTAAAAAAACTAACACTGTCTTATACCAAGCAGATTGGTCCGGTATTGAAAGAACTAGTTGGCTCACGAAATATTGAGGCATTAGACCTTTCCGATAGTGGCCTCGGTCCAGAAGAATATAAATCAATTGCCAACTTGTCCAATCTAAGGAGTCTGAAATTAAACAAGAATTCGCTCTCCGCCGATGATCTGCGGCGACTTTCAAAGCTTTCGAGGCTTAGTGAAATGTCGCTCGTCGACGTACATATTAGAGGTGGGCTAACAGCCAAGGATATTGAGCAATTTCCATCACTTCACTCTCTTATTGTAGATAGGGGCCACTTCAAAAAACAAGACATAGCCTATCTCCAAGACCATCGACCTAGTCTGCGAGTGCATTACTATTCTCCAGGCCCGGCTGATTCCTCACACGATCTGCTTCTGAAAACACCGGAGCGAATCTAAGAGCGCTAAACTCGTGTAGCAATACCTCTTGGTCTATTTGTCGCTCGTTTTAATTCTTCAATTGATTTGAGTGCTGATCTAGTTGCCTTGATACTCTAAATTTCAAATTTGGCAAATACTGGATAGTGATCCGAGCCAGAGTTTTCTTGCACTTGGCGCTCGGTGCACTTCATTGATGGTGACATGAAGATGTGGTCGATAGGAATTACCAAGTACGGTAACATCGTCGGCCAGGTCGGCTGTATGCCTTTGTTTAGCCTACTATCAATCAATCCGGATTCTTTGACGAAATCTGTGAAAATATAGCTCCACGGCGTGCAATTAAAATCGCCAGCCAGTATTGTTAGCTTCTGGCTTTGAGCAATTCTTTTGGCCAGTTCGTGCATGTGCTTGTCGCGCATTGTCGTTGCACCGGGTGATACCGGGGGCAGTGGATGGCTAGCAATTATCTGAATTTGCTTAGTCTCACTCAAGTTCGAAGGCAGACTTATGTCGATAAATGCGGTCGGCAGACCAATGCCACCTATTGGCTCTCGACTTTCATGCTCAATTTTGTATTTACTAAGAATGCCAATACCAAAATTGTCGGTTCTGGCCCTTACACTTTGGTAGGGGTAGATATTCTTGAGTTTTTCGAAATGCTCGCGCCAGCCATCGCTGACTTCCTCAATGCAGACAACATCTGGCTTTAGTTTCTCAATCAGTTTGTCGAAAGCCGGATAGTTGGTGCTGCTGGAATTGACGTTGAATTGCAGTAATGAAAGGGATGTCGCGCTTTTGCCTATCTGGCCTTTGTCTATCTGGTCTTTGTCTTTCTGGTCTTTGGCTAACAGAGAAGATTGAGCACTACCAAAGCTTGTGGACGCCAGAGTCACTACTACTATGTTGGCGATGAGTGCCACTATGCAGCTCATGAGGTAAAAGCGATTTATTCTTGTGCGTTCCAAATATAGTAAGTATGGAATGGCCATGGCTAGCAATACTGCGTATTGAACGCGAAAGTGTGCGAATAGCTCAACGGGCCAACCAAAGAAGCCAATGAAGGCCCAAGCTGAACAAATGGCAATGAACGCCGCTGGTGCAAGTACTGTGGCGCCAATGGCAACGCATATTTCTCTCGGTTTTTTCATGCGAGAGTTTAGTTTCCTAGAGTTTTGATCTTAGCTTTGGCGTTTTCTACTCTAGGGTCTTGAGCTGGAGCTAGTTCTACAAAAGTTGTAAGCTCGCTCTTTGCTCCTGGCAAGTCGCCTAGCTTTTCCATGGTGCTGGCGAGTAAGAAGTGAGCGTCTACGTTTTTTGGGTCGATAGATGTTGTCTCTTGATAGACCTGTTTGGCACCACTAGCATCGCCTTTCAGAAGTAAGGCCGAGCCTAGATTCAGTCTGGCAGAAACTAGTTTGGGGTCAAGCTTTACGGCTTCTTTGGCGTGGGCAAATGATTGGCTGACGTTGCCGGTGCGGGCAAAGACATAGCTCAAGCGGTCGTGCATTTGTGCTGATTGGGGGAAGAGATAAACCGCTTGCTCTAAAAGATTGATGGCATTGTCAAAATTTCCGGCAACTATACATTTATGTGCCAGAGCACCTAAGATAATTTTGTCTTTGGGATTAAGCTGGTAAGCAAGTTCTAGCTGTTTGATGCTCTCGTCTTCTTGGCCGAGTTTAGTTAAGACGCGGGCATAGTTTGAATGGAAGAGCGAATCATTGGGCTTCAGTTCAATCGCTCTTTTATACTTTTGAGCGGCACCGGCCCAGTCGCCTTTGATGGTGAGAATGGCACCATAATCGGCAATGGCATCGGCATAGTCTGGATCTGTAGCAATGGCCGCTTGGTACTCACTGATTGCGCCATCAAAGTTGCCTTCACCTACGAGATTATTGGCTTTAAGATAGTGTGATTCTGCTGCGACAAAAGTCATTACATTTTCAGGAATTTCTTTTACTTGCTCAAGAGTTGGAGCACCGAGAACGATATCATTGCCAGTCCAGTCTGACTTCATTACCGGAGTCTGGCGCTTTGAATTAGAGTTAGCGGCATTGGTATCGCTTTCGGTCAGAGAGCGCGCCTTGGCAAAAGCTTCATTGAGAGAGGGCATGCCATCTTTTTCGCGCAATGACTTAATCAAGTTATTTGAGAATGAATTACCCCAGGTCATTTGGTCTGGTTTACTTGAAGTGAGGATAATATAGCCCTTACCTAGCGAGACTTTGTTCAAGTCGATATTGCTACCCATGAACAGAGCCTTAGCACCCGCTGTTAGCTCGGCTGCACCGCTGTACGGTGATTCTAGAACCATGACGATACGATCAGTTTTGACGTCTTTTTTCAGTGTGTCCATTAAGTTCTGCATTGATAGGCAAGTTGAATAGACGTTGTCTAGAGCGCAATCATAGGCGCTCAAATATGTAGTACCGTCGGTGGTGGGAAAGCCGTGGGTGGAAATAAATACAACCACCAGGTCGTCTGGTCCAGCAAGGCTTCCAAGCCAGCCTTTGCCCAGGTTGTTAATGATATTTTGCCGAGTTGCTTCTGAGTTAATTAGTGTCTTGACGTGACTCTCGGGGAAGCGTCCGGCGTTAGGATCTTTAAGATAGGCAGCGAAGTTACGAGCGGCAAGATCCATTTTGGCATCGACGCCGTCTAGCCGCTTTTCTTTAAATTTGGCGGCACCAATTACTACGGCCCACTTTTGTTTGATTGGTCTATTGGTGGAAGTGGCGTTGGGGTTAAGGTCTTGAATTTTTGTCCATTGCACACCGCTAGCTGGTGCTTTGTTCACATCAGGAGTGACGGCTAGAGCCGCGCTCCAACTCCCACTGCCAGATAACCCCAGGGCGAAGGCAGCAATTATACCTAGATCTCTTATGTTCATACAAAATTCTCCAGCAAGCACTATTTATTGGTGGGCTAGGGCGACATCTACGGCCATTAGGCCGCCGGGGTCGTTGAAGCTAACTTTCACCAGACTGCCTGTTGTCGAGCTAAAGCTGCGAGCTAATTTATCTTGACCTGGGGCTTGACCGGGCACTTGGTCTGGCAAGATCACAGGAGTGGGATCATCCCATGATAATTGCATGCGTGTGGGCACAAGGTCTTTTGAGCCAGACATGTCGTCTGATACGTAGGCTGTGAGATAAACCGGCGGGTTGAGTGCTTGATCGTTGGCTATTTTGGTTGTCGAGAAAAGCAAGCTCATTTTTTCAATACCAGGGGTATTGTCGAATGTTAGCCAGTCTTTGGGAAGCGGATAGTCAGTTTTGGCGGCCAGATAGTTTTTGGTGCCTGTATCTTTAGAAGGGAAGAGAATTGTCTTCTTACCGCTGCTTCCTTCTTTCATGACGATATAGGCGTAGCCAGCAGAGTCAGGAATGATATGGAAGCGGATGGAGTCACCAGATTTGAATGCCATTTTATTGTTGCAGCGATAAATTTTGCCGCCTCTGTTGAGCTCAATCCAATAAGACATTCCTGAGCTAGAAGAGACCTTCATATTATGGTCTGTTGAGGCTGCAACTTTGTTTGTGTTTGTTGGTTTAACTAATACTGGAGCTGCTAGAGCTACTTTCTCTTCGGCTTTCTTTTCTGCTAGTTTAGTGTTGTTTTGATCGTCGGCAATTTTTGTGTCTTCTGCATTTTCTTGGCCTTTAGCCAAGACTTTTTTATCGATCCATTTGCTGATGTAACTTAGATCGTCTTTGCTGAATTGGCCTTCTTCAAAAATTAGGTGCTCAGCCGAGTTGGACATTACTTTGTCTTTGTTGGGCGTAGCCAAGCTGTCGAAGAGTTTGAATGTGGCAACTGGTCTCACAAGTTTGTCATTGGAACCCATAATGAACAATACTGGCGTTTTTTTGATAAGACCGGCGCTATCAAAGTTTCCGTTCATAAATTTCTGGAAGGCCATTAGCTCATTAGGGCTAATTTTTGTGCGACATAATGGGTCGTTAAGCCAGCGCTCGCGCAAGTCGCTTTTTTTTGTAGCGGCGCCTACAACCATAGGGCCAATATCAATGGGTTTGTTGAAGCCGCCAAAGACAGCATGAACTCCAACTTTTAGGCTGTTATCAACAGTGTTAAAGCGATCGCCAGATGGAACAGATGAAATTAATCCATCTATTAAATCTGGATAGAGAGCCGTAGCGTGGATGCCTATCCCTCCTCCCATTGATTCACCCAGCATAATCAAAGGCAAACCAGGGTGCGCTTTGCGAATTTCAGTAAGAGCGCGCTTAATGTCTACTAGTGAGCCATCAAAGTCGATTAAGGCATTTTTTTGCTTGGGAATCCAGGAGCCAAAACCGCGCATATCAATGGCGTAGGTGATCAGCCCTTTCTTAGCCATCTCGCGGCCGAAGTCTTCGTAGGTGCCTTTATGCAGCCCGAGGCCATGAATGCAGAGTAAAACTGCTCTAGGCTCGGCGGCCTCGTCGATCCAGCGAATGCAGGGAATTTTGTCGAGCTTGTCGGCTTTGCCAGACTTGGCACCGGCTTCGGCGGCGAAGGCTGTTGCTCTCGTTAGAGAACTAGCCTGATTGGGATGATAGCTTAGTGTTTCCTGTGAGCGAAAAACGTCGTAGTTGTCGCCGGCATTTTGGGCATATGCCTGATCTCTAGTTTGGCTTAAGGCCTGACCTAAGAGTAATCCGCTGACCAGCAAGGCTAAGTTTGTTTTTTTCATCACTTTCACTTCAAATAAAGACTTCTCTCGTTTATCCCAACCGCTTTGCCCAGCAAATTAGGGGGCATGTCAGGGAACTGAGCAAGGGAACTGAGCTGGGAACTGAGCCCGGGAACTGAGCAAGGGAACTGAGCTGGGAACTGAGCTGGGAACTGAGCTGGGAACTGAGCAAGAAATTGGCAGGACCCTAATGAGAAGCCTAAATGGGGCAAACAATACAGATATAGCGGTTCATTATATAGGTTCTGGGAGAGGCTATGCTTGCTTGGCGCTTCAGGGCATATTAGTAAAAATGAAAGTGCCCTAGGACACTTTCATTTTTACTTAGTTCTTCATTTGTCCTGCGGCCGAGAGGCGGCCATGGTCTATTTGGCAGTGGCAGCTTCTTCGCTGTCTTCAGCCTTGCTTTCAGAAGTGTCTTCAGCTTTCGGCTCAGAATTCTCAGATTTTACTTCTTCAGCTTCATCTGCTTTTTCGCCTTCGCTCTCAGACTTTTCACTGTCTGACTTGGGCTCAGCTTCACTGTCAGAGCTAGCTTCTTCTGACTGTCCAGCTTCGGCTTGCTTCTGCTTATACTCGTTGCCTTCTTGATCCATGATTACAACGTGGCCGCGTAGCTCATTCATGGTCTCGCGCACTTCGCTCTCTTCGGCTTCAGCAGCAACTTGACCGCGCAGCTTGCCGATGATGTCTTCAGCTTTAGCTTTGGAAGCATCGGTTAGACCTTTCCCTAGGTCTTTCATCTGGCGCTCAACGGTGTATACCAGGCCGTCTACTTCGTTGCGCAAGTCGGCCATAGCTTTGACCTTCTTGTCGCTTTCGGTATGCTCAGCGGCTTCCTTGACCATGCGTTCAATGTCTTCTTTGGTCAAGTTTGTGCTGGCAGTAATGGTGACATTCTGCTCTTTGCCGGTGCCTAGGTCTTTAGCTGACACTTTGACGATGCCGCTAGCATCAATATCAAACGAAACTTCAATACGTGAGGCCCCGCGTGCTCCTGGAGCAATTCCGTCAAGTCTGAAGTTACCTAATTTCTTGTTGTCACGAGCCATGGCTCGCTCACCTTGGAAGATGTAAATGTCTACAGCTGTTTGGTTATCCTCGGCTGTTGAGCAGAGCTGAGTTTTATGGCAAGGAATAGTGGTATTGCGCTCTACCAATTTAGCGAAGACACCACCCATAGTCTCAATTCCGAGAGACAACGGGGTGACGTCGAGCAGCACTAGGTCGGTAACTTCACCGGCTAATACTCCAGCTTGCAAGGCCGCTCCGACAGCAACAACTTCGTCAGGATTAACGCTCTGATTAGGCTCTTTACCACCGGTCAGGCTCTTCACTAGGTCTTTGACTGCCGGAATTCTAGTAGAACCACCCACCAAGACAACTTCGTCGATTTCGTTGTAAGTCAGTTTTGCGTCGCTGAGGGCTTGCTCTATTGGGCCCTTGCAGCGATCGACTAAAGCGTGGGTCAGTTCGTTGAAGCGCGACCGAGTCAGCTTCATGTCAAGGTGCTTGGGGCCTTGATCGTTGGCTGTAATGAATGGCAGAGATATTACTGTCTCAGTGACTGAAGACAATTCAATTTTTGCTTTCTCAGCTGCTTCTGTAAGGCGCTGAAGAGCTTGTGGGTCTTTGCGCAAATCAATTGATTCAGAATTTTGGAATTCAGTTGCAATCCACTGTACAAGCGCATAGTCGAAGTCGTCACCGCCTAGGTGGGTATCACCAGAGGTCGATTTCACTTCAATTAGGCCATCGCTGACTTCAAGAACTGATACGTCGAAAGTACCGCCACCAAGATCAAAGACTAAGATTGTTTCGTCCTTGCCTTTCTTTTCCATGCCATAAGCAAGGGCAGCAGCCGTAGGCTCGTTGATGATACGCAATACTTCTAAACCGGCAATGGTACCTGAGTTTTTGGTTGATTGCCTTTGTGAGTCGTTGAAGTAAGCAGGAACTGTAATTACTGCAGTGTCTACTTTTTCACCAAGATATTTCTCAGCATCTTCTTTTAGTTTGCGCAAAATCATTGCCGAGATTTCTTCAGGTGTGTATTCCTTATCGCTGATAAGGACACGTACACCGCCATCAGACGACTCTTTTACTTTGTAAGAGACAATTTTGCACTCTTCTGATACTTCAGAGAAACGTCTACCAATGAAACGTTTGATTGAATAAATAGTATTGGTTGGATTTACCACTGCTTGTCTGCGGGCTAAGAGGCCAACTAGTCTCTCGCCAGTCTTATTGAAGGCAACTACCGATGGGGTAGTGCGTCCACCTTCAGCGTTCGATATGACTGTGGGCCTGCCACCTTCCATAACGGCAACGACAGAGTTAGTTGTTCCAAGATCTATTCCGACTGTTTTTCCCATGATTTTTAGCGTTCCCAAGAAACGGTGTAATGCTTTGTATCACTGAAGTTTAGCAGAGCGGCCAGTCAAGAACCGGCAACAGAGCCTGAGCTGTGAGAGACTGTAACCTTATGAAAGTGGTATATATCTAGGTGTCAAGAGGATCGTCTATGTCGAATTCAGGTTTTGAGAATGATGCGGACGGGGAGCCTAGCCCTGTACCAGCCAATGTTCAGTTGCGGCGCAACGGTGCCCGTATGACTCACAGCGATTTGCAAACTCTTAAGTCTGTGCAAACCAAAGAAGAATCATTCATGGTGCAGATTGTCAAAGGCTTTCAAGCCTTTTGGGCCGGAATAATTGGATCGTTTGCCATGGCCTTACCAAGTAAAAAAGTCACTTCCTGCGATGTCAATGGTCACGTTTTCCCCAAAGGCACTTGGGACGGTGAATTTCCGCGCTGCAAACATTGTGGCGAACAGATTAAGGATGCCAATCAGTTTGGTGGACGATAATTCTCTTTGGCAGAATTAGCTTAGGTTTTAAGCCCTTTGTCGCAATTTGACCGATATCGGCCAAATTGCAAATTGGCTAAATAATTTGACTGTAAAACCATTTGGTCGTACCATACGTATTTATGTAGTACTTGTTGCAAGTTTCTGTTTCTTGATTTGCTCAACCATGGGTCTATAGTGACAAAGTCTGGAAAGAAGACCGTAGTAATAGGAATTCGCGACTTTGCCATGCCCTGCCCCCTGTCTGGGAGCATTGAAGTCAACTCGGGCTATAGCCAGCTTTTTGGCGGTCCATTGGCCTTGGCGGCTGAAGGTCGGCAACTTCACAGCAAAATTCAAAAGGATAGGCAAAAGCTCTTTCCTATCTATAAGGCCGAGGTCAAGGCTGCTCACAAGTTTGAGAGCGAGCGTTACATCTTCAATGTCTCTGGCCGCATGGATGGACTTGTCGAGGCCGTCGTGCCTGTTATCGAAGAAATAAAGAGCTCTACCTCTCCCAGTGAACTTCTCTCGAAACTGGCTGCCGATTCGCAGCATCCCTATTGTTTGCAGTTAGCGACATATGCATATATTTTGTACCTAGAGAAAGAAGTCGTACCGCTGACGAGGTTTCTCATAACTTCTAATACTTTCGACAAGGTTGAAGTTTTAGATGTTGATTTTAAAATTGAGAATTATGAAAAGTGGTTGACCCTGCGTTTGGCTGAGCTTGAAAGCGAAGTGATGGCAGAAGAAGCAGCCCGCCTGCGAAGAATGGGACTGTCGGAAAAACTGGTTTTTCCGTTTACTAATTTGCGCCGCGGCCAAAGAGAATTAGTTGATGAACTAGCTAAAGACATCGAGAGCAAACATCAAGTGCTTGTCCAGGCTCCAACTGGGCTAGGCAAAACAATTGGAGTTATATATCCAGTTTTGCAAGACAGTCTGGCTCGTGGCCAAAAACTAATTTATGTCACGCCCAAAAACACGCAACACTCAGTTGCTCAAGAAGCAATTACTCGATTGCAAGATGGTGGCGCACCCATAAAGGTACTCACTCTTAATGCCAAAGCAAAGATGTGCTTGAAGGACGAAGTAATTTGTAACCCGGGCTATTGCCAGTATGCCCGTGATTACTATACAAAAATGGATAAGCATAAAGTTGTTGAGAAAATGTCAGAGATGACCGCTCTCACCGCTGAAGAATTCAAGCAAATTGGAGAAGAGTACGAAGTTTGTCCCTTTGAGGCATCACTAGATGCGGTGGCAGCGGCTGATGTGATCATTGGAGACTACAACTATGTGTTCTCGCCGCGAAATACTCTGGGACGCTTTACCTACACTTTGAGCAAGGTCAATGAAAAGCCTAATTTGGTTATTGACGAAGCGCACAATCTTCCGCAAAGGGCTGCAGATTATTATAGTAAGACCCTAAGTTCGGCGGTTATAGCTAAGCATGCTCTTGAGCTTTCTTCGCTGCCTTTTGACCAAGTTGTAGAGGCGCGAGCCCTGGTCTCGAAGATTCAATTTGTCATATCAAATGTTGGCCGCATGGTTGGCTTTAAAGAATCGAAGTTGACGGTATCAAGAGAATTATTTGACGAGGCGTTGCCAGCCCTTCAAGATTTGATGGTGCGCCGTATTGCTCGCAAAGCAGCTGACTCTTCTGACTCTGGTTCAGGCTCTACCTCTGGTTCCGGTTCTGATCCGTTGATGGCCATAATTAATTATTTCAACGACTTTATGGACGCAGTTGACTATGAAGGTGATGAGTTCTTTCATCTTTATACTCGCAATAAAATGAGAGATGGCAGTGTTGATGAGGCATTGAAAGTAGTTTGTTGTGACGCCTCAGCTAAGCTGAAGCTCGCTCATAAAGAGTTTGAGCATGTGGTGGCATTTTCGGCCACTATTAAACCCTTTGACTATTTCGCTCAACTTTCCGGCCTAGATGATCCTGAGCTATCAAGGCGTGAATACACCAGTCCTTTTCCTCGCGAGCATCGCAAGCTTCTTATAATTCCTCAGGTTTCTACTAAGTATTCAGACAGAGAGCGCAATTTCGGCAAAATTGCTGAGGGCATTGCCCGCATTGTTCAAGTCAAGCCTGGCAATTATTTTGTATTTTTCCCAAGCTTTGCTTTTTTGGGAAGTGTATTTGAACTAATCAAAAGCAACCTGCCAAATTCGATTTTATTGCTGAAGCAGGAGAGTGAAATTACTCAAGCAAAGGCCAAAGAAATCATGGACTCGCTGGGGCGAACGGATGCACCCACTATTGTTTTTGCTGTTCAAGGTGGGGTCTTTGCCGAAGGGGTAGATTATCCTGGCGACATGATAATTGGTGCAATTATTGTTGGGCCGGGTTTGCCAAACTTCAATTTTGAACGAGAACAAATTCGTACATATTATGAGAAGCGCTACGGCAACGGCTTTGATTACGCGTATGTTTATCCGGCTATGGCTAAAGTAATTCAAGCCGCTGGTCGTGTTATTCGCTCGGGTGATGATCGGGGTTTGATTGTGCTTATGGATCAAAGATTTATTCAGAAGCAGTATGCCTCAGCTATGCCCTCAGATTGGTTTGAAAAGCAAGTAGGTGAGTTGGTGTCCTCAAGTATCATTGCTGATATCGAGTCGTTCTGGCAGCAAACAGACGAGAAGAAATGTCTTAGTGAAATTAACTGATCAACCATTTCTATTTCTTGATTGTCAAACTACCGGAGCTACCCCTCAAAGCTCTCAAATACTAGAATTGGGCTGGTTTTTGCCTCAATTTATTGGTGCTCAATCAAGTCTCCTTTCTTCTAATAATCAGCTTTCTTCTAATCAGCTGCAGCTGACGATTAAAACACGCTTGATTAGGCTGCCAGACGACCAAGTGCTGCCTTCACGTATTGAGAAAATTACAGGCATCACTGCTGAACTAATGCAAGACGCTCTTTTGGCTTCTGATGTAGTCAGTGAATTGATGCGAGATCTAACTCAAGCGGCAAGCCACAAGCCAATAAAATTTGCTATTGCCCACTATGCACAGTTTGAGCAGGCTTTTATTAATCAGCTGTTTATCGATCATCTACCAGGTCATCTAACTGATCGAGGCGTACCTTTCCAGTTTATTTGCACCTGTCAGATTGCTAAGCGGCTATATCCTGATCTCCCTTCGCGGGCAATTCGTGCACTGGGTGGCTATTTTGGCTTGAGCCTTACGGAGATGAAGCGCTCTTCTTGTCACGTTGAGGCCACTTATTTTATTTGGCAGAGATTGGTCGGCGATCTTGCTGCTATCGGAATTCATGACGATGATCAGCTATTGGAGTGGCTGCGTCAACCGCTGCCTAAAGTTAGTGCTAAGGCCAAGAAAAACCCTTATGCAATTCCGATGGAGCGGCTTAAACGACTTGACTTACCGGCAGCTCCTGGTGTTTATCGCATGCTCAATAGTGACGGTAAAATTTTATATGTTGGCAAAGCCACTTCGCTCAAAAGTAGAGTCAATAGCTATTTCCGCGGGCGTAAAGGAAAAGATTCAAAAACAAAAGAATTGATCAGTCAGATATTCGATATGGCTGTTGAAGTTGTGCCTACACCGCTTGAGGCCGCTTTGCTTGAGTGCGACTTGATCAAAGAGCATGATCCGCCATACAACCGTGCTCTGCGGCAAAGAGGGCGGGTGCTCAATTTTTACGGACACGATTTTTCACAGGTCAGTGCGAGGCAAGACGCTGAGCATATGTTGGGTCCATTTGTTAGCGATTCTTTTAAGCCCTTGCTTGATTTGCTCAATGCGCTCCAGAGCAATACCCAACCCCTTGAGCTTTTCTGGCGCCTAGCTAGCGAAGAGTTAATCGCTAAGGCTTTTGCTCTTGTGCTCAGTGACGGGCCAATCGCTCATTACAAGGTCGATCAGCTGACCGCTCGCAGATTGGCGGCCATTGGTATGGTTCTAGTGCGGCAAGAAGTCAACTGCTTGCGTGCCCTAAAGCGCGAGCAGGAGCTTGCTGCTGAGCTTTTGCATGCGCAGGAAGCTATTCTTGAAGAAGCTTGTACTACCGAAGTTGATGAATATGAATCTGACCCAGAGCTTGATCAAGAAATAGAGCGCGAAATTGATGAGAATGATGTGGTTGAAATGATTTACGGCATACTGGCTCGTTCTGCCAAATTGTATCTTCAAGGCAAGAGACTTACGACGATGCTCAATGCCCACATATCTTTCTGCGATTTTGGAGTTACTCGTGAACTGACTTTTATTAATGGTCGGTCTGTCAATTCGCAGACTTCTTCTTCTTCTTCTTCTTCTTCTTCTTCTTCTTCTTCTTTTGAAATCAATCAGCCAGCCTGGTTTGGCCTAGATATAGATACCTATGATCGAATGCGGGTATTGCTCACTGAGCTAGCAAGGGTTAACCTAAAGGACAAGGGAGTGATAATTGTTCCGCTAATCGAAGCGACTAGAAGAGAAGCTGCTTTGAAAAGGTAACAATAGTTTTTTCTTTTTGCGAGGAAAAGTTGAGATCACCCCACTCTGTAATTTGTCTTTTTAGCACAATTCTATGGGCTATTCTGTTCTCTATATTGTTCCCATTCTCAGCGCCACTTTGGGCTAGTGAGACTAAGTCTAGCTATGAGAAAGTGCTCTTGCTTACCGCTACTGAAGACAAGGCGGGTTTGCTGAGAGAGAGTTCTTTTTGTTTGCGTGCTAATGCAAAAGACACAGATGTTTTATCTATTCGTGCCCGCACATTTCTTGAACTCGATCGCCTGTCCGAAGCACGCGCTGATGCCGAGCGCGCTCTGGCCATCGACCCTAAACAAGGCAGTGCCCTGGTTACCCGTGGCTATTGTCGCATTGAGAAGAAAGACTATAAAGGGGCGCTAGTTGACTACGAAGCAGCTTTGAAGAATCAAGAGCCACTCTACTACGTGCCTTTGGTGCAAGTAGACTATGGCAATTTGGCGGCACTATACAAAGTAAGTGGTCAAAACAAACTGTGGGCTGATGCCGCTCGCAAGGCCAAGCTTGAAGCTCTGATTCGCAAAGCCTGTGATTGTCGTGAAGGCGGGGCTGTTGATCAAACGATTAGGCTACTCACGGTGGTTCTAACTGAACAGCCAAATTTTCACAAAGCTCGGTTGCTGCGTGGTGTCACATACAACAATAAAAGCGATTATAGGCTGGCAATAAAAGACTTTGACCACTTGATTAAGGCTTTTCCACGTAGTGCTTGGTTCTATTATTTGCGTTCCGATGCATATAATGAATTGGGTGATAAAGACAATTCTCTTCGCGATTTGTTGACTATCACTACTCTTAAACCAGCACCAAAAGTGATTGCCTTAAATTACACAGCTCAGACCGGCCGTGTGCGCGAACACTTTGAGGGTAAAGACGAGAATATTGTCAACCTGGCAGATATTTATTGTCTTCTGGGCAACCGTTATCTTGAACTGGGTAAGTTTGGTCAGGCTAAGTCAGCGTTTGATAGTTGTCTGTCCCTTGATAAAAATGAAGTCTCGGTTCGCCTTGAAAGGGCTGCCTTATTGCGTAAGAGCGGAAATAACACTGCTGCTTTGAATGATTTGAACATGGCTATATTGGCTCGGCCAAAGTTTATCGATCCTTATCTTGAGCGGGCTAAGTTGAAGGATGCCCTTGGTGATCGTTCGGCTCTCTCTGATTATTCAACAGTGGTTACACTTGGGCCTAAAGACCCAGGCTCGTATATGATGAGAGCAGAATTTTATAGGCGTAATAAGCAGTTTGCCCAAGCTGTAGAAGATTTTAATCGGGTGGTGAAGTTGAGCCCTAGAGACGCCGACGCTTATATTGGTAGAGGACAGGCTTATGAGAGCATGAGCCAATGGGCAGCGGCTTTAGCGAGCTACCGACAGGCATTGCCACTGTCACCTGAAGATAAGAGTATGCTTGAAGCCAAAATAGCTAGATTAGTGAAATTGACGAGTAAAACAGTGCGTTAACAACGCGCGATATAGTCGCTGTTTAATCTGCTGAGCCGGGTATAGATAACTTGGTTAACAGGAGGAAGAGAGAATGGACAGCAAGAAAACTCGATTTTATCAGGTAGCGCTAGTCGCTCTGTCACTAGTGGCCCTTTCGACCCTTTCGACCTCTAGACCAGCGGCTGCTCAGGTGGCTGGAGCGAACCAGACGATTTATCATGACGAACAAGAGATGCTTAACACTGATCAAGCCATGATCAATCAGTACTCCAGTGCAGAGAATGAGGCCGAAAGTAAGCTCGCTGCCGAGCAGTCAAAAACTAATGCCTACCGGCTCTATGCCGAGCAGCGAATCCAAGAGTTGCAAAAGCAGAAGAAAGGCGTTTCACCCTCACTGGCTGGGGCGAAATCGGGAGAAATGGCTGTTCTCACGTCATGGTTGCAGCAAGATGGTGCTTATCGAGCAAAACAGCAGGCTTATATTGATCAGCTAGAGCAGTGCATTAGCAACCTTCGCACTAGTCAAACCAATACTCTCGCTAATTTGAACACTGATATTAATGCCCTTAGACAGGGCGTGCAGGATGATAAAGATCAGCAAAAATTCCAGAATCAAATGCAAATGAATCAGTTTAATGAGCTAAAGAGTGAAATGGGCGCGTGTTCTTGGGGCGATACTCCGCGGGATGGCACCTACAACTCTGTTGGCGGCTATGGTTTTAACGGTGGTTTTGGTTACAGCGCCATGGGTGGACGCCGATGGTTGGGGGGCGGACGAGGTTATTAATCTCCTCTGTGTCAATAATGCGTAAGTCTGATAATTCCGATCTAAGCAAACGAAAGGCGACGCCGACGCCTCTTCCTCAAGAACCGGCTGAAGCAAAAGACCCAGCTGCCAACTATTCTTTTTTTGTTAACGAGCCAGGCAATTCACAGTACAACTATGGTCTAGATGTCTCACTTTCTGACCCAGTAAGTCTTCCAGGTTATACATCTTACTTGCAGCCCGTGGCCCCGGTGTCTCCTGTTTCTCCAACGGCTAATGTGGCTGCAGCTGCGCCGGTCAATGTATCGACTTTCAATCCAGACATAGACTACGCACCGGTCTATAGTGCTGCCGCTGCCGAGATGGCTATTGAGCATAAGCGTGACGACATTCAAATAGACGCGGATCGGCCATCTGTGTTCACTCCTGCCATGGCTGAAGCTTTTTTTGCTAAGCCGGAAAGCATTGAGCAGAATGTTTCGTTTGGTCAAGCTGCGACAGTCACTCAAGGCGCTACTGTGTTTGAGAATGCCACGTTTGGCCAGGCTGCTACGGTTACTCAAGGCGCTACGGTTTTTGAGAATGCCACGTTTGGCCTTGAAGCTAGTGTCGCTCAAACTGCCGCATCCATTGAGCGTGCTGAACTTATACAAGATGCCGCTCCCATTCAGAACGCCGCACCAGTTCTAAGCGCTTTCACCGTCCAGAACGCCGCCCCCGTTCAGAACGCAACACCAGTTTTAAGCGCATTCACTATCCAGGACGCTGTCCCCATCCAGAACACTGTACCGGTTCAAAATGTTACACCAGTACAAGACGCTGCAAAATTTTCATCAGCTGTAGTCAGTCAAGACGCCAACTCTCTTCGCAGTTGGGGGGTGGTCAAACCAGATCCACCTCCAGCTCAGGATGTTGGCTACCGGGCTGGCTTGAGCCAAAATCAAATTGATGAAAGCGACAGTGCTATCTGGCCTTCAGATGAGCGACCAGTGCGCAGTCAAGCATCGGCAAAAACAGGCACGCCGGTGCCATTGCACCTGGCCACCGATATGCGCTTTGCTAGTCTTGTACTTTCGCCAGAGCTAGCTGCTACAGTCGATCGCATTTATTCACTAGTCGATTTAGATTTTAGTGGCTACGTCGATTTTCCCGAAATGTCATCTGTCTTGAGCAGCGAGCACCTTACAGATTCTGAGAAGAGTTTTGTCCGTATGATTTATGCTGTCGGTTGCAAAATACTTGGTGAGCGGCCAGCAGTGGCGTCTAGCACGGTGCCTGTTTTGACTCAAGATGATTTTCGTCGTGCTTTTGCCTATCAATGTGCCAACACCTTGGGTGCTGATGCTAAGTCAAAGGGAATTTTAGCCTCATCTACTCAAGGAGCAGGTGCATCACAAAGATTCACTGAAATCAAGCCGACTTTGTATGCAGACAATGATTACCCCCAGATGTCTTTGCAGCCTGGCGCTGTTCGTCTTGGCACCATGGGTGATGCTTTCTTTGCTGCTGGGGTTAGCTCTCTGGCCGAAAGTCGTCCAAGAGCGTTGTTGCGCATACTTTCTGAAAATTTAGATCACAGCTTCTCTGTTGCTTTTCCTGGTGCGCATGGCAATCCACTAGATGTTATGCCGCCGCGGCCAGAAGAAATACTCCGCTATGGTCTTGTAGCAAAATATGGTTTTTGGTTCCCGCTTTTAGAGAAAGCTTATGGTATTCATCTAGCGCAAAAGCACAGGCTGGCCAGCAAGCTGGCAGAGTCGCGCAATGAGGCCTTCTCTCGATCGGCGCAGGTGATTGAAACCTTGACCGCTGCCTTTACTGGCACTCTAGTGACGGCTGATTGCTCACCACAAGACCTCTTGCTTCAGCTTTCAGACTTAATTGCCAGAAAGCGCATTGTTATTGCAGTTTCGTCAGATTTCGTTCCAGAAAGCTCATCTTTTGCCGGCATTGCTCCCACTGCCAATAAGCCCTATCCCCTGACTGGTTTTGATAGGCAGCGCGGCCAGATATTTCTCAGCTCTATATATGGCCATGACACTCATCACGAAGATGAGCCATTGCGTTTCACCACAGAACAATTCTTGCAGTACTTCAAAGTAATTTATTTCGAGCAAGAAGTTGCCCCTGTCCAAAAAACATCGAACCTTATGCGTTCAACTCAAAAACAAAGTCTAAACCCATGGAAGAAAGCTTGATTGAAGAAGGGTTGCTTGAAAAAAACTGATTTGGAACCTAACTTAAAATTCTAAACTAACCTTTGTAGTTTCCGTATTCTTTGATTAGCTCAGTTACTGCTATTTTAATTTCTTTGCCGTCTGTCAGCTCGGCGATCCGCTTATCTTGATTGAACTTTGTAAGAGCTATTTCTGCCTTCTTTCTGGCGCGATCATTGGGATGAGCTTTCGCCACAAAGTAGAGAGGGGGAATGCCAATTAGCTTTTGTTCTTTGACTAACTGATCAATCGCCACACTCACTGCTTGATAATCTTCACTTTTGAGGCAGGCGACCAATGCCTTGAACAGCATATGATCAATTTTGTTATAAAGGCCCTTGGTGGCGGTGGAAAGTAAATCTGCCACCGAGTTGAATTGGGCACCGTAATCACTCATTGGTCACCTTTATCACCTAAATTAGAACAGTATAGTGCGAATATTCCTGTAGACTAATGCTAGTAATTCGACTAGTTCTAGTATTTAGACTAAGGCTGTCAATATTTTATGCCATGGAGAATTGAGCTTGAAACCAGGAGCGGAACACTTCTCTAGACAGCGGTCTAAGAAATTCGCAGTGTTGCTTGCTCTAATTACTTCATTGAGCCATAGCTTTGAAGCAGCTCTGGCATCTCATGATAGTTTTCTCTTTGGCCCCGATGCCAAAATTGCAACATGGGATTCACCGCTAGTAGCTGAGGACCTAGGAACTGCCGCTGGTTATTATTCTCCGCCGCAAGCCCATCTTAATCAGTCTCTGGTTGACAATTACTTGGCCCAAAGTTTTTTGCTCACGGCTTTGAGTCGAAGTGATGACAGAGCTAAAGATCGATTGCTAAAGCTTAGCTTGGAACTTAGTAAGAGCCAAATAGAATCGGGTTCTCAGGTTTTCAAAAGCAATCTGGTCTTGCGTATTTTACTGCTGCTTCAACTGAAGAAAACTGCATTGGCTAAGCAAGAAGGAGGGAAGCTGCTTCAACTCTTCGATGAGACAGCTGCAGTTGCGTCGGCGTCGCCTCATTTATCAAAGGAAGAAAGGGAGAAGAAGGCAAAGGGCCTTACCTGCTCGTCTTCGACCTTAATGAATTTGTCTCGACGTTTTCAGCGTGCTGGTGACAGCATTAGTGCTCAGTATTTAGTCAAAGCGGCAGACAAGGTTAAGGCTCTTGAGCCCGGCACTGAAGTGGTCTTGCCGAGCAGCCAGGAACAGCTTGTCGAGTCGTTCTACCAGCAGGGCGTCGAGGCCTTTAACGGCGGTCTTATCGAATTGGCCCAGGAGAAGTTTAAGCAGGCACTAGACTTGCAGGAGAAGACTATGAGTGATAAGTTGCTGCGCGCATTTGACAGCCGTATGGCGCTGGCACAGACTTTTGTTGCCCTTGATCGACGAGAGGCGGCGCAAGAGCACTTTAATCAGATAATAGACCGCTTGAAACAGATTCCTAAAACTGAGAGACCACAAACTGCTGATCTGCTTGCTCAATTTCTGCGCATGGCAGAATTTGATCTGGATGAAATTGATTTGTCTGAACTTGATTTGCTAAAAAATCACTTACAGAGTAATCACCTGCAGCAAAATGATTTAACTGAGCTTGAAAGAAAGTCGAAGGTTAGAAGTCCACTATCTCTTGAGAAGAAAGAGAGACTACTGCGTGGCTTGAATTCGCTCGGAACTGCAGCCTATCTTTGCAAAGTTGATGGCGATCTTGTTCAAGCTGCTCATCTCTTTCGTCGCGCTTACTTGATCAACAAAAATTATTTTCCTGAATTAGATGATCAATTGGCTTCAACTTGCTATGACCTTGGTGAAACTTTGTACTGGGCCTCACAATTAGAAGAGGCTGAGTACTACATGCAGGAAGCTTTGAGAATTCGTGAGAAAAATGGCAGAGATTGTGATGATGCAATTAATCTGCGCGGCACACTTGGTCGTATTCTAATTATTGGTGGCAGAGGTGAGGCTGCCTGTCGCTTCTATTTGGAAACGCTGCAACTGTTGGCTGGAAAGAGCTTTGCCCAAAGTTTTGAGCAGGCCAAAAGTCTTGATTTAAAGCAGTTGATAGCAGGTCTAACTAAGGTGGTGACCGATTCTAACAATAAAGTCAATCCACATATTGAGAGTCAGTATGAAGACGCTTTGCAGAGTTTGGCCGATGCAGCTATTTCTTGTAGGCATTACGATCAGGCGATCGCAAGCGACACTGCGCTGCTTTATCTGCGAGAGAAGAAATTATTGAGTGAGAGCGCTCTGGTGGAAAAGTCTAGTCAGGATTCTAACCAGACAAAAGTTGTCTCAAGCAAAAACATTCAAGCGCAGGAGGCTGAAAAACAAGCCCGAGAGCAGGTGGTGGCAACCCTCTGGCAACTTGGCTGGGTAACTTCAATGGTGGGCAATATCTCGGCAGCCGAGAGTTCGAGTAAATACTATGGTCGATTAATTGACGAGTTTCCCTCAACACTACCTAGACCTTTAGCCGATTGGTATCAGGCCCGTGCGATCACGTCGGATCTTTTGGGCAGATACCCTGAGGCCAAGCGCGATTTTACAGAGGCACGTCGGCTCTTTAAAAAGCATTTGCGCCAAGAAAAAGATCAGGAACAAATTGATATTGTCACTTGGACTATAGACGACATTACTTACAATCTTAATAGTCGGCGCAAGAGTCCAGCCTCAGACGGTGACTATTTAAATGCTGAGCCCAATTCGTTCTGGCGTCAAAGCCGCTTTCCCGTAAAAGTGTTTGTTGAGACTTCCTCAAATAATGGTTTTGGTGGCTCAATGCGCGAACTAATGGTAAAGGCCATGGAACAATGGACTAACTTTGAGAATTCTCCGATAAAGCTCGCGTATGTTTCTGACATCGAAGGCGCTGACGTATACATCGAAAGGGTTACCTCTTATGACGACATTCCCTACAGCTCGGCTGGCAGAACAAGCGCCGTCTATGAGAAAGACAATAAGAGAGCTCTCGACCGTGCTCATGTAAGAGTTTATTGCCCCTCCTATGACGGCAAGGCCTCCCGAGCCGAGGGCGCCGCTGACAAAATCGAGAACCAAGAAATGAGTTCATTTGCAAAAACTCAACTTTATACTCTGTTCATGCACGAATTTGGCCATGTTCTTGGCGTCGGTCATTCACCTGGTGGTCAAGATGTAATGTATTGGAAGTCGTGCTCGACAGAGCTGACAGAGCGTGACAAAGAGAGTATTCGCAAGCTCTACCGCCAGAATAAATGAGACAACGACAAGGACAAACAGACCGGTCTTTAATTGTAAAGTGTTAATCTTGCTTGGAGCAGTAAGAGCTAAAATGATTTTTCACGGCTGTTGAAATTTTCGCGGCTATTGAAATTTTCACCCTTATTGCGAGCGTCTAATGCATTCGGCCAAATCTGAACCAGTTCATTCAAATCCAGCCCACCCAAATCCAATTGACCGCAACAAGTCAATCATTTGGTCGCGCTATCTCATCGACTCTACAGATTGGTTAGTATTTGCTAGCACTGTCACGCGTTTGCAGTCTAGTGCGAATGTTGCTACTACAAATATGATTTCTTCTCCGGTCAAGCTGCTGTCTATGTCAGTGCTTTCTCCGGGTGGTAAAGTTCTTTTTGAAGGTGTGCTCAAGCCGCAAGACGAAATTGCTAGTCAATTAATTGAAGAGCATGGCCTTAATCAATCGATTGTCTTCAATGCCATGCCTTTTAGTGAAATGCTGATTCAGCTCAATCGTCTGTTCGATGGTCGGCAGGTCTTAGCCTGGGATCTTAACGCTCAACAGGCTCTTCTTGACGAAATGGCAGCGCAGTTTGCTCAGCCTCAGACTTTACTTGCAGGCTACAGCCTTCGGCCGGAGCTTGCTCGTTTCTTTGGTGAGCTTGATACTACTGCTGGTGCAAGCTCTAGCAAAGGCGCGCAGGGCTCATACAAGTCTCAGCCATTGGCCGTCGATGGCAAAGGTGCAACGGCTGAGTGTCGTGCCCTAATCGCAGGCCTCTACCAAATGGCTGGAGCATCGCAATCTAATAGTGCGGCTACTGGTAATCAAAACTGGACGGGTGAGTTTTACCGACCTAAGGTTTCAGCCACAGACAAAATCAAAGATTTTCTGGGGCTATAACTGCAAATTTGAGAGTGACTATGTGGGTCAATTGCAATCACAACACATTGAGCTTTTGACAAAACTAGGCCGGAAGGCTCTTTTGTTGCCTGCTTATTCTTTTGTTGTCATTTTTGTGGGCAACCAAAATGCACAGTCTGAATCGGTAGAGAACGTGCTCGCTATGGAGCAGAGCATAAGGAGATCTGTCTTCTTGCTTGATAGTGGCGATGCCAGGGCCGCAGAAAGAGAGGCCTATAGGGCCTATCAGTATGATAAGAATTCGCCAGCGGCCATGCTTAATTTGGCCGATTGTTATATGGAACACGGTCGTAAGGCAGCAGCGTTGCCTTTGATAAAAGCAGCTTTGGCAAAAGAACCTAAAAACGCCTTGGCTCACTGCACTCTAGCCAAATACAACTTTCTCAATCAGCGACCAAAGTCAGCTATCGAATCAGCCAAATATGCTCTGCGGCTTGATCCTAGGCTAGCGAAGGCCTATTTTGTCATGGCTAAAAGTCTTTTTGCGACAGGGCAACCCGGCGTCGAGGTGAACTTGAGAAAGGCCATTGAGCTTGACCCGAAGTTTGCTAGGGCTTGGGCACAGTTGGGTTGGCTAAGTTTGCGGGCAAAGAAATACGATGATGCAGTCAAGGCCTATGAGCATGCCTGTCTTGCTAGTCCAAACAATGCTGATTATTCTTATTCGATTGGCCGAGTCTATTGTCGCGCTGGTCAACGCTCTAAGGCGCGAACAGCTTACAGCCAAACTACTCAAAAGTTTCCTAAAGATGATTCTAGCTGGATTGGTTTGGGTGTTATGGCCTGCGAAGATGGCAAGCTAGATGAAGCCGAGCACTGTTTTCGCAAGGCCACTGAAGTAGCTCCTACTAAGGTGCTTGGTTGGGCTGAATTGGCTGATGTTCTAGTGGGCCAGTTTAAAAATGAAGAAGCTATTTTAGCTGCTCGCCGAGCTGTTTTGCTCGACCCTTTGAACGCCGGTGCCTATTTCGCTCTTGGTGCTGCCCAAGTTGGCATCAACGATCTGCCCCAGGCCGAAACCTCGGTGCGAAAAGCTGTGGTGTTGCAGCAAGAGATAGAAGCAAAGCTGTTGTATCAAAATTTTCTGGTCTACATTCTCTTTCTTAATGCTAAAAATGACCAGGCCATTGACCTCGCCACCACAATTTATAAACTATATCCGGATCACGCTGTGGCTCAGAGAACTATGGCCTGGGCCTTGATGAGGCTTCAGAAGTACGATCAAGGTTTTGCCATTTCGCGCAAACTAATGGCCAAATATCCCAATGACTTTCAGGCGCAAACAGACTATCTTACCGGGCTGCTTGATGCTGGCAATCACCGCGAAGAATGTCGTGGGCAAGCAAGAGCGATGCTGACCAAACACCCTGAGGCGACCATTCCTTGGTTGGTCTTACTCACCTTAGCTCGCAAAGAAAAGAATAAGGCGGCAGAGCAAGAGGCGATGGTGCATTTGAAGAAGGCCAAGCTTGATTCTCATTCGCTAATGGAGATAGGCTTTGATGGAGCGTCTGGTTCTAGCCGTTCGTCTATGGCGCTGTTCTCTAAAGCACTTAGGCAAAATCCAGAGAATGCTGATCTTCTGCTCAATACTAGAGATCCGCGTGCGCTTCGCTTGGGCAAGTAGTTGCGGCTTTTGTAATCAGTAACAGGGCTGGGTCTGCAAGAAAACGCACTGGCATGATTGGGTCGAGTAGGGTGGTACCGACCCCTAATAGTCCAGTGCCGTAGCGGTTGATTGGTACATCCATGCGACGGTAAAGTTCTACAGCTGCGCCAATGCAAGTCCAGCGGTCAGGAGCTATGCGCCCCATAAAGGTGCCGAACCAGTCGTAGCCACTGGCATGAAAAAATTGTTTCAGTTTAGAGCTAAAATATTTTGGTAGATGGAAAAAATTGATACGTTTGAGAACTCGGGCGTTTTCTGCTTCGACCCATTGGCGGTTGGTTTCTACCATAGCTTGAGCGATGACGAAAGCTTTAGCTTTTTGCTCAGTCGACCAGGGCTTTTGTAGATGCAAGCCGACATAGTTGCCTTCGTAGCTAGGGCCGGTTAAATCGGCTAGCGGATGGATAGTGCAGCCTTTATCCATGTACGAACTAAGCAGAAATTTGGCGCCGCTTTCATCTTCAATTACGACTTCTGCGTGACCGACGCTTTCATGTAGTCGTTTTGCGACGTTGCCGCTAGTGAGAAGTAAGTCGCCGGCCTGTAATTGCTCTGCTGCTGGATTAACCAAAGTATTTAGTGGAACCGGCCCGTAGCCTTGCTTCTTGAAGAGTGCTTTGTTCTGCCTGTAGAGAATAAATATGTATAACCAGAAGGCGATTTCGACTAGGGCCAGTACATGCACTATAGGATGCAGCGCCCGAGCGAAAAGCGCCAGTACGCTCAGGCCTAAGCCCAGCACCACTGGTAGTTGCAGTTCGATGCGGGAAAGAACATCAAAGTAGGTTTGCAATAAGTGGTCGACTTTAATTCTTGTCAAAATTAACCAAGAGCCACTTACCAGAACACAGCCACCTGAGAGCTGCCAATCAAGGTGGTGGGTGACAAATCTGTAGGTGAGCCAAATTAGTGAAAAGTAGCAAACAGTATTGATGGCTTTAACTAGATCAAAGTAACCAGTGGTTCTTTGAACGTCGACGCTAGTTTTGGGCGGTGAGTACGGCACTTTAAACATTCATCGATAATACCTCCTAATTGATAATCTCAGCGCGTATGGGCAATACATTGATAGAATTGCGCCGAAGGAAAAGGAAGACCTTAGATAAATGCTCAATGTCAGTTAACCTAAACCGCTCTATTGCTGCACTGCTCTTGCTAATGCTGGCCTATCCCCAGATTGGCGGGCATTTCTCGGCGTCTAGTTCAGCCTTGGCGTCGCCAAAGACCGAGGGCTCAAAGGCTCACCAGCTAACTGAAGAAGCCATGCTCGCCCAAAGGGCTGGGAACTTCGCTCAAGCTGAACTGCTGTTGCTTGAGGCTGTGCAGATTAGAGAGAAGGGTTTCAAAGGTGATCAGCCCGTTGGCCTATTGATTGGCAGTATAGAGCGGTTGGCCGATTGTTATTTCCTGCAGGGTAAGTACAGCCAGGCCCAGGTGCTTTATTTGCGAGCAATAGCTGGTCGGCGGCAGGCCGGCGTTGCCAAAGATAGCAGCCTGGTTCGAGATTTAACCAACTTGGCAGTGCTCTACCAGCGACAAGGAAAGACTGCCGAGGCTGATGATATATCGAAGCAGGCCTTAAGTCTTGTGGAGAACCAGTGGGGCGAAAGTCTAGAGTTGTCTAATGCACTTGTGGCTAGGGCAAAAGTTCTGTTAGATACTAATTTCCTAGATACTAATCCGGCTGCGGCTGCGGCTGCGGCTGCGGCTGCGGCTGCTACTGCTCTTTTAGAGAGAGCTTTGAGTCTGAGATTGAAAGAATCTAAAGGCAACGACTCTAGTGTCAGCTCTATCTTAACTACTTTAGCCAAGGCCTATTTAGAGAGTGATAACTATCATGCTGCCGAGAAGAGTCTAAAGCAGGCATTAGCAATTGACCTAGCCAACTCTGGACGGGAGTCACTGCCAGTGGTGGTAGATTTAAGTACAATCGGCCAGCTCTATCTGCGTCAGGGTAAATATGTTGCTTCAGAGCATGCTTACCTAGAGGCTCTTGAAATAAGCATTCGCCTCAAAGGCGAAGGGCATCCTGAAACCGCTACCTGCCAGAATAATCTGGCTCTCCTCTATCGTAATATGGGTGACTATAGGAAGGCAGAAGGCTTGTTGCGCCGTGGCCTAGCGATTCGCGAGCAAAACTTTGGTGGCGACCATCCACTGGTGGCACAGAACCTGATCAATTTGGCTGATATTTTGGTTGCTGCTGACAAAGAGGCCGAAGCCGAGCCTTTATTATTGAGAGCGCTGAAAATTGAAGAAAGCACTTTTGGTCGCGAACATGATTATGTCGCCTTGATTGAACGTGAGCTAATCGATATTTTGCAAACTCAGCCGACTAAACTGGCCGAGGCAGAAAAGTATGCTAGACGCCTTTTAGAACACGACCAGGCTGTCAGTGGTGGCGATAGTTTACTAACAGCCCGTGACCTTGAATCTTTGGGCAAAATTTTAATTGCTCAAGATAAATTAGCTGAGGCAAAACCTGTGATTGAAAAAGCACGGGCAATTGAAAGTATGCAAAAAGGCATGTTTTTTCAGCAGGAGAAGAATAAGAGTGCGGCGGACACAGCAAGAAATCCTGGCATTATTTACACTAAACCAGTTCAAGATAAATGGGCACTGGTTATTGGCATAAGCAGTTTCCAAGACACCTCCCTCAATCTGCGGTTTGCCGCCAAAGACGCAGTAGATTTTAGAAATTTCTTGGTTAATCAGGCTGGTTTTCAAGCTGACCATGTCAAACTACTGACAGATCATGAGGCCACCCGAGCAAACATCGTGGCATTACTTGGTGATAAGTGGATGAAGCGCGTAGTAAAAGCTGACGATTTAGCAGTTGTCTATATTTCAAGCCACGGCACCCAGGCTGCCAGTCAGGTTGGTGGAGCCAATTTCATTGTGCCCTATGAGGGAAATTCTCACAATATTGTCTTTTCTGGAATTCCTATGCAATGGCTTCTCGCGGGCTTAAAAGACTTGGTACATAGCGATCGCATTTGTGTCTTCCTTGATGTCTGCCACAGTGGTGCAGCTGCTAGTAAATCTGATGCTAGTAAATTTGATAGCGAAAAATTGGATCCTAGTTCCGATCAACAAGTTGAGAAAGTAAGTAGCGCTGCTGGTGGTAAGGCGCTTTACCGTATTCGTGACATTGGTGAAGCGGCTCTTGCCTCTCCACCCGGTCAAGTTGTTGTGGCAGCGAGCCAAGCGGACCAAATTTCGTGGGAGTCGAAGCGCTATTCAAACAGTGTCTTTACTCGGCGTTTAATCGAAGGATTGGCTCTCAATGGTAAAAACACAACGCTTCAGCAGGCGTTTGCCTATTTGCGCGATCGAGTTGAGGAAGAAGTACTGCGCGATCGTACTCAGATTCAAGCACCTGTAGTGGTGCCAAAATTGGAAGCTGCCAATGCTCCGCAATTAGGTTGTACAGCAACAAATCCACGACCTGCTGGTAGTGAAGCAGATGGTGCTGGTGGTGGTGGCTCAAAAACTTTGGGATCCAAGTAAATTAGAGAAAACAACTAGGAGAAGACGATGGTCTGGCATAAAAATGGTGCAATGAATATGGTCAAATTTTTATTGGTAAAGAAACTACCGGTAAAAACTATATTGGCAAAAGCCCTGCCTTCGGCCTTAGCGCTTGTCACTATTGCTACGACTATCTCTTTCAGTATCAGTTCTGCTCCGCCAGCTCAGGCCTTCTGGCCGTTCACAAAGAAGCATGCCGACGGTTCTAAACGCAAAAAGAGAAAATTGCAAGGCACTCAAGTAGGTCTCGTACCAGGTAATCCACCAGCGCTTTACTGGGCCGCCAAAAAGCCTAAGGCTGTGGTGCTTTGTTTGCATGAGCTAGGGCTCTATAGTGGAGTTTTTGACGATCTTGGTTCGCGTATGGCGGCAAAGAATATTTCGGTCTATGCCATCGATTTGCGTGGCTTTGGCGGTTGGAGAGAAATCGACAAGAAAGATAGCAAGATGAATTTGGCTAAGACCTTGTCAGATGTTAAAGGCTCCTGTGAAGAGATTCGTAAGCTACACCAAGGTGTACCTGTATTTATTCTTGGTGAGGCCATGGGCGGTGCTTTAGCTCTGCAGGCTGCTAGTAAGTATCCGACTTTGATCAATGGCATCATTTCTGCTGCTCCAGGCGGCGATCATTTCAAGTCGGTCAATAATTTTGTTAATGTCGGTGTCGGCATGGCTGTTGGTTCTAAGCACGCTTTTGGTTTGGGTGAAAAGCTGATGGACGTGGCTACTCCGAAGCAAGAGTTAAAGGAAGCCTTGAGTGAAGATGAGATGGTGCGGATGGACGTCACATCTGGCGAGATGGTCGCCTGTCAGTTCTTTATGTATAAGACCAAGGCCATGGCTAAAGCTATTAAAGAAATGCCGGTTTTGATCGTGCACGGCGATAAAGACGGTGAGTCGAAGCTGATTGGCTCAGAGAGCGTTTTCAAGAATCTTGCTACCAAAGACAAGAAATTTGTGCGGCTGCCAGAAGGCGATCACTATACGTTTGAAGATACAAAGGTGAGCGATGAAGCATTCAGCACGGCCCTTGCCTTCATCGACGAGCACGCGCCGAAAGAAGCTAGCGAGTAGCTTTCTGTCTCAACAATGAGTGAGATTATTGTTTGATTTTATGTTGAAAAGATTGCACGAGGAGAGATTCGAACTCTCGACCAAGCACTTAAGAGGCGCGTGCTCTACCGCTGAGCTACTCATGCATAAAAACCATTATAAAGGGAAGAGTGCCATAAGACCCTTTCTTATGCCAAGAGGTAGTTTACAATTTGATCAGTCAAAAATTCATTTCAATTTCTCGATTCTCTGGTCTAATTCACATAGATGTGCAACCATTGAGTTAATTGAACAGGAGCAAAAAGTGGACATCCAGGAATTGGCGAGACTTCAACAGCAAAGCAATAGTGACCACCTCATGGTCGAAGTCGAAGACACCGTAAAAGCGGGTAGACCGAGGTGTTTTTTATCAGCCGATCGCAACGCCCCTGACACAGTTACTCTTCATCGTTACCGTGATGGCGGCACTTTGCTACGCATCCTTGACCTCAATACTGAGCGGGGCCTAAAGCGCTTGACTGAGTTAAATGTCGTTGGTCACACTGACCGCTCTATTTAAATTTAGTAGAAATTTTAAACTTATTGGTCTTTGCTTTTCGCTTGGCAACGATTTTGCCCTTGGCAAGCTCTGGCTTTTAAGCGACATGAACAATTGGTCGGTTGTTGGGTTCTGGTTCGTGCAGGCGAAGCTTCTCTCTGATTAAGGGTGCTGTTTCCCCTTCACCAAAAAGTGCGTACTTAAGAGCGTATGTTAGTGGATGAATTTCGCTCCACGACATGTATATGTGTGGAACCTTGCTGCCTTGACTATTCTGATCACGTAAATGCAAGAGCAGAGCGGCAATGGCATCGGCCACAGCAGGCGACTGACAGCGCAGTACTCGATACTTATCTATAACATGGCCGGTAACTAGAAGAGAGTCGGTTGCACCAGTTTTGGGTTCTACTTCCACAAAAATGAAATTGCCTTCTTCTATTTGAATACTGTGTTTGCGCCGGGCATCTTGTTCTAGTTTTTCATAGTTCTTGCTGCCAAATTTTTGGGCCAATAAGCGCACCACTCCAAGATCTTGTTGCGATAACTCTTTTACAAATTCTTGGGCACGCTGGTCTAGCTCGACTTTAGTAATTTTGCGCTCTTTGGTTCGGATAATAACTGTAGCAACTATCACCACAAATAGTGCTACTAGAACACCTATGGTAAGTCCGTCTAGTCCATCTAATAGCCATCCTAATCCTGTGCCCGCAGCTAAGACCAAGCTGAGAGCGGCAGAGATTGCCAGTCGTTTGGCCAGCTTCCTGTTGACCTGCTTGTCTAAACTGTTGGCACTTTTTTCAGTGGCGTTGCTATCTGACACTTCTAGCTCCAAAATTTCTTAAGTTCGACCTATTCTCTAAGCAACATGTTTGTTTATGCGACGTGTATTCATTTTAAGCGACGTGTACAAGTGGTCTTTTAAATTCGTTTGTTTCAGTTGAGCGAATAATTTCGCGAGTAAGAGTAGCGGTTTCTCCTTCGCCAAAGAAAATAAACTTGAACGTATAAATAATTGGATGGCCCTCTGTCCAACCGAAATAAACATGAGGCATCTTTTTGGTTTTGTCACGCAGGTGCAGCAAGACTGCGGCAATGGCGTTGGGAACGGCGAGACTTTTGCAGCGCAGAACGTGATGACCATCGATTTCATGGCCAGTCACTTCAAGCACGGTGTCAGAGAATTCAGAAACGTCTTCGGGTTCTACTTCTAAAAAGATGAAATTGCCTTCGCGTTCTTGAATGCTGTGAACTGCTCGTGCGCGAGCTTCTTTCTCGTTGAGAAATCCAGTACCGGCACGATTGGCTAATAGCCGTACCTCGCCCCAGTGTTCATTGGTGGCAGCAGTGATAAATTCGGAAGCTTTCTTGTCTAACTTCACTTCTTCTACTCTTAGTTCTGTTGAACGCAAAGCGCGCGAAACAAATGAAACAATCAGTATGCTAAAAACGAAGAACAAGGCTATCCGCACACCTTCAGGACGTTGAGTCATATTGACGATTGAAGTCCAGATGAAAACCAGACTGATAGCAGTAAAAACGAAGCGTTTTTGAGAACCTTTTTGCCAAGAAGTTATTGCTGAAGCAAGGGCTGCTGAAGTTATTAAAACAAGCACCCCGGTGGCATAGGCTCCGGCCTGGGCATCAACATCGGCTTTGAAAATGAAAGTAACACCATACGAAATTAGAGTGAAAAATATAACTAGTGGTCTAACTGCACCGGCCCAGTCTGGTGCCATACCATAGCGAGGTAGGTAGCGTGGAACTAGGCTCAGTAAGCCAGCAATGGCAGAAGCGCCAGCAAACCACAAAATTAAAATTGTGCTGAAATCGTATAGAGAACCAAACAGTTCGCCCAAATGGGTGTGGGCTAGATAGGCTAGGGCTCTGCCATTAGCTGCGCCACCTTCTTTGTAGAGTTCGGCTGGAATAAGCAGTGTTGTCACCATACTTGAAGCTACAAGAAAATAGCTCATTATTAAAGCTGCGGTGGTGAGCAAATATTTGGCATTGCGAATTCTGCCACTTTGATTTGCGGGGACATCTGTGGCATCTCCACGCACCATGGGCATCACTGCTACACCAGTCTCAAAGCCTGACAAACCCAGGGCTAAATTGGGAAAGAGCAAGCAAGCTGTGCCGAGCATCGAAAAAATTGAGCCAAAATTAGTTGTCAGTTTATGCAACCAATCTCGGGTCAATTCAGGGTGAATGGTTAATTGCCAAAGTCCCCAGCCAACAATGATATTTGTAAGCAAGAGGTAGACGCCGACAATATAAACTGAAATGCCAATTGCTTCTTTGAAGCCCTTGAGAAATACAGCACCAAGGCTAGTGAGCAAAATCAGTGTCACTAGCACGCGATTATGATTGTGCCAAGCCACTGGTATCATTGGGTTTTCAAGTATGTGGGCGGTGGCATCGGCTGCTGAAAGAGTGATAGTAATGATAAAACCAGTGGCGGCAAAACCAAGCAGAAGCAAAACAATAGTCTTACCGCGCCAGCCGGGGAGCAAACCTTCCAGCATTGCTACTGAACCCTGGCCATTCGGGCTGCGTTCGGCGACAAAGCAGTATGCTGGCAGCGCACCAAAAAGAGTGACAACCACCAAGACTAGAGTGGCAAGTGGCGAGAGAAGGCCTGCTGCCAGGTAGGCAATCCCTGGTTGATAGCCTAGGGTGGAGAAGTAATCAACACCGGTAAGACACATTACCTTCCACCAAGAATCTTGATGATGTTCTTGATTGTGTTCATGATTTTGTTTGGTTGGCTTCAAACCATCCAATAACCAATCGCGAAACGGATTTTTCTTCTCTCTCAATGCTTATGTCTCATCGATACTCTAATCTCTTTATAGAATCTTGAGTATATCTTGATGTTTGTTCTGTCTTCTAGAAATAAGGGGACTTTAGATTCCAAGCGACTAGACTAACTGAGTGGTCTATTTGTATTAGATATTGAATTGGCCCTATGCAATCCTAAGTCAAGAATCGTAAGGAAGTTTGCAGTGTTCAGTGGCGGCCCGCCGGTCCACTTAATGTGGTCCAATATGTTCAACCCTGATAAAGCTAAGCTTAAAGGGAAGGTCGCTTGGCGCCGCATTGCCGCCCTCTTTGCTCCCTATTGGAAGCTTGAACTCATGGTTGTGGCTGCCATTCTTGTCTCGTCCACTCTTGGGCTCGCCCCTCCGCTGCTTACTTTGGCCATTATCGATAAGGCCTTACCGGCCCGAGATTTTACTTTGCTCGCCACTCTTGTCTTGGCCATGGTGGCCTCAGCGTTCTTAGCGGGATTGGTTGGAGTTTATCAGGGTTATCTAAACTCAAAAGTCGGCGAAGGTATAGTGCGCGATCTGCACACTGATCTGGTATCACATTTGCATCGAATGCCACTATTGTTTTTTACTAGCACTAAGACCGGCGAGATCATGAACCGAGTCAGTAGTGACGTAGAAAGTGTTGATGGTGTGATCACCGGCACCATGGTTTCTATAGTCACTAATATCATTACCATTGTTACTACACTTGTAGCCATTTTTGCCTTGAACGCTCAACTAGCGCTGGTTTCAATTGTTGTAGTGCCACTTATGGTGGTGCCGCTCTGGCCTGTTGGCCGCCGTATGTATGAGGTGCGCAAGAAGACTCGGACAAAACGTGACCAAATACAAGCCGCTACGCAAGAGACTTTATCTGTCTCTGGTACTGTGTTAGTTAAGTCGTTTGTCAAAGAAGAATATGAACGTAAGCGTTTTTATAATTTAGCCACTGAACTGATGACTCTTGAAATTAGTGTGGCTATGATTGGTCGTTGGTTTATGATGGCTATCACCGCCATGGTCACAGTGGGCCCGGCGATAATATGGCTGGCTGGTGGCTGGCTAGCTATTTACCACGGCATCACTGTAGGGGTCTTGGTTAGCTTTGTCGCCTTAATTGGCCGACTGTATACTCCTGTTTCGGCTTTAGCTGGGGTGCAAATACAAATAGTCAGTGCCTTGGCCGTATTTGAGCGCATCTTTGACTATCTTGATATGAAAGAAGAGAAAGACCTGCTAGAGGCAGTTCCGCTTAAACAGGGCATGGTGAACGGACAAGTCGAATTCGACCATGTTGGCTTCTCTTATCCTGCTATTGGTGGCGGCTCTAGTCGCGGTGGGGTTGAAGATCTCAACTTTGTCGTTGAACCGGGACAGATGGTGGCAATAGTTGGTCCTTCTGGTGCTGGTAAAACCACTATTACAAATCTTCTGCCAAGACTGTGGGAGATAGATCAAGGGCGAATTTTAATTGACGGACAGGATACTAAATTTGTCACGCGCGACTCTCTAAGAGAAAACATTGGTATTGTCACCCAAGAAACCTATTTGTTCCATGACACCATTGCCGCTAACTTACGCTATGCCAAAGCTGAGGCCACGGCCCAGCAAGTAGAAGAGGCCTGTCGTGCCGCTAACATTCACGATGTTATTGCCGCTATGCCTGAAGGCTATGAAACTGTCGTGGGCGAGCGGGGTCATAAGCTTAGTGGTGGCGAAAGACAGAGATTGGCCATCGCCCGTGTTTTATTGAAGAATCCGCGCATCTTAATCTTAGATGAGGCCACCAGCGCCCTAGACAATGAGAATGAGTCATTGATTCAAGCCGCTCTAGTTCCCTTGATGGTCGGGCGCACATCGCTAGTGGTGGCTCATCGCTTAACTACAATTATCAATGCTGATAAAATTTTTGTGCTGGAGAATGGCCGTATTGTTGAAAATGGCACACACACAGAGTTGCTAGCACAAGGTGGCGTCTATGCTCGGCTCTATTTTAGATAAGATCTCTGGTCTTCAATACTTGTTAGTGTGACCAATCATATTCGGTCACGCCTTTTTGCGAGCGCACTACGCTTGCTGCCGGTCTTGCTGTGGGGGCAGCCTGTTGCACAGGAGCTGCCTGATAGGCCTGGGAGGGATCTATTTCGCTATATGGCACATCATTGCTATGGCTTATGGGTTTAGTAGCTGGTGTACCAACACTAGTAGCATAGCGTGATGTCGGCAGCTCACCAGCTACGATTTGACTTGCTTGGTTGGCATAGTAGCGCTGGTTATACTGGCGAAAGACACGAGCCATAACCGTTCCGCCGGTAACGTGTTTGTCGGCTACAGGGCTTTTTTCGTCACCGCCACCCCATACAGCTGTCACCATATCTGGTGTGAAGCCAACAAACCAAATATCTTTAGCCTTGTCGGCTGTGCCGGTCTTGCCTGCCACAGGGCGACCGGCCAACTTGGCCTGGGTACCGGTGCCGCGCCTTACCACTTCGGTCAAGATGTCAACCAACCAGCTGGTCTGCTCATAGGGAAAGACCCTGTGAATAACCGGCACATAGCGGTCTAAAAGTTGTCCACGGCTGTCTTTTACTTCCCGAATCATCCAGGGTGTCACAGCTACTCCTCCACGTGCCAGTGTGCCGTAGGCTGAGGCTAACTCTAATGGTGTAACAGCAGAGCTGCCGAGTGCTAGTGCCATTGTCGGTGCCATGTTCGATCTGATTCCAGCCGCTCTTAAAGTATCGATGACATTGGTGATGCCCACTTGTTCCATGACGCGAATGGTGCACATATTGCGTGATTGGCAGAGAGCTTCTCTCACAGTTATCTCGCCCATGTACTTGCCGTCATAGTTTTTGGGGGCCCATTCCACCCCTGTCTCTTGTGTCATCTTGTACGGTATATCTTGCACTGTGCTTTCTGGGGTTAGGACGCCTCCCATGAAGGCCGTGAGGTAGATGAAGGGCTTCAGCGATGAGCCTGCTGTATGAGGGTTAACGGCACTATTCCATTGATTACTCCAATAGTCATGGGCGCCGCCAACCAGAGCGCGCACGGCGCCGTCTTTGACTGATAGGCTAACTAGAGCTTCCTCTTCAATGCCAGGAGGTGCTCTTCTAATTTCAGAGGCGAGGGTTTGTTCTGCTGCTGCTTGAGCAATTGGATCTATCGTTGTATAGATCTCAAGACCATTTAGGCCAATGGTGCGCTGATCAAATTGGCGCCGCGCCGATTCTAGTACTAGGGCTGTAAAATAAGGATAGTGGCTGAAAGGCTTACTTGCTCTCACTACTTCTGCTCGTTTAAAGACCAGGGGTTGTGACTCAGCAATGAGGCAATCGCTTTCAGAAATAAAACCGCATTCGACCATGGCTCGCAGTACTTGTTTTTGTCTAACCATAGCTTCTTTGCGCCGCTCTTTTGCCCCTAAAAATGAAGGTGCGCGAATGATGCCTGCTAAAAATGCTGACTCGCTTAGAGTGAGTTTGCTTGCTGACTTACCAAAATAATTGTGGGCCGCTTGCTCAATGCCACGAGCACCATTGCCAAAATAGATTTCACTTAGATAGAGCGAGAAAAGTTGTTCTTTAGTGTATTTTTCTTCTAGGCGGTAGGAAGCGACAACTTCAGCTAGTTTGATCACGCCAGTGCGTTTGACGTCGGGAAAAAATAGATTTTTAGCCAGCTGCTGGGTAATGGTGGAGCCGCCTTCGACCATCTTTAGGGCCTTGGCATTGGCAAACGAGGCCCTGAGGATGCCTTGAAAACTCATGCCACCGTGCTTATAGAAATTCTTATCTTCGGCTGCCAGTACGGCTTGCTGCATAGAGACGGGCACTTGATTGAAAGGAATGACTGTGCGTGGCATGCCTAAATTTATGCGTTCAATTAGTTTGTCATTGCGGTCATAGATAGAAATAGAATCGATTGGTTTGTAGTTTTTGAGATAGTCGATATTAGGTAAGTGATTTACTTCTTGAATAACCAACAATCCAACTACTGTGCCGCCCAGAATAAACATCACCAGTCCTACCTGAGTCAGCATTTTTAGGATAGTAAAACTTGAGCGCAAGAAATCTCTCATGCCGCCCATGTCGTTCATTTCTCTAAGATTGTTTGGTCGCACAAAATGCCTATGCTATGACTGTTGAGATTGTTGAGGCGGTTGAGATTGATGAGACTGGTACCAAGTGCGAATAGTTGGATCGATTGTAAAGGCTTTCTCAAGGTCGATGGCGCTTTTCTCTCGACTACGATCGTCGTCTTTTAGGGCGTGCAAGAAGGCGCGGTGAAAGTAAGCTTGCGCACATTCAGGATTTAGTCTAATTGACTTATTGAGATCAGTCATGGCTGCATCAGGCAGACCCATTTCGTCCAGCAAGCGTCCACGGCTTAAATAATTTGTCCATTCCTCAGGTTCGCTCTCTATGACAATATTGAAGTCTTCTAGGGCTTCTTTTAAGCGCTTCAACTTCCATAAACTATGGGCGCGATAATACAAATCAGGCTCAAAGGCAGCACTGAGATCTACCGCTTTGGTAATGTCTTCAATGGCTTCTCTGAATTGTTCCAGGCGATAGTGAAGCTGTCCGCGGTAGCTGTAGAGTGTAGGTGAATCGTCTTTGATGGCAATAGCTTGGTGATAGGCAGAAAGCGCCAACGCCAGTTGCCCAATGTCGCTCAGCACTTCGGCTTTGGCTGAGATAATAATCACCAGTAGGCTATTGTTGTCAGCAAGAGCTGCCGCAGATTCAATGATCTTTAGTGCTTCTTCTGAGCGGCCCAGTTGGTGCAAGCAGAGGCCCTTATTCATAAGCGCCAGAGCACTTTGTTCGACAGCGAGAACTGCTTCGAAATCGCGGATAGCAATTTCATAGCGGCCAGCCATCATCAGAGCATTACCCCGGTTTAATTGTGCCTGCCAGAGACCTGGGCTTGCCGCCAGTGCCTGGGTGAAGCAGAGCGCAGCGTCATGAGCGCACTGATTCTGCAAGTACATAAAACCTTGCTGAAAGTGTAGGCTGGCCTCTTTATCGTCCATTCGCTTTCCTGATCAACATATCTACAGAACATTCATATCCACAGAACATTCATATCCACAGAACATTCTACAGGCATTACCCTCTCAAGCAATTAAGTGAGACAATACTGCACATGTGCGGAAGGTACACCCTAGCTCACTCTACTGAAGATATTCTCGCTCGCTTTCGCGTCAGGCAGCTGGAGCTGCCAATTGCGGCGCGGTATAACATTGCGCCATCAAACTGGGTGCCGATTATCATTGCCAACCAGCAAGAGGGCGGCCGCCGCATTGAAGCGGCACGCTGGGGTTTCGTGCCAAGTTGGGCGAGGGATGTCAATTCAGGGGGATCTAAGAAAGTCGTTCCCATGATCAATGCCCGCAGCGAATCAATTGCTGTAAAGCCTTTTTTTAGAACTGCTTTTAGCGCTAGGCGCTGCATTGTACCGGCCGATAGCTTCTATGAATGGACAGGCGAGGGCAAGGCCCGCAAACCTTGGCGAATACATTTAAAAGACAAGAGTTTAATGGGCTTTGCCGGTCTCTTTGAAGATTGGTCTTCCCGCGATGGTGATGAGATTCGCACCTGCGCCATAATTACTGTACCTGCCAACCTTGTCATGGCTCAGTTTCATGATCGTATGCCAGCCATAATTCCTCGCCACTTAGAGGGCCGCTGGCTTGATCCCACCAACAAAAATCTGCCTGAGTTAGAGTCTATTCTTAAGCCCTATCCTGATGACCAAATAGTTTGTCATCGAGTTTCTACTCAAGTTAACGGCACTGCTATTGATGGCAGACAACTAATTGCGCCGATTGACCCTAAGCAAGAACAGGCCGATGAAGAAGCACAGGCATTGGCTGCCAAAGCAATAGCGCGGCAGTTGAAAGCAGCAGGCAAAGACCAAGATACAAAAGATAGAGCTAAGCCAGTGAAACCTAAAGCAAGTACAAAGAAAGCTCAAGATAATGGCCAATTAAGCTTGTTTGACCAATCTCCTCAATAACTCTTTCGTTGAAGTCTAGCTTGCCTCTAGTACTTTCAATTGGGCATGAACACTTTCCAGCTGACGGGTGAGTTCGGTTAGCTGCGCTTCGATTTTTGCTACTTTGTCAGGCGGTGCTTTGCTCTTGAAGTCAGGATTGGAGAGTTGCAGATCTACCTTTGCAATCTCTTTTTCAATTGATTGCTTACGTACATTGAGTTTGTCTTTTGACTTGGCAACATCAATCAATTTGGCCAAAGGCACATAGATGTTGACCGAAGACACAGCCTCGCATGCCGCCATTGATGGTGGCGAGCAGTCCATGCTGATGTCTAGCGGATTGGCTTTGGCCAAGCGCTCAATATACATGGCGCCATCAGCGAGACACTTCATTTCGTCTTCATCCTGGCAGACAATCATTACTTCTGCTTCTGCAGACGCTGGCACATTGTAGGTTTGTCTGATGTTTCTGATTGAGCGAATTACCCGCATCAGAAATTCCATTTTTTCTTCAGCATCATCGTCGATCAAGTTTTCATCAGGTCTTGGGTACGGGGCAAACATGATCGAGACAAAGTCTTTGGGGAAGAAAGCCGACTTGGGAACCTTGGTCCAAAGCTCTTCTGTGATGAAAGGCATAATGGGATGCAAGGCGCGCAGTAAACCCTCAAATATTGTTTGGAGCACTGCTCTGGTTTGGCCTGTGGTTTCACCTGATTGCGCCTCTTGAGCAAGTTGAATCTTGGCGATTTCAACATACCAATCGCAGAAGGCGCTCCAAGTAAAATCATGAAGCTGATTGGCAGCTTTATCGAAGTCATAGTCTTGGAAGTACATTTGCAAGAGGTCAAGCAGCACGTTATAGCGGTTCAAGATCCAGCGATCAGCCAAGGTCAAGTGCGCTGGATTGACGCCCTTCGGTTCAAATCCTTCTAGTTGAGTCAAGACAAAGCGGCCAGCGTTCCAGAGCTTGTTGGCGAAGCGTTTATATTCGTCTAGTTTTTCTGGCCTGAAGCGCACATCTTGATCGCCTTTGATACCAACTGAAGTGAACCAAAAGCGGTTAGCATCAGCGCCGTAGGTATCAATCATGTCGAGTGGATCAATAGAATTCCCCTTCGATTTAGACATGCGTTTGCCGTCTTCAGTCTGAATGACAGGGTGAATCAGCACATGTTTAAAGGGAATAGTCTTAGTGAATTTGAGAGAAGTAAAGATCATGCGTGCCACCCAGAGATTGATAATCTCGCGGGCGGTAGAGAGAATAGTAGTAGGGAAGAACATCTTCATTTCTTTGGTTTCATCAGGCCAGCCCAGAGTGGCAAAGGGCCAGAGGGCTGAGCTAAACCAAGTGTCGAGAACATCTTCATCTTGTTTCATGTCAGAGCCTGGGGCTGAACATTTTTCACAGGAATCAGGCGCCGACTCGTAGGCATCAACGGCTCCACACTTGCTGCAGGTCCAGACAGGAATCCTGTGGCCCCACCACAGTTGCCTGCTAATGCACCAGTCGCGGATATTTTTCATCCAGTCAAGATATGAGCTGGCATAACGTTCAGGAATGAACTGCACTCTTTGCTCTTCAACTACTTCTATAGCAGGCTGAGCAAGCTCTTTCATGCTCAGATACCACTGGTCAGAGAGCAGAGGCTCAATTACAGTTTGGCACCTCTCGCAGTGACTAAGGCCCACGGTATAGTCGCGCGATTCTGCTAACAAACCAAGTTCTTCGAGCTTGGCTACGGTCTGTTTGCGTGCTTCAAAGCGGTCAATGCCATGTAAGAAATCGGGCACAAATTCGTTGGCAATTAACTTGCCTTTGAGATCAATCACTGTTGGTTGCGGCAGCTTGTGTCTGGCACCAACTTCAAAGTCATTGGCGTCGTGGGCTGGTGTGATTTTCAAAGCACCAGTGCCGAACTCTCGTTCTACATAAGAATCGGCAATTACCGGAATGGCTCTATTCGTAATGGGCAGCTTGACATTTTTGCCAACAAAGCCTTTGTAGCGATCATCTTCTGGATGTACAGCCACAGCTACGTCACCATAAAGTGTTTCTGGTCTGGTAGTGGCTACAATCAGCTCGCCAGAGCCGTCTTCTAGCTGATATCTGATGCAGAAGAGATGGCCTTTCTTCTCATCGTGTTCAACTTCAAGATCAGACAAGCTTGTGGCACAGCTAGGGCACCAATTTGTGATGCGATTGCCGCGATAGATATAACCTTCTTTGTAGAGGGTGACAAAGGCACGATAAATAGATCTGACATAAGATTCGTCCATGGTGAAAGCGACGCGATCCCAGCTGAAGCTAACACCAATGCGCTTGTACTGCTCCATGATGTGGTCGCCGTACTGATTGCGCCATTCCCAAATTTTTTCAGTAAAGGCCTCTCTGCCCATCTTGTGGCGGTTCAGGCCTTCTTTTTTGAGTTTGCGCTCTACCACCATTTGAGTGGCAATCCCAGCATGGTCCGTTCCCGGTTGCCAGAGAACGTTGTAACCTTGCATCCTTTTCAAGCGGATCAAGACATCTTGTAACGTTCCGTTCAGGGCATGGCCCATATGTAAATTGCCTGTAATGTTGGGTGGCGGCAGGGCCACTGAAAAATTGGGTCGATCTGGGTTCATCTCCAGATTGAAGAGTTTGTTTTCATGCCAATAGGCCGTCCAGCGTGCTTCTACTTCTTTCCAGTCGAAAGCATTAGAGGAAGGTTTCGGTTCATTAGATTCCTCTTTAATGGAATTGCCCTCTGTTGTAGAACTCTTAGCCATTGACTGTTTCTCACTATTTAAAGATGTTGGCGAGCTTGTGTGCGGCTGCACTGTGCACACTTGATTTTGCTTTCAGTTTCGCTTCTTGGCTGGCACATTGTTGGAAGGCTGATTATAGCGGTGTAAAGAGCCCCTCTTCAACCAACCATTAAGCTTGCTTTTAAAAAGCTTCTATTAAGCTAGTTCTAAGGCTATGCCGTCTCATCGTCTATTGGTCTTAGATGGTGTTAGAATTTTGCACTGGCGAGAGGTAGCCACTGCTTTGTCTTGACTACTGTCTGTAACCTCACGGACCATGGAGCGCTTGCAATCCTGCATGATTTCTACCAACGATTTTCGAACCGGCGTTACCATTGAATACAACAATGGCGTTTGGCAAATAATAGAGTTCCAGCACGTTAAGCCTGGCAAAGGCGCAGCCTTTGTTCGAGCAAAGATGAAGAATATCGAGACCGGTAACGTGCTTGAAAATACCTTCCGCGCTGGTGAGAAACTCCCCCAAGCAATTGTCGAGAAGGCTGATTTGCAGTATCTCTACAAAGCTGGAGAAAATTACGTGATGATGGACAATGCTAGTTTTGAACAACTAGAATTGACCGCTCAGCAAATTGGCTCTGGTGTTGAGTTTTTGAAAGATAACACCGAGGGCATCGTAATGCTCAAGTTCAATGATCGTATTCTAGGCCTTGAGCTACCGAATACAGTTGAGCTTGAAATCAGTGAGTGCGCTCCTGACGAAAGAGGCGATACCAGCTCTGGTGGCGGCAAGCCTGCTGTTCTAGAAACTGGAGCAACAATCACTGTGCCTTTCCATATTAAGGTGGGAGACAAAGTGAAAGTTGACACAAGAAATCGCAAGTATTTGACCCGCGTTTAAATTGGATTTCGGATTGGGATTAGGAATTAATTGTGAAGATAGACCTGCAGCAAATCAAAGAGTTGCTTGGAATCGTTAGTTCGACTGACGTAACTGAGTTCACCATTGAATTTGGAGACCAGCGCATTACGGTGAAAAAAGACCGTCCAGTGCTTGCTCAGACCTTTGAAATTCCTGCGCAGCAAAGGCAGGTTGTGCATGCATCTGCTACTTCGGCTACTGCAGTAGCCGAACCGAACCGGGCTTCAACAGCAACTCTTGCTCCAGAAGCTGTGGCTAAGGCTGATAGCGTTGTCCATTCTGAAGAGAATGGTACTCCAGCTAATACCGTGGCAATTACTTCCCCAATGGTTGGTACATTTTATGGTCAACCATCCCCAACAGCTGCCGCCTTTGTCAAAATGGGCGACCGTATCACTGTTGGTCAGACAGTTTGCATCATTGAAGCAATGAAGTTGATGAACGACTTACCATCTGAAGTATCTGGCAAGATTGTCAAAATATGCGTAGAAAACGGCACAACTGTTGAGTATGGTCAAACCCTCTACCTGGTTGATCCTAAAGGTTAAGAGCACGAACAAGATTAAGAACAACAAGGTTAAAACATAGCCAATGATTGAAAAGGTTCTGATCGCCAACCGTGGCGAGATAGCTCTGAGAGTAATCAGAGCCTGTCGCGAACTGGGAGTTTCGACGGTAGCCGTTTATTCTCAGGCCGACTCTGAGTCGCTGCATGTGAAACTTGCAGACGAAGCTTATTGCATTGGGCCGCCCCAATCTCAGCGTAGTTACCTGCATATACCAGCGATCATCTCCACGGCTGTAGTGACTGGGGCCGATGCTGTTCATCCTGGATATGGTTTTCTCTCTGAGAATGCTAATTTTGCCCAAATTTGCTCAGATCATCGCATCAAGTTTATTGGCCCAAGCGTAATCGCCATCAATTCGATGGGAGATAAAGCATCAGCACGCGAGGCTATGCGTGCTGCTGGAGTGCCAGTGGTACCTGGTAGCCACGGTCTGATTGAAGACGAGAGCGAAGCATATAAGCTAGCTGCTGAGATTGGTTTTCCTGTGATTGTTAAAGCCACTGCTGGTGGTGGCGGCCGTGGTATGCGTGTTGCCGTAGACCAAGCCTCGCTGGTTACCGCGTTAGCCTCAGCTCGCTCAGAAGCTTCTGCCGCTTTTGGTGATGGCGGCGTCTATATAGAAAAATATTTGAAACCGATTCGCCACGTAGAGATTCAAGTGATGGCTGACAGCCATGGTAACTGCATTCACCTAGGTGAGCGTGATTGCTCAGTGCAACGTCGTCACCAGAAATTGATTGAAGAGACTCCTAGCCCGGCGCTTACTCCAGAATTGCGTAAACGCATGGGTGATGCTGCTGTGCGCGCAGCCAAACAGATCAATTATGAAGGTGCTGGTACTGTCGAATTTATTCTGGCCGGCAATGATTTTTACTTCATGGAAATGAATACTCGTATTCAAGTGGAGCATCCAGTCACTGAATTTGTTACCGGGGTAGATTTGATCAAGGAACAGATTCGAGTAGCTTCAGGAATGCCACTTTCAATCAAGCAAGAAGATGTTGAATTCCGCGGACATTCCATTGAATGTCGTATCAACGCTGAAGATCCAGATCGTAATTTTTTGCCATCGCCCGGTCGTGTTGATGCGTATATTGCTCCTGGCGGACCTGGCGTGCGTGTTGATAGTCATTGTTATCCAGGCTATGTTATCCCGCCCTACTATGATTCGCTTGTGAGCAAACTAGTGGTCTGGGGGCGCGATCGTCAAGAAGCAATCGCTAGAATGCAGCGCGCTCTTGACGAGTACGCCATTACTGGTATTAAGACGACCATCCCTTTTCATCAAAGAGTATTGGCCCATCCGATGTTTCAAAATGGCAAGGATGTCAGCACCGATTTCATTGAAAAATACATGACCCTTCAAGAAGCTAAATAAGCTAAATAAGCTTTTCGTTGGGGGTGTAAAATGTATGGGCAAATACAGTTTGGCCGATATCGGTCAAGTTTTTCTAGGCTCGAAATTCGAAGTTCTTAGATTTTGCATTTGGCTCCGTAGCTCAATGGTGGAGCGTGCGACTCATAATCGCCTGGTTACTGGTTCGAATCCAGTCGGAGCCAAACTTTAAAACTTGCTTACAATTGACTTAGCCTTGGGGGCACAATGAAACTAGATAGATCTGTATGGGCTGACAACCTCAAGCTAGGAGCTATCACCTTCGCCCTAACATTGCTTGTCTGTCAACCGGCTCTGGCTCAGAAAAACGCCACTGCGGCAGCTCTAAAGGTCGGCTATTTTAATCTCAATCTAGTCAAAATCTCCTGTCCTGAAACTGCTGGCTCTGAGACCCTGCGCCTGCAAGCTGAGAATCAGCTCAAGCGTGAAGTCGAGCAGGCCAACAAACGGTTGCAGAAAGCTCAAGAAGAGAAGCGCACGCCAGAAGAGCTGAAGAAGCTTACTGGTGATATTCAAGCAGAAATAAATGCGAAGCAGCAGGCTCTTGCTCAGCTTGTTCAGACCGCTACAGCCCAGGCTTCAGAAAAAATCTTTCAAGCTGTCAATCAAGTGGCTCAAGAAAAAGGCCTCGACTTAGTAATTGATGGTGCTGGAGTCTATGCTGGCGGCCAGAAAGTAATTGACAACGGTGTCGACGTCACTGCCGATATTATGAAAAAAATTAGTCCAGCTTCGCAGTTGAAACAAGCTGAGCAAACTCATAGCGAGCCAAAGGCCGCATCTGCAGCAGCACCAAAAACCAAGTAGTGAGCATTATTGCTAGCGGTTGTTCGAGTTAGCGGCTTCTAGCTCGGACAAATGTTTTTGCCAAATTGACAACTTGTTTTTGTCCTTGATTAAGGGCAATGCGCTTTGGAAGGCTCGAATCGCCTCAGTGAAATTGCCTTGCTTTTCCAGGGTAACAGCTTTGCCGAGGTAGATATCGCCATCTTTGGGATACCATTTCAAGCCCATTGTAAAGATCTTGGCCGCCTCTTCCACATTTTCTTCTTTGAGATAGATGTTTCCTAAGGCCTGGAAGCAACCAGGCAAAGCGTCCTCTTTGTTGATTTCGGTCAGATATTCAGTCTTTGCTTCTTCTGTACGACCCATGCTAGTGAGAATTTCTGCTTTGAAGTTTCTAGCCTGGGGATAGCGGCCTCCCCGCGCTTTAATCGACGTATCGATTTCGTTCAATGCTTCCTGTTTCTTTGACTGCCTATATAAAACGACTGCCTTGCCTAAGTGAGCGTCAGCATTAGTTCCTTTCTTGTCTTGTTGTATGGCGATATTGAGATGGGCCATGGCTTCATCAAGTTTATCGCCTTGAGCTAGAGCTAGTCCTAGCGCAGTATGCAAGCTGCTACCTTTGGCTCCTAGCTTCTCTGCTCTTTGTAGAGTAATTATCGACTCAGCTATTCGACCTTGGCTTTTTAGCAGATTTCCTAAAAGGAACAGGGTCGTCTTATCGTTTGGTCTGAGCCCCAGCATAACCTGGCATTCGGCAATTGCCTTTGAGTAATTTCTGTTGCTGACATAGCAGTTGCATAGGCCATAGTGTGCCTCCCAATTGTCTGGTGCAATTGCAAGCGCCGCTCTGTATGCGGAAATTGCTTCCTTTGTGTTGCCGTTGAAGAGGTTGAAATTTCCTAAATCTAGTTTCTCGATGGCGTGGTGCTTCGACAAACTAAGAGTTCTTGTTACACCAAGTGAGAAGGTGGCTGCGCTGCTTCTCTTGTTGGCTGCGCTATCGTCGCTTGGTCGATCTAGATTGATCGTCCCCGCGAGTGACTTGTCTTGAGCATAGGCAGGCAGTTTGACAGAAATTGGCCAAAGCAAAATCGCTGCGAAAAGATAGAGTCTATATGCAATTTTGTACCTGAATCTGCATCTGTTCATGGTAGCCATTATGTCAATGGTAGGGTGCTACTGACTGGGTGAATTATTCTCTGCTGTTGCAGTAAGTGGCTCCTCACTTTCTATTGATTTAGCGCTGTCATTGTCTTGCTGCTCAATCTGAGAACTGCTTGGAAGCCCCTTTTCTGGAGGGTTTTCAGAAGAAGAATTTTCTTCTGAAGACGGTTCCTTTTTATGCTGCGGCTCCGGCTCTTTTTCTTGTTGTTCGGGGGATGGTGGCACCGTCGATTTTTGCAGCTGTTTGCGCAGTTGATCCATTGCCACACTTGTAGCTGATTTGTTGAAGGTGTAACGCAGCCCGCCGAATATACGGAAATCGAAACCACTGATTCCCGGTACGCCTCTAGAGTTCCAATTGAATATTGGCTCGGCTCGTACAAATGTCACCAGACCAGGAAGTTTTTTGCTCACCTCTCGCGATGCTTCGATTTGAGAAATCATGGCAAGATTGCCTTGACTAGGAATGGCGTTGCCGTTTCTGTAATTGCAAACGAAAGTATCTACAAAGGAAAATGTGTAAGGTCCCCGCTTATGCAGTATGCCTAGGGTGTAGAAAGGATCAATTTCCCGGGTGGGAGCTTGGAAGTAACTCTTGCCCCTCAATTGCAGTTGAATGTTCCCGAAAGCAATAGTGTTTGGATTGAGAACGTGGGTAAGAGTTACCCCGGGGAGAAAATCGAATTGGCGGAAGTGACTAGCTTGCCAGAGTTCGCGGGCTTGCAGATCGAACTGGAGAGTGGATCTGTTGCGAATGGGAATTTCATGACGAAGGCCCCAGGCCAATGATTGGGTGGTTGGGTAACTCAGTATACCGTGGTCAGCAAAGACGTCTTTGAGAACAAAGTAATTCGTATAGATACTTGTGCGAGGGAGAATGCGATAGCCGATGGATAGGTTTGGCAATGCGCGGAAAACATAGTCGGCCTTTTTGTTCGAATTGGTAAAGAATACGTTGGTTTCGCCGCGCTGACTCACTTCTACGCTGCCATTGATCCACATTCGGCTTGGCAATTTTTGCAGTAGGTAAAATGTTCGACCGGGTCTAAGTAAGTCCCGTTCCCGACCTAGGCCAATCGGAGTAACGTCTGTGGGCACGAGGCTCGGAAGGTTTGGAAGGGTCTGATTTAGTCGGATTGGTGAAAAGTTTTGATTGGGGTTGGGCGAAAACTGCTGAGCAGCTGCCGGATTGCTCAGTGCGGATGCGCAAGCCAAGCTGATCGTGAGGCACCCCCGAAAAAGGATTGAATCTTTTAGCGCATTTTTACAATAGGAAGACTGTCTGTTCGTGATATTGATGATTGCAAAACTGGTTGAGGGATGCCCTAAGAAATGATCTCAGAACTTTTGATAACGCGAGATTGGCTCAGCGAGATGCGGTTGACACAGGGGCACGCTTTGCAAAAGGTTTCGTACCTTAGAGTATGTTATATTTTAACAGATAGGTACTCAATTGTTCGAATCTTAATTTGCTCTAGAAGCTTGAGTGTCAGGCGGTTTGATAATAAGGACCATATGGTCCAAGTTTTAAGTACTTTGGGTGTTACTTATGTGGTTTTAGCACTTCATGAGCTTTGGCACTTTCAGGAGCAACCCTGGTGTCCCGACATTTCTTCCATCTAGTCAGCAAAATCTCGATAGTTGGCAGTTTCAAGCTAAGAAACGGCGCGTCTTTAGATATTGGTGGCTTTCGCAGCAAGCTTATAGCCGCCTCGATTTTATTGCTGGCCGCTAGCCCTAAGCTTACTGAAGTGCGGGCTTATGCCCAGTCGTATACTCCGCCAGCTAGTATTGTTACAGTACCCCAGAACGTAGATCTTGGTACCGCAAATAGTGTTCAGGGTCTGGCGACAATGGGCTCAAGCGTTACACAAGGTATCGTCATCACTACTGGTGACAAGTTACCTGGTGCATCGACTGACAGTCAAAGTGGAACTGGGCATCAAGGACCTGCCGTTCCCCCGGCACCTGGGATGCCCTCGGTTGATGCTGTCGGCGGATTAATCCCGTCAGTTCCCGGAGTTACCCTGACTCCTGAAGTGCCAGCGCTTACGACCAACCATAGCCTGGCTACTTTGGCTACTTCTACTGCTCCAAGTACAAGTACAAGTCCAAGTACAAGTACAAGTACAAGTACAAGTACAAGTACAACTCCGACTCAGACTCCAATTTCAACTGCGAATCCTGATGTCGGGGGCTCTACTACTTCGATACCAGCGGCTCTGCCTGATGCAACTTCTCCCAGTGTTACAGGACCGCTAGCAACTCCTGCTCCTCCTTCTCCTACTGCTTCTCCGTCTGCTTCTCTTTCGACCGTCCCAGCTGCTGTAACTACCACAGCTCCCGACACTGCTGCATCCTCTGCCCTCGCGGTGCAGCCAGTTCAGCTCACTCTCGGTTCAAGCGCTGTCTATGGATCGGGTTTGGGCTTAGACCTTTCATCCACACAAGCTACAATCGCCGCCCCCATTAACCAGCCAGTAACTATTACCGTTGGTGGCTCTATGAACGTTAGTGGTTCCGTGGTTGGCGGTACCGCTCTGACTATTCACCCTGGTCAATTAGTTACTCCCTCTCAATATGTTGCCTTGACACAAGTTGTCGGACAAGGCAATCAAAGCATCGTTCTCACCGATAGCGGGGTTTCGCAGTCGGGCAGTCTTACCTTGCTTGCTAATCAAACCGGAGCACTAAGTAGCCTTGTACTGCCTACCAATGTGGTCTTGAGTGGTGTCGGCTTTAGCGCCTCTAATCCATTTGTTGTGAGCGGATCGACTAGTATTCTCGGCTCATTTTTTGCCTTACAGAACAGCAGTTCAACTGCATCAATTCTCAATTTTGGCAATCTTACAGTGAGCGGGCTACTGACTGCTAATGCGGCGGCCTTGCCGACAGTGTCGTTGGGCTCAGCGGCAAATGGCAGTAGTTTGTTTTCATCTTCTGGGCTGACCATTAACACAGTTGGATTCTTAAACAATTCTGGTGTGATCAGCTCTCCAGCATTTTTGAACATTAATGCTGGCGGCAGTTTCACCAATACTGGAACTGTTTTGGCAAGCGCTGGAAATTTGGCTGTCAATTCCTTCTCTGGCAATTTTGTTAATAGCGGTATGTTATCTGCACCGTCAGGTAGCATCAATATCAACACAGCAGCTGCTACCCTAGCTTCAAATATCAATTTCAATAATCTGTCAGGAAAGCTCTCGGCCCAAGACGATATCAATTTTCGTTCTGCTGGAAATACTAGTAGCGCTGACTTAAATATTAGTGGCGGCGATTTACTTTCTTCGCAGCTCAATATTGATGCTGGTCTCGGCAATGCCGAGATTCATGTTGATCAACTCACTGGTGTGCTCAACAGTTACGGCTCAGCCGCCCATGTGTCTGCCAATACGAGTACGCTTACTCTTGGTGAACAATGTTTGGTTGGTGACCCAACTTATTTTAACAGCGGCAATATCGCCATCGCCGGTAATATCACGGTGGGTGAAAAGCTTGCCATTATTGCTTCTGGCAACATAACGAATAGCGGTGCTGGCGGCTATGCATTAACGGCTCGCAATGGCTCTGGTGTTGGTCAAGACATAACCATGATTGCCGGAGCGGCATTTACAACCAGTGCAGCTGGTGCTGGAGTGGCCACAGTTTCTGGTGCTCCACCGGCTGGTGCGATTCCATTAGGCGGCACAGTCAACGTCACTGGTGGTACAGCCACTGGTGGGAATATCACTCTCACCACCGGTGCGGGTGTTTCACTAATTGATGCTAGCGGAACAGCTGGAGCAGGTGGTAATGTCACCTTAATTGCCTTCTCGAATGCTGCCGGAAATGGCAATGGCACCATTGTTTTGCCAACAACGTCAAACATAAATTCATCGGGTTCGGCAGGAAATAGCAACGGCAATATTGCCATTGGTGCTGGTCGCAGTAGCGGTGCTGCTGCTGTTGGCATGCAACTCGGTTCACTTACCGCTTCTGGCGGTGCCACAACTACTGGTGGAAACATAACTGTTGCCCTCGCCCAGCCGACTGTTAGCGTCGGTGGTGTCACTTACGACTCTACTGGGGCGATATCCAACGGCGGATCGTTTGCCTTTCCCGTTGCCACCGGTACGACAGACCAGCGCATCCAAATTGGTGCTGGAGTGGGTCAGTCGATTAGGTCTGGTGGCAATGTTAACCTCTCTGCTGGCGGGGCCCTTACTCTCAATCTTGGAGCCGTAAGCACTCAAGGCGGAAGCTTCACTGCTACTTCTAATGGCTTCGGTGAAAGCATCAATCTCAATGCCGGCAGTATCTCAACGGCCGGTGGAAACGTCGTGCTTTCCGCGGGAGATACACTGACTCTAACTTCTGGCAGTTTGAATACTAGTCCAACGGCAGGTAATGGTGGCGCCATTACTCTTCTGTCTGATCAAGATGGAGACGGCGTCGGTAACATAACAGCACCTACTTTTACTTTTACGACAAATGCTGTCGGCGCTGGTACTGCCGGTAGCTTTTTTGCAGAAGACCGAGCTACCGTTGCTGCTGCTAAGCAAATAAACCTGGGCAGCCTTTCTTTAACTGGCACAACCGGTGGTAATGCCGTCATTCACGGTAACGGCGCCAACCTCACCCTCGCCGCTATAACTGGTTCTGCAGGCGGCAGTATTAAGCTCCTGGCCTCCCCATCTACGGCAGCAGTTCCACCAACCCAGACCATTGCACTTAATGGCTCTATCAATACCGGCGGCTCCAGCCTGGCCGTGGTATCGAACGGCAACATTACCTCTGGACCAGGCATTGCCATCAATTCTAATGGGGGTTCTGCTTTCTTTGCTTCTGGAGCGAGTGGCGCCCTGGAGACAGCGTCATCTCCTACTTCTAATATTATTGTCAGTGGTCGCTCAGGTGTAGGCGGCAATATTGACTTTGCTACAAATGCTATTACCGGCTTCAACACTGCTGGTGGTGAAGTTAATATGGCAGCAATCGCTGCGACTGCCGGTGCCACTGCTAATGGCCGAATTCTTTTGCCTGCTGCAGTTACTATCACTACAACCGGCGGCAATGTTCAGTTGGTGGCGGAGCAGACAAATGCTGCTGGCAATTCAATTCAGGTAGCTGGTGGAATTAATACTACTGGCGGTGCGGGAGTGGGCAACATCAGTGTCAGTACTGCCACACCTGTGCTTCCTGTCACTTTCGTTTCTGCCACTGGCGCGCTGACCAGTTCATTGATTGGAGGAGCATCACAAAATGCTGCTGTCAATCTTGGTAGCCTTAACGCCAAAATTTCATCGTCTACGACCTTAAATGTTGCCAGAGTTGATGCCGCTAGTAATATCAACGGTAACCTTGGTACTCTGACTGTCACCGCCCAGTCTGGCCTTTTGCGAGTTGGTGCACTGACTACAAGTGGAGTGACCAGTATAGTCAATGGTCCCGGCGGCGATATCACCACAGTCGGCAATGTCGTTAACAGCGGTGGCGGCATTACGCTACAAACATCTGGGTTAGCTGCTAACGGCGGCGTCATTACTATAAATGGTGCAGTTACGAAGAGCGGTGCTGGCGATCTTAGTCTTATTACCACTGGTGCTGGCACTGCTTCAAATATTGTGATCAACCAAGCCGTCAGCGAGTCTGGTTCGGGCAATTTAGTGATTCAAACTTCTGGAGCCAATTCTGATATTACGGTCAATAATGCCGTCTCTTCTGATTTGGGCAGCATCACTACGCTGGCCTCTGGTTCTAGCGGCAGTGCAAGCATTGACCTATTGACTGGTGCATCGGTTAGTGGTCCTGACCTCACTCTTACTACTCCTCGTCTCACTGTCGCGGCTGCTGCTTCTATAACTGGAGCAAGTGGAGATTTGCAAATTTCGAGTAATTTGGCTACGGGTGCCCTGGCGGTTGTTTTGGCTGGGCCGACTTCTGCTTTGCAATCAACCACAGGCAATGTCAATTTCAATACTGTAGCTGTGCCTGGAGCAATTACACTCACTGGTGGAGCTGCTAACGGCATCGTTAGTGCCAATAGTGGCACTGGCTCAATTAACCTCAATGGCGGCAGCAATGCTGTTGCTGTCAATGCTAATCAATTGAAGGGCACAGTTACTGGCACAGGCTCGACCTTTACTGTCAGTAGCGGTCTAGTTGGTTCAGTGCTAAATACCGGGCTGATAGCAGCTACTGGCAATATTGCACTGACTAGTGCGGGTAATGTTTTGATTGCTTCTGACATTACCACTAGTGGTGGCAACCTGGCAGTCACTTCAGGAACAGGCGCTGCCAGTCAAATTAGTTTGTTGGCCAATGCCGATTTACTGGCCAGCAACAATGTCACTTTGACTACGCCTAACTTGCTATTGACTGGGGGCAACAACACAGTCACCGCCACGGCAGGAGACGTATCGCTACAGAGCAATACTGCAGGAAATGCCTTGGCTGTCACTCTTGGTAGCGGCGCCCAAATCAATGCAGCGACAGTTGGCACAGGTGATGTTTTCTTCAACCCGACAACAGCTGGAAGCATCACAGTAACGGGTGGTGCAACTAATGGACTGTTGAATGCAGGCAATGCAGTTTCGTTTAGAGGCGGAGTAGTAGCAGCCAATGTCAATCAGATTAATGGCCGAGTAATATCAAACGGCACTAACACAACAGCGTCAATTACCACAGCTACAGGCGATCTTCGAGTTGGTGCATATACATCAAGCGGGCTGACGTCATTCACCGCTAATGGTGTTGGAGCCGACATCATTACTACTGGCGCAATTAGTTCTGGTGCCGGTAACCTCACTTTGCAGGCCGGTAGTGGTGCCAACGCCAATGTTGCCATCAACAATGCTGTCACTAGTACTGGCACTCTTTCTTTGCTCGCAGGTGGTGGTAGCAACTCTAAGGTCACTGTGGCCAATGCCATTACTGTTTCTGGCCGCGCCACGAATATCAGTACTCCGACTCTAGTTCTAGGCACAAGTTCTCGGGTGCAGGCGACCACCGGTGTTCTTGATGTTTCTAGTAACGTCGCTGGAAATTCGCTCACTGTAACTTTAGGTTCAGGAAGTGTTCTTGCTTCTACCAGTAACAACCTTTCGTTTAATGGCGCTGGCAGCGGCGCAATAACAATGAACTCTGGTTTGGGCACGCTGCAGGCCGGTGGCGCTATGCCAGCGGTGATTCTCAACGGTGGTGCGGGAGGGGCCGTTGATGTTAGTGTTAATAATGTCATAGGTACCGCTAGTGGTATAGGTTCTACTTTTTCGCTACTAGCCCAAACTGGTGATTTAAATGTTGGCCCGATTACTTCAAGTGGCATTACGCTCTTGCAGACCAATGGTGTTGGTGCCGATGTCATAGTGCGAGGAGCAATTGCTACTGGAGCCGGTAATCTTACCTTGCAGGCTGGTAGCGGGGCTAATGCCAACTTGACTGTCAATAGCACAGTCAACACGACTGGCAATCTCAATGTAGTGGCTGGCAATTTAGCTGGTTCGACAGTAACTGTGGCTACTGCTGCCAGTTTGTCTGGTGGTACGACAACAATCACGACTCCTCGTTTGGTGGTGAATGGCACTGGCTCTGTTTCGTCGAATTCGACCAATGCTGATTTGCAAATCTCAAGCAATTTAGCTAGCCGTGCCTTGACTGTTGCTTTGGCTGCTCCGACATCTACTATTCAGTCGGCCACAGGCAATGTCAATTTTAATAGTGTGGCACTACCGGGGGCGATTACTCTTACTGGTGGGGCAGCTAACGGTATTGTCAGTGCCAATGCCGGAGGCTCAATCAATCTCAATGGCGGAACCAATGCTGTAGCTGTTAATGCCAATCAATTAATAGGAGCGGTTAGTGGTACAGGCTCTACTTTTACAGTTAACAGCGGCTTAGTTGGTTCGTTGTTAAACACTGGTGTAATTGCTGCCACTGGCAATATTGCACTCAGTAGTGCGGGCAATGTTTTGATTGCTTCTGACATTACAACTATTGGTGGTAATCTGGGTGTAGCTTCAGGCACAAGTGCCGCCAATCAAATTAGTTTGTTGGCCAATGCCGATTTGCTGGCCAGTAACAATGTCACTTTGACCTCACCTAATTTGCTTTTAACTGGGGGCAGCAATACAGTTACAGCCACTGCCGGAGACGTAGCTCTACAGAGTAATACGGCAGGCAATGCCTTGGCTGTTACCCTTGGCGCTGGGGCTCAAATTAACGCTGCCACTGTTGGCACTGGCGACATTTTCTTCAACCCGACCACTGCCGGAAGTATCACAGTCACTGGTGGTGCCGCTAACGGGCTGTTGAATGCGGGCAATACCGTTTCGTTTAGAGGCGGAGTAGTAGCAGCCAATGTCAATCAGATTAATGGCCGAGTAATATCAAACGGCACTAACACGACAGCGTCAATTACGACAGCTGCCGGTGATCTTCGAGTTGGTGCTTATACATCAAGCGGGCTGACTTCATTTACAGCCAATGGAGTTGGTGCCGACATCATTACCACAGGCACGATTAGTTCTGGTGCTGGTAACCTTACTTTGCAGGCTGGCAGTGGAGCTGACGCCAATGTTGCCATCAACAATGCTGTCACTAGTACTGGAATTCTTACTGTAACTTCAGGAGGCGGTAGCAACTCAAATATCACCGTGGCCAACGCTGTCAATTTGTCCGGCGGCAGCACCAATATCACTACGCCAAATTTGGTCGTCAATGGAACCGGCGCTGTTCTTGCTGGCACTGGCAATCTGCAGATTTCTAGTAATGCTCCAGCAAATGCTTTGGCTATTGCTTTGAATGGGCCAAATTCGTTGTTGAGGGCCACAGTAGGCAATCTCTCCTTCAATACGGTGGGAGCTCCCGGGGCTATTACTATCGCCGGTGGGCCACTCAATGGAGTGCTGACAGCTAACAATGGTGCTGGCAATGTCAATTTCAACGGCGGTCTGAGCAATGCTGTTAATGTCAATGTCAGGCAAATAAACGGCACGATCACGGGCACTGGCACTCCATTCAACGTATCTGTAGCTCAAGCTAGTGTGCTGGGTGATCTAAGAGTCGGACCGGTTACTTCAAATGGTGATCTTTCGTTTACTAGCCTGGCTAATTTAGTTGTGCGCGATGATCTAATTTCGAACTCTGGCAACATAAGCCTAACTTCTGGCACGGCTGTTGGCAATTCAGTGTCGTTTTCTGCCAATGCTGACTTATTGGCCTCTGGCAATATCACTTTGACTACGCCCAATTTGTTGCTCACTGGTGGCAACAATACAATAACGGCCACAAACGGTGATGTAGCCATTCAAAGCAACAGAGCTGGTAATGCTCTGCAGGTTACGATGGGTGTTGGCTCGCAAATTAACGCAGCCACAGTGGGAACTGGCGATATTTTCTTTAACTCCTTGACGGCCGGAAACATCTCTGTAACGGGTGGGGCAGCCAATGGCTTGTTGAATGCTGGCAATACAGTCTCGTTTAGGGGCGGCACAGTTGCTGCTAATGTCAATCAGATCAATGGCGCAGTTGTCTCCAATGGTGCGACTGTAACCACCGCGGCTGTGACCACGGCTAACGGTGATCTTCAGATTGGACCTTTCACTTCAACTGGTCTTACTAGCTTTACGGCTAATGGAGCTGGAGCAAACCTGATCACTTCTGGTGCCATCAATAGTGGTGGCGGAAATCTCACTTTGCGTTCTGGTTCTGCTGTCTCTGATGTGCGTATCAACAATAATGTCACTACTACTGGCCTGCTTTCAGTTGTAGCTGGCGTTGCCGCTGGATCTGACGTCACTTTGGCATCCGGTGCGGTTGTGAGCGGTGGCAGTACTACGGTCAATACTTCAGCTTTAAATCTGGGAGCCAACGCCCAACTCAGAGCAACTACTGGCTCTTTAACTGTTGACAGTAACGCTCCTGGTAATGCGTTAGCGGTGACTTTGGCTGCCAACTCAACTTTACTGGGCACCACCAGTGTCAACTTCAATACCGCTGGCGCCGCCAATCAAGGGCTAATTACTATTAGTGGCGCAGCTGGTAGTTTAGTTCAGGCACCAACCATCAATCATAATGTCGGCCCCAATAGCTTGAACGTCAATCTTGGTCAGTTAGCAGGAAACAACAACATTCTCTCTGCTGTGGGAAATCCTACGGCTGTTGGCATTGTCAGCCAGAGCGGTGCTATTAATTTCACCACGGCAATCAATACATCAAACTCCGCTGGCAATGGAGGCAATATAAATATTGTTGCCAGTGGTGGCAGTGTCGGCCTGGGCGGTTTTAATGTCAGCGCTAATGGTGGCGGTGCTGCCGGTAGCGGAGGCAGTATAAACATTAGTGGAGCTACTGGAATTACTAGTGGTGGCAACGTCACTTCTAATGGTTCAGCAATTGGAACTGGCAATGGCGGCGCTATTTCGCTCAGTAGCAACGCCAATATTAGAGTCAACACTCTTCAATCTTTTGGCGGGGCCACAGGCAATGGTGGCTCAGTTACAACTAATAGCGCAAACTTGAGTGTAGTCGGCATAGGCCCAGGCGGCAACAGTATTTCGACATTCGCTACCAATGGCAATGGCGGCGTTGTAAGCATTAACACTACCTCGAACAATCCATTTATTGCTGGTAGTCCTATCCCCAATGGCACCGCATCGGGTATCGCTTCTAACGGATTCAATAATGGTGGCCGAGTCACTATAGCCAGCAATGGGGCGACTATAAATTCTCCCATATCTGCTATTGGCGGCACTGGAAGCGGTGGAGTTGTCACAATTGTGGCTAACAATCCGACAACTAATCCAGTTTTTAACGTCAATTCTGCTGTCAGCGCAATTGGCGCTGGTGCCATCAACAGAGTAGTGGGTTTTGGTTCGGGGCCATATCAGCCTCTCACGTTAAACATCGGCGCTGGCAGTATCAATGCTGGTCAACAGCTCACCATTGGTAATCTCAACACCGTTACTGGTCTACCAGCTGGCCTACCATCTGGTTTGCTTACTATCACACCAGCTCCTTCCACCTCTGTGCCAGCTGCACCTTTTAACACTCCTGTAATTGTCTACAATGGCAACTCACTTGGCCCGCCTCCTTTACCCGCTATCACCACTAATCCTCTTGCTGCTGCTGCGGCAAGGAACTTTGACTTCGCTTCATTCGCGCAGAGTTTGCCCGCACAACAAATCGCTGATTTATGGCTCCGCATCCCAACAGATTTCACTCCCGTTCTAGATCAAGAGCAATTGACGGTAGATATCAATCAAGAAAATGAAGAACTTGTACGCAAGGCAAGTGTTGGTTCGCGGGTTCTGATCGATGGTCAGATTACATACAAGAGCAGCATGAGCAAAGAAGATATTGCCAAGCTAGCTGAAGAAGGAATTTTACTTGGTGACACTAGTGGCAACAGCTTTGGCTTAGAGCAGGGCAATATGGTCTTTGCTCCGGCTCAAGATATTGTTGTTCATGCTGGTGAGAGCACGATTATAGTTCCATCGGGAGCTGTTGTGTTTGTTATGAAAACGCCAAATGATGTCGCTGTCTTCGATTTGCATCAGAGCAAAGAAAGTGCAGTTCATATTGTTGCTGACAAAAAAATGATTACACTTGATCCTGGTCGATTGGTTGTTCTGACTAAGCAATCGGCACGCGACTTTGAACGAACTGTCGGGCCCTACCGCTGGATTGGCTATCGTAATCCGCGGGAGGAAGACATAAATTCTGAGCTCAGGGCATTCGGTATGGACTTCTCAATCCCTTCAGCTCTGACTAATGTCATACCCCTAAAAAATATGCTGGCATCCAACAATCGCCTTGATCGCATCACCATAGAAAAAGTGCTAAAGAACTCAGCTCTGTTAGGTGAGTTAACCAATGGGGCTGGTCCGTTTCGTAGTGGATCTGACTTGAGTCAGTGATTGGCCAGGGCAAGATTGTTTCGCTCCAAGATCGATAGCGCTACCAAGGTCTTAAGAGTGTCTCGATGGTTTCTACCAAGAACAGCCTCTCTTATCTCTAGAGCTTTGGCATAATGTGAGCGTGCCTTCTCTGTGTTGCCCCGCTTCTCTTCGTAGCTGCCTAAGGCAAAGTATGAAGCTGCAACATCCGGATTAACTGCTCCGAGAGCTTTTAGTCGAAGTGCCAATGCCTTTGTTTGGTATTCGATAGCTTTGGAGGTATTCGCCTGGCTTGAGTAAAGTTCGCCTAAGCCGAAATAGCTAGCTGCTATCTCAGGGTGATTGTCACCAAGAATCTCTTTGCGAATTGCCAAAGCTTTTGATAGATAGTCTTTTGCCTCTTCATAGCTACCCTGGCAAGTTCTCAGCCTGCCAATATTGTGTAGACTTAGGGCATAATCTTTGCTGTGTACACCGAGAATATCTTTTCTGATTTTTAGAGCCTTGCAGTAATACTGATTGGCTTTCTCAAAGTCGTTTTCATTGGCCGATACAACGCCAAGGTTATTGAGGGTACGGGCATATTCAATATTGGTATTACCAACGGTGCGTGCTTGAATTTCTAAAGCTCTTTCGAAGAGAGCTGCTGCATCGCTCCATCTTCCTTGCTTGAAGTAGAGAGCGGCAATATTGTTTAGTTCTGTGCCAACAAAGGCCGGAATGTTTTTTTCGTCTCTCTCTAGCTTAGAGAGAGCTGAGAACGACGATTGGCTGACTATTAGTAATAATTTGTAGTATTGCTCGGAGGATTTTAAGTCACCCATGTAGAAGTATTGTTGGGCGATATCGTTAATTGTCAAAACAATAATTGGATTGTCTGCTTCAAGACTGGCCTGGTATAGCCCTAGTGCTTCGATTAGTAGTGCTTGTGCTTGGCTATATTTGCCTTGAGTGGCAAACTGATCGGCTTGCTGACGCAACTGGTCGGCATGCAGCTTTGAGGCGGATTCGGCCTGGCACACCTCAGCGTTCGTGCTTGCCGACTTATACCCACTACTATTGCTTTGCTCCGACTTATCGCTGGCAGCTAGAGCTGCCGAAGTGCAAAGTGGTACTGACAAAATAGCTGAGAGAAGGGCTGCGGTCATTAGAATCTGTATGCCTGCTGGTATATGAACTTTAATGGCTGCGCTCCTTCTCTAAAGCAATAGGACTTGTCTGCATGTCAGGCCAGTAAGAGGCTGCCCTCACTTGAAAATGGTGAGGGCTAAAAATCGCTAGTAAGGCTCTTAAACATAGGCTGGTGACCAGCAGAGTCATTCCATTTGTCTGCCTAGTCTAAATATGACAGAGCCGTCTGGAGATTCCATCCCACCATTTGGCTATTTGTTCGTCACCCAAAGGGATTGAGATCACGCCGATGTTGTTAGTAAGGTAATCCTAATGGGGGATAGCCAGCAGACTATGGCCAAGATTTGCTAGCATCGTGCTTGTATTTGCGTAAGTAAGTAAGTAAGTAAGTAAGTAAGTAAGTAAGTAAGTAAGTAAGTAAGTAAGTAAGTAAGTAAGTAAGTAAGTAAGTAAGTAAGTAAGTAAGTATGTAATGTGCCGTCAAATGGAGAAACCATGACTGAACTTCCGGAGCTTGTTGGTATTTGTCTTTGCGAACGTGTGTCGCAAGACATATTCAGAAAAGACGCTGTAACTTTGGTCAACGTCCACAACTCATTCACTTCAACAGCTTTTCCGGCGATGATTCCGATCGTCTATGCCTTTGCCCAATTGCGTGGATTGCCTGAAGCTTTTACCTATCAGTTTAATGTTGTTGGTCCCGCAGGTGAGGTTATAGCGTCTTCTGCCCCAGGGCAGGTAGAAGCATTGCCGACTACTGAGGCTTTGCATCGCGTAGTTAGCGCATTTCCTGGCTTAGTTTTACCAGCCGCTGGTTCTTACAAAGTTGTCTTGCAGGTTAATCAAAAGCCAATTGGCAGTTTGCCTATTATGGTAGAGCTAGTATCCGCAGGTTAATCATTGCCTAATTAAGGATTGCGCAACAGTGTCTCTTTTACAGAGCGCTTCATGTCCCTGAAACCAGCAGAAATGTTTTCTGAAAGTTCTTCTGAGCGCTGCCGAGCTTGGGTCAACTTAAGTTCAGCAGTCTGTAAATACTTGTCATCGGGACGCCCTTTTGATTTAGCATAAGTGGCTTCAACCTGGCGCATTTGGCTCATGGCTCGCTGCAAATTATGAGTAGTTTCTTTGCTTTGTCTTAGTGCTTCTAGCAAAAAGAATCCAGCAGACCCTTGGCCGTGGCCCAAATTCAAGAGTAAGAGCTCCTCGCGACTAAATTTGCGGTCGAAAGCAAGCTCTTCTGCACTGTGGCAGCTAGGAGCGAGTGGCTGCCAGAGGAAAGCACCGCAAATAAGGCCAAGAAGCACTATTGCTTTGATGCAAGCCTTTAATGGCAAGGCAATTGTCACTGGTTTTTCCATGGCGAGGAAACCTCATTTCGTCATCATTAGAGTCTACAAGACTTGGCCTCATCCTGATATTCTCAAATGCGGCTGGAGGACAAAGTGTCGATAAGTCATTGCTGCATGTTTATTAAACCGTTCCTATTTGCTGTGGCGATCACTTCTGTTTCACTTGTGGCATATCCCTTAGGGGCAATTTGTCAGACTACTAGTGTTGATAATTCTGTAATTCATGGCTTGTCAAACCCTCCTAAAAGTTCTGAGAACATAACAACAAATTCAGCAGCAGAGGCTAAGGGTGCGAATTCCTTTTCAGAATCAAGTTTTGAAATGAGTGCTCCCGTGTCTGATTTGCCGACTCGCGCCCTTGATTTCAAAGATGCTGCTCAGAATCTCAATCTTGATACATTGTCGGCCAGTCAGTTGCTGCTTTCGGGGATGGAGAATGCTCAATCGGATAGGCTAGATATAGCCATTAAGCAATTTGAGGAAGTAATTCGCAGGGAGCCACAAAATGTCTCTGCTCACAACAATCTTGCTGTTTGTCTTAAACGGCAGGGCAACAATAAAGCAGCCCTTGAAGAATTTAAAAAAGCAATAGAAAACAATCCGACTCGCTGTGAATTGTTTAACAACCTGGCACATTCTTATATTTCAGCCGGTCAGTATGATTTGGCCGTTGAGGCTCTATACAAGGCTCTCAGGCTCAATCCTGATTTTGCCGAAGCACACCGCAATCTTGGTCATGTACTGGCTTTGAAAGGCGACAATGATGCGGCCTTGACTGCGTTTCAAGAAGCATTGCGTGACAATCCGCAGCTGCAGGAAGTACGGGTAGATATGGGTGATTCATTGCGAGCCTTACGCCGCTATGAGCAAGCTTTGCTTGAGTACAAGACAGCTCAAAAGGCTTTACAAGGTAAAAGGGGGCTAGTGCCGCGCGACATAGAATTGCGGCTTGCTAAGTGCTATGAAGGTCTCGGTGAGTTTACTCAAGCACATAAAATACTTTCAAGCTTGCTTGAGTCCGATCCCAATGACACTGATGCTCTCAATTGTCTGGGTGTAGTGCTCTGGAAAATGAACCATTTGCCTGAGGCTGTTTTCGTTCTTGAGCGGGCCTTAAAGGTCGACCCAAGTTATCCGCAAGCACGTAACAATTTAGGTATTGTGCTTTATCAACTTAAACGCTACGACGAAGCTGTTGATGTTTGGCGGCAGGCGATTGGCCTCAAACCAGACTATCCAGAGGCACATTACAATATGGGCGTGGCGCTTTACCAGTCAGGTTTGCTACAACAATCAACAGAGGCGTATAAAGAGTGTCTGAAATATGCGCCATATGACGCCAATGCCCACAATAATTTAGGCTTGGCCTTGTGGCGAAGCGAGCAAAAAAATGACGCCATTGCTGAGTGGAGAAAGGCAATCGATTGTGATGCCAATATGGCAGAAGCCTTTACTAATTTAGGAAGAGCCCTGCACACTGCAGCTAAGAAGGAAGATCAGTAAGGTTAAAGACAGTAGAGGTAAGAGCGCAAGCCTAATACCACAAGCCTAAGACCACAAGGATGAGAGTAGAGAGACTCTTAGGCCGAAACTAAAGAAGACCAAAAATGGAAATCACATATATGGAAAGACTATCCGATAATTTTAGTTACTCTGAGACTGTTCACGCAGTGCAAGAAGCTGCGGTCAATATTTTTTGCCGAATAATCTTTGATTGGGCTGTGCATGGATTGGCCGTGGCCCTTTTTCTGCTTGCTTTTGGTCTAATTCTCTTAGCTCGTAAGAACAAGCTGTCCAAACCATTCTTTGGCATTGCCAAAAAGCTCGGAATATTTTGTGCCATTGTGGCCGCTCCAGGGCTTATTACCCTGGCAACCACTGGCAGTTTGCCTCCGGTGGGGGTCTACAATGTCAACTCACTTGGCTTCCTTTGCCTCTGGAGCTTGATTTGCGCTCACGCACTGGGCGAAGAAACTAACTATCAGTGGTTCGTTAAGTCTACTTCCGAGGAACAAAGCAAAGACTAATGGCTATTGCCCAATAGTTGATCTAGACTAATTTTGGCAGCACTGGGTTAATTTGGAACCATTTCTGAGGCAAGTCCCTATGAAGATACCGATGAAAGTCCTTATGAAACTATCGACTAACATGTTGTCAATGGCTGCGCCTGTATTGGTAGCTCGGGCTCCCTTTGTCATTGCAATTATTGCGCTGAATTGTGCTCCAGCAATCGCTCAGGGTAGTTTTAATAGCAGTACCAGCAGTACTAGTAGTACCAGCAATAGTTACAGTGCCCCTGGTTCTTTTGGCTCGTCGATTCCTGGAAGTAGTGCTTCAGTCTCTCCTGTTAATAGTTTCCAAAGTGGTGGATTCTCAGGGAACGTGAACGCCTTGCAGGCTAGTAATTATGTGATCGGCGGTGGTTATCGCTACGGTCTCAACGGAGCCTTTCTAAATCAATATGGGCAGCAGGTTTTTCTCAATCCGCTCGTTCCTTACGTCTGGCCAGCCAGTCGCCCTCAATTCACAGGAGGGGCCGCATTCACCTGCAGAATAGGTAACTTTAACTGTAATTTTTGGAAGGGAAGCTCTGGCTACTACTATCCATTTTTATCAAACAGTTTTCTCTATGCCCCGATAATTTTTGTAGATCGTTCTGCCTCTATGCCTCTGGCTAAATTGCCGCCGCCTGCTATTCAGCTGACTGATACCTTGAAGTATCTTGATGATTCGAGCAAGGATAAAAAGGTCGCTGAGAGTCACTACAAGCATTTGAAGCAGCGGGCCACAGATCTTCAGCGCAAAGAGCGCAGCATGAGAATCGCACAAGGTGGAGAACTCGATGCTGAAAGCGAAGCGGAGATTCGTCGCGATCTTGATGGCTTGGCAAAAGAAATGAGTGCGCACGTCAAAGACCGCTAGGTCTAAATCTGAAACAAGACCGCTAGGTCTAAAGCTGAGAAAAGTCGAAACGTTTGCCGAAGGCAGTGCTGATTATTTGCTTGAGTTCGTCTTGGACCGCGCTCAAGGCTTTGCTGGCGTCAATTACTTGCCATCGGTCAGGTTCTTTCTTTGAGAGTTCCAAGTAGCCCTTGCGCACACGGTGGTGAAATTCAATGGCTTCTCTTTCCATGCGGTCGTGTCCGCCGGGATGAAGGCGCCCTAAACCTTTCTCGCTTTCTAGGTCAAAGAGAATGGTTAGTTCTGGTTTCAATCCTTGGGTCGACATTTGGTTGAGTTGGTTGATTAGCTCTAAATCTAGGGCTCTGCCATATCCTTGATAAGCTACCGTAGAGTCGGTGAAACGATCGCAGATGACAAGCTTTCCTGCCTTGAGCGCTGGGATAATCAATTCGTCCACGTGCTGAGCGCGGTCAGCCGAATAGAGCAAGAGTTCGGCCATCGGGCTGACCGGGTTGCCTGGAGTGAGAAGAACTCGTCGAATCTGCTTTCCAAGCGGAGTGCCGCCCGGGTCGCGAGTGATCAGATGAGGAATGCCAATGGCATCAAGTTTTGTGGAAAGCAGCTTGACTTGTGTTGTTTTACCAGCGCCCTCTGGTCCTTCAAGGGTGAGGAAGGTGCCGGGATATCCGTGAGCCATGCGCTTGAGGTCTCCAATCGAAACTAAGGATGAAATAGTTAATATTGTTGCACAAATGATATGATTGCCACCCTGTTGGGACGTTATTCTGTTCTGTGGCAAGCGCTATCGTATGTGCTGATTCGTGCTGGTTCCTGCTGCTTCGCTTCGTGTGCGCAACAATTTTATATTCGAGAGGATTAACTCATGGCTCAAACCTTAACGGCTCCGAAAGTCAAAGTAGATCGTAAGTGGCAACTCTTCATTGATGGAAAATTTGTCGACGGAGCTAGTGAGCGCACACTCGTAAATCCAGCTAACGGTAAGCCCTTAACAAAGGTGGCAGAAGCTTCGAAAAAACATGTCGAAGAGGCTATTAAGGCCGCAAGAAAGGCCTTTGATCACGGCCCATGGCCTCGAATGACTGCGCTAGAACGCTCCCAGTTTCTCAATAAAATCGCCGATGCTATTGATGCTAACGCAGAAGAGTTGGCTGAACTAGAAACCCTCAATGGTGGCAAGCCCCTGCGCGAGACAAACTACGATGTCGCTGACGCTGCTTATTGCTTCCGCTATTATGCAGGATTGATAACTAAACCAAGTGGTCAAACAATTGATGTGCCAGCACCTTCAGTGACCACTGTAGTGCGCGAACCCATAGGTGTCTGTGGCCAAATCATTCCTTGGAATTATCCCCTTCTGATGGCTGCCTGGAAACTTGCCCCAGCTCTAGCAGCAGGAAATACGTGCGTTCTTAAGCCTTCTGAATTTACTCCATTGACAGTGATTCGCCTTGCTGAGTTGTTGCACGAATTGAAATTGCCGGAAGGCGTCGTCAACATTGTTTTAGGCGATGGACCTACTGTTGGTCAACCAATCGCTGAAAGCACGTTGGTCGATAAGATTGCCTTCACTGGCAGTGTCGCCACTGGTAGGCGTATTGCCACAGCTGCTCTCACTAACTTAAAGAAAGTGACCCTTGAGCTTGGTGGTAAGTCACCAATGGTGGTGTTCCCTGATTTTGATCTGGACATTGCCGTTGATTACGCGCTGTTTGCTATTTATTGCAATGCTGGTCAAGTCTGTTCTGCCGGATCTCGAATGATTGTAGAACAATCTATTTACGATCAATTCATTAAGAAAATGGCAGCACGAGCTAAGAAAATTAGAGTTGGTCCTGGTCTTGAATCTGAAACAGAGATGGGACCGCTTGTAAGTGAAACTCAAATGAAGCGAGTGCTTGAATATGTGGAAATCGGTAAGAAAGAGGGTGCCAAGCTTGTCACTGGTGGTGATCAGCCCAAAGGTGAAAAGTATGGAAATGGCTATTATGTCAATCCAACAATTTTCTCTGATGTCAAATCTGACATGCGAATTGTCCAAGAAGAGATATTCGGGCCAGTTGTAGTAGTGCAAAAGTTCAGCAGCGAAGAAGAAGCAGTTGAGTTAGCAAATGATTCTCTCTTCGGTTTGGCTGGAGCCGTTTTCACCAATGATATAACTCGTGCCCACCGCGTAGTGAAGCAATTGCGAGCTGGTATCACTTGGGTGAATGCTTATCACAATACCTATACCGAATGCCCATGGGGTGGCTATAAGCAAAGTGGATGGGGTCGAGAGCTCGGGACTTTTGGTCTTGAAGCGTACACTGAAGTAAAGCAAATAAATATCAATCTCGATCCTCAAGCTGTCGGTTGGTTCGAAGCTTAACTAGACTTGTAGTTTAAATAGTTGCTTTGGTAGCGGGTCTCAAAACGAGACCCGCTACTATTTCTATTTTGAGGCAGACTGTAGATTTATATTTTAGCCATTGTCATTATTGAGGCAAATGGTGGAGACTCATAGTTCAAAATATCTTGGTAAGTAATTTCTGGTGCTCGCAAGAAAGCAAGGAGCAGTTTTTCTTCATTCCATCGCGCACGATCCAATTGGCACCAGATTGCCGCTAAATATACCTGTAAATACTTTCTACTAATCCCGCCTCTTATTGACCTGGTCGAATCGATGACTCTCCCAACCAGCGGCATAGCAGCGGCCATATTGGTTTGTCCTCCTCTTTTGTTATCGTGGTTTTTTTTGTTGTCGCTTCGTCGAGAGAATCGTCCTCCGGGTTGCGACTGAATCAAACCCTCGATTTCAAGCATAACAAGAGCGCTAGCAACGGCACTAACTGATTGAGTTGTGCGTTGACATATCTGATCTGCAGTTATTGGTTCGTTGGATATCAATTCAAGTATTTCCAGCACACATTCACTCAAGTGCTCAACTGTGCCAGCTTCTTCACCTGTCTGCTTTTGATTCGTATCGGACTCAACATTTGCCTGTGGATCGTTGACTTCAGTTGATGGATGAACTTTCGGTAGCGTTAGTAAACTGCGTCGACAGAATAAAGAATCAAATTCTTTTGATGGCACTTGAATAGAGATGTCTGCTTTTTCTTTTTGTCGTTCGTTCTCTATTACCAGGCCAATAGTTCTAACTATGTTCAATGCTGTAGAGATTGCCGTACCCCCAAGCTCGGCTAGTTTGTTTGATGTAACTATTGCTCCGTGACCCATGAGATAGATTGCACCTAGCCATGCTTTAAGTCGCTCGGCCCTTTTAAAGGGTGTATTCGCGGTGAACCAAATTTCTTTTTTGCAGTTCTTGCAAATCAACGTGCGTGGTCTCTTTGATCGCAACTTCTTCTTGACCGTTTTACCGCACTGACAATGAAGTGCGCTGCTAGTTAGCAGAGTCTGAAGAACAAACTCCATTGCTGCTGCATCGTCTGGAATTCGCGCTTCAAAAACTGGCCACAGCTTCTCAATTAGTTCTAAATTTGCATCTCTTTCTTCGCCGCTGAATTGCATATCAACCTCGCCACATCGTCCGTATTTTTCTATACGGATTTTTGAGCAAGAAAGTTCAAAATCGTGCTGGCATTTTTGTAAATTTCAACGGGGCCGATATCGGTCTAGTTATAATAAATGCAGCTTGACCGATATCGGTCAAAGTGCGAAATAGCGTTTAGTCAAGAAAGTCCATTTTTGCCGGCGGTTGCCAAGCGATTAGAGTTTGCTCACAAGTCTTGTGTTACGGAACACCTTGGCATGCTTCAAGGTCTGTTAGAATACAAGCCGATGGTGCTCCTGTTAAAGTGAAATTGCCTGTTCTCCGCAATTTTCCGGTGGCCAACCACCCAATAAATAGGTTTTTAGTGAAGTTCAAACTTCTCCCAGAAATTAAAGCTTCATCATTAGTGGCAGCTATGTTAGCTTGCTCACTGGTTCTTGCACCAGTTTTGCCTGTTTGCGCCCAAGGTTCTGACGACTTTAAGATGAGCGCTACGCCATCTAACTTCACCGTTGGTGGGTCGCCAGCTCTAGGCGGCAGTCAAGCCATAACTAGTCCTCTTGCCAGCGATATTGTCGTAGACGACGTTAGGATTGAAGGCAATCGCCTGGTTTCTACAGAAGAAATCAACAGTGTCGTAAAGACCAGAAAGGGTGATAAATACGACCGCGAAGTCGTAATGCAAGATCTTAAAGCTATTCATGGAATGGGCTATTTTGATGAGCAGAGCCTGCAAGTCAATCCAGAAATGACTAGCAGTGGCGTCTTGCTCAAGATTCGTGTGACTGAGAATGCACCGATAACGCAGTTTTCCATTCGTGGAAACGATGCCGTTTCTACTGAAGAAATCACCAAACTCTTTAGCGATCAGTTAGGTAAACCGCAGAATCTCAATGCTCTTTCAACAGCCATTGACAAGGTTGAGCAGGGCTATCACGAAAGAGGCTTTGTCCTTGCTCGTGTCACTGACGTTAAGGATGACCCCGATGGTTCGGTTGAACTTGTCATAAACGAAGGTACTATCGACAACATAGAAATCGTCGGCAATAAAAAGACCAAAGACTTTATTATCAGGAATGGCATTAAAACTAAGGCTGGAGCTGTTTACAACGAAAAGCAGCTGACTAATGACTTAAAGAAAATGTACGCCAATGGTTATTTTCAGGACATTAGGCGGTCGTTGGTTCCGTCAACGACGAATCCAGATAAGTACACACTTAAGGTTGAAGTCGATGAGAAGAGAACTGGTTCTGTTGGCCTAGGTGGCGGAGTCGACTCTGTTGCTGGACCATTTGGCTCGCTCAATTTCTCTGATGGCAACTTTAGAGGCCGTGGCCAAGTACTTTCTTTCAGTTCACAGGTTGGCTCTGGGACATTCAATAGCGTTACTAACTCAATCAATAATGCGGGCAATACTTTTCTTCCCACTGGTCGCACATACAATATTGAAGCTAACTGGGTGGAGCCCAGCTTGCGTGGCTCCAATGTTTCTATGGCCGTTTCTGGCTTCGGCCGAAACATGGGCAGTATGTTTATCGACCAAGCGATGCAACGCACTGTTGGAGTCAGCACAACCTTCTCTAAGCCACTGGCTCGTGGTTGGAATGCCAATCTCGGTCTGATTGGTGAGAATACTTTTCTTAAGAACGTAGCCGGAGTTGCTGCTAATCAAGATATTTTGAATTCGATGCAAGCCCGCGCTTTAGCTACTGGCATGGCTAGCACTGATGCTCAGGCGGCCGCACTTGCCGGTCAGTCACGGGCGCAGCAACTGAGTGGTGGCACCTTTATTACTGTTAATCCTTCACTCACTCGTGACACTAGAGATAGTGCCATGGATGCTACAACTGGATCTTTTCTTAAGGCTTCAATTAGTCCTTCGGCTGGGATTGGTGGTGGCTTTATGAAAGCCGGATTGAGTGCCAGCAAATTTAAATCATTTGGTAAGAATAAGAACTTTACTCTGGCTCTGAATGCCCAAGCCGGCACTTCGGTTGGTGGATTGCCGCAGTTCGCGCAATATCGCTTAGGTGGATGGAATGGTGTTCGCGGTTACCGCTCATTCTCAGATCTTGGGACAGGCGCCGGTATGCTCATGGGGACGGCCGAGATCAGGGCAAAGTTGGCTTTCTTGCCAGACGACAACAAGATCACAAGCACCATTAAAAAGAACGTTAAAATTGCTGGCTTCTTCGATTACGGCCAGGTTGTAGGCAATTCGGGCACAAATAGTTTGCTTTCGCGCTCTAACTTCGGTGCCTCGGTGGGCTTAGGTTTACGTATAAATATGCCAATGGTGGGACTAGTGCGTATCGATTATGGTTTGCCGATTGTTAGCACAATTTTGGGTAACCGCGCTCCTAGAATGACCGTCGGATTTGGAGAGAAGTTTTAATTACAGCGGTTTAGTCTTGCTGGTTTGACTCGCCTGAATGTTGTAAACTGTGCGCTCGGGCCTCTCAACATGATTAGGTGAGACCTGACAAGTGATACTTGAATAGTTTTTTGGAGAGATGAATGCTGAACGTTCAAAAGTCTTTCGCCTTGGTTAGCGCCATTATGGCCGTATCAATCGGCTCCGGCGCTCTTGCCCAGACTGCACCGACTGTAAAATCGGCAACTCTTGGCGTTGTCGATCGCGACAAAGTGATTACAAGCTTCAATAAGGCTCAGTCAGCTGCTGAGGAACTCAAGAAAACTGAAGAGTCAGTGCGCAAGCTTCTTGAAGATTCAAACAAACAATATGAAGAAGCCAAGAATGCGAAAAAGCCTCCAGCTGAGTTGGAAGGATTGCAAAAGCGTCTTCAGACCAAAATTGACGACGAGTACAAGAAGGCTCAAGCTAAGGCTCAAAACCTAGAAACACAGCTTGAAACCGACATCGATAGCGCTATTAAGGCCGAAGCTGCTAGCCGCAAGCTTGATACTGTCTTGATGAAGGGTGCAGTTCTTCTGGGTGGTACTGATATCACTGAAGGTGTTGTAAAGCGCCTTGGATCTTCCGCAAGTGCTGCATCCAAAACAGTAACTAAGTAGATGATATCTACTGAGATAACTAATGTTGCCTCAGCTTTTTGACCGTAGTGAAAATGGCCATTATGCATATGGCTTATATATCGTTTGTCAACTCTGCCCGCGCTCTGCGCGGGTATAGTTGTTTTTTAGGTTCCCAGTTTTAGCTTTTAGTGAAAGTCTCCGTTTAGCTTCCCCCGACACCCCGACACCCCGACACCCCGACAAAAGGACAGCAATTTATGCGCCTCCCTCAAGCTATGAATTTAGGTCAAATTGCAGGACTGATAGGCGGCCGGGTGCACGGCGACTCTTCGATCACGGTGGAAAGCGTTTCTCCCTCTCCGTTAAATGCCAAGGCAGAAGATTTGGCTTTTGTTTTCGAGCAGAAATTGGTGCGCAAGCTGGCTCAATGCAAAGCAATTGCCGTTGTGGCACCGTTCGGAACTGAAGTCGATTTCCCTGACCGCAATATGATATTGGTTGAAAGGCCTAATCTGGCTATTCAGAGGGTTTTGACAGCACTTGCTCCAAAGCGTTTCTATCCAGACAAAGGTATTCACCCCACTGCCATTGTCGATAGTTCTGCCGAAATTGCTGCCGATGTAGCAATCGGTCCTTATGTTGTGATTGGCCCTAAGACAAAAATTGGAGCCAGAACCATAATCATGGCTCACTGTATTATTGGTGGCGCCGTTGAAATCGGAGAAGATGCGCTTTTCTATCCGAGTTGCTTGGTTGCTGACTATTGCAAGGTCGGTAATCGCGTCATCTTGCAACAGGGTGCCAGTATGGGAGCTGATGGCTTTGCTTACGTCACCGAAAAGCCTAGCAATTTTGAGAAGAATATGGCCGGCAGTCGTGACTTCTCTGATGCCCCGAACCCTCTGCTGAAGATCCCACAAATTGGTACTGTGGTAATAGAAGATGATGTTGAGGTTGGTTCTTATGCCACCATCGACCGTGCCACCATGGGCGCTACTGTGGTTGGCCAAGGTACCAAAATCGACAATTTGGTAATGATTGCTCACAATAATCGCATTGGCCGCGAATGTTTGATCGTTGCCAACGCATCGATTGGTGGCTCATGTTCAATCGGAGATAGAGCTGTACTTGGTGGTAGTGCAAATTTAAGTGACCACTTGAAGCTTGCTAACGATGCTGTCTTGTCTGGGGCAGCTGGTGCTATGAAAAATATTGATCCAGGCGAGATACATGCCGGAACTCCAGCCATGCCTGCCCGCGAGTTCTTTGTTATGTATGCCAACTTACGACGTTTGCCGCGGGTGACAGACGACGTTAAAGACTTGAAACGTCGAATCGCTCTGTTGGAGGAGCGAATTTTGGGAGGCAAATAATGTCGAACGTCACTTTGTCTGACTCTAATCAACTTGGTGGTGACTTGAAGCAGATTCTTGATTCGGCTCCAAAGTTGGTTACCTACCGCGGTAAAGGCATGACCTCTAAGCAAGAGGTTTTGGTCGAGGTCTATCAAGCGCCTCCGGGTAGTGGTATCACTTTCTTTTGCGTCGCTGGTGACAATAAAGACTTAGTTGCTGTCCCGGCTAAGGCTAGTTCTGTTGTAAACACATTGCGCAATGTTGTGCTCGGTGTTGGCAAAACCCGACTTTGTATTGTTGAGCATTTTATGTGTGCTGTCACACTTTGGGGCATGGATGATCTTTATGTCTTAGTTGACGGTCCTGAGATGCCCTTAGCTGATGGCAGCGCACAATTCTGGATTGAACTTTTCCAAAGTGCTGGAATTGAACAAAAGAATGTTGTTGCCGATATCGAGCTGCCGGAAGTTGTCAGCGTTGGCAAAGGTGATCGCTCAATTTTGGCTGTACCGGCTGACAGTTTTTCAGTCACTTACCTAATGGATTGGAAGCACCCTAAAATTGGACAAGTGTGGAAGAGTTGGGAGCCAAGCCAAGACGCTAAAATTGTCTATGAAGCGCGCACCTTTGGCATGTTGAAAGAGCACGAAATGCTAGGACTGGTCGATGATGTGGTCAGTATTACGGATGATGATTTCACCATGCCGTTGCGCTCACCAGATGAACCAGTGCGTCACAAATTACTAGATTTGATTGGTGATTTGGCTTTGGTTGGAGTCAACCCTCTGCGCCTAAAAGCGCGCATTATCAGTACAAAAGGTGGCCATGAACTAGACGTTGATATTGCGAAGAAGCTGCTTGCAGTCTTAAAGCTAAAAAACTAACTTAAGTAGAGTGTTGAGGTACTAAATTGAATAAGCGATCATCTTCGGCCACAGCTAGACGTTTTCTGGCCGGTAGTTTTGTCCTCAGCTCTATTGCTAGTTTAGGCGTGCCGGCCTTGGCCGCTGAAACTGTTCCTGCCGGAGGATCTCAGGGCGTAGCAATTACTGTCTATAACCAGAATTTTGGTTTGGTCAAAGATACTCGCAATATCGATTTAACTGCTGGTATTAACTATCTTCGCTTCGAAGATGTTGCTGCTGCTATTGATCCAACCTCTGTTAGTTTTAGTTCAATTTCAGCACCCAATAGCGTAGTGGTGCGAGAACAAAATTATCAATACGACATTATGGATGTTGGAACCATTCTTTCTAAGTCAGTGGGAAAAGAGATTAAGGTGCGGCAGTATACTTCTGGCGGTGTCCATGAAACCACTGGCACTCTTCTCAATCAGCCAGTCGTAACCATCGCCGACAGCAATGGCAATCTCTCCACACGCAGCCAAAGTATTGTTCTCAAAACTTCATCTGGAGTGGTTGTTGGCCCCTCTGGCGAAGTTGAATTGGCCGCACTACCACCAGGATTAGTTTCTAAGCCATCGTTGCTTTGGAAGCTTGAGTCTGATAAGGCGGGCCCACAGAAGGCTGAGATTAGCTACCAGACCCAGGGCTTGAATTGGAAGTGCGATTATGTCGCGGTGGTAAATGCTGACGACACTCTTTCTGATTTAACTAGTTGGGTTACCCTAGATAATAAGTCTGGAGCCACTTATAAAAATGCAGCTCTCAAACTTATGGCTGGTGATGTGCACAAGGTACAAAATGTCGCACCTCAGCAGTCTAGTATGCGTATGTTTAAATCGGCTATGGCAGCAGCTGCTCCCCAGTTTACAGAGCAGTCTTTTGCCGAATATCATCTCTATGCTTTGGCGGGAAAAACCGACGTCAACAATAACGAGACCAAGCAGCTAACACTCTTCAATGCCAGTGCTGTACCAATCAAAAAGCTCTTCATTTTCGATGGTGGTGCTTCCCATTATTATGGAGGCTACTATCCTGGCGGCTCCAACAGTACGAAAGTCAACGTCAAATTGGAGCTAGCCAATAGCAAAGAAAACAACTTAGGTATGCCTATGCCTAAAGGTAAGGTGCGAGTCTACAAAAAAGATAAAGACGGCGCTATGCAATTTGTTGGGGAAGACTTGATTGATCACACACCCAAAGACGAGAAGGTAAGGCTTTATCTCGGCGATGCTTTTGACATTGTCGGTGAGCGCAAGCAGCTCAGTCAGCAGCAGTTATCCCAGAGAGTGCAGAAATTCTCTTATGAGATTTCTATTCGCAATCATAAAGAGTCTGCCGTCACCGTCAACTGTGTTGAGCACAGTGGTGGAGATTGGAAAATTACCTCATCGAGCCAGCCCTTTGTCAAGAAAGATTCTCATACCTTCGAGTTTGCGGCTAAGGTGCCAGCAAATGGAGAAACGAAAGTTACTTACGAAATTGAAGTGCGCTATTAAGACCTATATTGTTAGCCAATGCTAGACAAAGGAGTTTCTCTTGTTTCCAAATTCTAAGGTTTCCTCAGTAGCACTTGCTCTGTCATTGGTTATATCGGTCACTTATCTTGCTATTCCTGTTGCGAATTCAGCTGCGTTGGCGAAATCTAGCGGTAAAGTAGCGGCCGAAGAGAGCTCCAGTTCAACGGTATCTAAGCCAGCAGCGGCCGATATTCCAGTAGTGTCTGCCTCTAAGGGTGTGGCGTTGACTATCTACAATCAAAATTTTGGATTGGTTAAAGACATTCGCGACATCAACCTAAATACTGGTGTCAATTTTCTTCGCTTTGAAGATGTAGCTGCAGCTATCGATCCAACGACTGTAAGCTTTGCTGCTCTTACTAATCCCAACTCTGTGGTTGTGCGCGAGCAAAATTATCAGTATGACTTAATGGATCAAAACACCATACTGTCTCGTTCAATTGGTAAACAAGTCAAATTTCGCCAATTTCTTAGCCCTGGCGGTGTACGCGAAGTAACCGGTACTCTTCTCTCTAGCCCTATGGTGACAGTAGCTGATTCTAATGGCAATCTATCTGAACGCTCTCAGTCTATTGTTATCCAAACTTCTTCAGGAGTCGTGGTTGGTCCGGTAGGAGAGCTTGAGTTAGCCGAATTGCCATCGGGGCTTGTTTCAAAGCCATCTTTATTGTGGAAGCTGGAAAGTGATAAGTCTGGAGTTGAAGAGAGCGAAATTAGCTATCAGACCCAGGGTCTTAATTGGAAGTGCGACTATGTTGCTGTCGCCAACGCTGATGACAGTCTCTGTGACTTGACTAGTTGGGTAACCCTAGACAACAAATCTGGGGCAACTTACCGTGACGCTGCCCTTAAGCTGATGGCCGGCGATGTACATAAAGTGACAGAGCCTGCTGCCGACATGGCTGTTATGGGTGGAATGGCTGAGTCTGAGTCTTCAGTGGCCCAGCCGCAGTTTCAAGAACAGAGTTTTGCCGAGTACCACCTCTATTCGCTTCAAGGCAAGACCGACCTTAATGACAATGAGACTAAGCAGTTAACTCTGTTCAACGCCAGCAAAGTACCAGTGAAGAAACTCTTCGTATTTGATAGCACTAGTGCAGTAACCCCATATGGTGGCGCTAATGGCCAGCAGAGTCAAAAAGTCAATGTCAAATTGGAGCTGGCTAATAGTAAAGACAATAACCTTGGTATGCCTATGCCTAAGGGTAAAGTGCGTGTCTATAAAAAGGATCTCGATGGTGCTCTTCAATTTGTCGGAGAAGATTTAATTGATCACACACCCAAAGACGAAAAAGTTAGAGTCTATCTTGGCGATGCCTTTGACGTCGTGGCCGATCGTAAGCAAACCAACCAGGTTCAAGTTTCTGATAGAGTGCAGCGCTCAAGCTATTCAATTGAGTTTCGCAATCACAAAGAATCAGCAATTACAGTTACTGCCATTGAACACGCCTACGGCGATTGGAAAGTAACGACGTCAAGCCAACCCTTTGAAAAGAAAGACTCACATACTTTTGAATTTGCTGTGAAAGTACCGGCCAACGGCTCGGCTTCAGTTACTTATACAATTGAGACCCGCTGATGGCTGCTATTTAATTTGAGTCTGCAATTTGATTTCGCTGCTCTATTTATTTTCGAGCATGCTATCCAAAACTAGCTGACCGGCGCCGATGATACCAGCCATGCCACCAAGATCTGATTTGTAAATCTCTAAGCTTTCACCAATTCTAGCTAAGCACCTATCGGTAACCATTTCGTGCAATAGGCCAAAATCAACACAGTCGGCCAGCCCGCCAGTGACAATAAAGGCATCTGGATCAAGTATATGGGCAAGATTTACCATGCCGGCAGCTATATGCTCATGCCAGGTTTCCATCGCTCTTTGGGCGACGATATCGCCGCTGCGAGCGGCGTCTACAATGTCATGGGTGGTTAGCTTGTCACCTTTGGCGCACAACGGCGTTTGATTGCTGCTCAAACCACTAAGAATATCTTTGGCCGTTGTCACTAAGCCGCGACCGGCACCGTATGCTTCCCAGCAGTCGAATAGGCCACAGGTGCAAAGGCGTTTATTGCCCATAGCAATACGAATGTGACCAATCTCTCCGCCGCCCCAATGGGCGCCACGGTAGAGCTTGCCTTTGAGGATTAATCCGCCACCGATGCCGGTGCCCAATGTCACCACCGATACACATGTGGTGTGCATCATATGCCTGGCGCTAGCTTCACCATAAGCTGCTGCATTGGCGTCGTTGTCTACCAGCGTTGGTAGCATGGTTTTCTCTTCTAGAACTTGCTTTAAGGGGGTGCCTGTCCAGCCCGGAAGATTTCCGGTTGAACCTACGATTTCACCAGTATCGCAATTGACTATGCCAGCTGTGGCAATGCCGATACCTGAGAGAACATATTCCTTTTGAAAACCAAGAACGAGATCGAGAACTGCTTGAACAATGTTTTCAGGACCACTAGGGGTGGGAACTTGCCTTGGCTCGGAGACAAGTTGGCTGTCCATTATTGCTGCCGCTCTAATCTTGGTACCGCCAAGATCGACTCCAACTGCCGGCATTTTATTCTTGACAAGGTTGTCTAGCGCTGTGCTTTCTAGTTCTTTCACTTGAAAGAGTCCTAATTTGATGTGGTAATAGTATTCTTCAACAACTCATTCTAGCAGTAGCTCTCACTGCTGCTAACTTTCTTGTTCTAGACTGGAGATTGTTTAGATACAAGCCGTAAATTATTGAATACCACTCATCTGGCCATGGTCCGGTGAGCCTTTGAGGACAAGAGTATTGAATGGAATTGGTTGGCCGTAGACTATGTCAAAGCCAAAGCGATTTATGCCTTGAAGTATGTTTCGCGAAAGTAGCACTTTGAAGTCTTGTGGTCCGATCGCAGCAGAAATCGATTTTGAATATGCCAGTTTTGAATCTAGATTGTAGCCATAGCCGCCGCCCACAGTTAGCCACTTGTTGATTTTTACATCACCTTGGATGTTGGCAGATTTATTACCCTGCAAGAATTGGTCGAAGTAAAACGGTGAACTACCACGAACAGCAGATTGAGTGTAGTTTGTGCTGAAAGTAAAACGGTCAGCCCTAAATTGAACAGTCGGACCAATTTGTGCCATTGCTCGAGCATCACCTGTGGAATAACCCCCTAGCGCGAGACCGCCGAAGACATAGCCGCGGGCGCCATATTTTTCGTTGCCTAAAGAGAATAGAGGTTGTGATACGGCTGTAATTTGCTCTTGTACTCTGAAGGCACTAGTTAAGGTTGTGTTTCTCGTTGTGCCACCGTAGAGCGCGGCCATGCCTGGGGTGGTGTTGATCAATTGTGGATTGTCTTGAGCCCATCCAGCCGACGAGCGGAAGTTGAGACTTGCTAAATATGGAATATTACCAATGGATTTGTTGTTTACCACTTCAGCAATCAAGCGTGCTCGCCTGAAACCGTAAAGTCCATCATTCTGATATCTATTGATGCCGGCCTGGAAAACAGTCGATTTATTTAGTTGGCTCTTGAAGTCAGCCACTAACAGGTTAGAGACTGAGCCGTAGGCCAAGTGGGTGCTAAATTTATTATTGCTGTAACCGACTTGTCCTGATAAACCGATGCCGCTGCCACCAGTTGTTCCTGAAGTTGTTCTGCCGCCAAATTGCACCATCGGAGCCCAATTGAACTTGCCTGTTTTACCCATAGCGCTATTAAAGCTTGGGCCAACGTTGATGCCACCACTTTGAATGTTACTACTCAACATTGGAGTAACCGGGAACATAATGTTGTTGTCTTGGCCGACCGTAGCTACAAACTTAGGCACGGGCACCGAGAAACGAGCAAACTGCAAACGACCGCCTAAAACAGTGAGGTTGCCACTCTCTTTGTATTTTTCGTAGATCATCTTACGAGCTTTAAAAACAAAGCTCGGCTTGTCAGTGAGGTATGCGTCTGGATGTTGAACCTTATCTATGATATCTGTGACGGAACTCTGCGGTCCGTACAGCATATTTTTGCCAAGGTGGAATGGCGTTGGATTGTCTAAAGTGCCTTTCTTGAAGACCATACCGCGGTTAGTGCCGTAGGCACCGCGAGCGATTACTTGAGTGCCATTTAGCTCTGTATCTGGGCTTGTAATCAGATATTCGTCTGAATTAACCTTGAACTTGAAAGCACTACCAGTAGTTACCTGTCCAGTGCGCAATATCTTTACGTGACCGCGAGCATCAATTGTCTGACTGTTCTGGTCATAGAGAATCATGTCCGCTTCGAGTTTAGAGTTCTGGCCACCAATGATTGCCACGGCGTTGCCGGTACCCAGGAAAGTGTTCTTCTCTTGGTCGTATTCAGTATCATCAGCGACAATTTGAATTGTGCCTTTGAGAGTCGTGTCTTCACTGACCGCACTATCCATCTCACTGAGCTGAAGATCATCTGCTGTGGCAGAGGCCTCAAGCATCGATGAAGTGTCAGAGCTCTCTGGGGTTACTTTATCTGGAGCACCAGAAATGGAGGTATCTATTTGAGGAGCTTCTGGCTGGAGGATTTCTGGGGTGAGCGTAGTTGTAGTTGGCTGACTATCGCTTTGACTGTTGGTCTGACTGGTGCCCTGACTCGCTGCCTGTTTATAAGTCTGATTAGCAGTCTGCCTTCTAGGCACTGCTTGCGGTGACATTGGCTCAACGTCGTTCTGGTCTATTTTCGGCGTCAGTGGCAGTAGCAAAGTGCCAGATGGCTTATCTGACTTGCTGGCGGCTGCCCAGGCAGGTACCAAAGCAGAGTTAGAAGCTATCAACAGAGAGAGGCTCACTGCTACATACTTTAGATTCTGACTTCCGCTGCCTTTAGTCATAACATTCCTATGGTTGAGACTTTTGTCGTATCCGCTTAGTTACTACGGACTTAGACGCGCTAATTAGCCCAGACGTTCCTCGGCTATTGTCGCAGCAAAATCGATTCTCTTTATTACTTACTACCAATGATTAAGAATCCCCCGCAACTAGGTTATAGCCTAATTTGCATCTTTATGACAACCCGGATGTCAACGGCATTTGAGCGATTAAGCGTGGGTCAAAGCCGATGATCTGGCCTGCTTGGCGAAAATCAGGAGGATTGCCATACTGGTGCCCCTCTAGTGGCGCTGCCAAGATGTCAAAGGGCGAAGTGATTAAAAAAAAGACACCATGCGCTTGCTTGATTAAGGTTGTTTAATTAGCTTAGCTGCTTCTTAAGTTGGCACCAAAATTTGATTTTCTAGTCAGTATGTGAGTGAATGAAACACATTTAGTAGAGCCTTAAGTTCATGAACCCATTTGTTTTTCACACTCCAACCAGAGTCTATTTCGGAGAAAATTCGGCCAGTTCGTGTGGCGACTTTCTGCTTGAACTTGGTGGGAAGAAAGTACTGATGGTTGCTGATGCCTTTCTCGAAAAGAGCGGTGCCCTGAGACCACTGATTGACAGTATTCGAGAGTCAACTGGCAACGAACCGATTTTATTCACTGACGTACCTTCTGATTCTGATATTGACTGCGTCAACAAGGCCACTGCTATAGCCCGCATCCACCAGTGCGACGCTTTCGTTGCTGTTGGTGGTGGTTCTGTTATTGATACCGCCAAAGTGATCAATATTTGCCTCAGCTTTGGTGGCGAGGTCATGGACTATCAGGGGCTAAATATCATTGAGCGTAAGCTTTTTCCATTGATTGCCGTGCCAACAACCGCTGGAACCGGGGCAGAAGTTTCTTTTGTGGCTATGGTCAAAGACCATGGTGAGAGCAAAAAACTTATGTTTGGTAGTCGATTTCTAGCTCCCGATGTAGCGATTTTAGATCCTATGATGATTGTTTCATTGCCGGCCAAGCTAACCGCTGCAACCGGTATTGATGCTGTTACTCACGATATTGAATGCTACGTCGCTTCTGGCACTTATTCGGTCTTTACTGACGCAATTTGTTTGGAGTCATTAAGGCTGTTGTTTGAGTTCTTACCCCAAGCCACCATTGATGGTGAGAATATAGAAGCCCGAGGTGCCACACTTGTAGCTAGTTGCATGGCTGGGGTTGCTTTTACCAATTCTGGAGTAGGAATCACCCATGCTCTAGCCCACGCAGTCGGAGCTAAATATGGCACCCACCACGGCATGACTAACGCCGTTTTCCTGCCCCATGGCATGCGTTTTAACTTTGACACTGTTTATCCCCGATATGCTCGAATTGCCCAGTTCTTAGGGTTTGCCGATAAAGATGATGCCAGGGACGATAAAGCTCTTGCCAATTTGCTTGTGAATAAAGTCGAAGCTTTGCTTGAACAGCTGCAACTACCTCTTACCCTAAGAGAATTGGGCGTGCCAGAGTTCAGCGATGAAAACCTTGCGGAATTGGTCGATCTGGCAGGGTCTGATCCTGCCATAATGTTTAATCCCCGAGAGGCTTCTAGCGACGACCTCACCCAACTTTTGAAGAGGGCTTACTAATGGCTGTCTTTACCGACACAGATGAATTGCACAGAGTCATGACCGATCTTTGGGCGGCAATCAAAAATGATAAAGACATGGCTGCTCAGCTTTTGACATCAAGACTGATTGTTACTTTTCACTATCGTGAACCTGATGGCCGTTTGACTGTTGACTGTTCAGACGGTAAAGAAATGGTCATCACTGTTGGCGATTGCAACAAAAAGCCGGTTGTGGAAATGTTTATGAAATCAAGCGTAGCCCATGATTTTTGGCTAGGGAAAGTAAACGTTCCTCTGGCGCTCATTCAAGGCAAGATCGTTTCTAAGGGGCCAGTTAACAAAGCATTGGCTTTGCTTCCTGCTATTAAACCGGCTTATGGTCTTTATCCAACGGTTATCGAAAAAAATGGTTTGAAAGTGTCGATCAACTAAAAGAGGCTCGAAAGTGACAGAGTCTTTCGATCTCCCCTCTGGTTCGGTGATCGCAATCGGCGAATTGGTTGTTGACTGGATTGCTACCAGGAAGAGTGCCATTTGGGACGAACCAGATACATTCTTGCGTAGTGCTGGAGGCAATGCTGCCAATGTCGCTCATGCTTTAAGCCGCCTTGGTACTGATGCCCGATTGGTAGCCAAGGTAGGCGATGACTTGCATGCTAACTATCTCTTTTCTGGTTTAGCTCAAGCGGGCATTGATACCACTTTTGTCACTCGCTCTTCTGCTTTTGCTACTGCTCAGTGCTATGTCTTGACTGACGAGTCTGACGAGAATCTTTTCTTTAATTGGCCAAAACCTAATGCCTGTCACCAGCTTACCGTCGATGATTTGAGTGATGAGCTGTTTGAGGGGGCTGTAGCGCTGCATGCCACTGGAATTTCTTTGACAGTGGAACCGCGCAGTAGTGCGGTAATAGAAGCAATGAGTCGGGCTCGAAAAGCTAACCTTCTTGTTTCATTTGATGGCGGCTTCCCCACAGGAGAAGGTGAAAAGGCTAAGAGCCATGCTCTAGAGGCAATGGCCTTAGCACACATGATCAAGGTTAATTTGGCTGAGCTATTTTATTGGCTCGGTGAAAGCTATTCGCGTCCTGAAGAAAATTTGCTTGCTGAAGAACAAGCACTTGCAGAAGGTCATTTGCTTGGTGAAGATCGGTCAAGCATAGACATTGCAAAATTGGCTGAGTACGCTCAGATTTTGCGCAGTCGCACTGGGGCTCAGTTGGTGCTGCTCACTCTGGGGGCTAAAGGTTCTATTATAGTGTCGAAGGATAGCTATTTTGCGCCACCAGTCAGGGTTGACATCATTGATGGTGATGGGGCTGGTGTTGGCGCTGGTGATGCCTATGTTGCATATGTTCTTAGTCGCCTGGTCAAGGGATTCAGCAGCGCTCTTAGCCGCGCTCGCAACAGCGATTTAAATTGGCCGCAAGTGCTTACCAGTGATTATTTTGATTGGGCTGAAATTGCTCGCTCTGCTAATGCTGCTGGGGCATTGGCCACCAGAACAGTCAGTGCTTCAAAAGGTTTGCCGACTCTGCTTGAAATTGAGCAATTGCTAGCTAATAATCATTAGTTAGTAGGTCATCGTAGAAGCACCAATGCACGCGGGGTATAACTCTTCCCCTCTTGATTATTCCTGCTACACTGAAAACATGAGTATTGGCGACATTTTTTCAGCATTTCATTGGCTTACAATCATAGCTGTGATTGCTTTAATTGTTTTTGGAGTGATCGTGGCAGCTGTGCTGGCCAAAGTTTTTAAAAGTGATTTTGAGCAAGACTAACTAGGGTGAAATTACTCGGTCAGCTGAAAACAGATATTCACAAATGGCAAACATGTTGGTTACTTGCTCGGTTTTTATTTTGCTCTTCAAGCCATAGTAGTCTAGGCAAAGTCCACAGGCTAGAACTTCTATGCCCTTTTCTCTCAGCTCAGTTAGTACCTTTATATATGGTCCATCAGGGTCCATCAATTTAACGCCACTATTGACCATTAATATCGCCCGCGGTTCATGACCAGACTGCAGTAAAGTTTGCAGAAAGAGATTGAGTAAGTTGGCGCTGAAGTCATGATCTTCTTTGACTTTGTCTGAATTGTGATCACTCTCCCCAAATTTATTTCGACTGATTAAAATGATAGTGCCCGTTGAGGACATATTGTGATTGGTACCAGCAGCAATGGTAGAAAGCTTTGTTATAGCGGCACTTGGTTCGTGGCGGTGCTCTGAAAGTGTTGTTTCGGCAGTTGTTTCAGTGGTTGTTTCATTGGTTGTGGATGGGCGTTGCAAGACAACTTTAAAATGTTGATCTTCGGTCTCGCTCAGCACTGTAAGCTTTTGCGAATTGCCTAGCCTCGTCAAATTCTGTACGTTTACTTCTGAGTCGACTAATACTTCAATACAAGAGAGCGACTGGTCGTCAATCAACTTCTTCGTTCGCAGAACTGGTTCTGGGCAAGTAAGGCCCCTGAGATCAAGAGATTTTTTCATGCTTCACCCTTCTATATGATCTTAATTGTTCTAACTAATTAAGACGTCGATGTGACCAGGAATACCTTCTGTAAATTCGCCGATATCGGTAGCTTCGATTCCGACTTCACTCATCGCGTTAAGAAGATTGGCGCTGTCACGGGCTGCCACAGCTAAGAGCAGACCACCAGCGGTTTGTGGGTCGTAGAGCAAGTCGCTAATTTCCAGAGGCAAATCTTTTATATAAGAGACGCTCGCTTCAAATGATTTTCTGTTGCCATAAGCACTGGCTGGTACCAGTCCTTGTTTGGCAAATTCTTGGGCTGATGGGAAAAAGCGCAATGCCGAAATTAGCATACGCGCGGCAAGTTTGCTAGCCTTTGCTATCTCGTGTATATGCCCTACCAATCCAAAACCTGTAACATCGGTGCAGGCGTGGATATCTACTGAGCGTGCCGCTTCAAGAGCACGATCATTGAGAGTGGTCAAGGCTGCAAACAATAGAGACTGTTCTGCTTTTGAAAGTAATCCAGCTTTAAGAGCCAACAGGCTAACACCGGTACCAATAGCTTTGGTCATAATGATTCGGTCATTAGGGCGGGCACCGCTATTGGTGAGTATATCTTTGGGCTTTATCAATCCAGTGACTGCTAATCCGTATATAGTTTCACTGCTCTGAATGCTATGACCACCAGTTAATAGTGCCCCAGCCTTTGCTACTTGATCTGCTCCGCCACGTAAAATTTCAGCGGCGATTGACAGAGGGAAGTCGCAGGTGGGAAAAGCAAAAATTGCCTGCGCTATAAGTGGTTTGCCCCCCATTGCATATATGTCAGACAGGGCATTGTTAGCGGCTATCTGGCCATACAGATATGGATCATCGACTAAGGGTGGGAAGAAATCAACACTTTCGATAATTGCCAACTCATCGTTCAATTTGTAGACAGCGGCATCTTCAAAATTGTCAATACCGCTAAGCAGATTGGCATGCTTCGTCTTTGGCAATCCAGCCAGTATCTGCTTTAGCTCAAAGGCACTGATTTTGGCTGAGCAACCACCGGCTTTGACGTTGTTGGTAAGTTGGTTATTGTTGATTGGTTTTTCAGGGTTGGTAGTCATATGGATTTACGAAGTATGTTCTTTCAATATCCGCATGGTATGTGGTTTTTGAAAAGTGGTGGTGCCGCCAGTGGTGATTCTTCAAAGACAAGAAAGCTTTTATATTAGTTTGTTTGCTTTCCACTGTTTATGGCCGTTTTAGCTCTTTAAAAACTACAGTGATAAGTGTAAATTGTAATCTGGAAATCGAAGGACACACTTAGCATAGTCTGTGAGTTTGCGTCCGTCCAGTTTACTAGCCAAAACTAGTTTACTGGTATTGTGTCGCATCATTCAAAGTGTCGTCGTAAATTTTGGTTTTAATACTTTTTTGGAATTTACAAAAAGGAACGTGCATGGCTAAGAAAGTACTTGTGGCTCTTCCACCAGGTCTGCTTGAACAAATCGACTTTGTTGCCCAAGTTGAACACAGAACACGCTCAGATTTGATGCGTGAGGCCCTGCGCCGCTATATTGACGCCTTCAAGCGCAATCAAGGTCCGCGCATGCAAGTTAGCAGTGTTGGTTCACAAAAGATCGCATTGTTGACTGATGTTGAGTAATTCTCCCACTCTACCTGTTGACGTCTTGGCCTAATAGGCTTACGCTCTTACTGCACAGTAGGTCAAAAGACAGCCATCAGGTTTAGTCCATGTATTTTTGGGACATCTGCTTTTATGAGGCTATATTCGTCGGCATAGTTATGCTCGGCCTTGGCTTTTTAAAGGCGCCTCGTTTTTTAATGAAACGTAAGCTAGTTAAGGGTTTCCCCTGGGGCTACTACGCTGACCAAGTGCCACAGGGCGATCCCAATCTCTTCCCCGGCAACAGTCGCGACTTCCTCCACGACACCGGAACCAGTTTCGGCGGACCTGAAGGTTTTGGCGATTTCGGCGAGTTTAGTGGTTTCGGCCAGCTAGGTGAGTTTGGTAGCGCTTTTACTGGCGGAGATGTCGGTGGCGGTGGCGGCGGCGGCGGCGACTAATAGCCCAACTACAAGTACGAGTATCAAGTATCACCTCTTTAGTTCTTAAGCTATGGAGGTGTTCAGCCCTGAGAGTTAAGGCCGAAATCCTGTAAGATTGAGAGTCTATGATCATCTGCCTTTTGAGACTCAATTTTGCCCACTAATCCTTCACTTCATATGACTGTCGAAGTATTGCAAGTGCTCATCGTAATAGTTGGCCTTGGCGCGCTTCTCAACAAATCTGCATTAAAGCCTCGCTTAGTTACCGCCTTGTTGGCTCTTTGTACCATTTTGGTCGTCGTTGCTTTTTCCAGCAACGCTTCTAGTCGTGTCAAAGACGGCAAGGGCGCAGCTGTCATGGAAGCTGGTCAGTCTGAATTCATGATGCGCATGGCCGCCGGTTTCAAGGCCTTTTCTAGCGGCATTCCTATGGCGGGCTCAAAGTCGACCGATGAATTGTATACTGCAGCAGCCAAGTCGATGAGAAGTGCTGTTGATCACGATCCTCAATCATTGGCTTTACGCTTAAAACAAGTGGTTCTTGCTGCTGAGACCGGGGTTGGTTTCGCTGACGAGCTTGCCGCTATGAGAGGCTACAAAGACGAGCGGGCCGGAAAATCTTCTGATTTAATCGATGCTATTTATTCAAAAAAGGCTCTGAAAGCACCAGAGAGCGTGAGCGCCTTAGCCTTAATTGATGAACTAATTAGCTCTGGTTTCTATCGAGAAGTGCTCAAGCTCGAAGTTTATAAAGTTAGCGGTCAGCAGAAAGTTTATGACAAAGCGGCCACTGAATATAATGATAGTAGTCGGCTCTTTGCCTTCCGTCTTGTTGGTTTAATGCTTGTATTGGCCTTCTCTGGCTTTGTCGGCATTATTGTGCTGGCCGTGCAATTGGTTAAACTACCGCGCAATCTTTCAGATCAAGTCACACTTGCTCAAATTAGAGCACCCTCCGCCTACGGCTTTACTAAGGTTTATGGGGTTTTGATTGGCTGGCTCACCTTTGAGTCGTTTCTTTCTCCTGCTTTCAGTTTTTTACTGCCTTATCTTAAGGGCGGTGTCAAAGACCCGCTAATCTTGGCGCTGCTGACAATGACAATTTATCTTGTTACCAATGTGCCGTCCCTTATCCTGGCCTGGCTGATTGCCATAAAGCCTACTGGGGTAGGCTTCTTAGAAGCGGTAAAACTGCGCTGGCGCACCCCTACGAGGGGGCCTGTTGGGCTCATTTTTGCTGGAATATTAACTTGGTTCGGCTGTGTGCCCCTGGTGCTGCTCGCAACAATAATAGCTAGGAGGCTATTGAGCGCAGAGGGCTCCACGAACCCTATTTTGACGATTATCATGGAAGCTGTGCGCTCTCACAATGCCATGGCGGCCATTCTCTTTGTTGTAGCTGTGGGTGTTTTGCCCGCTATCTGCGAAGAAACACTCTTCCGTGGATTCCTCTACACCTCCCTGCGTTGGCGCTTTGGTGCTTTCCAATCGATGCTGATATCAGCTTTCTTGTTCTCAGCGGTACATATGGACCCAGGCGCCTTCCTGCCCCTCTTCGTTTTGGGATTTGCCTTCGCTTTCGTCTTTGAACGCACTCGCAGCTTGATTCCTTCTATGATTGCCCACTGCATGTGGAATACCGGAACACTTATAACTATGCTGTCGATTTATGGCTAAAAGCTAGAGCCAGTCGGTGATTTGTTCTACTATAACGGGCATATATCTCCTAGATAAGTCGAGAGAACTTCCTAAGAGCGTAGACAAATGCTCCTCACCGATCGTTGCAGCATCACACTCACTTCTCAGCCCCATAAAAGACGGGCTGGGCTCTTTCCTCTGTGCACAGCCATTTGCCTTGGCTGGGCCTTTGTGCTGATGTGGTTGACTGTGGCTGTTATTGCTTTATGGGAGTGGCCAGCTTGGGGTGTTTTGATTGGTTTGAGCAGTGTCACTTTTGGCGCCCTTCTAACTCTGTTCGGTTTAGGCTTAATTCGCGATTCTCGTCGCGAGTATTTATTAGAGTTGACCGAGAGTGAAGTTGTCTTGGTGGTAACCGATAGAAAGGCTAAGAAAAAAGGCACGCTGATGCTGCTTTTGGCCGATGTTACTTATGCCGAGTATTATCCTTACACTGACTCAGCATCAATCATATTCCATACTAATTATTCTAAAATGGAAGTGCCATTGTGGCCTATGGGAGATCGCGCCCAAGATGTGGTTGATTTCCTTGACGGGCGCGGTGTCAGGGTGATTAACGTGCAATCGGATGATTGTTTACCCTCAGCAATTTAAGTAAGATGCCACTACTGGTGGTGCGGAGAGTGGCGCTGTTTGGTTTAGTTCGCTGCCTTTGCTACTTTTGTTACTCCAGCTACTTTTACAATGAAGTTACTATTGGCAGCAAATGCCAATAAGGCTATATCTTAATGCAATAACTTAATACAATTAATAGTGCTAAAATTTCGACCTTAAAACCTGATCTGCCAGGTGACGAGGAGAACTAATGATCGAAGAGAAAGTGCTTGATAATCCACTTCTTGAGGGATTGGCGCTTGATCGACACGTCGATTCGCTGTCTTTCGTAATTTTCGGAGCGCATGGCGATTTAACCAAGCGCAAATTAGTGCCAGCCATGTACGCGCTCTTCCTCCAGGGTCTTTTGCCGAAAGGCTTCGTTCTGCTTGGCACTTCGCGCACAAAGATGAGTGACGAAGAATTTCGCAATTTAATGCGCGATTCTTTGATCAAGTTTGCTCCCGATCTGCCATACGAAGAAGATTCGTGGTCAAGATTTGCTGCATCGCTTTACTACCGGGCGACCGATTCTTCTACTCCTGAGGGTTATGAAGTAATCAAGAGCGCTCTGGGTGAGCTTGATTCAAAGCACGGCACTAAAGGTCGTCATGTTTTCTATCTTTCCACTTCTCCTAGTCTCTATTTGCCGATTATTAAGGGCCTAGCTGCCTCTGGTCTAGTGACCAAAGCCAAAGTTAACGAAGCCTGGCCCCGTGTCGTCATTGAGAAGCCCTTTGGTCACGACCTGACATCATCAATTGCACTCGATGAAAGTATTCACGAAGTTATGCGTGAGCATCAGGTCTATCGCATTGACCATTACTTGGGCAAAGAAACGGTCCAGAATATCATGGTGTTTCGCTTCGCCAACGGCATATTTGAGCCGCTCTGGAATCGCAACCACATTGATCACATTCAAATTACCAACGCTGAGACGATTGGTGTAGAAGGTCGTGGCGCCTACTATCAGGAAGCTGGCGCCTTGCGCGACATGGTGCAGAACCACTTGATGCAACTGCTCGCTCTTGTGCTTATGGAGCCGCCCATTTCAATGGGCGCCGAGGCCACTCGCGACGAGAAAATCAAGGTTTTACGATGCCTCAAGCCTTTGAGAGCTGAGACAATCGATCAACATGCTGTACGTGGTCAATATGGAGAAGGTTTCATCGTTGGCTCTCATGTGCCTGGTTTCCGTGAAGAAGAGAGCGTTTCTCCTGATGCTCCGACTCCAACATTTGCCGCTCTCAAGCTTGAAGTAGATAACTGGCGTTGGGCTGGTGTGCCAATTTATATGCGCTCCGGTAAGCGTTTGGCCAAATCGATTACCGAAGTGGCTGTGCACTTTAAGAAAGCACCTCATAGGCTGTTTGAAGGCGATCAAGGTGAAGCCGATGCTAGTGGTCGGCATGACAACGTATTGGTTATGCAGATTCAGCCAGAAGAGGGCATCTCTCTGAAGTTTGCTACAAAGCAGCCGGGACCGACCACAATGGTGCGCTGGCTCAACATGGATTTCAAATATGGAACTGCTTTTGGTGCTCGCACGCCAACAGCCTATGAGCGTTTAATACTCGATTGCCTAATTGGCGATCCATCGCTGTTTGCTCGTACAGACTTTGTTGAAGCATCATGGCAATATATTGAACCGCTGATAGAGCACTGGGATAAGGAAAAGCCAAGTGATTTTCCAAATTACAAAGCTGGCTCATGGGGTCCTAAGGCGGCTGATGATCTAATTGCTTCCACAGGGCATGCCTGGAGAAAACTATGAGTATGCCGAGTTTGTCTGGTTTGCAAAAATCGCAGAATTCTCAAGAAGACGGGCGCACCTTATCATTTCTCTCTGGCAACCTGGCCCAGGTGGATGTGGCAAAAATTGAGCGCGAGCTCAATCGGCTATGGGATTCTGCCGGCAAACAGGAAGAGAGCAGTTGGACACCGGTAATTCGTGCTTGCGCACTCAATGTAGTTTTGCTCTGCGATGATGGCAAGAATGAGCGTGAATTTGAGAATCTATTGGCAGATATTACAGTGCGACATCCTTGTCGGGCTATTTTGGCTGTCATTGCCTTAGCTCAAGTTGAGAAAGTCGAAGCCTGGGTAACGGCCCACTGCCATTTTTTGCCGGGCCGCCTCGATAAGCAAATGTGTTGTGAGCAAATCACTGTTAAGTGGTCTGGTCAGTCGTTTAAGTCTGAAGGCTTGGCCAGTGTTGTCACACCACTGGTGATACCAGAATTACCCTCTTGGCTATTTGCTGGCAGTAAACATCTTACGGGTGCAGTGGTAGAGCCTTTCTTGGCTTACCTCGATCACTTACTCATTGATAGTCGCTTTAGTGATGAAGAAAGTAGCGCTGTCTGCCAAGAACGGTTAAAAGCGCTCAGTGAAAAATGGCAAATTGCCCTTGACTTAGCCGATCGTGCCGTTGTGGTCGATCTCGCTTGGCTGACTTTATCGGCTTGGCGTAAAGCTATAGCTCTGGCTTTTGATGATACCGATGTTTCGATTAAACCGAGTCGATTGCAAGCCGTGAAAACTATTACCATCAAGTATGGTGGTGCTGCCAAAGGCTTTAGCCAAGCTCTGCTGCTGGCTAGCTGGCTGTCTTCGCGTATTGAACTAGAACCTAGTGGCGTTAACTTATCTAAAGTTGCTAATGGTAGTGCCACCAGCTTGCATGCTCGATATAGCAAAACTGGTTCGTCCGAGACTGTTGAGTTGAATCTAGTTTCAGAAGAAGATTCTTGCACTGGCATTAGTAGTTTTGAAATGACCTTCGGTGATGGTGCTGACAAACTCAACGTTGATTTTGTCGGTGGTGCCTTACGCGTTAGCAACGCTGGTAATTTTGAGTATATGGAACTGCCTTGGTCTAGCGCCCGCGACAAAGAGGGAGCTGTTGAACCGGTCTTTAATGAATTGGTTGATTTTGCTTTTGAGCACTATTCAAAAGATTCAGTATTTCTGGCTGCTGCAAAAGATGCAGTCTCGCTACTTGCGAGTTGCCAATGCTGAGCCTGAAGACCCTCGTTGAGGGCAATCAGACGATCAACATCGCCGTTGATCAGTCTCTTTTGTTCGAAGCATTGGCCGAGAGAATTACTCAATTCGCTCGCGAATGTATCGCTCAAGATGGACTATTTTCTATGGCGCTCTCCGGTGGCAGCACTCCGAAGGGCCTGTATCGACAAATGGCTTTGCTTTCAGAGCAACAGTTTCCCTGGAATATGACTTATCTATTTCTTGGTGATGAGCGCTGTGTTCCACATAGCGATAGTGACAGTAACTATAAAATGATCAGCGACACTCTTCTGTCCCATATTTCCATTCCGTCTACTAATGTTTTTCCAACAATCAATCAAGATAAAGATCCTGAACAGTCGGCAAAACTTTATGAGCAGACCATGCGTCGCTTTTTTAAGCCAAGAGATCAAACACAGCTAGAATTTCCACACTTTTCTCTAGCCCTGATGGGCTTAGGCGAAGATGGCCATACTGCCTCCTTGTTTCCTGGCAGTGAGGCACTTAACGAAGAAACAAGACTTTGTGTCGCCAATAAAGTAAAGACTGCAACTCTTGATACCACAAGATTGACTCTCACTAGACCGGTATTTGCCTGTGCCAAAAAGGTCTTTTTCTTGGCATCTGGTGACAGTAAGGCTAAAATTTTTAATGATGTTGTGTCCCATCCTGATAAAGGTTATCCCTCTCAGTTAGTGATTGGTGATTGCCTCCCAGGAGCAGTGGAATGGTTTGTAGATGAGCCTTGTGCAAGGCTAATTTTAAAGGAGTAGCAATGGCTAGTGATGACAAAAAAGGCGACAGCAACTTGAGTGCTATCGGTCTAGTAGGCCTGGGTGTCATGGGCGAAAACCTTGCTCTCAATATCGAGAGAAACGGCTTCAAGATTTCAATTTTCAATCGCAGTCATGCCAAGGTCGTAGATTTTGTAGAGGGTCGTGGCAAAGGCAAAAATGTGGTTGGTTGCCCCGATGAGAAGAGCTTTGTCGAGTCCATCGCCAAGCCCCGAAAAATAATTTTGTTGGTCAAAGCCGGCGATGCTGTTGATCAAACTATTGAAAAGTTGAAACCATATTTAGAGAAGGGCGACATCATCATTGATGGCGGCAACTCTCATTTCACCGATACCATGAAAAGAGAGAAGGCATTGGCCGCCGAAGGCTTCCAGTTTGTTGGCTCGGGGGTATCGGGTGGTGAAGAAGGAGCTCTTTGGGGGCCTTCGCTCATGCCTGGTGGAAACCTTGATGCTTACAAGCAGGTACAGCCTATTTGGGAAGCAATTTCTGCCAAAGTTGACGGTAGCCCTTGTGTTACTTATCTTGGACCAGATGGTGCTGGCCATTTTGTTAAAATGGTGCACAACGGTATCGAATATGGTGACATGCAGCTGATCGCCGAAATTTATGATGTGCTCAGACGCGTGCTCAATATGTCAGCGCCTGATATGTCTGAGGTTTTCACAAACTGGAATAAGGGTTTGCTTGATTCATTCTTAATTGAGATTACTGCTCAAATACTCTCGGTAGTTGATCCCGAAACCAAAAAGCCGCTGGTTGATCTGATTTTGGACAAAGCAGGGCAAAAAGGTACAGGTAAATGGACTTCTGAAGCCGCTCTTGACTTGGGCGTTCCAGTGCCAACCATTGATGCTGCATTGACCGGTCGCGTGCTCTCATCGATGAAAAGTGAGAGAAAACTTGCTTCCACTGTCTTTGCTTCAGTCACAAGTGAACTTGCAAAAGTGCCACCGGCAGATAAGAGCTTGATTGGCCATTTAGAAAAGGCCCTCTATGCCAGCAAAATTTGTAGCTATGCTCAAGGTATGGCCTTGATTAAGGCCGGCTCTGACAAGTACAACTGGGGCGTTAATCTCTCTGAGTGTGCTCGCATCTGGAGAGGCGGCTGTATCATCCGTGCACAACTACTTGAGCGCATTCGCACGGCCTTCGATCGCAACAATAACTTGCCTAATTTGCTAATTGATCCTGATTTTGCAGTTTGGCTGGCAAATTCTCATGAGTCGCTGCGAGCAGTGGTGCAAGAAGCAGTCAAACGCGGTATTCCAGTGCCGGCTCTGACAGCAAGTTTGTCTTACTTCGATAGCTACCGCAGCGCCCAACTTCCCCAAAATCTCACCCAAGCCCAGCGAGATTTCTTTGGTGCTCATACCTATGAGCGGGTCGATAAACCAGAAGTAGGATTTGTCCACACCGAATGGATGGAGTTAATTAAGCAACCAATTAACTCCAAATAATTGGCCACCTTTTCGCTCACTGCAATTAATGTTGGTACTTTCAATTTAGGAGAGGCTGACAAAATAATCACTCTTTTCTCTAGAGAAAAGGGTATACATCGGGCTGTGGCTAAAGGCGCGCGCAAGCCTGGGGCCAAGATTGCCGGTAAGGCAGAGTTGCTCAACGTCAATAGATTGCTTCTGGCCAAGGGCAAGAATCTAGACATCATTACTCAGTGCGAAAGCATTGAGACTTATCCTAATTTGCGTCATGACTTGAGGCGATTGACCTATGCCTTCTATTACGCTGAGCTGACCCAGGTATTTGGTCAAGGCTTGACCGAAGAGTGCGCGCGCTATTTTGATCGATTGACTCTTTCTATTGGTTTAATGGCCGCCAGTGGAAGAGATCCTGCTTTACTCTGTCTAGAATTTGAATTTGCTTTGCTCGAGATGCTAGGTATTAGACCTGAGCTTAACCATTGCGTATCCTGTCGGGATGCTCTCAATGAACGCAATATCAGCGCTTTCAACCATGAATTAGGGGGCCTGCTCTGCCAAAATTGTTTCTATAAAATTCGCGCTATGGCCAGTAATTCGTTGCTCCCAGAGGTGCATGAAGAAGTAGGCATGGCTGAAGCAAACTTGGTATTGAATCAACGCGCTGAAGCCATTGAGAATCAGCGCACAAACATTTATGTCACCCCCCTAGTCTGGAAGAGGATGGTTTTGGCCCATATTGCCTCAGACAGTATCAATATTGACGTTAATGAGCGCCAGCACGAACAGGCTAGTGAAGCTAAAGAGACCCAACTAAAAATGGCGACAAGTGCCGCTAGGCGTGTAATGCAAAGCTATATTGAGTACAAGTCTGGGAGGCGAATGCGTGCTCTTGACCTGCTTAGTGACTTAGTTTAGCGCTTTGCAATATCCTTTTGTAATATTAGTGCCCTTTTGAAAAGTGCTTGAAAAGCAGCTAAAATAGCGGATACAAGACCGTTGGAGAGAAGAATGAGTTTAACTAATAGCCATCTGGCCAATAGCGATCCGGCCCTGTTCGAGATCATCAACAGAGAGCTACTGCGCCAACAGAACAGTATCGAGTTAATTGCTTCTGAAAATTTTGTCAGTGAAGCAGTACTTGAGGCTCAGGGGTCGGTCTTGACAAATAAGTATGCTGAAGGTTTGCCGGGTAAACGCTACTACGGTGGTTGTGAGAACGTAGACGCTGTTGAACGTCTAGCTATTGAAAGAGTCAAAGAACTGTTTGGTGCCCCCCATGCCAATGTGCAACCCCACAGTGGTGCTCAGGCTAACATGGCAGTGTTTTTCGCCATGCTCAAGCCTGGCGATTCCATTTTAGGAATGGCCTTGGACCAAGGTGGCCACCTCACCCATGGCTCGCCAGTGAACATGTCAGGCAAGTGGTTCGATGCTCATTTCTACGGTGTGGACCCTCAAACTGGTCTGCTTGACTATGAAATGGCAGAAAAGGTTGCCCAGGCCGTTAAGCCAAAGCTTATCGTTTGTGGCGCTAGCAACTATCCCCGCATCATTGATTTTGAGAAAATGCGGAAAATTGCCGACAGCGTTGGCGCCTATTTGATGGCCGATATTGCTCACATTGCTGGGCTAGTGGTGGCTGGCCTGCATCCAAATCCATTCCCACATGCCCATTTTGTCACCACTACTACCCACAAAACTCTTCGTGGTCCTCGTGGTGGCGTGGTTATGTCGCTGGAAGAATTTGCACCATTAGTTGATAAAGCCGTCTTCCCTGGTATCCAAGGCGGGCCGTTGATGCACGTTATAGCGGCAAAGGCTGCAGCTTTTGGTGAGGCCTTAAAGCCTGAATTCAAAGTCTATCAAAAATCAATCGTAGACAATGCCAAGGTCTTGGCCGCCACTCTTGTGGAAGAAGGACTAGCGATTGTCTCCGGTGGCACCGATAACCATTTGATGACTGTCGATTTGCGACCCATTGCTATGACTGGTAAAAAGGCTAGCGCTATTCTTGAAGAAGTGAATATCACCACCAACAAAAATGCCGTGCCCAACGATCCTGAAAAACCAATGGTAACAAGTGGTATCAGGCTGGGCACACCAGCTGTTAGCAGTCGGGGAATGGGAACTGCTGAAATGAAGGCAATTGGCCTCGCCATTGCTTCTACATTAAAGGCGCCAGAAGATCAGGCTGTCAAAGCCCAATCACGTAAAACTGTAGAAGAACTTTGCAAGAAGTTTCCACTTTACGAGAGCAAGCTAGCTGCTGTTAGATGAAAACACTCGAATTGCCAAGTGATGAGTCGAAGAAAAGTGGCCGCTCGCGAGCCTCTAAACTTTTGATTCACCTTTGTCAGTTTCTGCTCTTGGCAGTTGGAGTTTGGTGGGCCTATGTGCCCGCTGGCTGTGATCTAAGCCAAATGCAAATTCCTGGCTTTTTGATAGCGCTTTCTATCTCTTGGTGGCTCGTGCCTGAAATTAGAGCTAGAGCCATGCGCCTAGGTCTTGTTGATAAACCTGGTGAAGATCGCCGTATCCATAAAGTCGCAGTGCCGCGCTTAGGCGGGGTGGCTATCTATATAAGTGTTTTAGCCACCATTGTTTCGCTTGTAGCCATTGCTGGTAGGTTGCCGCAGAACGCTCGTGGGCAAGAAGGAATTTTAGCTATTGCTGTTGGTGGCACGCTTGTTTTTGTTTTGGGTTTGATGGACGACCTTGAGTCTATTAGAGCCAAGTACAAGCTTTTAACTCAAATATTGGCAGGCTGCGCCGCCTACGCTCTAGGTGTGCGTATTAAAGCAATTCCGATACCACAAGATTGGAACTTTGATTTTGCGTTTATACACATACAGGGTGGAGTGCCAATTGATCTAGGCATGCTTTCTTTGCCCATTACAGTTTTGTGGCTAGTGGGAGTGGCCAATGCTGTCAACCTAATTGATGGTATGGATGGTCTGGCCGCAGGAGTCTCAGCAATTTCCGCTTTGACTATATGGGCAGTGGCCTTAGGTGTGGCCAAGCCATTTGCGGCTCTTATGGCAGCTGTAATTGCCGGCGCTCTTTTAGGTTTCTTGCGCTGGAATTTTAATCCCGCTCGAATTTTCTTGGGTGATTCTGGTGCTTATTTAACAGGCTTCATTCTTGCTGCTGTCTCGATTACTGGTGTGATTAAAGGCGCCGCCTCAACTGTCATGGTACCAACTTCACTACTAGTCTTGTTCATTTTGGCATTCCCTCTACTTGATACGTCTTGGGCCATTGTCCGTCGTCTAGCTAAAGGGGTTTCTATCTTCTCGCCGGACCGCCTACATATTCATCACCGTTTGCTTGATACCGGGCTTGATCAAAAGAAAGTTGCTTATATAATCTATGCCGCATCGACTGTCTTTGGCTTTATTGCAGCTTGCTTTGTGCACCAAGAAGAATATTTCTTAAAGTTATTTGGCTCAGTATTACTTCTCGCTCTGTTCTTTGCTGAGGTGCTAAACCGGCATAGGCAGCGGGGGAAGACGCTGCCTAAAAAGACTGACGGCGGTGATTTAGGCGACTCTGCTTCTACTGCCAGTGCATCTGCTAATGCTTCTGCTAGCCCGTCTGTTAGCCCAGAAGATAACTGAATAATTGCTATGATCTCAACATTTGAGCTAGATTCTCAGGTCGATTTTATTAGTTTCGATGGCGGGGTACTAGCCAGAGGTTCGCTTATCAAGCCGTCTCAGAGCGCACTGAGAGAACTTTCAGATATTGAAGAGAAAGTGCTTCCAGGTAAAAAGGCCCGCATCACCCGTGGTGCCGGGCTCTCTTTTGCTGCTAATCATTTTGGTGATGGCATTGCCACTGTCGACAATTCAAGGTTCACTGAAATCATTGAGTACGACCCTGAAACAGGTTTGTTAGAGGTACAAGCTGGCGCCACACTGGCTCATATTCATAATTATCTGCGCGACATTGGGCGCTATCTAGTCGTTCAGCCAGACTATCCAGCCATAACGCTAGGCGGCTGCATTGCCGTTGATGTACACGGCAGAAATCAACTGAGAGATGGTAACTTTCGTCAGCAAGTTCATTCGCTCAAGCTCTTTCACCCTGCTCGTGGCATAGTCTCTGCTAGCCGAGCTATCAACAATGACATTTTTGAACTGACCTGTGGTGGTTATGGTCTGACTGGCCACATTATCAGTGCCAAGTTACAAACCCGTGCTCTGCCATCAACTTTGATGGCTATATATCGGGTACCAATTGATGATATTTTGGCCATGCCAGAGTTGCTTGTTAAGGCGGCAGAGGAGTGTGACTTTGCAGCTTCTTGGCACGACTTCAGCGCTAGAGGTGCCGCCTTTGGTCGTGGATTTTTACTGATCGGAAAGTTTGTCAGCGCTGAATATAACTTGAGCTTAGCTAAACGAAAGGCGAGCCTGCCAACCTACTGGCCCCTTAGTGAACAGTCGCGCTCTCACAAAAGTAACTTATGTACAGATTTGGCACTGTATAGTTTGCCATTTAATCGTTTTGTCAATGTTCTTTATGGTGGCTGCAACCGCTTCTCTTCTGAGCCAACTTTAAGTGCGGTGAAAGACTGTTTCTTCCCCGCCCGCGCCAGGCGGCAGTTCTACTACAAGTTGTTTGGTCGGGCTGGGTTTCATGAAAGTGAGCTGATTGTTCCCGTTGAGCAGTTTTCCGCGTTTATGAAGGCCATTGAGGACTGGTTGGACAAAAATGAATTGGCCGTAACTTTGGCTCAGGCTAAGGCATTTAGAGGTAGTCAGAGCTTGCTGCGCTTTGATGGTGAGGGTATTTGCTTTACTTTAAACTTCCCTCGTTGTGCCGCTGGAGCTAGCTTTATTGAATATCTTGATCGTTTGACGATTGAACTAGGTTTAATTCCTTATATTGTCAAAGATTCTCGTCTGCCACTAGGGGTGGTTAAGCATACTTACCCGTACTATGATCAATTCAAAACACAATTGCGCCACTACGATCGAGAACGGCTCTACCGCTCTGAACTTTCTAAACGGCTTGAGCTTTAGGTAACTGCTATGACTAAATCAGTCTCACTTCTGCTCTTCTTTCTTGACGAAAATCGCTACGCTATTCCACTTACTAGCGTAGAAAGAGTGTATCCAGCAGTAGAAATTACTCAGTGTGATGGCGATCATAAAACTGAGTTTCTCGGTTTTGTAAACGTACATGGTGAGTTGATTCCGGTGGTTAACGCCAGGGCTCGTTTTGGTCTGCCTGATAAGGCCGTTGCTGTGTCTGACATGATGGTAGTAGCGCGCGATGGCGATCACAAACTAGCTATGATTGTTGACCGTGTCGCTGACGTGCTTGAATATAGCGCTGAACAGATGATTATTGCCGAGTCTTTGCTCTATGCTAAAACCCATGTCAATGTTATCAACTTGGCTGATGGCATGATTGTTGTTCAAGAGATGCGCGATTACTTAACAGAGACTGGGCGTCAGTGGCTTGAGCGTAGCAAGAATTAGGCTATTTCTTGTACTTAGTTACTTCTTGTATTTAGCTACAAGACTTTCCAAAACATCTTGAATGGCAGTTAAGCTGTAAGCAGCCTGTTCGATTTGTTTGCTCGATGCCACGTGCTGTTTGGTAGCGTCTTGAATGCCCTGCATAGCGGTTACCACTTGATCGATACCAGTGAGCTGCTCTTGCGATGCTGCAGCAATTTGAACGGCAGCGCTGGCTGCTTCGCTGACACTGTTGGCCAGAGATTCAATGGACCGTCCAGCCTCAGTTGACTGTTTGACCGCCGACTCGACTGTGCGGGTGCCTTGTTCGATTGATACAGCTGCATGCTGAGCTGCTTGCTGAATATCATTGAGAATTTTGCGTACTTCAGCGGTGGCTTGTTTCGATTGGTTGGAGAGAGCCTTGACCTCTTGAGCTACAACGGCAAAGCCTTTACCTAGCTCGCCAGCACGTGCTGCCTCAATCGAGGCATTGACAGCCAGTAAATTAGATTGCTGCGAAAGTTCGTCTACCGACGCCGTGATCTCAGCAATAGCTTGCCCCTTTTCGGTTAATCCCGCCATGTTCTGGGCGATAGACTTCATTTGTTCTCTAATTTCATTCATTTGTTCGACAGTATCATCGGCGGCTGCTTTGCCTGCCATTGAAATTTGCGCGGCTTGTTGAGCTAGGTCGGCGACATAGCGGCCTTTCTGTGTGGCTACTAGAGTTGTTTGTCTCACCTCTTCAGCAGATACTGTGGTCTGGGTCACAGTGGCTGCTGTATTGGTCGAACTGACGGAAGATTCACTGGTGGAAACGACAATTTGTTTGACAGAGCTAGCTAAAACCTGTACTGCTTCAGCTATATGCTGAGTGTCAGAGCGCAGGCTTGATACCATTTTCTCGAAGGTGTCTGACAAGGCTCCAAGCTCATCGTTTTGCGACGATTTTGGTATTTCGTATTTCAAATCGCCTTGACCAATTTTTTGTGCCGCTACTGTCAGTGCCTTTAGTGGTTGCACGACACTGCTGTCCATGAAACGTTTGATTTTTAGAGTGGTGGCAGTGGCAATAACAATTGACGCTGCAAAGGCAAGGCCGAGATACAAATTAGATTGTTTGAGGTTCTGGGCTATTTCAAAGAACTCTTTGTGATCGCCGCTAGGACCAAAGCTTATGAGCAGAGTAATGGCTTGTTCTGATGACCACCACTGCCAGCCGACAAACAAAGTAATTGCGCCAAAGCATAGCGACGATACTACCAGCTGGCTTGACAATTGAGATTCGAGGCTATCGTTTGGCATTGATTTCTCGTGAATGGTAAATTTACAACCTATTTTTCCTTGCCAATTTTAATACAAATCTATTGGGATTGCAGATCTAATATCTGCTGATAGGCGCTGAGAAAAAGATGATTGCTTTTTTCTAGAGTTGAATTTGTCGTATGGCTTAGATCGCCTATTCTTACCGCAGTTGAATGATCTTGCTGTAGAGCAAGCTTTACCTGCTCGACAAATTTCTTAGCTAAGGTCGACTTAAAGACGATGCCGTCGGCACCGCTATTGAGTATCTCTGCTGCATCTTTTAAGTTTGCTGGGGTGAGCAAGAGAATTGCAGTAATAGCTTGGGTAGAATCGTCTTCTTTTAGTTTTCTCACTAAGTCAAAACCGCTGATGCCAGGCATGTTAATATCGGTCAGCAGAGCGTCTGGCCTAAATGTCTCCAGCGCTTCTATAGCCTTTTCACCAGAGCGCGCAAGAGTGACTTTGTAACCAGCTTGACCCAGTGCGTGGCTCATGTACATAGACTGAGTCAATGTGTCTTCTACTAAGAGAAGAGTAGGCAGGCCCTCTGTTGTACATAATTCTTTTGTAGTTTCTTTTGGTGTACTTTCTTCTGGTGGGCTGGCTTCCATTGCTTCGACTACCTCATTTTCTATTCTGCAGGAGGACGGCGGCTATGCTCTCCAAATTCAAGATATGGCACTGTGCGCCGAGAGCTATAGCTGCTCCTGGCATGCCGTGAATAACAGAGCTTTCCTTATCTTGGGCAATAGTAGTGGCACCCTGCTCTTTTAATTGTAAGAGTTCAGCTGCACCATCTTTGCCCATACCAGTAAGTAAGATGGCCAGACAATCGCTATAGTTTTGAGCGAGGGCCTGAAATAAGTACGAAACTGCTGGTCTGTGCCCTCCTATCGGTTCGGCTGCAGAAAGTGTAATCATGCTTTCTCTACTGATGCCCATATGTTTGCCTTCAGGGCAGAGGTAAACGGTTCCGGGCTTAAGTCGTTCACCCTCATGGGCTACTTTTACATGGAGAGCAAGTATGTGGTCGAGCCATTCCACCATACCGGCAAGAAAGCCCGGCGCGATGTGTTGCACAACCAATATGGAGGCTGGATAATCCCTCGGGAGGTTTTTTAGTATTGCCTCTATGGCTTGCGGCCCGCCGGTGGAAGCACCGATGGCAACTAGCTTAAATGGTTTGATTTTAGGAACTTGTAAATCTGATATTTCGCCCGCTGGCTTTTTGTCGCTATTTTGTTTCGGCCAGCGCTTAATCACTTTTACCGAAGCCATGTCTTTGACTGTCTGAACCAAGCGCCAGGCTGTCGCTTCAAAATCACCACTGCCAATGGCAATTGGCTTAGCAATGGCCGTAAGTGCGCCAGCTTCGATTAGCTGAAAGGCTCTCTCTATATCTTCAACTAGACAACTGGCACTAACTACAATAATTGGTACTGGCTTCGACTCCATTATTTTACGTGTCACTTCGAGGCCGTCCATACCTGGCATGTGAATGTCCATGGTAATTAGATCTGGTGAGATATGTTTCAGTTGTTCTAAAGCTTCTTCGCCGCTCGACGCCACGGCTATAACTTCTATTTGACTGTCAGCACTCAATATCTTTACGAGTATTTTTTGTGCTGTCAGTGAGTCTTCGACAACTAAGACTTTAATTCGTCTATTCATAGAAGTTCTCTTATTACGGACAGCAGATTGGCTTGATTGAGGTCGCCTTTGACGAAGTAGGCATTGGCACCAGCTTCAATTCCTTCGTTTTTGATTTTATCGCTGCTAAGAGAAGTAACCAACACTATTGGTAGTTGTTTCAGTTGCTTATTTGTTCTGATGGCTTTGACCAGAGCTAACCCGTCTAGAATAGGCATTTCTATGTCTGAGATAACTAAGTCAAAATTCTGTGACTTTTTAAGAGTATCTAGTGCTTCTTTGCCGTTAACGCTTAGAGTCACCGCATAGCCAGCGGCTTCTAGAATGTTGCGCATGAAAATGCGTGATGTCAAAGAATCTTCGACTACTAAGATAGAAGGATTTTTCTCTATTGCATTATCTTGCTTGTCATTATCTTGCCTATCATTATCTTGTCTGTCTAGCATGGCTGCTAAGCCAAACATTGGCTTTTGATCTTGCATAAAGCGTGTTTTGACAATAGTTTCTACAAGTTCTGCTAAGTTTAGAACCAAGGCTACCTTGCTATCAGAGAGTATGGTGGCACCCGCAAAGTTATTGATTTGACCAAGCGGGAAACCGAGTTTCTTCACTAGAAATTCTTGCTCAGTGAGAATTTGATCGACAATCACACCAGCTTTCTTGTCACGGTGGCTAATTACCAGCATTTCTAGATATTTAAAATTAGTAGATGCTGTAGCGCGGGATGCTGGTAGATTGAGGGCTTTTGCCAAAGCCGCTACTGGTAATACCTGACCATCCACCATAAAGGTCTCGCGTTCGTCCACTATTTCGAGGGCCAAGGGGTGAACGCGCATAGCCCGATTCATGCCCGATATTGGCACGACGAACCTCTGGCCAGCAGCCTCAACTAGAATACCCATGAAGGTGGCCAGAGTCGTCGGTACAATTATACGGAAGGTACTGCCGCTGCCAGCTTGGCTGCTTAATTCGATGCGACCGTTTAATTCTTCAATTTTTTCTTTGACGATAGCCAGGCCTAGTCCACGACCAGAGAGTTCACTGACTGTCTCTCTCGTAGAAAAATCGGATCTAAAAATCAGAGCATAGACTTCATCAAGGCTGAGATTTTCTGCCTCTTCGGCTCCAATCAACATTTTTTTAACCGCTGTTGCTCGAATTGCCCGATCGTCGATGCCTCGACCATTGTCTTCTATGATGATTTCGATGGTCTCACCGTTGAGTTGACGAGCGCTAACAGTTAGTTTTGCCCGGCTCTTGTTTGCTGAGCTACGTTCCGGTGTTGATTCAAAGCCGTGATCCATGGCGTTGCGAAGAATGTGTATCAATGGATCTTTAAGTCGTTCAAGTACACGTCTATCAACTTCTAGTTGACCGCCGTTAATGGTCAACTCTACGTCTTTATTTAACTCTCTACTGAGTTCGCGAATTAATCGGGGAAAGCCTTCGAAGCAAGTTGAAACAGGCAGCATTACAAGCGTTTTGGCTGTTTCTAGATAGCGATTGATTAAGAGCGATGCACTGTTCTGATCACGAGAAGCAACCTTTGTCATGGTGCTTACTTTGTTCTGCAAGAGCTTTAGCTGTCCTTTGATCATGGCTGTTTCTGGTTGAAAATGAGAGAGGTCTTTCAACTCGTGAGTAAGATCATTAACAAGTGACTTTAGCTGAAATAGATCTTTTATATATTCTGCGGCCTTTGTCTTAACTGTTAAAAGCTCTTCTGATTCAGAGAGCAAACGGTCGAGTTTCTCTATTGATACCCTGACTGATGTTAGGTTATCGGCTTTAGCCATTGAGGGCTCTTTCGCGCTGGTTTTAAGTGGTGGTTGGGATAGATTCGGCTCTTTTAGTGACTCTGAATCTGCTTCTGCTTCTGTTTTCGCTGAGTGTGTGAAGCCGAGTAATTTACCAATCTCTGCTTTGATCCGCTCTTTCCCTTGCTCCTCAGCGTTTTTCAGCCCCAGTAGCTCATCCAAAAGTTCTATACTGAAACTCAAAGCATGAATTTGCACTCGGTCAATGCTTTTCTCTTCAGCTTTGGCATTGGCCAAAGCTGTCTCTAACCACTGACAGATAGTTACTGCCTGTTGTTCACTAACGGCTCTAGCAGAACCTTTGAGGCTGTGCAAACGAGCGAGGGCGAGATCAATATGAACAAGTTGTTCACTAAATGCCGTGCTAGTATTTTGCTGATTTAATTCTATTTGACTGAATAACTTACGCACGTCAGCCAGTATCTCGCCTGCCTCTTCCTGAAAAGCTTCGCTTAAACGGTTAGCAAAGTCGTCAGAATCGGTCAATTAATGCCCTCTATGGTGCTAATAGGAAGATCTGAGAGTATGTCAGAGACCTGCTTTTGTATTGGTGCATAGGCTGATTTTAGTTGCTGATATATTTCTTCTGCAGCACTCCACTTAGAATTAACTCCAAGTTGAGCAAGTTGAGTAGCTAAGCTAGCCAGGTGCGTCAAGTTGAGTGAAGCGCAGGGCCCCTTTAGCGAATAGGCAAAGTGGCTCACTGCTTCGGCATCTTTAGATTCAACGGCCAGTTCAAGACATTCTACAAATGTGCTGGAAACTCCTAAAAAGAGTCGTAAAATAGACTCTGTTTCGCTGCTGCCGTAAGTATCCTCAAGGTCGTTGAGGTCGACAGTCAAAGATCTAGAGTGTTCACCTTTGTCTTCGTCAAACAGCACTACACGAGCGCGGCTAACCATGTCGCTGTCTTCTTCAGAGTTGCTTAGAGTTGCGGCATTCATCCATTTGGAAATTGCCAGTCGCAGTAGCTTTTCTGGCGAACCTTTGGTGATGAAATCGTTCATGCCACTGGCCAGGCATTTTTCTCGATCGCCTTCGCGATCGTAAGCAGTTACGGCAATGATTGGCACCCCAGACTTATTTAGACCAAGGGTTCGGATTTGTTCAGCGGCTTCATAACCATCTAACTCAGGCATATCGCAATCCATCAAAATTAGGTCGAAATGCGACGATTTTACTGCTTCGACGGCTTCGATTCCGTTCTTAACAAGGGTGACTTCAAAACCCATACGTTCAAGTTGCAACTTGAGCAGTTTCTGGTTTACGGCGACATCGTCTGCTACCAAGACCCTGCCATTACTAGCAGTGACTTTTGTGGTTGTCGTGCGATTTTGGTTGTCTTTGCTTGCTTGATTGGCCAGCTCCATATCCTGACTTCTTACTTGGCTGAGCTTACGGCTCAACATTTCTAGCTCTTTACTGGCAAGAGTAAAGTTATTGAGCTTTTGTTCTAGCTCACTGCAAATCACTGACAACTCATTGACAACCGCTACGTGCTCTGTAATGTCAGCAAGGAAGGCAATGGCCCCACCAATTTCTCCACTATCAGCACCAGCCAGAGTGGACACAGTGACTCTTAGCCAAAGTGGTTGGTCTTCTTTGCCCGGTCTTTTGACAATCATTTCGGTGTCTTCTAATTTTTTTGTGTGACCGCTCAAGGCTTCGAACCAAGGTAGTTCTTTGCTTTGAAAGTGGGTAGCACCGTCGGCCTTGAAGAAGCCAACGTCGTGAGTGTGCCCTTGGTCATTAAAATCACCCAGGCCAGACAGTAGGTGTTGAGCCCGTTCGTTATACAGCAGTTTTTCCCCATCAGGGCCGAAAACCATGGCTCCTACTTTTTTGTTCGATAAGATTGACTTGAGAATTCGGGGGAACTCAAGAAGTGGCTCAACCTTAGAATTTTGTGCTCCCAGGAGACTGGTGAGTTCAATGGTCATGCGCTCCAGCTCTGGCCGCAGTTGATTTTTGCTTTGATCAATACTCTTTAGGGTAAGCTTTAATTCTTCCAGTTGCTGCGATAGCCTCTGCACCGGTGCTTCCCATTCGCCAATCATTTGATCACCACTTTGATAAACTCATTGGCATTTTAACGCTCTGCCAGGCTCTATACAATAGAATAATCAGGTTACTTACGGTGTCATTGTGAGTCTATTTGACCAAGAGCTGATTGGCCGGCTGAACGCAGTAATCAGCGCGTCCATTGGTATTCATTATGGTCCGGAACGCCTCGCCGATTTAGAAAAGGCCCTTGAACTAGCGGCACAAGATCTAAACTATTCTGATGCGCGGCAATTTGCCCTCAAGATTTTTCAGAGTTCATTATCAACTGATGAGGTGCAGGCTATTGCTCGTCATCTCACTACTGCCGAAACCTATTTTTATCGTGAACCAAAAGCCTTTGAAGAATTGGAAGCAGTGCTTCCCGCTCTAATTGAGCAGCGACGAGCACAAGGAAGAAAACTGCGTATTTTGAGCGCTGGCTGTTGTACTGGAGAGGAAGCATATTCATTAGCCATGCTTTTGACTCGCCTGATTAGCGATATTGATGACTGGCAAATAAATATAGTGGGCAGTGATATAAATCAAGATTATTTGGCCAAGGCAAGGCTCGGAATTTATAGCTCCTGGGCCTTTAGGGGGGTGCTAAGTGAACCTTCCGATCGCTTTAAGGGTCGTTTTTTCAAAGAGCTGGAAACGGGTAATTTTGAGATAGTAGACAAACTAAAGATGATGGTGCAGTTCGTCTATCTCAACTTGGCTGATGACTTTCTCGTATACGAGCAGCAGCTTGGCAGTCAACCGTTTGATTTAGTTCTTTGTCGCAATGTTCTAATTTATTTTGATAAGGCTATGATCAAGCCAGTCCTTCAGCGGCTAAGCCGCATGCTAGCTGTAGGAGGTTGGCTCCTCTTAGCTGCCACCGAAGTGCCCAGTGCGGGAGAAAAAGAGATAGCTCAGAATCTGCGAGCTCGGCTGCATAACGAAGTCTATCTCTTTCAGAAAGAGCTGCCTGTTAGCATCTCGGTTGATACTAAGGTGGTGCCAACGTTAAAAAATGAACTTGAATATGGTCGAAAGTTATTGAAACAGGGAGATTATGCTGCAAGCGAGAGAGTGCTCACTAAGGGTTTGCAACAGTTTAATCACCTCGGTCAAGAGCGCAGAAAATTCGATAGTGAGTTGCAGAAACAGTTTTTAGAATTACTTGTGCGTTCACTGAGCAATCTTGGGCGCTTTGATGATGCGGTTAGTCATGCTTCGTCGCTTGTGAAAATTGACAATAGATATGACTATCTCTATCTTTATGCCGTGGTCTTGAGTGAGTCTGGCCGGAGCCGCGAAGCGTGTGCATTACTAAAACAGGCCCTAGATGTCAAAGCTGATTTTGCCGCTGCTAGTTTTATGCTTGCCTCCATTGCTTTGCAGCATGGTGATAATCTAGCGGCTGATCGCTATTTGTTAATGGTTCGCGAGGTCTTGGCGAAAATGCCCCCAGAATCATTAGTTGAATGTACGGATGGTACGTCAGTAAGAGAATTGCTCAATATTGTCGAACAGTTAGTCAGTGGTGCTCAATGACAGATGAGAGAGAAAACCTAGTCGACAATCTTTTGTCTAAGCAGATTCTTCGCAGTAGGGCTCGGCTTCTTGCTCGGCCACTGGTTATGGAACAAGACCGACAAATTGTCTTTGAGCTTATCGAGTTCAAGGCCTGTGGTCGACGCTTAGCCGTTGAAACAAAATTTGTTGATGAGGCAATTACTATTAAAGACATTAGTCTAGTGCCTCAAACTTCGCCCCTTGTGCGTGGTATTACAAACGTAAGAGGGCAGATAGTTACAGTTGTAGATCTGTCAGTGTTATTTGATATCAAGCAATCGGCAGCTGAAGCCAGTCTAGCTAAGCCATCGAGCAAAGCTACTAACAGTGCTTCGGATGGTCTCATCCTTCGATTTGGTGCCTTGCGTCTAGCTGTTTGCGTTGATGAGGTTCTCGGTGTACGACAGTTAGACAGCGGTGAACTCTCTCAAGGCTTCTCTGGCTTATCAGACAGACTTTCTCAATTCACTGTGGCGTTGACAACCGACTTACTGATAATACTTGATGCCAAGCGCATCTTCACCGATGGAATGATTGGTCAACTGGCTGGATAATCTGCCTGTGCTGAGTCTGTAAATGGAAGACTAGTAAGGTTTTCGCAGATTTTGCTGCTTTGGTCTGCCTTCTCTCTGGTGGTGATCGCAGTGAGGTGGGTATAAAAAATGAGTGAAGCTACGGTTTTCTCTGGGGACGGCCTTTATGTCTGATAAATGGAATCTTTCTGGTGAGCAAGTGACAGGGCATGTTTTGCGTCTGGATAGCCAGGTAGTGCTGCTTAAGACTGCAATAGAGGAAGTGCGAAGAGCGACGCACTCGCAGTCTGGTTTAGAGCGAGCCACTCGCGCACTATTCACCGATGGTGGTGCCATTGATTTTCCTTCGGTTCCAAAAGTGCTGAGCAAGCTTGCACGCAATAGACAGATGGGCGCGCTGCTGACTGATGCCACTGGCGAAATTCTATTGGCCAACAAAAGTTTCTATGATTTTACTGGTTATAAGCCTGGTGCTGCCGGCGGTGACGAGTTAGAACTTTATCGTGAACAAAGAGGGTTGTCTGGTGTGCGCACCGGTATGGTACGCAATCAAGATTTGCCTTGGCGTGAGGTTTTATCTACCGGTCAATTTAGAACTCAGCGATTAGCTCTTAGTGATGGCATGCGCGGAGAACGTCTGCGTTGGCTGCAATTTTGTTGCCAGCCCCTGCTATCAGTAAGCGGATCTTTAGAAGGTGTTTTGAGTATTGTTGCCGAGGCCAGCGAAGAAATTGAAATAGAAGATAGACTCACTTCTGTGATTGGCTTGCTTACTCAACAAGTGGACTCAGTAGTACAACCAACTCGCAGACTCAATGCTTTGATGGAGCGAGTGCGTCGACTAGACGATTTTCTTCCGAGCAGCCAGGTCTTATCTATCGAGACTGCAGCATTAGAGGACTCTCTTTCTGATGATCAAAAACACTATAGAGAATTGCTTGAGTTAGACGCGACACCTAAGACTCAGACTAGTTTTGCGGTTTCTGTGCCAGCCAAAATCCAAGAGCAACTCCAAGACCAACTCCAAGAGCTGAGCCAAGAGCAAGAGGTTATATCTACCGAAGCAGCCTCGGCAATTCAGGCATTTGCAGAGAGTTTCAACATCGACTTGGGTGAAAGTAAGCCTGCCAGTAAAGAAATTGTTAGCGATGTTGACCTAGAGCATCTGGCAACTGTTCCGCTTGAAGTTTTACCCGAAGCTGAGGAACTCGTAGAAAGTCAGCTAGCTGATGAGCTTGATATTGTTGCAACCTACATACCAAGTGAAGATGCTGACTCTGAACTATGGTCAGAATTTTCTGATTTTTCAATCGATAAAATGCCTAACGCCATCAATCAAGCTGAAGAAGAGACCGAGACGGTGGTTGAAGTTGCGCCAGTAGTCGTAGCTGCGGTCGTGTCAGTGCCCGACCGAGTAGTAATAGAACGAGAAATAGAAATACAACCGGAACCAGAGTTAGCTTTAGAACCAGATGATATTGTCGCTCAAGATGAACCCGAAAGCGAACCAGAGCCTGAACCAGAGCTTGAAGAAGTAGATGCAGAACCAGAACTAGAACCTGAACCAGAACCAGAGCCAGAGCCAGAGCCAGAACTTGAACTTGAGACCGACAAAGACTCTGAGCTTGATCTTGATTCTGAAACGGACTCTGAACCTGAGCTAGAAAGCGATACCTCGATTCAAGCAGAAGAGCTTAGCGTCACCATGATGGAAGCTCCACTGCCTCAAGCAGATATCGTGCGCGCCGCCCCAGGGAAGTGTGCTCTGGTTGTTGACGATATTCCAGTCAACCAAAAACTGCTCATTCTACAGTTAAAGCGTCTAGGTTTTACCACTGATGTTTCCAATAATGGTCAAGAGGCTCTCGAGCGTCTGGCTAAGTTTGACTATGATGTCGTCTTCATGGACTGCGACATGCCCATTATGAATGGCTACGACGCCACGCTAGCCATCCGCAAGGTTGAAGTTGAGAGTGGTCGGCATATTCCTATTGTTGCTATGACTTCATACGATCGCGAGGCAGACAAAGAAAGATGTCTAGCTTCGGGAATGGATGATTATCTGACCAAGGGCGTTAATGCATCTTCACTCTCTCGAGTGATTGAACGGGTTTGCGACAAATCAAGAGAGCAAGATGCTGGCGACAGCCTAGATCGCTTGCAAGCTGAAACCGAGCCATTCGACGCCGCTACCATGGCTGCTAATTATAGCCAAGAAGAACTGAATGAAGTCGTTCGTTTATTCTTGACGGCGATGGAAACTTTTGTCAGTAAAATGCAGAAGGCAATTGACTCTAGAGATGGTGCTCTTGTTGCTAGTTTGGCCAGTTCAATTAAGGGCCCTTCGGCCACACTTGGCTTACCCCTAATCACAAAAGTAAGTAATGATATTCTCGCTTTTTCTGAGGCTGAAGATTGGCCACAGGTACGTCTAAAATATCTCAAACTCAAGACTGTTTATTTGCGCTCGCAAGATCAGTTGCGCAAGCTTTGTCCTGATGTCTTCACTGAGGGAGCCCATCTACTTGGATAACTCTGAACTAGCGAATCTCAATGACTTGGAAGAACAATTCGACGTGGAAATGGCACGAGAGTTAGTTGCAGCCTATCTTGAAGACACTGATAGTGTTTTAGACCAAATACAGGCTGCCATAATTGATCGCGATGCGGCTGCCTTAAAATCAGTAGCTCATATGCTCAAGGGTGCCTCTCGCATAATCACAGCAAAACAGCTTGAGCAATCGGCCAGTGAATTAGAAGAGCTGTCTAGTACTCCTAATTGGCTAGTGGCCGAGACTAAGTATGAGACCCTAAAACAAGTTTTTGAACAAACAATCGATTATTTGAGGGTCTATATTAAATGATAAGTAGCGACACTCTTGTGATGATTGCCTGTGCTCTTGGCGCCGGGGCTCTCATCGTCGCTATTTGGAGCTATTTCAGTCTCCGCCAGAGAATTGATATGCCTCCTGAGCGTGGTCGCAATAGTGTCAACAATAATCAAATTGGTGCTGACCTTGCCAACTTGAAGCGTGAATTTGCCATGCTGTCAGAGACTGTGCATCGCTTTAGAGCCCAGAGTTTAGCTGGTATCAGTGAGAGCATGGCCGAGAAAGAGCAAGCTATTAAGCAGGCTTTGAGCGAGGAGATGCATAAAGAGCTAGAGTCTGCTACCGATGAATTCGATCGTGCACTTTCAGCCATTGTCGGTAAGCTTGATCAAAAACAAGAAGAATTGGCTAAACGGATAGACAATTTTGATAACTTTGATAATTTTGGTAGCTTGTCTAAGAGTGTCGATGCTGCCAAACAGCCAACACATGATGGGCAGCTAGAGACTAAGGTTGCTGGCTTGGTCGCAGCTTCAGTAATTGATCGTTTTCTTGCCTCATTAGAAGATGTGGAGGATAGACGTAAATGTCTTTTGGCATCGTTAGAGTCGGTACCAGACACTGTTACTTTTGGCAAACTGGCTGTTGCTTATCCTGGTGCTAATTCATGGCTGATCTTGAAAGAGTTGGCTGACCGTGGTGTAGTTAGCGATATTGCCGGCTGGGCCTTGATTGCTGGTGCTGAATTGACCGCTAGTAAGGGCCAAGCATTTTATGGTACTGCAGAAGAGCTTTATCAAGCGGCTCGTCTTTCCTTTTCTACTGCTGCAAATCCGAATACAAACACAAATCCTGGCAATTCTGGTGTGGTAAATCGAGAAGGTCTATACGTCATTGCCAGTGGTCTGGCTCGACTTCTAGCCCATGGTGATCGGGCGGCACTTTCAGATATGCTGAAGCAAGAAGCGGCATCTCATTTGCGTATTCTCATTGAGTCCAAGCCAGTGACTATGGCATTACCAGCGGTGCAGTTGGCAGAGTTCTATTTGAATGAAGAGCGTTTTGAATGTGCCAGCATCCTCTTTCGGCAGGTCATAGATCTGGCTACTCAAGTCTTTCCTGAATCAATCTATAAAGGCGATAGCGCTGGTCGCCTATGGCAAGGGATGGCTCGTGCACTTGCAAGTTTGGTTGATAGAACTGGCATGCAAAGAGAGTTATTTCCATTTTTCGGCAATGATACTATTGCCTTCTTAGATAATGCCTTGGCAGCCAAAATGCCTCTCTCTGATGCTGATAAACAGGCTATGCAGCTTTGCTTGCTCAGGTTGTGCGAAAGAGACAGAGATGAAGAGCGAGCTCTAAACGTTGCTAAAACTCTTCTTGATGATGGTGTGCGCTTAGCTGTCGATAGCGAGAATAAAGAGCGGTTTAATTTTATTGCAGTTGAGATTCTTGCTACGGTCGATGAATTGCATCTTAGTCGCAAAGAAAATGGCATGCCCATGCTGAAGCGGCTAATTGGCATTTTTATGGCTGTTAGTAACCACAATAAAGCCGCCTCTGCTGGGGCTAAGTTAGTCGACGCTTCTCTTGACTTACATGGAGATGCATCCATTGAGACGGTGGTGCCAATAAACATACTAGCTGATGTTTACAAGGCCATGGGCCGATATGATTTGGCCGAAGAATGTTATCGTCAAATTTTAGAGATTCAATACAAAGTCTATCCGTCTGAGCATGAAGAGATGGTTGATGTGCTGCTCAATTTGGCCCAAGTCTGCAAATTGCAGAAAGACGTGGGTGAGGCCGAAATTTTTCTTGAAAGTGCTGTGGAGATGTGTATCAGTGTCTTCGATAAGCCGAGCGCGGAAGCCGGTGATGCTAATGATGGAGAAGATGTGCCCAATCAGCTACAAGGTCGCAAAAAGGCCTTATTGGCTAGGGCTGAGGCCCTGAAAGGCCAACTATCTCATGCTTAAAGATGTATGCTACAAGAAGTCGAAATCATATCGCATGCCTTGGCAAATACAGACAAATGAAGACAACAGATGACAACAGATGACAAATGAGTTCTACTGATATCAAACGGGCTTTGGTCATTGGAGCTTCTGGGCAGGTTGGCGCAGTCTTGTTCGAGCGCTTAGAGAATAGCGGTGTCACCACCCGTGGTACCTTTTGCCATCATGGTTCTGCTGTTCAAGAACATAAGCCGGGATCTTCAAAGCTAGAGTTGGTAAAGCCTGGCCAGCAACCACTATTGGTGCAGTTGGATTTACTTGATCGGGAGCAGATTAACGATGTCATTGTTGATTTTTCACCAGATTGTATTTATCTTGCAGGGGCCTACACCGACGTGGATGGTTGTGAATTAGACCCAGAGCGTTCTAATGCCATAAATGTTCAGGGTGTGCGAGACGTAGTTGCTGCCGCCCGCGAGCTGTCTTCTTGCCGCCTAGTTTACTTCTCGAGCGATTTTGTCTTCGACGGCTTGAGAGGGCCCTATGATGAGAAAGCCAAACCATCACCTGCAAGCGTTTATGGCAAACATAAAGTCGAAGCTGAAAGAGTTGTGGCATCAAGCGGTTTGAGCAATGTCATCATTCGCACAAGCACTGTGTTTGGCAAAGACCCTCAAAGCAAAAACTTTATCGCTCGCTTGCTGACCTCGCTGCAAAAAGGCGAGACTGTTTTTGTACCTGACGATCAGATTGCTAATCCTACTTACAATGAAACTCTGGCAGATGCTGCCATTGAGCTCTGCAATTCTTATAATCAAGGCCTCTTTAATGTGGCTGGCGCCACCAGAGTGAGCCGCTATCAGTTAGCTTTAGATGCGGCTGCCATTTTTGCCCTTCCTACTAAATTAATTACGGCCAGCTCCACACCGGCCTTGAAGCAGGCAGCGAAAAGGCCCCTGATGGGTGGATTAGTCATTAACAGAGCAAAATCAGCCCTGAAAACAGAGCTGATTGGCCATGTAGCTGGATTGCAGAAGCTCAAGAGCCTACTGGCTCAAGAATCGCTAGTTGTCTGACATTAAGTCTGGGGTAGGCGTTGAAGGCACACTGGGGTTGGGGCAGGCGCTGTTGCCATTGCCATACTGCTTCTCTTCGATAGATCTTAGGAAGGCATCTTGCCGTTTCTCTGCTTCTTCAATTTCGCCGCTTTTCTTTTCCATCATTTTGGCTTGGGCCATTTGGTCCCAACGTTGGCGTTCGTGGGCCTCGGCTTGCCTACGACGCTCTACTTCTTCTTTTCTTTTTCTTTCTGCTCGCTCTTGGTCAGCCCGGCGCAGCGCGTCTTCTTCGCGCTGTCTTCGCATTTTATCCTGTGAAGCCATAGTCTTTCTCCTGCCTGAATAAGCGCTCAATATTCTAGATTTACCCTAATTCAGCAAAAATAAAAGGCCCTTGGCAGCTTTCTGCAGGGTGCATAATAGAGTTAATTGGGAGTAAATCTATTGAAAGGGCCGCAGCAACGACTAGCCTTGGGTATCGGCACATTGTCGTGTCTGTTGGTCGTGGGATTTTTCGGCAACCCCATCGACGTAGTGCCTGTCGAACCTAAGGCTAGTTGCCCTCAAGAAGATTCAGTAGACAGCATCCTAGATTATAAGAGTTTAGGCGCCAAGTACACAAAACAAGCTAAATACAAACTAGCCCAGCAATGTTTTGAAAAGTGGGTGTCTCAGTTAGAAAGGAACCCTAAAGCTAAAAAGCTAGATTTGGCTATTGCTTTGGGTAATGTGGGATGGTTGCTCCAGGTGCAAGGAGAGAATTCTCAAGCCATTCCATTTCTGGAGCGATCTCTAGTTCTGTTCCATAGTGAATCAGGTTTTGAAAAGGAGAAGTTAATATTTTGGGTCGCCAATCTTGCTAATGCAAAGCAGCAGATTGGTGAGTATGAAGAAGCGGAAAAGCTTCTTAAGAGTGCTGTTTCAATTTCTGAAAGGGCTTTTGGTAAAGAGAGCACTCAATTCGCCTTGATCTTGAACAATTTAGGGGGCTACTACCTGGCTACAAACAAACTTGATAAGGCTGCTGCAACTTACAAGAAAGCATTGTCAATTGATGAGAGAATTTCGAGTACCTCAAGCATTGCTGTTAGTAGAGACCTCTGTAATATAGCCGAGTGTTATCGCGAGCAAGGTAAATTGAGTGAAGCCGAGCCGCTTTTCAAAAGGTCGTTGGCGATTTTAGATAGAACGAGTGACTCAGAATTAGGTGAATCTGCTTTTGCCTGCAACAATCTTGGCCAACTTTATTTTAGTCAGGGTCGATATTCACTAGCAGAAGGTCTCTACAAGCGGGCTTTGGCTACACGGATTAAACTGCTTGGTGCCCGCAGCCCTTATGTTGGAGTCACTCTAACTAACTACGCTATTCTCTTGCGTAAAACAAATAGAACAGCTGAAGCGGTTAAGCTTGAAGAGAGAGCAAGAGCAACCTATCCGTTTGATCAGTCGCAAGTTTGTGACGAGAAAATTGTCGAGTTAGATCGAAAAGCCTGGCGTAGTTTTGACCAGAAAGACTCTGTTTCTGCCGTTCGACTCTTTAGGGAAAGTCTTGACCTTGCAAGGAAGCGTAGACCTAATAGCCAGTTGCAATTGGCCCGCCGACTGAGAAATCTTGCTTCTGCCTACAGAGAGTCTGGCGATCATGCCAAAGCAGAGAAGCTTCTAAGGCAATGCATAGCATTGAGAGAGCATGCGGCTAATGCTACGGGCTTAGAAGTTGCAAGCTATTTAGATCTGTTGGCATTGAATTTTGATGCTCAAGGTCGATATGCTGAGGCTCAGAGTTTGTATGCGAAGTCTTTGGCAATGGCTGAATCTGGAAAGATTCATTGCAAGGGCTACCTATCGCAAGCGTTCACGAATCTTGGGAATGTCTGTATGCGCCAAGGAAAGTACAGAGAAGCCACTGGCTATTACATCCGTGCGCAATCACTGAGTGAAAAGGACTTGGGACCAGACAATTCCAACTTACCCTGGATTCTGAATAACCTAGCGTTTTGTTATCAAAAGCAAGGCAATTTTCTGGCAGCAGAGCCTCTCTATAAGCGGGCCTTGACGATAAGACGAAAAATCAAAATTTTCCTCTACCCATCAATTGCTACCATCGAAGCAAACTACAAATCGCTGTTAGCGGTGAAGAACTGATGGACGCTGTAACTTAGGGTCTTACTGCCCAACGCCATAAGCTCTGCTTATGGCTGCCATCATAGCTCCTTGGGTCACTCCCATTGTCCAGACAAGAAAAAGCCAGACTGGAAGGAGAAAGAACACTCTATTTAAAAACCAAGTACCTTTCGTTGATATAAATAGAAAGAACAAGAATGGAAGGAAAACGATCAGAGCCTTTATGAGATCGAGTGAGATGATGTCAGATGCCCTTAATCCTGCTTTTCGTCGCTCATTTAGCGCCTCTTCTACTTGCTTTAGTTTAGCAGAGCAGTAATATGGTAAAGGGATCACCTTCTAAGAGCCAATGGACGAGGAACAATGCGAGTGAAGACCATGAAGAGTGTCAGACTGAAGTGCCAATTGGTGCAAACCGCGCAGAGTGCAATTGTTCTCTGCTGTCTCGTCATGTCTTTGGCCGGGTGCGGCTCTGATCCGAACGGGCACGTTTCTGAAAACGAAGTAATAGACGTGCATTTTCATGATTATCTAGTTCGAGACCTGCGTACCTATTTCAAATTGCCGGCCACAAGTTCTAAGTCAGTGGGCCACGAGTTCATCAATGGTCACGAGGGTGTATATCAAACCGGTACTGGCTACCCGCACTACTTTCTCTGGATTTACCTATATGATGGCAATAAGATTGTTTCAGAGGGTTTTGCCAAAGTAGATGCTGTTGACAAAGGTAAGTTCAGAGTAGCTACGTTTATAAGCAGAGCGCAAATCAAGAAAGATCCAAAGGCTGTAGAAGAAACTTATGGAGCTAGTCTTGGTGCTGATATTATCAACCGGGCGAATAGACCTTAGTATAATGCCTCACTAAAACTATTAGCTAAGTCAGATACCAACTTAAATCTCTATCTTTATTGGTTGAATAATATCCAATTCCACAGGCACTGGCTGTACCTTCCAGATTTTCTGGCAATACTCCTTGATAGAGCGATCAGAAGAGAAATTACCCATGCGGGCCACATTCAATATAGATTTGCGAGCCCATTGTCTGGGTTCCTCCCAGAGCTTGGCCACTTGATCTTGGCACCGAATATAGTGCTCATAATCGGCCAGAATCATATAGTGGTCATGATTGATCATGGCATCGAGCAGAGGTTTGAACAAGCCTGGAGTGGATGGGTTGAGAGTGCCGCTGGCAATCAAATCAATTGCTTCTTTTAGTTCACTGTTTTGATAGTAGAGCTGTGCGGGCTGATAACCTGAACTTCTCAGGTTAGCGATTTCGTCCACCGTCAGACCGAAAGTAAAGAAGTTTTCCTCTCCCACTGCTTCTCTAATTTCTATGTTGGCACCATCGAGAGTGCCAATTGTGAGAGCGCCGTTCATAGAGAACTTCATATTGCCGGTGCCAGAAGCTTCAAACCCGGCTGTAGATATCTGTTCCGATAGGTCGGCGGCGGGATAGATCAGCTGGGCATTCTTGACGTTGAAATCAGGGAAGAAGACAACCTTGATATGACTGTGAGCTTGGGGATCATTATTGACTAGCTCGGCGACGCTGTTAATCAGTTTGATCACCAGCTTAGCCATAAAATATCCCGGTGCTGCTTTGCCACCAAAAATAAAGGTGCGGGCCGATAGCCCTTCGGTCTCACCCCTTTTGATGCGGTTGTAGAGAGTCAAGACATGAAGCACATTCAAGATCTGACGCTTGTACTCGTGAATGCGCTTGGTTTGTACATCAAAGAGGCTCCAACAATTGACTTCGATGCCGGTTACTTCTTTAATGCGGGCGGCAAGAATTTGCTTGCGCTTCAGCTTAACTGTTGCCCATCTGGTACAGAAGCTACTATCTTCCGCCAGGGCCTCAAGTTTATGCAATTCATCAAGCTGGCGGGGCCAGTTGTCACCAATCGCTTCGCTAATTAAATCACTCAGTTCGGGATTGGAAAGTAACATGAAGCGCCGAGGGGTCACACCATTGGTGACATTGGTGAACTTGTCAGGCCAGAGTAAATAGAAGTCTTTCAGCACTGTGGTCTTGAGCAAATCACTATGTAAACGCGCCACACCGTTTATGGCATGGCTGCCGACACAGGCCAAATTGGCCATGCGCACTTGCTTCTCACCGCCTTCCCCAATAAGTGATAGGCGCTCTAAAAGGGCTGCATCACCAGGGTGACGCTTACCAACTTCACTGAGAAATCGAGAATTGATCTCATAGATTATCTCCAAATGCCGAGGCAAGAGCTTCTGAAAAATCGGCAGGCTGTAGGTTTCAAGCGCTTCAGGCAGAAGGGTATGGTTGGTATAAGACATTGTGTTGCATGTGATAAACCAGGCCTTCTCCCAGGGCAGGCCATGCACATCTACAAGCAGGCGCATCAGTTCGGCAACAGCTAATGCCGGGTGCGTGTCGTTCATCTGCACCGCATATTTTTCATGGAAGTGATCTAAAGTTTTTTCGCGCTGCAAATAAATGCGAATCATATCTTGCAAAGAGCAGGTGACGAAGAAGTATTGCTGCTCAAGGCGCAACTGCTTACCGGCTAGGGGCTCATCATTGGGATAGAGAACCTTGGTGATGTTTTCAGAAAAAACTTTGGCATCAACCGCGCGGTAATAGTCACCGACGTTGAAAGCCTGGAAATCAAAAGATTCAGAGGCTTCGGCCTTCCACAAACGCAGAACATTAGCGGTGTTGACGTCATAACCCAGAACAGGAGTATCGTAGGCAACGCCGGTTACTACTCGCTCAGGAATCCACTTGGTACTGTGGCCGTCTTGAGCGGGAATTGTATGACCACCCAAATAGACATCGTAACTGACATCAGCATTGGCAATTTCCCAGGGGTTGCCGTACTTGAGCCATTTGTCGGTCATCTCAGTCTGCCAGCCATCTTTGATCGCCTGACTGAAGATTCCAAATTCGTAGCGAATGCCATATCCAATTGCTGGTATCTGCAACGATGCCAGTGAGTCCATATAGCAGGCTGCCAGTCGTCCCAATCCGCCGTTGCCTAGACCTGGTTCAGGCTCGCGCTCCATTAGTTGGTCAAGGCTCAAGCCAAGACCAAGCAAGGTAGTTTCAGTGTCGTTGTATATTCCAAGATTGATCAGATTGTTGCCAAGCTGCGGACCAATCAAGTACTCAGCCGAAAGATAGACGACTGTACGGCTGCCCTTTTCAAAATAGGTTTTGGCTGTGCTTGTCCAGCGACGCATTAGACGATCGCGCACAACCCTGGCCAGGGCCAGATAGTAGTCATTTGTGGAAGCAGCCTGGGTGAACTTTCCTTGGTCAGATCTGAGATTCTCAAGTAGATGTTTGCGCACCGCTTCGTTGGTGTTGAGCGCATTCATTTCAACTGTGTCTGCGCCTCTTTTGCGCTTTTGGCCCTCCTCCACGATTCCTCCTCCGGATTACTCACCCGAGACTCTACTGGTTGCTATTTCTTTACACAATCGCTTAATTGAGAATGCGTTCCTGCCCTTGGTATTCTAGTCATGGCGGGCGAATCTGCCCTCATTCGTAAGCACTATAGACATTCATCCTCTGGAACGAGATTCTTTTGCCATCTTGACTGTAAGCTTATGCAGTAACGTCGGGCTGGCAATTTAGTTTGTTCGGTCCTGTTGAAATTTTTCCACACCGGAGTAATGAGAGATGACAGTCGCATCGGAAGATCGAAAAACTACGGAATCTACGGTAGCTCAAATCAGTGCCTACGGTGTCGCCCGCTCGACCATCAAAGTCGAAGCGTCTAATCCCCCTTTGGCAAAAGAAGAGCTGCACAACACAGATGCCTACTGGCGAGCCTGTAATTACCTGGCAGCTGGCATGATTTATCTTACAGAAAATCCACTTCTCAAAGAACCGCTGAAAGTAGAACATATTAAGAACAGACTGCTTGGTCACTGGGGTTCGAGCCCTGGTCTGAGTTTTGTCTATGTGCACTTGAACCGTCTTATCAAAAAGTATGATCTCGACATGATTTACATGGCCGGACCAGGTCATGGCGCCCCTGGTGTATTGGCACCGGTTTACCTAGAGGGCACTTATTCCGAAATCTATCCGGATAAAAGTGAAGACGAAAGAGGCATGGCCGCCTTCTTCAGACAGTTCTCCTTCCCGGGCGGTATCGGCAGCCATTGCACACCGGAGACACCTGGTTCCATTCATGAAGGTGGAGAGCTGGGATATAGCGTCTCCCATGCCTACGGCTCGGTATTTGACAATCCTGACCTGATTACTGCTGTGGTAGTTGGAGATGGCGAAGCTGAAACTGGACCTCTAGCCACTTCTTGGCACTCCAACAAATTTATCAATCCAGCTAGAGATGGCGCTGTTCTGCCTATATTGCATCTGAACGGCTACAAGATTAATAATCCAACAGTGCTGGCTAGAATTGACCACGAAGAGTTGGAAGCTCTTTTCCATGGCTACGGATACACTCCCTATTTCGTGGAAGGCAGCGAGAGCGAGAGTATGCACCAGGCCATGGCTGCTACCTTAGAAAAATGTGTCACCGGCATTCGCGCTATTCAAAAGGAAGCACGGGAAAATCTCAGCCGCGGTATTGCAATCAAGCGCCCACGCTGGCCTATGATTGTTTTACGTACTCCCAAAGGCTGGACTGGCCCTAAAGAACTGAACGGACACAAAATTGAAGGCAGCTGGCGCGCTCACCAGGTTCCGCTCACCGCTGTGAAAACCAACCAGCAGCAACTAGAATTGCTCATCGACTGGATGAAGAGCTACAAGCCTGAGGAATTATTCGACGAAAAGGGTCGATTAATGCCGGCTTTGAAGAAGCTTGCCCCAGAAGGCAAACGCCGCATGAGCGCCAATCCCCATGCTAATGGTGGATTGTTGCAAAAGTCTCTGCTTATGCCCGCCTTTAAGAACTACGCTGTGCCAGTGCCCAATCCCGGTGCCTGCGAAGCAGAAAATACCAGGCCTACTGGCGCTTTATTGCGCGACATTATGAAAACAAACCCTGATAATTTCAGGTTGTTTGGTCCGGACGAAACTACATCTAATAAGCTAGATGATGTCTATGAAGCCTCAAAGAAATTCTGGCTGGCTAATTACTTTCCTGAAGATGCCGATGGTGGCGAACTGGCCAGCGATGGTCGGGTGATGGAGATACTGAGCGAACATACTCTGGAAGGTTGGTTGGAAGGTTACCTACTCACCGGACGCCACGGATTTTTCGCCACATATGAAGCCTTTGTTCATGTCATAGACTCGATGTTTAACCAACATGCAAAATGGCTAGACATCTGCAATCATCTTGGCTGGCGCGCTAGTGTGGCCTCGCTCAACTTGCTCATTACCTCGACGGTGTGGAGGCAAGATCACAACGGTTTCACCCACCAAGACCCAGGCTTCCTCGATTTGGTAGTGAATAAAGGGCAGAAAGTGGTGCGCATTTACATGCCGCCAGATGCCAACTCGCTGCTATCTTGTGTTGATCACTGTCTGCGCAGTGTTGATTACATCAACGTCATTGTCTGCGACAAGCAAAAGCACTTGCAATATATGGACATGGACTATGCCGTTAAGCATTGCACCATGGGCATCGGCATCTGGGAATGGGCCAGCAATGATAAAGGTGTCGAACCAGATGTGGTGGTAGCCTCGGCAGGAGACATCGCCACTCAGGAAGCCCTGGCTGCCACAGCTCTTTTAAGAGAAGAGTTTCCTGATTTGAAAGTGCGCTTTGTCAATGTGGTCGACTTGCTTATGCTCCAACCAGAGAGCGAGCACCCGCACGGTCTGTCAGACAAAGACTTCGACAGCCTTTTCACCATCGACAAACCTGTCATTTTCAACTTCCATGGCTACCCTTGGCTCATTCACCGCCTGGCATATAGACGCACTAATCACAACAACATGCATGTGCGCGGCTATAAAGAAAAAGGCAATATCAATACCCCTCTTGAGCTGGCCATCAACAACCAAACTGATAGATTCAGCCTGGCCATTGATGTCATCGATAGAGTGGAGAAATTGAGAGTGGCCGGTGCCCACGCCAAGTCCAAGTTCCGCAAAATGCAAATAGAGTGTCGTGATTATGCTCACGAGCATGGTGTGGACAAACCAGAAATGGCAAATTGGAAGTGGCCTTATTGATTGAGGTGAAAGCAAAAATTTGGCTGACCAAGCCTTGATATACGAAGCCCATCGAGGACAGAGCTATCCGTTGGGGGCCAGCTTATCGGCAACGGGCGTAAATTTCGCAATTTATTCAAAAAGAGCTTCCTATCTGGAACTGCTGCTCTTTGATAGCGAAGAAAGCCCGTTGCCTTTTGCCACATACAAACTCGGAGCCCAGAATCGCTCAGTCAATTACTGGCATATCTTTCTGCAAGGTGCACGTGCCAACTTGGTCTATGCTTGGCGCGCCTACGGCAATATCGAGGCGGAAAACCAACAACTCTACGACCATGAGAAAGTGCTTCTAGACCCCTATAGTAGGGCAGTTGTCGGCTGGAAGAATTATTGTCGCAAAGCTGCTTCGGTGCCTGGCGACAATTGCGAAGTCAGTCTTCGTTCTCAGGTTCTCGATGGAAATAAGTATGACTGGCAGGGTGATCAATTTCCCGACATAGATGGCGATAAGCGCGTCATATACGAGCTGCACGTAGCGGGTTTTACAAAGAATGCCAATTCAGGAATTAGGGTTGAAAAACGTGGTACTTTCGCCGGTTTGATTGAAAGACTGCCTTATCTTAAGGACCTGGGCATCACAACTATAGAGCTGATGCCAGTGCAAGTCTTTGATCGAGAGGACGCACCCAGTCAAGGAAAGAAGCTGGAAAATTACTGGGGCTACAGTCCGATTGGTTTCTTCGCGCTGCATCCTCATTTCAGTCAGGCCGATAGTGCACAAGGCGTCATTGATGAATTTCGCGACATGGTCAAAGCCTGTCACGCTTCTGGTATAGAAGTGATACTAGATGTGGTGTTTAATCATACAGCTGAGAATGATGAACTAGGTCCCACGATTTCGTTGAAGGGCTTAGACAGGCTCACCTACTACATTTTTGACGAAGCTCTGAAAAACTATAAGAACTTCAGCGGCTGCGGCAATACCCTGCGCACCGAGCACCCGGTGGTGGGGCGACTACTCATCGATGCCCTGCGTTACTGGGTCGAGGAAATGCATGTGGATGGTTTTCGCTTTGATCTAGCCTCTATACTTTCTCGCGACATATATGGCACCCCCCTAGAGAGACCGCCTCTGCTTTGGTCAATCGAGTCGGATCCAGTGCTCGCTTCTTCCTTGTTGATTGCGGAAGCGTGGGATCCGGCCGGACTCTATCAGGTGGGCTGGTTTGTTGGAAAGGGCTCTCGTTTTGCCGAATGGAACGGTCCTTTTCGGGATGATGTAAGACGCTTCGTTAAAGGTGACTCTAATTCAGTAATTCCGCTGGTAAAGCGCCTTACTGGCAGCTCCGATATCTATGGTCAAAGAGCCTGGGCCCGGCAGTCCATAAACTTCATTACCTGTCATGACGGCTTCACCCTGAACGATCTCGTCAGCTATAACCAGAAACACAATCAAGCCAACGGTGAAAACAACCGGGATGGCAGAGATGATAATTACAGCTGGAACTGCGGTCGTGAGGGTGTTTGTGAAGATGCTGAGATAGAGGAACTGAGAGAGAAACAGATTCGCAATCTTCTCACAATTCTCTTTCTCTCTTCGGGCACACCAATGCTCTCAATGGGTGATGAGATAAGACGCACGACCGCTGGCAACAACAATGCCTACTGCCAGAATAATGAAAGCAACTGGCTTGACTGGAGCCTCTTTTCAAAAAACAGAGGCCTCTACAATTTCACTCGAGATCTGATCAAACTGACTAGACATTTCAATCTCTTCAGGCAGGATACAGCCCACAAACTGCATATGCACAGTCAGAAGAAAACCTGGGAGCCGACCGCTACCATTCTCACCTGTCACGGAGTTAAACTCAATGAACCAGATTTCAGTCCCACCTCTCATAGCATAGCAATAGAGATTCAAAACACGTCTTTGCAGGAACACGCTTATGTGGTCTTCAATGCCTACTGGTCTCCCCTTACCTTTGAACTGCCAGCCACGAAAGGGGCAGAACGCTTTCACAAAATACTGGATACTAGTCTCAGTTTTGTATCAACCATTTCAGACCTTGTTAACTTGCCTGCAGTGGCCGAAAAAAGTCTGACAATACCAGAGCGATCTATTGCCGTCTTTATGAGTTCAGCCAGTCTAGCGGCCCCGCACTCGCTGAAAACAGGCCGCACGGCCGCCCCCAGTAAGAGTATTACCTGGACAGGTATGAAGCGACCGCAGCTTTCCGATTTTGAGTAATTCAGAACTTACTGGCTTGCATCTTCCAGTTTGCTCTTTCTTGCCACTCCAGACTTAATTGCCACTTGGGCCACCGCTTCGGCCACTCGTTGGCCGACCAGTGGATTAAAGACACCAGGAATAATGTAGTCTTCGTTCAGCTCGCTGTCTGAGATTACATTGGCGATGGCGTAGGCTGCTGCCAATTTCATTTCTTCGGTGATGTCAGTGGCTTGGCAGTCTAGGGCACCACGGAAGATACCAGGGAAGCACAGGACATTGTTGATCTGGTTTGGATAGTCTGAGCGGCCAGTAGCCATGATGCGCACATATGGTGCAGCTTCTTCAGGCATTACCTCTGGCACGGGGTTGGCCATGGCAAAGACGATTGGGTCCTTGGCCATTCTCTTTAAAGACTTAGCTTCGATGGTGCCTGGTCCAGATAGGCCTAGATAGAGGTCGGCGCCTTCAAGAGCGTCTTCGATACTGCCTTTGAAAGTAGTAGGGTTGGTGTGTTCGGCAAACCAATCTTTCATGTAGTTCATGTGCTCGCCGCGGCCTTTGTAGATAGCACCCATGCGGTCGAAGCCAATGATGTTTACAACGCCTGCATTCATCAGCATTTTCGAGCAAGCTACACCGGCCGCTCCGACTCCACTGACGATAACTTTTAGCTTGCTGATATCTTTTTTGACGATTTTAACAGCGTTGAGAAGGGCCGCGAGAACAACCACAGCTGTGCCGTGTTGGTCATCGTGGAAGACTGGAATGTTCAGTTCAGCCTTCAGTCGCTCTTCAATTTCAAAGCAGCGTGGTGCTGAAATATCTTCTAGGTTTATGCCACCAAATACAGGGGCAATGTTTTTGCAGGCTTGGATGATTTCTTCTACGTCCTGAGTAGCTAGTGCAATTGGGAAAGCATCGACTTTGCCAAATTCTTTGAAGAGCATGCACTTGCCTTCCATCACAGGAAGAGACGCTTCTGGGCCGATATTGCCAAGACCAAGCACGGCCGAGCCATCAGTAATGACAGCTACTGTGTTGCGTTTAATAGTTAGCTTGTAGACGTTTTCAGGCTCGTTGTGAATGGCCATGCAAACACGGGCAACCCCGGGGGTGTAAGCCATTGAGAGGTCATCTCTGGTGGTCAGTGGCACTTTGTTAGTGACTCTGATCTTGCCGCCCAAGTGCATCAAGAAGGTGCGGTCTGAGACGTTTACTACTTCGATGCCGGCCATGGCCTTGACCTGACCTACCAGCTTCTCACCGTGCTCTTGGTCTCTCACTTTGACGGTCAAGTCTCGGATGATCGAGTCTTGCTCAAAACCATGAATGTCTATGGCGCCAATGTCACCGCCGATTTCGCCAATTAAGGATGTGACCTTGCCAAGCATGCCTGGTTGGTTGGTGATTTTAAGCCTCAAGGTCAAGCTATAACTCGCACTGGGCTTAGCTGCGCCAGCCAAAATGTCTAGCGATTTGTCAGGCTTGCTGGTCGATTCGGTTTTTGTCGTCATGGTGTTCACGCTTTTAGTGGTACTTGGAAACGCCTGCTGATCAAAACTACGGTTAACGGCCACATAATTTGCATCAGTTGGAGTATGTTAAGCTGCACCAAGGCCAAAATGGAAAGCTTCTTCCTTTTTTTTAATAGCTTGGCAATTAAAACGTTGGCGACTATTTTGGCAAAAACTTGCCGAATGGAAAATAATGTCTTTATTCAAGACAAAAATAGCGAATGCTGTATTGAGGAGAAAAGAATGTCATCGAACGAAAATGAACTGGTTGGCAACTTCGAGTTAACAAAGCAAGGAGTTATAACCAGACGCGAAGTATTAATGATGGGTGCAGTGGCTGCAACTTCAATTGCTTCAGTTAATGCAGCCGTTGCTGCTACTTCCGCTGCTGCTGGTAGCCCTGTTGCCTCAGGCGCTGCGCCAGCCGCGGGCAAAGACCCATACTCGGCCAAAGACTTTAGTTCGTTGGTTTCAAAAAATATGGAAGGCCTTTCTCCTAGTCAAATAGAGCAACACTTGAAGCTCTACAAAGGTTATGTCACTAAGTCAAACGAAATCTACAATCAACTTAAAACCGCTGATTTGACTAATCCCAACGCTACATATTCTCCACTGCGAGAACTATTGGTTGAGCAAAGTTTCGCCGTTAACGGCATGGTTTACCATGAGTTCTACTTTGGTAACCTTGGTGGCACTGGTGGTGACCCTACTGGAGATGTTAAAGCTGCTCTTGAAGAGCGCTATGGCTCCACTGGCAAATTTATGGACTTCCTAAAGGCTTCAGGCAAGTGTATGCGTGGTTGGGTGGTTGTTGGTTACAACACTCGCGGCAACCATATTGATACATTTGGTCTCGATATGCACAATATGTGGAGTCCACAAAACGTAGTGCCACTTTTGGTACTAGACGTCTACGAGCATGCCTACATGGTCGACTACGGCATTGATAGAGCCAAGTATCTCGATGCATTTGCTAAAAATCTTGATTGGCAAGTTGTGGCAAAGCGTTTAGCTGCTACAAAGAAACTAGTAACTGGAGCTGATACCACAGTTTAAAGCTAAAGAGGAAAGTACATCTTGGTGTACTTTCCTCTTTTTTATGCAGGCTGTAACTTCTGACGCAAAGTTTCAGCCTATGCAACCGTTGAAGGCTCTCTGTTTTTCAACAATGTGCTCACGGTCAGATGGCTCTCGTGCTGTGCTGGCAGCAATGTCTCTACCACTACTGCGCGAACAAAGTCACAGACAATTGATTGTTGTGCTTCGTATTGTACCAGCCGCTCGGCTTCTGCTAGTTCCATAAGGGCAATGGCATCTTGTTCTGTCGACGCACTGCCTTGGGTCATTTTCTCAAATCCGCCCCAGATACCGGCAGACTTAGCGGGTTCGCCGTTAAGGTTGCGTACTTCGGCTGTCAGCTTGGCTACGCGGTCGGCGTGAGACATTTGACACTTAAGCATTGACTGGCGAACGTCAGCATCATTGATTTTTTCTAGAGCTAGTTCATAGGTCTCTACTGATGAAATTTCACCACTCAAAAATGCGTTTAACTCTTCAATATATTCAGAACTCATGAGCATTGCTCCTTACTTGATTGTGTGACTCCAATTGAACTTGCAGCTAATTAGACAGCTTTAGTTCGGTTGAAGCCGCGTGATAGCAGCGATAGAACAAAGACAAAAACGGCCGATCCAAGAATTGCTGGAAGCAGTGAAATGCCAGCCAAATCTGGTCCGATATGACCAATTAGATTGCCGCCAATCCAAGCCCCGATAATGCCGACAATGGCTGAGGTGAAGAAGCCACCAGGAACTGAGCCAGGAACAAGTCTTTCGGCAATGTAGGCACAACAAGCAGCTACGATTAGAAAGAGAATGAAACTTAAAATAGACATTGAATACCTCTCGATGAAGGAATATTTTTAAGATGCTAACTTGCGTATAACCCTTTTTCGTTGCTTCCTTCGCTGCTATAGACTGAGGAGCCGGGGCAAAGTTCCATTTTTTAAGCAAAATGGCAGCATTGCTGCTGCCATGGCTTATTAGTGTGTTGCTGGTGCTTGTTTTTCTACTTTTCTATTTGAAAAGATAGCTCGACCTTATTAGGAGCAGATTTTGTGCTTGCAATTTCATTTGCTACTTGTTTGAACTGTGATTTGTCTTTGGCCGTAATTTTTACTTCGCGAGAGAAATACGACTTCGACTCGTTAACAAGTTTGCGGTATTGCTCCATGGTGATATCAGCAGAGCGGAATGGGCTGTCTGATGTGCGACTCATGGCAATTGATATTGGCGCCTCGTTATTGGGATAGGCGAAGACAAAGATGTGTTCTTTAATTTTTGACTCGCCAGGTAAGGTCGAAACTTGGTACTCAAATTCGCTCTTTGCACCACCAATGGTGACAGTCTCGCCTGCTCTTACAGAGCTGGATTGCTGGTATTCATTAGGGAATATTTGAGTCAACTTGCCTTTGCCGTCGTAGTCAAAGATAGAGAGGTTACAGTCTTGATTGGCGGTAACGTTAACTTCCATTTTTTCGCCATCGCGGTACTTAGGCAGTGCACCTGGCTTGTTCAACCAGGCTTTGATAATCGGGTCAGCGCTCTCTAGCGAGACATTCTTAAAGCCTTGGCTTTTGTCGTTGGCAATAACAGTAATGTGGCTGGTCGACTTGACTGCTTTTGATTTAGCGTTTGGGCTTTTAGCATCGGCTTTGGCTTTGGCCACTGCGTGCTTGGGCAAATTAGAGCTAGCGGTTTTTGTGTGCGGTGCCGTTTTGACTGGAACAAGATCGGCCTTGATTTTGCTTTTAGAGGCCGACTTCAAAGGGCCTGCCTTCGGTGCGACTTTAATTGCAGCCGGTAGTACTGCCTCGACCTTGGTAAGCTCTTTGCTTGGTGCTTTTGTTAGTACTTTTGTTAGTTCTTTGGGTTGCTCTTTCGCCGTTGTCTTTGTTGTCTTTGCTGGAGAATCTTTGTGATACAAAGATGGCTCAATAAAGAGACCCCGATCCTTACCCTTTTTCATCTCATCGAAAGCTGGTTCTGACTTGTCGCTGTCAGCGGCAAAGGCTGGCTGCCAGAGCAGTGGAAGCGCGAGAGTAAGTGACAAGATTGTAGTAATTGCTGTGCGCTTTTTTGTAATCATTACTAGGTCCTCGAACTAAATGCTGCTCTAATTTATTGATACCTGTTAGGTTCCTATTTTTGCTCTACTGGCGCTTCACTAATTTTAGGGTCGGCTACCGGGCCATCCATAACAACGTGCATTACACCTTCAGGATACTTCTCTTCTAGCGCCTGTGCTTCCTTAAGGGTGGCACTGTCATCTAACATTTTTGATTTCTTTGGATCGTCCCGGTTTATTTCGTAGGCGCCTGCTAGTTCTAACTTGGGAACCGATAAATTTAGGGCGAAAATATGTAATTTATCTGGCCGCTCGCTCACTAAGATTGGATAAGGACCAACTGAGTCAATCGTGCGGATTTGCCCTGGGGTGAGCAAAGACTGCTCTTTGAAGTCTTCCGGTGGATAAATTCGGTAGATTCTTATGTCATCTGGTTTTTTGAGTTGGTCAGTCGGTACTTCACCAAAGATGTAGACGTTACAACTGGAGCGCGAAGTCAGTAAGATTTTGGCTTCTTCGCCATATTTATAGCCATTTCTAGGCCGGTTAAACTGCAAATTAATTGGCTCTACCTGGGCTTTTTCGACCTTATGACTGTCGATATCTTTTGAAGCGAAGAACCAACCTACTCCGGCCAGAGACAGCACAAACATGGCAATGAAAGCCACTATCAGAGGGGCCGGAGAGGGGGTATTGGTTGGTTCTTCGACTATGGCATTAGGCTCGATACCTAGTTCTTTCAGGGCATCAATCCAGAGAGCCAGTCTGATAGAGGTAGTGGGCAAATTGAGCCCAGGAAGTGAGGCTGTGTCTCCGCAATGCAAGGCTACAACTGTGTAGTCATCAAAGATTGCCGAGCCAGAATCACCCGGTGAAAGGGCGAGATCATGGAGTAAATGATAGTTGTCTTCTTTGCGTAAGCGACCAAGCAGTCTGCCCATTTGTGCCAATGGGTTGAGAGCTGAGCTGAATTGCCCTAAATGGGTGGGAAAGCGCACCGCTGTCAGAGCTAATTGTGTCGGTAGATTGCGATCGTAGGCGATTGGCAGAGGGCGAGCCTCTGACTCGGGGTAGGCCAGATCTACTATTAAGAGGGCAACGTCGAACTTAACCAGCTGATTGAGCTGGGGGTCGCGCGTAAAGTTTGGGTGTAGCTTGATTTCAGTGATGGGATAGCGGTTACCCGACTGGGGGAAGCGCACAACCAGAGTTTCTAGCTCGCTCAGGTAAGCATCTACGACATGGCCACAAGTGATCAGTTTGTGAAAGCCGCAAAGCCAAGCCTGACCAAGTACTTGCTCTTGGTTTCCGTCTTCGCTGCTGACCACGCGAATGACATGGGCCAGGGCATCGCCGTAGGCTTCGGTGTTCAGTGGAATGAGAGGTTGGCTTGCGTTTTGGCCGGTTGCCACTTGATATACCTAAGAATCTACTATTACAAAGAATGGCTACCTAATCTTATACAATAATCGAATGAGCGATTCCGATTCGTCCACTATCTCTAATCAATCACCTGTTGAAAACCCTACTTCTGTAGGAGTAGCACCAGTGGCTGCAGCCGTTCAAAAGACTAGCATAGCTAAGCGCTTGCGGTCTTTCTGGTGGATTCCGGTTTCATACTGCGTGCCCTACATGGTCACCCATGCAGTTCCGGCCAATACAGCTGAGCAAACAATGTTGCGCTGCCATAATATGGGCCTGATTGGGGTGGCTGTAGCTACTCTAATTTATTTGCTTTGGCGGGCAGACTGTAGCTTTGGCGCAAAGCAACTCCTGCATCTCTCTAGTGATGGTCACGCCAAGGTGCTAGTGCACATTCTCGGAATGGCGTTATGGGTTTGCTGGGTAGGCATTGGTGTCGTATTCTGTATGGCCCATGATCAAGTTTATGATTTGGTGCCCAATTTGCCGGGCTTGCAAGCGCCCCTTTAAGGTTCTGTGACATGTACTGTGAGATGTTCTGTGAGTAGCTAAAGTTTCTAGGTAAGAAAAATCGAAATCGTCAGGAATTCATTGTTAAGCAGCCGTACTGAACTACAAGAAATTTTATCCCTCGCTCCTGATTGGCAGCCAGTGCTTGATAGCGTGGTAAGCAAAGCCGCCGGTGATGGTAAAGACGTCAGCACCTATCAATTATTTGAGCGGCTTGGTGCCAAAGCTATATATATGAAGGCCTCGGCTCTTGGTGGCCAGCGCCTGATCTTGAATAAATTACTGCGCGATCACTATTACCAACCAATGATTGCCAAGATGTTTGGTAACAATCAAAATTTGAAACGTTTTTGGGCTCAACGTAAGCACCCCTTTGATTGGCAAAAGGGTCAAGCAATTTCTATGGCGGTTGAGCTGTCAACCAAAATGGAAGGGGTACTTGAGCGCCACTTAACGAACAAAAGCGCCGACGGTTTCAAGGTCTTGCTGCCAGCTTATGTCCAACGATCTGTGCAAAATGCTGTAGTTGATTACATCAAAGATGAGTGGCAGTGGGAGCGAGAAACACTGCAAGATTTGAATCTTGACCCTGAGCAAGAAGATCCACGGTCTGCTGCAGCTGATGACGTTAAATATGCCCCCGAAAGCAAGGCTATGTCTGCTGAGCAAGTGACTCAGCTCAACCAGCTAAGAGTAGAACTAAAGGCTATGTTGGCCGATTCTAGTCAGCCACGCGAGCCTTTGGTGGTGGTCGATTGTATGTTTGGTCTTGGCCTTACTGAAAAGTCCAAGGCTGGTATTGAGCTGACCATGCGGGAAGTCTGTGACTTGCTGCAGATTGCAGGCGAAACCCAAGCGCGTAAAATTGCGCGCTGTCAGGTCTTGCTTGATAAAGGGTTAGATATGATTCGCTCGCAGGTGCGTAAGAAGCTTCCTGGTGTGGCTGATTGCTGGCAAGCTGACATAAACGTTAATACTGCCTCAAGGCGAGAACTGTCTCACCAACTGAGTTTGACCGAAGGTGAGGTGGAAAGACTTTTGGCCAATCGCCAGTATTATTGCCTTACTGAGCTAGTTGATGCTGGCGTGGTCAAGGCCAATCGCCTAGAGGAAATTGCTAAAAATGGAGCTGTGGCTGCCTTTGTTCCACTAGAAGTAAATTCATGCACCACCCGCGACTTGATTGACATTTTAGGGTTGCCTAAAGAGATGGCCCAAAAGTTTGCTGCGAAACGGCCATTTGCTAGCTTTGATGAGGCTATCCGCGCTCAAGTTCTTACTCAAGCCATTTTGACTGAAGCTGTCAGGCGAGGCGCGGCCCTGAAGCCGCCGTCTACTGGCGATCAGCGCCTTGATCTCAATTCTACAGAAGGTGAAAACCTGACTACCTTGGGTCTGGCCGGGCAGATGGTCGAGCGCATTATGCGCGGCCGTCCTTTTGCGACCTGGGCTGAACTTGAAGAGTATCTCTCGCCTGACAACCGCGAGTGGCTAATTCTGAGGCAAAAAACTTGTCTTGGTATTTCCGACTAATTTTGTTCAACCTGCCGTTGATGGCAATGTGAAGATTCAATTTTTTTGTCTGTGGGAGAAATCCAATGTCTAGCCAAAATGCAAACAACCAGAAGCAAATAGAATTGAGCCCTGAAGTGGTAAGAATGGCGCAAATGCGCGCTAGTCGCCATGGGCTACAGTTTCGCCAAGAGTTGGCTAGGTTGGTGGCTGAAGAAGCCGTAATTGACCTTGATTGCGAACTTGGTTTGCTGCTCGAGAACGAACTATCTATGAATCAATCTGACGTATTGGCTGCTGGCCTTGGCGTTAGCGACATAGTTGTGAATGGTCATCGGCTTGATGTTAGGGCAATTGATGATGATGGTGATGTGGTAATCACTCGTGCCCTGGTGGGCTCATCCTATTTGAGTCTAGGCAGCCTAGTGGTCAAGCTCGAGGGTGTTCATGGTGGCACTGTCGTAGGGCACATTAGTGCGGGAGCCTGGCTTAAGGCCGAAGATGGTCTGAGAGACGCTGATCCCATTCGGGTAGCCGCACCAAACGGTGACAGTGATTTCAATTTTGCCGAGTTCATGGTCCAACTTACAAACAAGGCTGTTCTTAACCTTCCAGGGGCAAGCACGTTAGTTAATTTTAAAAGTGATGTCAATGAGCTTCTCAATGACAAGAGTCGCTTAATTGTTGCTCGGCAGAAGCAGATTTTTGCTTATCTTTGTTCCCATTGGTCCGAAGAAACACTGGCTGCTGTAGAGGCGGTCGGCTATAAGCTTCCTGCTTCTCGTGTAACAAAGGTTTTGTTGTCGGCTGGTCGTTGGAATGCGGTTGTGGAAAAGGCTAGCGAAAAGTTAGCTGCACGCTTCACCAAACTCTCTCAAGATGAGATTCGCAATCAGGTAATGTCTGTGGGTGAGCGTTTCGGTGGAGAAATTAAGGCGCCAGCTTTTCGCAGCGAACTGTTGCAGCAATTAGCTGCTTCTGAGCTAGCTCGCTCAAGTACTTTACCTGTCAACATAGCTCAGTCTGTCTTAGCTAAGGTTTTGGCTGGTGTTAGTGCAGCTGATGCTGTTAAGCAGTTGGTAAAGAACACAGTGGCGGTTGATTTAGCTTTATCTATTAAAAACAAGCGCCAGGCTACCATCGGTTTCATGGCTGCTACTGCCGATGAAATTGGTATGGCTTTCCAGCAACTTGCTTTGCAGCCTGCCTACGCTACCCATAGCGCCGGCGATTCCGGTGTAGATTCTATAAATGAAGCATTGGCGTTACTTGCTGCCACTGACATGGCTGAGACTATTAAAGCTTGCGACCTTGAAATGGCAGAACTATAGAATTGGCTTGGCAGTTTCCCGTTTGGCCCTAAGTTCGGTACAATCGGCACATGCAAGCGAGCCCGAGTTTAGTTGACTGTCAAAGTTGTGGAGAGCAAAACGGCTCTGATATGGCCTTTTGCCTCAATTGCGGCAAGGTTCTGTCGTCAAGTGTTCAGGCTCAACGCGATATTCAAGGCATTAAGAAGCGACAGTGTAAGAGTTGTGGTCGAGCCGATGAGCTCAATAATCGCTATTGTATTTTTTGTGGCGCCGACATCAAGACTTTTGTTGCTAAAGCTGCAAATCCTGAAGCTCTGGCTCGTTTTACCAGTGAATTATCACAGTTTGAAGCAGAGTCGGCCGATGTATTGCGCCACAACGAGCCTGTTGAGCGTTCGGGGCTAGATGCCAACTCTAACTCTAGTCAGATTGGTAGTCAAACTGGCAGCCCAACGGTGTATAAGACGAGGTCGGTTGGCAAGCCTAGCCATTCTTCTTTGACTATAGTTAGCTTTATATCGCTCGGATTACTCTCAGGTTCGTTGTTAGCCTATTTATTCAACGGACCGACTTTAGCCGAAGCCTATAACATGTTGAATTTGAGCTCACAGAATGAAGGACTGCTGATTTTCACCAAACAGCCCACTGTGCGAGTGGTGGTGGAATCAAAAGATCGTACTCACTACACTTTGGGGCAAACTAATAAAGGCTCGCTTGTGATACCAGATATTGAACCTGGATTTCATCGCGTCGTATTGACTGTTCCAGGCAGTGACTCAATTGTAGAAACCGTTGACTTGCTCAAATCGAAACTGAATATTCTTGGTTATGAGCAGAAAGTAGATGCCACTGGTAAGTTAGGTAAATGAGATGACCGCCTCTGAGATCAGTTGCCCAACATGCTCTCGTGCTTTGCCAGCCACTTCAAAGTTTTGTGGTTTTGATGGCACCGATTTATCTCTCGCTAAAGAAGGCCAGGCCTCGCGCAAAGTCTGCTCTGTTTGTGGTCGGTTTTATCCTGGTTATGCAAGCTTTTGCGCCTTTGATCGCAGCTCGCTGCAAGTAATGAAAACCCAGAGAGAACTGAATCAAACTACTTCTGGAGATCTAGACGGTACTCAATCACAAGAGACACAAATTGTGCCGGTGTTACCGCCTGCCACAAGTACTGCTCAAATTGCAGCAGATGATCGCTTACTTGGTGCCAATCCTGAAGAACCTTATTCTGACTTGATTGGCAAAACCATCGACAAGAAATATTTAGTTCAGTCTGTACTGGGTGAAGGGGGCATGGCAGTTGTCTATCGCGCCCACCATGTGCAGATGGAGCGCACAGTCGTGATTAAAGTTATGCAGGGCTGGCTGCTGTCTAATCGCAACTCAGTTGAGCGCTTCGAAAGAGAATGCAAACTGACAGCAAAACTCAATCACCCTAATATAGTCTCTGTCTATGATGTCGGCTTAATTAACGGCAAAGAGCCATACCTGGTGATGGAATACATTAAAGGCGAATCTCTGGCCGATAAGATTCACAACTCTGGGGCTTTGCCCTTTGCCACCACAGCTAATATCATCATTCAAATTTGTCGTGGCTTGCAAGAAGCCCATTCATCAGGAATTATTCACCGAGATCTCAAGCCAGATAACGTTTTGCTGCAACATAAGTCAGATCGGCCAGACTGGGTTAAGATCGTAGATTTTGGTATTTCAAACTTTGTTCATGGCAGCAAGAAGCTGACTAAGACTGGCCGAATGGTGGGCACTCCAGAATATATCGCCCCTGAGCAACTAAAAGACCGTCCTATTGATATGCGAACAGATCTTTATGGCATCGGCATTATGATGTTTGAGATGCTCACAGGCCGCGTACCATTTGATGGTGAGAGTGCTGAGTCTATTTTGATGAAGCACCTGCTAGAAGACCCGCCTACAATGGCTGAAGTGCGTCCTGAGTTGGGCGAGAACAATCTTTTCCAGCCAATTGTAGATAAATTGTTGAAGAAGAATCCTGATGAACGCTATCAAACAGCGACTGAGTTAAGGCTTGATGTTGAGCATGCCCTCAATGCTGTACTTTTGAAGAAGAACAGCCCTTCCTAATTTGCTGTTTACTAGTAGTTAGACACTCATGAAAATCTTGAGAAAACTAGTTTTAGCCAATATTGTCGCCGGCAGCGCGTCACTTTTAAGCGTAGGCTTTGCTGGCAGTGTTTTCGCCCAACCTAGTTCATTTTCATTCACGGGAAGCCCTGGGCCAACACCACAAGTCATGCCAATCGGCAACCCGGTAATGCCCGTAATTCCGGTTCTTCCAGTGCGTGGAGGACGAGAAACTATTCCTCTAATTCCCACTGACTACACTAATTTTAGTATGGGAATGTTTAATAGCTCAGTAAGCATGCCAAATTTGAATCCGGCTACAGCAGTGCAAAAGCTCTCGGGTGCCTTTCCTAGTCTTGATCAATTGCAGCAAGACGAGGAAGGAATCTTGGTTAGAAGCTTGGAGAATGCCAGTTTTACTAGACCTAGCTTGGCCTCAGTCAAACTTGAAAGTGGTTCAATTTTAGTTTCTGTGCGCAGACCTTCAAGGTTGGGTGTGATTAGCACCCCTCAAGGTGATGTCTCGGTTTCAGCCGACTCTGATGTGATTGTCACATACAACGACGGGCTCTTACGGGTACTCAATTTGACTGGTCATGGTGAGGCCGTTAAAGTCAAAGTGCATGCATCAAATGTTAGTTCTAAAATTATTAGCTCTGCTCCAGAAACTAAGCTTGAGACTAAGACAGAGCCGAGTCATGAACCAATAGTCAGCCAGCCTGTAGCCATTGCGGTCAAAGTGGGGCACGAGATCGTTTCTAGCGACCATGCTCTTACCCGCGCAGATCTGCACCCACATGATGGTATCGGTCGCAGACGCTTTGGTTTTGTTGAGTCAAACGTCAGTCAGAAAGAGAATGTCCTGGCTGTCAGCGAATTTTCACTTGAATCGGTGCTAACTAGTTCTGATTTGTTGGTTGATTTGAGTCAGAAAACCAGCGGCATAAAAGAACGACGCATTATGGGTGACCTTTCAAAAATGGCTGCAGTGCTAAACTACATGAACGGCCAACAAGGTTTTGTCAGTAATATCAAAAATAGTAATAAACAATAAATAGGACAACTCTTTGAAATTACAACGTCTCTTATCACTTTCCCTTGCGTTATCTTTATCAATTGCTGAGATTCCTCTACTTAGTGTACAGAGTAAGACCACCGTAATTCCGAAGAATCAGCAGAATTCGTCGAGTCAGGCTCAGACAGACAGCCGCTCTGATAATAGTGCTCTGTTCAGCGCGCCTGTTGATGATAAGGTCTCTGGCAGCAGTTCTAAAAACGAGAATATAGAAGACCTAGAAGCTCAATTGGCAAAGGTTCGTTCTGGCAAGCCTGAAGCACAAGCTCGCGCGCTTTTCAATTTGGCCAAAGCCTACGGTGAAGCGCGCCAGTTTGACCAAGCCGAGCAGTATTATCGTGAAGCCTTGGCCATAGATCGAAAGCTCGGTAGGCCTTCTGATGTCTTTGAAGATATTGTTAGTATTGCCCTTGTACAGAGCTTCGCAAAAAAGTTTGATCTAGCTGAAGCTACTTATTTAGAGGCACTTGCTGACGCCAAAAGTACCAATAACCAACAGTGGATTATTCGGTTGTCGAATGACTTGGGTGCTCTATGCATCTTCAATAAGCAGTTCGATAAAGCTGAGCAATACTATGTGCAGGCTCGAGATACAGCCAAGAACAATTCAGATTTTGTCGGAGAAGCACAAGCTAGGCTAAATCTTGGTCTTGTCTATCAGCGCGCTGGCCAGCCAGAAAAAGGTATTGCCGAGGCTGAAGCGGCTCAAAATCTGCTGGGGAAAGATCCAGAGAACCAAATGCAGGCCGGGCAGATTGCTCTAAATTTAGCTAGCCTAAAAGAACAAACTGGCAATCTTGATGGTGCTCTAGTTGACTATAAAAGGGCCGCACAGTTTTTTGAAGGCGCCGGTGAAGGAGAGCGCCAGGGTTCTGCCCTAGTTGCTGTGGGCAATCAGTATCTAATGCGCGGTCAAGCTAAAGAGGCAATTGCCGTGCTTGAAGGGGCAGTGACTGTTTTTCGCGCAGACGAAAATTTGGGCAAATTAGCCCAAGCTCTTTTGCGCTTAGGTTCGGCCCAGGCTGATAGTGGCAACTTCAGTGAAGCGCAACGCCTGCATACTGAGGCGGCCAATACTGCCTACAAAGTGAAGGCAGTCGATGACTATCTGGCAGCTTTGTATGAGTTTGCCTACGATCAGTATCTTGCCGGTAATACCGATAAGGCCTTGAACAAATTCGTTGAAGTCTCAAGTAAGCTCAAAGGGGCAAAGCTGCAAGATAGAGATATGCTTGCTGATTGCAATAATTCTATTGCTCTTTGTTATCGTGCTCAGGGTCAAACTGAAGCAGCTGTGCAGTTCTATCAGAAGGCGGCTGAGAACTATCGTGCCAATGGTAACAAAGTTGGTGCAGCTTCAGCCGAGAATAGTATTGCTTGCGTTTATCTTGATGTGCAAATCAAAGGCAGCGACTATCTTACACAATACAAAAAAGTCGTCAGTCTGCTCGAAGCCACTAGCCCGCAAGAAAAGGCCTCGCGCGATTACAAACGGCTAATTGGTTTCGTTGACTATAACTACGCTCAGTATCTTGTCATGCAAGATAGGTATGATCTTGCCCTAGCTAGCTATGAGAAGGCTTTGGCAGACTTTACAGCTAGTGGTGATCGCAAAGGTCAGGTGCGTACCTATATTGGTCTTGGTCTGTGTAAGTTGTTGCAGGGCAGAAAGTCGAATAATAAAGCCGATTTAGAGCAGGCCATTGTCTATTACCAAAAAGCTGAACCGTTAGCTAGTGATGTAGGCTTGCTAGAAGGCGAGTGGGATTGCGCCATTGGCCAAGGTTCAGCTCTTCGGCTCATTGGTCAGAGCCCTAAGGCCGAAAGCAAGCTGCGGCAGGCCATTGCTCTCTTTGAAAAAGAAAAGGGCCAGTATTCCCGCGACGATTCTAAGACATTCACTCTTGATTTTCGCGGCAGTTCATTTGGAGAATTGGTTGCCCTTTTGTTTGAGCAAAAGCGCTTTGATGAGGCTCTTGAGATTGCCGAAAGAGGTAGAGCGAGAGCTTTCCTCGATTTGCTTGAAGGGCGCAGGCAGAATGTCTTTGCCGGTCAAACTGTTTCTCCTGCTGCCGCTACTACAAAGGCGGCTCAGCCAAACACACAAACTACGGTAGCTTCTTCTTCTTCTTCTTCTTCTTCGGAATCTTCGATGCGTGGCGTGCAGGTGGTGCCCCGTGAATTTACGGCTGTCGACTCGGCCCATGGTTTGTCCCTTGAAACAGCTCTATCTCCTGTTAATGCCAAGGCACCGGATCTAAAAGAGCTTAAGGAACTAGTCAAGGCTTCTCAAAGCTATGTGCTTGAATATTTTGCTGCTGGTGACAAGCTCTATATTTGGCTCGTGAATCCCCAAGGGGAAGTGGAAATAGCTACTGTTTCTACGATCAGTCGCAAGGAGCTGGTGCATAAGGTTACGGCGGCCTATCAAGCCATAATTACTCCACCTAAGTCGATTACTGATTTGCTTGCTTCTAATCAGAGACGGCAGCAGTACTTGATTGATCTGTATAAGATTTTGATCGAGCCAGTTAAGGCAAAGTTGCCGAAAAATGCTGACGATGTCATCACAGTGATACCGCAGGCTGAGCTTTTTAAGGTTCCTTTTGCCGCTCTCACCGACCCTTCTGGTCGCTTGTTCATTGAAGACCATACGTTGGCTGTAGTACCAGCCATTGGTGTCTTTAGAGCAACGCAAAGATTAGCTTCTGACCTATCGACTAGCAATGATAGTCTTTTTGCTTTTGGTAACCCTAAGATCAATATTGTTTCAGGCTTAGGTGCTCTACCTTATGCTGAGCGAGAAGTGAAGAAAATTTCTGAGCTTTTTGGTGTTGATAAGTCATTCATCAAATTCGGTAATGAGGCAACTAAGGATACCCTGCGCCAGTTTGCACCGAAGAGTAGTGTTATCCACTTAGCCACTCACGGTCTTATCGATGAGGAGCGGCCAATGGATTCGGCCGTTTTGCTTGCCACTACTGGTGATGATGACGGTATTCTTTCTGTAAAAGATATTCTACAACTGCCACCATTGAAGGCTAAATTGGTGACGCTCTCTGCTTGTCAGACTGGTCGCGGCAAAATCACAGGAGACGGTGTGGCCGGCCTTTCGCGTGCTTTTATTATTGCCGGTACGCCGTCAGTGCTAGTGACTTTATGGAACGTCGATGACGTTATGACCGAATATCAGATGGAAGCTTTCTACCGCGAGTATCTAAAAGGCGAGCACAAAGCACGAGCACTGAGAGACGCTCAGCTTAAGACAATTGCCTTTATGGAAAAAGGTCTGGTTGTATCGGCAGCCTCTGCTGTGAAGATTCGCGCTAACCCTCGTTATTGGGCTGCTTTTCAGTTGATTGGCAATAGCCAATAAAGCTCGACAGAAAGACTACCAAATGACTTTGAGGTCATTGTATAGTTTGACGATCGCCCTTTGCCCATCCACGAAGCTTTCCACTTCATCTTCAGTCATTGGCTTCCACCAGTTGACGTCGTTAATGGTGATTCGATCTTTCAGTGAGCCAAAAATTGGTCTTTTTGTGCCATGTGTCTTAGTTGGCACTAGATCTACCACCGGAACGCCGCGGCGACAAATTGTCACTGACTCACCTGCCTCAACTGCTTTGATCAGATCAGCAAGCTTATTTTTAGCATCGGCGACACTAATTTTCATAATATCAACATAGCTATCGGAGATAGCTATGTCAACCTGCTGCTGGCCAGTTTTCTCAGACGGACTCTTTGTTCCGTTCCATTAAGACCCGCTGTAACGAGGGTCGCTCTCGCGCGCGCTCTCTCTCTGGAGCATCAAAATAGTTCCAAAATAGTGCTGCATTACTTTTGCTGGTTAGCGCCAATGTCCGAAGTCCGGAATGATAAGCCAAAAGATACTCTTGCCAATCGTACTAGAGCAGTCGAGAGTTTTTAAATACAGGAACAAAAATCCCCTAGATTGTCAGACGGGAAGGTCAATGGCTGTCAGCCAATTCGACCGTTGTTTTTAGCCAGTTATGCAGATTGCCATCGGAGACGGCAATGGCGAGAAAACTAGTCGTAAAATTTCGGAACTATATTGCTCGGCAATCTTTCGAACTCGCCTTTAGTGACAAAATAAGCAAAAGCAGCGAGCGGTACTACAGTATATTTTTTTGCTAACACCGCGCCAATAAGGCTAGCTCCAGCTAAGCCATAGTTTATGAAATTATTGTCTTGTTTCTGCGATTCAGTAAAGTTGCTTGTATCGCGCATCAGCGAAGACCAGCCAAATTCTGTGGCTGGGCTATTTGGTGAGTGCGACTGCTCGACCGCTAGCGAGTCGTTTTGGCGAACTGAAACTTTACTCTCAGTCAGCTGACTGTACGCATCTGCAAAACAATAGCCGTGATGCTGACTGATTTGATGATCTTTACGTTCGTCATCGCACAAAGATTCCAGTATTGGCATTACGTATTCCCCGACTTGTGTTCTAGTGTCTAGATGTTAGACACTGCTGCGGTTGCATTGTACTGTTCTAACCTCTCTTACAATAGTTTGTTGTTGTGACAGAGTTGTGGCGGACCTGAGGTATTGTGAGAAGAAAAGCTGCTGGAAATGCTAATCAGGCACTCATGCTCCAATGGTGGTAGTCCCGGTGGCAGGTCAATATGCCAATTCCGGCAGACTATGACCTTCATTGATCTTAGTTCGTTAGTTTGGTGACAGCCACATCTTGACCACAGAATTGATTTATAGTCTGAATAATGTCAATTTGATTGGGTGAGTTATTATGGCTGCCTTATGCAGATGAGTACGGATAATACAGTGGTAATTGCTCAACCAGCTAATTTCAAGCAGCGTTTCCTCGCCACCTGCATTGATGAAATACTCTTGGGCATAACAATGCTGATCGTATTCTTGCCACCCTTTGCAATGCTGGGCCAGTCCTTTCTTTCCGGAGAAGGATTGGGAAGAGCTCCAGATCCTCCATTGCTTTGGGCTGGCATGATCATTTTCGCAATTTTTTACCCCTTTCCATATTTTTACTCAGCCATGTTCGAAGCCAGTAGGCTATCTGCCACGCCAGGCAAATTGCTATTTGGCTTAAAAGTGGTATCAGAAAGAAATGAACGAATAACACTCAGCGAAGGACTGATTAAGGCATCGCTGCAAACCATTGTCTATACACCAATTGTGGTCTTTTGCTTCGTGCTAATTGTGCTTTTCATAAGTATCATGGGAGTTGCTATCGACAAGAAATTCGTTGCAATCATCGGCTTAATCCTTAATATTATTTTCCCGCTGTTTGCTACCGCCGCTCTAAGCTATCCTTGCTTCAGGAACGGCAGTCAGAGTTTTGTCGATTTAATGTGCCATCGTTTTGTCGTTAGACGAAACGCACAGCAAGAGTACGCGCAGCAACCATTGGAAAAATTTGAGTCAGCCATTCACTGGCTTAATCATTTATCCACAGGAATCTTCTGGGTGCTGGCTGTATTGCTTGTATTGTCAATGCAGTCATTGCTCTTCCTCCATTTTTCTAGCATGATTCCTGATGCCATGATCGGTTTATGCTTATTAGTATTGTGTTTGCTCACAAGTTTATGGTTCATCTGGCAATATCGAAGAACAGTTCACAATCTCATTGCGAATGTAGTCGCTGTTATTATGACTATTTGTCTTGTCGTGAGCACAATAAGTTGTTTGCCAGAAACTACATCAAGGCTCTCAAATACTCCCAGGGCTTTGGCCTTATTTGAGAAAGCCCTTGTCGCTAACAAATCGGGCGACAAGAAAAACTATGAAAAGCTCAGAGCTGAGGCTAAGTCAAAACCGTCTTATGCACTTGGCTATTACGTGATGCACCATGGTATTCGCAAGGACCTCTTGGGTTTGCCAGATGATGCTAACTATTACGCACCAAGGTTCTGGGCAATACACAGTGGCCCAGGTGTGCCTCCAAAGGAAACGAAACTATGATAGTTGAAGAAAAGCGTGGACGAGTTATTCGTTACGCACCGAGAGTGGTGCTATTCTCGTGTATGTTATTAGCAGCGTCATGTGTCACAATTTTTTTTGCATTGTCTCAACAAGAAGCAGTCAGCCTGAACCGATGGCATAAAACGGGTCTCCAAAACGCTAGACGTGCAGTTGTGGCCGATCGTGAAATCCCTATCGGGCACAAGATAACTTTGAAAGATGTGTACGAGACTAATACTGTTAGTGAGTTATTACTTAGTGACTCAGCGCTGTGTTCCGATGTTGCCGTCGGCGGCGCACCATTTTCGAAGATTGAACGAGGAGCGGAGATCACTCTCGACTATTTTCGCCAAGATGTCCAGCATGCTATGCAAACGAGACAACTAGAGCGCCTTAAGGGACAATCTGCACTGAGAGTTTGTAGCCACCGACGAGTCGATCCACTTGCACAAGAACAAGTGCAGACTTTTTTTGCCATCAGAGATATTCCTGAGGGACAGCCAATAGATAAATCTGACATGGAGACTAGATATCTACCGGCAGAAAAAGTTCCACTCAATTTCGCTGATGATCAGGCCAGTGTTATCGGCAAGCTAAGTAAATTTGGAATAGAAAAGGGGCAGATAATCAATTTTCTTGACGTCGAAAGTGATAACGTTTTCGTTGCAACCAAAGATTTGAAGCCAGGAAACGTTTTAACAAAAACAGACTTTCAATCGAGGAAAATCGCTGAAGGAGAGATTCCACCAATCACAGCCGTAGGCTCAGAGACCTATTTTAAGGGCGCAACCGTCAATGCATCAATTGAATGCGGCGAAATTATTCGACTCGCCGATTTGACTCTCTCGAAATAGGGGCAGGGTTTTTCGGCTAATCGGCGCTGAAAAAGTTCTATCAAGGCTGGCAGTGGTTTATGCGTCTTGGTCTTTGCTCTGCTCAGCTGTGCACTACTACTTTACGCCACAGCGAATAACCTGTCTGTGAAGGAGAATTGCATCTTATGCTAGTTGAGTTTGAATGCCCGAAATGCAAAGGGCACATTTGTGAAAGATATGGACTCAATGGCTCTAACTTTTGTGTCCGGCTTATGTATTGGTTTTTCATTTTTTTCCCGGCGTTAGCTATTAACGAGCTGGTTTTTGGACAGAGACAGCCAAAGCAAACGTATATTTGCAAAAGCTGTACCCTGCCATTGGCAGACCGGAGTTATGTTCACTGTCCAAGCTGTGATACGTTCCACGCCGGACGCATTTGGAGCTACAAGAACGCCTTTGGTCACTGGCTGGGAGTTGTGTGTCCGTCATGTGGCGCCCAGATCCCTTGTTTGTGGAATATAACGTCACTGGCATTTTTAATTTTGACCGCACCGATATGGTGGCTGCCGGTCAAGCTCATGAAAACAAAATTGATTGCGCAGCAGCAAAAGCGAATTACAAGAAGAAAGATTGATTACATTGATAAAGAATCGAAAGAGCCAAAGCCAATTAATTATCAAGGTATGGGTTGGTTTTATGCACTGTCCATGGATTTAGTTTTTGCCGCCGGTGCTGTCTTTGCAGCGGCAGGCACGCACCAATTCACGTGGTGGGGACTTGTCGGAGTGTTTCTTATGGCGGCGCTTGATGGCTTGATTAAATGGCTCTTTGGCGGATTGCTATTTGCCTTCTGGATGAAGCTGATGCTTGATAGAAAAGGCAATCAAATCTTCCATCTATCATTTGATGCAGAAGGGGCCATTGTTTCCTCAAATATCTCATCTCGGGATTGTGTTATTAACGAGATTGCCTAATCGGCAATTGCCTCTCTCAGAGGCTGGCAATGTGCGAAAATCAGGTACTTCAATCTGGAGATTCGATGCCAAGAGTAATTGTGCCCTTAGTTTTGTCCCTACTTTTGCTATGCGCCAATACCCCCCAGGCTCTTGGGCAAGGGGCTGCAAAAACTAAGCCAATTACGATTGCCCAGTTTGGTCATGTCTTTCTTTATATGCCTCTTTATGTCGCAGTCAAGAAGGGCTATTTCAAAGAACAAGGCCTTGATGTCAGGTTGGTGAGCACTGGTGGCGACGAGAAGACGTTTACTGCTGTAATTACTGGCAATGCCCAGTTTGGTGTTTCTGATCCAACCTTTACTGCTATAGCTAGAGAACGAGGCCAGGGCGGTAAGGTTGTTGCCGCTATTGTTCGTGGTGTGCCGTTTTGGGTGGTCACTTTCAAGAACGATATCAATAAAATTAGTACACCCGAGCAGTTTAAAGGTCGTCGTATTGCCACATATACTGCACCGTCCACTAGCTTTGCTGTGATGAAGAAAGTATTGCAAAACAATGGCAAGCCAGTTGATGCCAAGATTGTGCAAGGCGCCTTTGGCACTCTCTTGGCCTTGCTGAAAGCTAATCATGCCGATATGGCTCTTGATATAGAACCGATTGTCTCCATCGCCATAAACGAGGGTGCACATATCGTTTATTCACCGGCAAAAGTTCTTGGTGATTTCGCCTTTACCGGCCTCACTGTCTCTGATGATTATTTGAAGAAAAATTCGGCCGATGTGCAGAAGGCTGTTAATGCCATCAATAAGGCTATGAATTATATCCACAAAGATTTTGAGGGTGCAGTTAAAGTAGCTTGTGCTGAATTTCCTGAAGTAAAAGAGCCGGTGGTGCGTGCAGCCTTGAGGCGCTTAGCCGATGAGGGAACTATACCTAAGTCTGTAGTATTGCCTGAAAACGCCTGGAATAATGCCATTAACATGCGCAAAGAGATTGGTGATCTTAAGAGTGCTGGTTCTTACAAAGAAAATGTAGACATGAGCTTTGCTAATAAGGCTGCTGTACTTAAATGAGTAATGAGGTCAAGCCTTTACTCACTATTGATGGGCTCTGCTTTGATTTTTCTAGTCAGACTCAAGCAAATGAGAAGCCTGGTAATCAGATACTGAAGCAAGTCAGCCTGACTGTGCGAAAAGGTGAGATTGTCTGCATCTTAGGAGCCAGTGGTTGTGGCAAGACTACACTACTTAATTTGATCGCTGGTCTGCTCACTCCCAGTAAAGGCTTAATTGAGCTAAGTTCTCAGAAACAAACAAAGCGACTTGGCTATATCTTTCAATCTGACGCGCTCTTTCCCTGGCGCACAGTAAAAGACAATCTTCTGTTGGCTGCTGATATCGATAGAAGTCTCGATAAGAAAGCCCTAGAGCAATCGATGCTGCAGTATCTATCAATGTTTCATTTGAACGAACAGGTACTCTCTAAGTACCCCATCCAGCTTTCTGGTGGTATGCGTCAAAGGGTTAGTATCATTCAGTCGTTGATGTTTGATCCAGAGTTACTGCTGCTCGATGAGCCTTTTTCGGCTCTCGACTACTACACCAAACTGAAACTTGAAGATGAGTTTTCGCAATTCGTCAAAGAACGTGGAACTGCTGCCATACTGGTTACTCATGATATCGAAGAGGCCGTGGCCATTGGTAATCGCGCCCTGATAATGACCGGTGGAAAACTGCAAAAAGAGTTTCTCATCCGCTCTGAAGCTGCGGTGATGGAGAGAGGAACCAGCGACTTTGCTGAAAAATATAGAGAGGTTTGGTCTGAGTTGAAGTCAGTGGTGGGTGAAATTCAATGACCATGAGCAACTCTAAGTCTAAGATTTTTGAGTTCGTGCTCTATCCAGTGCCGCTTTTGGTCTTCATCCTCTTTTGGTATCTTGCTACTCAGGGCAGCCAAGAAAGGCAATTTACTTTCTCTAGTCCAGAGAAAGTATTTGAGGCATTCTTGCGCTTAGTGCAAAATGGAGAATTGCTGCAGAACTGTAAAGTCACTATTCTCGAAGCACTGATTGGCTTCGTGCTTGGCACTGCTAGTGGTGCGCTAATTGGGCTTTCGCTTTGGTACTCGCGATTGATAGCAAAGATTGCTAAGCCTTACATTACGGCTCTTGCTACTGTTCCTGTCTTTGCTCTAGCCCCGATTGTGATTTCTTGGTTTGGCATTGATATTTATTCTAAGATTGCCCTAGCCTTTCTTTCAACGGTGACAGTGGCAATTGTGCAAAGTTACCAGGGTGCTATGGCTGTAGAACCACGTTTCTTGCGCTTGATGCAGGTTGTTGCTGCCAGCCGCTGGCAGACTTTTAGGCTTGTGGTCGTGCCGTCTTCGCTGATTTGGGTTTTGAATGCTATGAAGCTCAACATTGGTCTAGCTTTGCTTGGGGCTTTTATTGGCGAGTTTATTTCAGCCGAGCAGGGTCTGGGCTATATGATTGTCAAAGCTTCTGGGCTCTATGATATGGCGACAGTTTTTGTCGGGGTAGTGGCGCTAATAGTCATCGCACTGCTTCTCACTTATCTTGTAGAGGAGTTAGAGAAGCATTTGATGAAATGGAAAGTGCAATAGAACCTAGAATTTAACCGTGCTTGAGTTTAATTGGGAAGATTGGTGGCTTAGCCACTTCAGCTCTCAAGCCGCCGAATATACGGAAGTTGAATCCAGAATATCCTGGAGTCGTGTTGGCACCAATGTTGAAAATTGGCTCTGCTCTTACAAAAGCTGTGATTGGTAGACGCGGGTGAATGCGGCGACCGGCTTCTAGGGTAGTAATGATTACTTGGTTGTTTGGACCAAATCTAAGGCGGCGGTTGCCAAAGTTAGTTACCAAAGTGTTGTCGACTAAGAAATTCCAGGGGCCCTTGCGCCAAGCGCCACCGAATGAATAGAATTGGTCGAATTCTTGGAAGCCACTAACTATGCCGTGCCATCTCACCTGACCCATGACACTGCCATAAATCAAGCCCGATTGTCCAACACGTCTTGAGATCACTGCCGATGGTATCAAGTCGTTGAAGAGCACTTGTGGTGCATTAACGGTGTTGATAAAGAGCACTCTGGGCATCAAGCCAAAAGTAACGTTGGTTTTATCGTTGATTTTTACGTCTCTATCGATGCGACCGCCGATAGAGTGAATATTTCTGCTTAAGGCATTGTTGCGCAGAGTATATTGATCGCGGAAGAAGAAATAGTTGGCTGAAACTCTAGTCTTCTTGTCTAAAGCATAGCCCAAAGTGACGTTTGGCAGCACACGATAGACCATGTCTGACAAATAGTGGCGATTGGTCTGAAAAGTATTGGCTTCAAAACGCAAAGAGTTTTCCACTGAGGCATTGAAGAAAACCCGGCCTGGTAATTTGTATAAAGCTTGCGATTTGAAAGAATCAAGACCGGTGAAAGCACTAGTTCTCTCTGGTAGACGCACTGGAGTGAGGTCGATTGGCACAATGTCTGCATCGCGCTGCGGCGCTGACTGAGCAATTGCTCTTGGTGCTTCTTCAGTAAAAGAGGCAGAAGCTTCTACAGGCTTGTCTGAATTTTCTGCATTGACAGATTTTTCAGATTTGTCAGAGCTTTCAGGGACAGCTGCCTGACTAGAACTATTACTATTAGGAATGCTACTACGAGCTTTAACTGCTTCTGTTTCTTGGCCAGGGAGCGAAATGCGCTCTAAATTGACGTTAGTTTCGCGAGCAAAGGTTCCAGAGTCTATTAATGCAGGCGAAGCTGGCGCGGATGGCAAATTAGGCAAAGATGAGCCGTCAACCGCTGCCATCGCCATTGGTGTGTTCAAAAGCGACAATGTTAGGCCCGACAACAATAATTGTCTGTACTTAAACTCGGTCAACTTAACCGCTCCAGGACTTAGTAAAATCGGGTTGCCATGTGAACAAAGGCTTTTCCACTTGGCGATTATATCTCAGAGCCCAGTACTTGAATAGCTTATATTCTTCACTTTCTTGTAAGGCCTGCTCTAGTCAGTAAGCTAAATTATCAGTGTTAGGATAGGCACCATCTTTGGAGCTATGGGGTTTAACACTTGTCTTCTTCGTCTTCTTCATCAAATAGCACCACTTCTCAAGAGCTTCGAGACCCCGCAATTAGGGTAGTTTTGCAGCCTAAAGACACCAACAATGCCGGCACAATTTTTGGTGGCATAATCTTAAGCTATATCGATTTGGCAGGGGCAGTTGAGGTTGGTAAGACCACCAGGCAACGTATAGTAACTGCTGGGATTAAAGAAGTAGAATTTAAAGCGCCGGTAATGGTTGGCGAAGTGGTGAGCTTCTACACTAAGACCTTGCGAGTTGGTCGCACTTCGGTCACCGTTTCTGTTGAAGTTGAGTCGACGCGGGGCCATGAGCAAGTTCGCGTCACTTCGGCGGAACTGACTTTTGTCTGTCTCGACCAAAACGGTAAACCGACACCGGTTGTGCCTAGTTGATGATTCTAAAAATGATGACATGATCTGGAGCTCTCTTAATGACAACCCTTGATCCCGTATTCGAAAAAGCTAGTGTGGAAAAGATTCGCCTTTATTTAGGTACTGGTGCTGGCAAAACTACTGCTACTTTTGGTTTGGCCTTGAGGGCTCTGAGCAAGGGCATGAATGTCACTCTTGTCTTTTTCGACAAGCTGGAAGAAAATTCCTCCGAAGGTAAGGGATTGAGGCTGCTAGCCGAGTCTAGGGCTGAAGGCTTTGGTTGCTTGACTATGAACTATACCGGTGTCAATCGCCTGGGCACTGGCCCAAAGGGAAGTTTTAGGCTCTATAGCTCTCCTAACGGTATTTTGCCTGAAGACAAAGACGCCGCCGCCTTGGGCCTGACATACTTGGCAGAGGGGCTTAAGCGCAAAGACGATGTGGTTATTGGTGATGAGCTTCTTGATGTCGCTCGTGTCGGCCTAGTTGATTGGGATGGGGTTAAAACCACTTTGGCTCAGCGGCAAGACCCAAGCATTTTGGTGCTGACCGGTAGACGCGCTCCCGATTGGCTAATGGCGGAGGCCAGCACCATATCTGCTACCACTCAATTGAAGCATCACGGTCGTGCCATTGAAGGCATTGACTGCTAATTAGTGAATATTGCTAATTAGCAAAAAGTGGTTGGCACAAAAAAAAGGGGCAGATGGCCCCTTTTTCTATTTCTTGCCTTTCGAGATGCTCTTTACGGTACTTTCTTAAAGTCACCGGTTGTAGAGACTGTATTCGACGAAGTATTGTTGTTTTTACCTATCTCTTGTTTCATGACTTCAATTGCTTTAGCTAGTTGAATGTCTTTGCCGTCTGACGGGCTACGCTTGAAGTTAGAGAGAGTCGGATCGAACCACCATGGTCCTTTGGTGTCTTTGTAATCTTCCTCTTTTAGCTCAACTTTGAAGTCAGGGATGATGCCGGTTTTGTTGATGTCGGTATCGTTTGGTGTTAGATACCTAGCGATAGTGACGTTGATACCAGAACCATCATCGAGGCGGTTAATGGCCTGTACCAGGCCTTTGCCGAACGATTTCTCACCAACTAGTCTGGCTCTGCCGTTATCGCGTAGAGCACCACTAAGAATTTCACTAGCTGAAGCAGAGCCCTTGTTAATGAGCACTACCATCGGCTGGGTGCTAATTGGAGAGCCGGCAGACACTTGGGATTGCTTGTAACCTTCAGCGTCAATAGTACTGACGATGATACCTTTTTCTAAGAACATACTGGCAATCTGCACTGCGTTCGAAAGCAAGCCACCAGGATTGTTTCTTAGGTCGAGGATGATGCCATCTGCTTTAGAAACCGTATTGAGGGCCTTGACCATCTCTTTATCAGCTTTGTTTGAGATGAAGCTCTCTAAGCGTATGTAGCCGATATTGCCTGGCAGTATTTCAGATGTACCAACTGCCTTAATTGGAATCTCAGCTCGTTGCAGTGTCACTTTCTTGCGCTCGGTTTTACGATTGAATGTAATTATTACTTTGGTTTCAATCGGTCCGCGAATTTGTTTGACGACTTGGTCTAGTGACTGGCCTTTGACTTGCTTATTATCTACTTCGATAATTTCATCGCCAGACATCATGCCAGCGTTGTAGGCAGGGGTGCCTTCAATCGGTGCTATGACTACAACTTTGTGCTCTTTGTTCATACCAAGCTGCATGCCAACCCCAAAGAGGTGAGCTTCAATTTGGTCTTTCTCTTCTGTAAAAGCTTCTCGGTCAAGAAAACGTGTATATGGGTCGTTTAATGAAGCCAGCATGGTTTCTACGGCTTTGTGCGACTCGTCACTAGTCTTCAACTTGCCGTCGTAGTTGTGCTCCCAACGGTTCCAGTTCTGGCCATTGAATTTCTGGTCGTAGTACTGTTCTTTAATTAGTTTCCAGGAGCGACGATACAGGTCTTGAGGATTCATCCCGGCTAGAGCCACTTGCCTATTCATCTCATGTGAAATGCCAGCGGCGCCATCGGCAATTAATGTCTGTGAAATTGCATCGCCCTTGCCTTTGGCAAATAGCCAGCTCTGTAAGCCAAAGAAAGCGAGACAGAATGCAAGCGGTATTCCGACCCGAGCTATTACTTTCCTATCCAACAACTTTCTACCTCTACCTTCAAGTATTGATTAATACAAATCTTAGATCACTATGCCCTTGGCTCGCCCGGACTACGCTTCCTCTCTTAAGAATGCTGAAGCAATATCAATCAGGGTGAAGTCTTGGGAATTTTTAATTGTAGCCTCAAATCGGCCTACGCGTCGACAAATAGAGGGTTTCTTGCGGCAAAAGCTGTGAGATTTCTTTTTCTCGGGCAGAAGTTAATTATTTTAGGTTTCAAGTATCTTGGCATTTCCCCTATGATTGCTGTCAGTTAGGGTCAACTATTGGCGCTGTTGACAACCGGGTCGCCGCTTGCTGAAAGCAAACAAAGAAGCATATCGATAGCGAATCTAGAGTATATCGACGGCGAGTGTTCAATTAATTTAGGTAATTTGGAGGCGGCTCTAGAATGATGGCCAATCAGGGAACACTTCTGGAGAAGGGCAAAGCCGATAGTGTAGACACTGATAGTTTAGAAATTGATGTAGAGTCCTTGACTCATATGGAATCCCAGTTGAATACAGATAGCAAAACTCGGCAATTCTCAGTCACCGCGGCAATCAACTCAATAAAAATTTCCGAGCGCACCAAATTGCGCGCCAAAATTGCAGTTTCGGTGGTTTTGTTCGCTAGTCTCTTCCTGTTCGGTAAAGTTGACCTTTCTAAATCTATTGAAGTGGCCCTCAAAGCTAACCCCTGGTACCTTCTTGCTGCTTTCGCTCTGTTTTTAGGTTCAACTTTCTTAAATGCTTACCGCTGGAAGCTTCTCGCCAGTGCAGCTGGTCTCAACCAGAGCTTGCTAAAGATGGTGCAGTTCTGTTTTGTCGGTGTGTTTTTCAATCTTTTCCTGCCTTCCACTGTGGGCGGCGACTTTAGCCGTTGTTACTACTTATCTAAGGGCACTGGCAAATATGCCCATGCTTTTTATTCAGTCTTAGCCGACCGCACAGTGGGAATTGCAGTGCTTTTCCTATTTGCCTCATTAGGAATTTTGCTTGGACCTGGCGGCGGTGGTTTGCCCATACAGCTAAAATTGCCAATTTTGCTAGGCACAGTAGGAATTTTCTCAGTACTACCTTTCTTGCCGTCACTAGCTAAGCGTTTCTTGGGCCCTGAAAACTGGGTCTCCAGGCAATTGAACAATTCACCTGCTTCAATTTATTGGCATGATCGCGGCTTGATGGCCACAGCCATCGGCTTGTCGGTGATTCTGCAGCTAATATTTGTTTTGTGTCACGTGGCTGTTGGTCTAGCTCTTGGTCTGACTAACATTCCACTTTGGTATTACTTCGTTTTCTATCCCTCAGTCGCTGTTCTCGGCTTTATTACGCCGAGTTTTAACGGCATTGGTATTCGCGAGTGGGCCTACACTTATTTTCTTACTCTGGCTGGCGTTGATCGGGCCCCCGCGCTTACTTATGCAATTATGTGGCTGGGGCTAACGACGATGTCAAGCCTAGTGGGCGGCCTTGTCTATGTGCTTGGTCATTTCAAGATTTCCAAAGCTGAGAAAGACTTGATGGAGTCTGGAAGAATGGACTCGCTAAACTAAAATGGAATCGATAAATTAATTGGAATGGTAATGCTGGGCACTAAAGTCAGTTTTCTGCCCGGACGCAGCCCACTTGAGGCCGACGTTGTTCGCCGAACTTTTGCTATAGCCCAGGCCGAGGGTGTAAAGGCCTACCTAGTTGGTGGTGCCGTTCGAGATGCCATTGATCTTGGTATCGGACGCAAGCCGGCTCAGTCGCTAAAGGGCGAAGCCGGTGCCATAGATTTCGATTTCGCTGTGCTCTCTGACTCTACTAATAACAACCAGGACAACCCAGCTATCAGTTTGGCTTTGGCAGTGGCTGACGCTCTATCTGGTCACTTTGTCTTGCTTGATCAGTCTAACGATATTGCACGCGTGGTTCTCTTGCCTGTGCCAGACTCAGAATCGGGAAAGGCCTCAGGGCCGCAGACCTATCTCGATTTTGCTGGTTGTATTGATGGCAGTAGTGATGGCAGTCTTGAGCGCGATATTTTGCGGCGTGATTTCACTGTCAATGCCATGGTTTTCGATCCCGATTTCCCTGACCAGGTGATCGACCCAACTGGTGGTTTGAACGATCTCAAAGCAAATATTATTCGGGCTGTCTCAGAAGATGTACTTATTGATGATCCGCTGCGCGTTCTTCGGGCCTATCGTTTTGCTGCCTATCTTGGTGCTCAGATTGAGCCAATTACCCGTGGCTACTTAAAACAGCACGCCAAGCTGCTTGGACAGGTAGCTCGTGAGCGTATCTCATACGAATTTTTCACTTTGATGAACTGTCAAAAAGTCGCTCGTCTAGTTGTGGAGATGGGCGAAATTGGCCTGCTAGAAGAGATTTATCCAGAACTAAAAGATTGCCGTAGAGTAACGGCCAACAGCTTTCATCATCTTGCTTTGTTCGATCACAGTGTTGAAACTATTCCTCAGCTAGAAAATAGATTTGAGACACTACCTGACTGGGTGCAGCAGTCTGCTAATTTGCCTTTGGTGCCAGGGGTGACCAGGCTTGCAGCTACCAAGATAGCTGCACTGCTGCACGATATCGGTAAGCCAGCTACCTGGGAGATCACGCCTGAAGGTCGCCATACTTTTATTGGCCACGACAAGCTCGGTGCTGAGATGATTCGCCCGTTAGCTGATCGCGAAAAGTGGTCTAAGACCATGACTCGTTTTGTAGAGCGGCTGGTACTCTGGCATTTGCGACCGGGCCATCTTTTCCACACAGGTGCCCCTACACCAAAGGCCCTCAACCGCTTTTATCGAACGGTGGGTGAGGAAGTGCCTGAGCTAATGATGTTGGCTTTTGCCGATTTTGGTGCTACCTGTGGCGCCGGTCTGGCTGCTGAGCGCGATCGCTTAGAGCATTGCTTGGTTGAATTGATGAATGGATATCCGACTTATATAGAAGCCACCAAGAAATTGCCGAAGTTGATGGATGGTGCGGATGTAATGAGGATACTGGGTGTAAAACCGGGTCCAATTATCGGTGAAATTCTAAATTCACTCACCGAAGCTCAAGAAATTAAGGAAGTGGTAGACGTGGCTCAGGCAGAGGCTTTTGTCCGTTCCTACCGTGCTACTGAAAACCAGTAAAAAAGAAAGTTTCCGCTTGGCAACTAAATTTCAGGGTTAATCGGAAGTTTAGCGGGCATAAGAAATGCAGAGAAACAAACACAACGTTCGGACCTAGTCTGAGCGGAGTAGTAAGGATTTCAAGAACAGTAGACAACACGAAGGCCCCAGCTGAGGGTCTTGTTTTCCACTGACATTTTTTAAAACTCTTCTGGCACAGCTCAATAAGGTGAAAACAATGAACGCTAAAGTAGACAAACTTCAGAACTACACAGTAATCGCTCGTCTCGATGATGCCATTCCACTGAATACTGAAGAATGGCTTGCCACCGAGCGCTTACTCAATCAAGTCAGTGAGTTCGTGCCCATGTCTATGCTCAATGCTTTGACCGAATCAATTATCAACTACGCAGACGATCAAGCTCGCCGTGGCTATATTCTCGGCCAAGAAGACCTAGTCAGCGAACTTAAGAGAAAGGCTTCCAAAATAGCCTAACTGCTAAATTATCAGCAAATCTAGCATCATAGCCAGAAGTTATATTGTTGCCATCCCTATTTGGATGGCAACATTTTTTTGTTTGCCGATATAATTGACAAGGTAGTCTTATAAATTGAAAAGTTGCAGGTGTCTGTGACCACGGAGTTAATTTGCCAAGTTCTAGCAGTCATTTGAACGTGAAGGTAAGGCACTGGACAACCATTAAAAGAGTGCTGGTTGCTGACTGTAGGGTATTCACGGTGCATAAGTTAATTTCACAACGCACCACTGCAGGTATCAGTGAGACTCATGACTTTTATGTTTTCAAGCCGACTGACTGGGTCAATGTTATTGCCGTAACCCCTGACTATCAGGTTGTCTTGATTGAGCAGTATCGTCACGGTATTGAACAGGTCACGTTAGAAATTCCTGGTGGCATGATTGATGAAGCGGATGGCGGATCGCTAATTGCTGGGCAGCGAGAGCTTCTTGAAGAGACCGGTTGCAGTGGCGATGACTTAGTCTTTCTCGGTCGCAACCACCCAAATCCGGCTATTCAAAGCAATATTTGCGACACCTATCTTTCACTCAATGTTAAACAAATTCAGGTGCCTAGTTTTGACGGTACTGAAGAAGTGGCCATTCGCTTAGTTCCTATCAAAGATATCCCGCGCTTGATTAAAAATGGCATGATTACGCATGCCTTGGTGATTGTGGCTTTCCATTACTTGCAACAATATTGTCTTGAGAATGAAGCCATTGCGGGTATCGATCAACTAAATCCGTTTTCTTGAAAATCTCATAAATAGGGCTAAGTATGCACATTGGGACGTTTCCTCCGGTCTATCACTTAGTGCTTGAGGCTTTGTCCTTTTGGATTGCTTTTCGCCTCTATCTCAAGCTAAAGAAAAGAGATACTCTGACTTTTCAGCAACGGGTTCCAATTTTGCTCGGTGGCATGCTCGGTGCGGCCATAGGCAGCAAGACCCTCTATTGGCTTGAAGACCCAGCCTTCTTTATGCAAAATATCAACAACTGGCAGCTTCTCCTGGCTGGTAAGTCTCTAGTTGGCGGCATTCTTGGCGGCTGGATTCTGATTGAAGTGGCTAAAAAACTAGTGGGAGTAAAGTCGGCCACAGGTGATAGTTTTGTCGTGCCTCTCATAGTCGGCATGGCGATTGGCCGAATCGGCTGTTTTCTCTGCGGTCTATCAGACCACACTTATGGATTAGCAGCTGATTTGCCTTGGGCTATTGATTTCGGTGATGGTATTCGCCGCCACCCCACTCAACTTTACGAAATTATCTTTTTGATTAGCCTGCTTGCGGCCTTCACTCAGATTGTCAAAAGAAACCTGCAGCAGGGCGAGCTGTGGAAGATTTTTGTTTTGACCTATTTGTCATTTAGATTTGGTGTTGAGTTCATCAAGCCAGTGGCTCATGTCTATTTTGGTTTAGATATAGAGCAAGTGGTGGCTATTGGCGCCTTTATTTATTACACGCCCTACTTAATTTCTAAGCTCCAAGCTAAAAAAACGCAAGGAGCTGTTTCATGAAAACGTCCGATCGCCCTTATCTCTTCTTTGAGCTAACTAATAGTGTCTGCTCTACTTGTTTAGAGAAAATAGAAGCGAAAATTGTCTTTCAGGACGAGCGGGTCTATCTTCTCAAGAACTGTCTCAAGCACGGTCGCGAGAAGGTCTTAATTTCAACAGATATTGAATATTTCAAACTTTCACGTAGTTTCTTGAAACCTGGTCAGCTGCCTCTGCGCTTCAACACTGAGACCAAGTTTGGTTGTCCCTATGATTGCGGTCTCTGTCCAGATCATGAGCAGCATAGCTGTTTGACCTTGATTGAAGTGACTGACAAATGCAATCTTGAATGTCCGGTCTGCTACGCCGAATCTGGACCCAATGCCGGCGCTCATCGCTCCCTTGAACTAATTGAGTTTATGCTAGATGAGCTAGTGAAAAACGAGGGTGAACCAGATGTGGTGCAAATCAGTGGGGGCGAGCCTACAATTCATCCCCAGTTTTTTGAAATTCTTGATTTAGCTAGAACCAAACCAATTCGCCATCTTATGATCAATACCAATGGTGTGCGCATCTCACGGGATCGAGATTTTTGCGCCCGTTTGGCTACTTATATGCCAGGCTTTGAGGTTTATCTACAGTTTGATGGCTTGCGACCAAAGACTTATACCGAGTTGCGTGGTGAAGATTTAACTGCTGTTCGGCAAAAGGCCCTGGCTAACCTAAATGAATTTGATATTGCCACAACTCTTGTGGTTACCTTGGCTCGTGGCCTCAACGATGACGAAATTGGCGAAATCATAGAGTTTGCCCTGAAGCAGCCATGTGTTAGAGGAGTGACATTCCAGCCAATTCAAGCTGAAGGACGAGTACTAGGCTTTGACCCAGCTGATCGGTTGACACTAGCAGAAGTTAGGCAAAAGATTTTGCAGCAGTCGAAAGTCTTTGCCGACGATGACATTATTCCTGTACCTTGTCACCCTGACTGCATTGCTATGGCCTATGCCATAAAAATCGACGATAATGTGGTGCCCTTGTCAGGGGTAATTGGTTCCGATGTACTGCTGAAAGAAGCAGGCAATACTATTCAATATGAATCAGACCCGGCTGTTAGAGCCAAAATATTTGAATTGTTCTCACTAGGAAAGGCAACAGGCACAGTATCTCATGCCATTGGTGATCTTCTGTGCTGCTTGCCAAAGCTAGAATTTCCTTCTGAGCTTTCCTACAAAAATATTTTTCGCATCATCATTATGGAGTTTCTGGACAAATACAATTTTGATGTTAGGTCAGTAAAGCGCACCTGCGTGCATATTGTTCATCCTGACGGCAGAATAATTCCCTTTGATACTTACAATATGTTCTATCGCAGTAATCTCGACGTTAAAGCCCTTTCAAAACACTAGCGAGAGCAATTAAGATGAGCTTACTTGATAGTCACTATCTCGAATATGACCAGTCTTTTGATCAGGCCTGGGAGCTAGTACTGCAGTGTCTCTCTGATACTTCTAATTCGACGACAAAATGGAAGATTGAAGACGACAAAGAGGCTAAACGTATCACTGCCACTTGTGAAATCGGTAACGCCTTTCAGGTGCAAAGACAACTAATTTTGCAGTTGTTATTTTCTGAAAGTTCTGATAAGCAGAGACTAGAGCTGCATTACATGATTATTCCAATGCGCAACATTGAACCAGCGTTGGCTATCTTTCAACAATTTAGAGAGCAAATTGAGCTAGCTTTTGCCTCAAAGTTGACTGCTTATAAATCTGCTTCCACCGCCCTAGAATTAGAGTCGGCTACAAGCACTAGCCTAATCAAAGGCTTCGAGTTTGTACTTTTGGGCAATACCGTTCTCTTTGCAATAATTGCTGCGTTCGCCGGTATGGCTGCGGCTGCCGGCATTGTTATCTGCCTGCAGGTTTTATGGGTGCCGATTGGCATTATTTCTAGCTTCTATCGCTCCCTGACTAGGCCGCTTTTAATAAGGGGCAAGGCACTTGGAGCCGTAGACCGCCTTTGGTATGGCTCTTTGGCATTTACTAGTGGCATGCTCGTTTCTGCTATTGTTTGTCCAATCATTCTCTTTGGTCTCTGTACTGGTTTGTCATTTGTTTCGCGCGGCGGTTTCTAGCCAAGGCTAATTGAGATTATGAGTTTGCTTGACGGTAATTTTATTGAATGTGCGCACTGATTCGAGACCGCCTGGGAGTTAGTTCTTCAAGCTCTTGTTGGGTCATCTCAGCCGGGCTTTGACTGGCAGGTCGACGCCGACAAAACGGCCAAGCGCGTTGTTGCCACAATGGATTTCGGCAATGCCTTTGAGGTGAAGAGACATTTGACATTGCAGCTGGTTTTTTCACAAATTGGTGAGGCACTTCGCCTAGAAATGCAGTATCAGATTATTCCGATGGTCAATATTGGGCAATCAAAAAAGCTCCTGCAAAAGGCTAGAGACAGCATTGGTAAGGCTCTCACTGCTGGCCAAGAGCTATATCAGGTTGGCTTTATTCCAGCAAACAAAGAAGTTCAAGCGGAAGCTGAAAGGGAGAGGCAAGGCAATGATCGCTTATTGCAAGGCATCGAGATTGCTCTACTTCTAAATTTGGTATTAGTTGTGATTTTTTCAATTACAACACATTCGCTGCGGTCTGCCATGTCTATTGTTTTGATGCTGCAAGTTTTGTGGATACCAATTGGTTTCTGCTTCGCCATGTTTGCTAGCCCCAAAAATGGAGGGGGGTCGAGTTGGGGCTTAGGCAAAACGATTTTGATCACTATTGGTGGCGCTGCGGTGTGTATTGTTGCCTGCCCAATTATTTTGTTTGGATTGTGCACAGGCGCGGTGCTCGTGAATTCTGTGCAAAGATAGTGAGATGATGTTGCCGCCAAGATACCAGCAGACAAGCCTAGCTTTAGCACTATTTTGGGTGCTGTCGCTCCCGGCATTGGCTGCACCCTTGAGCAGGTCTAGTGAATCTCTGAAAATGGCCAATAGCTTGATCGCTAAGAATAGCCATAGAAAAGCTTTGCCGTACTTGAATCGAGCAATTGAGCTTGATCCCAAATCAGCAGAAGCATACTATCTGCGCGGTCATGTTTATTTTTCGCTAGAAGAATTAGATTTGGCAGAGCGTGATCTTAATAAGGCAATTTCGTTAAACCCCCGGCTGGCAATTGCCTATTGGCAAAGAGCACGAGTCTATGGTGAAAAGGGTAAATTAGATTTGGCCTTAAACGAATCAGCCAAAGGAATAGAGCTTGCCGGAAATAAGTGTCAGTCGCACTGGTATCGAGATAGAGCCACTTGGTACTCCCAGAAAGGCGATAATGTTCGCGCTCTAGAAGAATATAACCGAACAATCCAAGCAAACCCCAAGGACTTGTGGCCTTACTTCTTTCGCGCCTCTATTTATTACAAAACGGGCTCTTACTCAAAAGCTATTGCTGACTTAAATATTGCAGGCAAGCCACAAAGTGAAGTTAGTCTCGGTAGGGTCCGTCAGCTGCGCGCTCAGTGCTATGACAAACTAGGCCAACATGACCTGGCGGCAAAAGATAGAAAAGCGGCTGAAAGCGAAGCCCGTAAGCAAATGGCTGATTTTTAGTTGGCCGCTAATTATGTTTATTTAGCGCACGTAGGCCATTGGGTTATTAGGCTTACCGTTCACTCTCACTTCAAAGTGCAAGTGCGGCCCGGTAGAAAAACCAGTGGTGCCTTCGTAGGCAATGACATCGCCTTTGGCGACGTTATCACCAGAGCCAACAGCCACTCTAGACAAGTGAGCATAAAGAGTAGCCATGCTGTTGCCGTGGCTGATGATTACTACTTTGCCGTAGCCGCCATACCAACCTGTATAAAGAACGTTGCCACCATCGGCGGCGTGAATTGCTGAGCGATTGGGTCCAGCTAGGTCAACACCTGAGTGGAATTTACGCACACCAAATATGGGGTGTTTGCGCCAACCGAAGGGCGAAGTAACTGGTGCTCTCAAAGGCATGCACATGTTGCCTGAGCCTACAGTAATTGGTCCGCCTTTTTTGCGGTTAGAACTTTCCATGACAAAAATTTGTTTTTCTAGACGAGCCGATTCGTTAGCGAGTTCACGTTCAGCCTGTTCGTAGAAAGCTCTCTGGCTGCGCAAGCGCTCGGCAGTTTGTTGTTGACCCATCTTCTCTTTGGCAATAGCCAGAGCTTTTTCAGCAATTTGAGAGACTAGATCGGCCAACATGTTCTTTTGTGCACCAAGTTGCTGCTTGTTTTGCGAAAGCATAGACTCGCGCAAACGCAACTCATCAATGAGTTTTTTGTCTTGCTCGGCCACACGCTCTTGATAGTAGAGGCGGTCTAGTAGTGTTTGGAGATTGTCGACTTGGAAGAGCATTTCAACAAAATTCAAACGGTTGCCTTCATAGATTTCTCTAAGGCGGAAGGCGGCCGATTCTTGCAAGCTGGCTTCTTTGGTCTTTACTGTAGTTAGCTTGGCTTGGGTTTCGTTGATTTTGTTTTCAGTGTGGCTAACTTGCTGTTTGGTGTTGGTGAGCTTGCCAGTGGTGGCAGCTAATTCTCTTTGAATGACACCGAGTTTCGCATAGGCCTTGGTCTCATTCTTCCTGATTTCTTGGGCCTTCTTATGGTATTCGCGCTTCTCTTTCTCTAGCTTTTGTTTCTCTTGCTGCAAGAGACGCTTCTTCGCCTCATTTGAGCTGCCGCTCTCGTATGCAACTACTGTGCTAGCTGAATGATGCAAGCTGGAATGTACATCCGTGGCACTGGCCGGTAGAACACTGGCTGCACCAAAGGTGATTATTGATAAAGACACTGCTAACCAAAAGGATTTTTTTGCAGCGCTTTGCATACTTTTAAATTTCAATTTTTGGGAATCCAATCTGAACGCCTTCAATATCTGAATCTGAAATTGAGTATCTTGATAGGGAAGTGCAGTCTACCATTGAAAACCGACTGAGGCAAAGAACCCTCAATATGGTTTAAGTCTATAGCCGAAAGATATGCCAATTATTAGTTATAATTTGGCCTGCTGGTTGCCGTAGTTTCAGTGTTTAGGTGCTGAACAGGTGCCTGCGGTCGAATGTTGAAATAACTTCAACACTTGGAGCTTTATCTCAACATTTGTCACATGTTGTCATATAGTATCAATTGACTGAGAAAACTCGATTTGACCGACTAATTCCCGACTAATTCCCTCTAATGTTTGACGAGCAAGATAAAATGTTGAAAGAGATTGTCAAGTATCCTTTGTCTATCAAAGGGTTGTCCACAACAGAATTTACTGAGGTAAAGAGCCCCTTCAGCGGCGAAGTAGTGGCCGTGGTTGGTCAAGCCGATGAGAAAGCCATTGATGCAGCGCTGACTCAAGCCAAAGAAACATTTGAAAATGTGATGAAGAAGATGCCAGCCTACAAGCGCTCGGAAATTCTTGCCAAAACATCACAGCTGATTCTAAGCAATATTGAAGACATGGCTCAGACCATTGCTCTAGAAGGTGGCAAGCCTATAAAGGATGCCCGGGTAGAAGTCTCGCGTGCCGCCAACACTTTCGCCATTGCCTCCCGCGAAGCTCTGCGCTTAGATGGTGAGCAACTACAGATGGATACCAATGCTGGCAACGAAGCTCGCGTCGGCATGATTCTGCGTGAGCCGATTGGCGTAGTAGCAGCAGTGACACCATTCAATTTTCCGCTCAATCTTGTTGCTCACAAATTGGCACCGGCAATTGCCGCTGGCAATACTGTAGTGCTCAAGCCATCATCACAAACACCGGTTTCAAGCTTTAAATTAGCTGAGCTGCTCAAGCAAGCAGGGCTGCCAGACGGGGCTTTGATTGTCACCCCTTGTCGTGGGTCTAAAGGCAATGCCCTGGTGCGCGATTCTAGAATTGCTCTCTTAACTTTCACGGGCTCGCAAGAAGTGGGTTGGAGATTGCGGGGTGAAGTGCATGCTGGTGTACGAGTAATTCTTGAGCTGGGTGGCAATGCCGGTATTGTTGTGCACTCTGACGCAGATCTTGAAGCTGCGGCCAAAGCCGCTTGTCGTGGCGGCTACGCTCATGCTGGCCAAATTTGTATTTCAGTACAACGGGTCTATGTGCAGAGCAAGGTCTATGATCAGTTCTTGGATAAATTTAAGGGTCTGGTAGCGGCATTAAAAGTAGGAGATCCACTCAGCGATGACACTGACGTGGGCCCATTGATTGACTCCGGTTCGGTTGACAAAACCATTGAATGGGTCGACGAGGCTGTCAAAGGTGGTGCCAAGCTCGTTTATGGCGGAAAGAAATGCGGCAACAACTTAGTTGAACCAGTAATTTTGACAGAAACTAACCGCGGTATGTCTGTTGTTTCAGAAGAAGTATTTGGGCCAATTGTCAGCATCATGAAGTATGACACTGTGGATGATGCCATCTCTTCTTGCAATGATTCGCGATATGGCCTGCAAGCGGGAGTATTTACTGCCAACGTTGATGTAGCTTTCAAGCTCGCCCGCGGCATCGATGCTGGTGGCGTTATGGTTAACGATGCTCCAACTTTCAGGGCTGACCACATGCCTTATGGCGGCCGCAAAGAGTCAGGATTGGGCTTAGAAGGGATACGCTATGCCCTTACCGAAATGACTCAACCCAAGTTCATCTGTCTCAATTTGAATCCAAACGTGTAGAAGCTCACCATGGCCAAAATAGAAGAACGGTTTCGCGAAGCAATTCAGGCAATTGATGGTGCCTTAGTTGTATCGTGCCAAGCCAGCAGCGGTGAGCCACTCAATCATCCTGACCATATTTTGGCCATGTCTCTTTCTGCTCTTAATGGCGGTGCCCGGGCTCTGCGACTAGAGGGTGTTGAGAATGTCAGGCATGTGAGAGCTGCAGCTGAAAAACTCTTTGAAGGCCATTTACCTATCGTTGGTCTAACAAAATCTGAGATACCCGCTGCTGAGAAGTTGTCATCTGTATATATCACTGCTAGCTTTGCCGAAGCTGAAGCTTTGGCAGAAGCTGGTGCTGATTTCATAGCTCTAGATGCAACGGGCCGCAAGCGAGCAGACCAGCTTAGTTTGAAGGAGACGGTTGAGAGAATTCATAGCCAGTTGAATCTGCCCGTTTGGGCTGATTGCTCGACCTTTGGCGAGGGCATTGCCGCAGACGAGGCAGGAGCTGATATTATCTCAACTACACTTTTCGGTTATACCGAAGAGACGGCTTTGCCAAAAGAACACGGACCAGGCTTAGACTTACTAAAAGAATTTGTGGATCATATTGCTTCTCCTATTATTCTTGAAGGTCGCATCTGGACTCCCGAAGAGCTTACTCAAGCCTTTGAGCTTGGTGCCTATGCCGTTGTTGTCGGCTCAGCTATAACTAGACCGCAGTTGATTACTGAGCGTTTTGTTAAGGCCATTCCTTCAAGAAGGGTTCGCATGCCTGGCTTCAAGCCTTACCGCTAAATAATGACCTTATACCAGTACTACACTCTCTTTCCTATCATAATTCTCTCTGGCCTTTCGCTGGGGGTGCGCTCAATGATGCCTTTGGCCTGGGGCAAAGGCCTTGTGCTGCAGAGTTGCTTGGTATTATTGGCAGTGCTTATTGGTGTCCTCCTTCATAATATTTGGATTGCTCAAATCGCCGGTTGGTTTCTCTTTATCTTGTTTCATGTGCCTGCTTGGTATATTTTTGGTCAAGCAAAAAATTCGATGACGCGCATGAACACCGATGAAATGGCTAAGTGGGGCAAGTTATTGCCATTGGTGTTCTGGGGCTTGCCTGGCCAGTTTTGGAAAGATATGGTTGACGCCTATATTGCTTTTTCAAAAGAAAACCCGGTTTTGGGTGAAGAGCTTCTAGGCCGCTGGCAGAACTCTCCAAGCTTGCCTGATAGCTTGAAAGACGTGCCGATTCAATATGGTCTTTACGGCAACTGCCTCTGCTGGCAGTGGCAAGCCGTGGTCGATGATTTTGAGAAATTGCGCTTTGCTGCTCGCAAAGCCTCTCCGATGCTCTATTTCTCTGCTGCAAGGGCCTATATAGAACTTGGTCTTTACCATAAAGCCGCTGAATGTTTGAGACAATCTCGCTTTGATGAATCGATTACGCCCCTTGATTCGCTAGCCACAGCATTGCTGCCATTCTTCTCTCTCTGTGGGGCGCGCAACCAAGTAGATCAGCTTTTGGCGGTTATAAGTGAGTCGAAAATCACTTTACCTGAGGCTCTTTCGCTTTACTGGATGGGACGCTGTCTCACCAAAGAAGGCGAGATTGCTCAGGCTCAAGCTGCCTTTGAAAAAGCTTTATCAAAGACAGAAGTACCGATTTTGCGTAAACGCATTCAGTACGCTCTTGATCTCACTAATGTTGACAGTGAGATTGTTCATAAGGGTAGTGTGCAGTTTACTCTTGAAGATTGCAAAGCTGAAATGAGAGATATTTGGTCTCATTTTCAGCGTGGTGCTTTCATCCAAGAAATATTGGCGCCACGTAGACGCTCACCAGTCGTAAATGGTTTGCTCTTTATCAATTTAGCTGTTTTTCTCATGGCCGATCCCCACTTTAAATTGGCTCCGGCTCTAGCTCTTTCTATCTTTAATGGGGGAATGCTATCAGACGCAGTGATTAAGCATGGCGAATACTATCGTTTGTTCACATATATGTTCTTGCATACAACAGTGATTCACCTTGGCGTCAATATGCTTGGCCTTCTAGCCTTCGGTCGCATTACTGAGAATATTTTTGGTACCAATCGCTTTCTTGCCATTTACTTTTTCGGCGGCGTTCTCTCTGGGGTAGCTCACCTTATGCTGCGTCCTGATGAGCCTGCTGTTGGCGCTTCAGGAGCAATCTTAGCCATCTTTGGAGCGGTAGGCGTAGGTATTTGGAAATTGAAGGCAGTCTTGCCCGAGTCTTTGCGCAAACGCTATTTGTGGATGATGGTGGCCATTGCTCTATCGCAAGTGATAATAGATCAATTCATTCCACATATTGCCGTTTTTGCTCATCTTGGTGGCTTAATTGCTGGTATCGCATTAGGTGCAGTTACATCTATTCGTACACCTTCAAAAGAAGTAATTGACGGTACTCAGAAGTTTGTTGAAGGCTGAGCGATTTTGCCTTGTTGGCCTTGGGCCCATAGTGCTAGATTATAGCGGTGGCAGTGGCTGCCAAGAGCTTCTTGTAAAGAGTCAAATTTTATGCACGATTGTCCAACCTGCAAAGTTCCACTACACGGTCACGAGGCTGTTTGTCCATCCTGCGGCACAAAGCAGAGAGTAAAGCTGGGTTCGAGTAAGCTTTTTGGCAGTGAGCAGGCAGCTCAGAAACCCACTATTAATTTGATGCCCTTCCTCGCTTTTGGGGTGATTGTTCTCTGTGTCGCCGGTTACCTTCTCAAAGACAGCTGGATAGCTCAATTGATCAACCGCCCACCACAAGTGGAAGACCCAATTGCCAAAATGACATTTGTAGAAGCGCGAAACATAATCGAAACCAAGATTACTGAAGGTGTTGCTGCTACTGGCGGCAAGACTACTTTTAAGTGGCAACGAGCTGGCGCTGAAGTGGACAAAGCAAGTGAAGGTCCAGTAGAGGTTGAAGCTCAAGTTGAGTTAAAAGATCCGAGCGAACGCAAGGCCATTATTGATCCGGTCAAAGAATATTTTGAAAAAGCCGGCATAACCACATTAAATGTCAAAGACGAAAAGCTGCATGCTACTTGGACTTACTCTGTCACTCCAGCTCCGGCACCAACAGAATAAATGGCACGCAAGATTATGATTAAGCTACCAACACTAGTTTTTCTAGCTATAGCTCTTATCGCTTGCGTAGTTGTGTTTCGGGGCGCGCAAGCGCAAACAGGTCAGCCTAATAGTAGCAATCAGCCAAGTGTTCTTTATTCAATTTTAGATCCAAAATTCAACCTTGTAGCTGGTACTTATCTCATACCTAGTGGCTGGCAAGCTCAGAGTCAGGTGGCTTGGAACCTTGAGCACTTTAGCCAACCGTTGCAATTACATTCAGTTGCCTGTAGTGCTGATGGTAAATCGGTTTTAGAATTTTTCCCAGCAGAACAATTTGTTTGGTTGGTGCCAAGAGCAATGGCTCGCCCTGGGCAACCATTAGGTGATGGTGCCACCTTGCTTCCGCCGGTTTCGGCGCAAGAGGCGATGCAACACTTTGAAATTGCCAAGCTAAGGGGTTCAGCACCTAACTTAAAAATTGAGCAGATTTTTCCAGTACCAGATCTCGCTCAGCGTCTGCAAATTGCTGTTCCTGCTGGTGGCATGCAAGAGTGTGTCTGCGCCAGAATTTCTTACGTATTGAACGGACAGCCCATGGAAGAAGAAATCTATGGGGTAAAAACTGCATTTAATGGCGTGCCAAGCCGCAGTTATACAGCTGGTTCGATGGTGCAATATAACTGGGGCTTTGGTACTCTCTTTAGTTTTCGTGCTCCTCAAGGGGAGCTAGAGGCCCAGCGCGCTAACTTCTTTGCCATGGTCACTTCATTCAAGCCTAATCCAGCTTGGCAGGCCGTTCGAGCCCAGGTGCAACAGCAAGCCCTGCAACACAATAATTGGCGACTGCAAGAAACTGCTAGTTCTATCGCCAACGCTAACAAGCTTGGGCAGATGGTTGTGGCTGGAAATGCACAGTTCTTTGCCAATCAAGCAGCCCGTCGTGAGCAAGAATATGCCTCGGACCAAATGCGACTGCAAGCGCGTTATGCTCCAACCAGCGGTACTGCAAGCAGCGGCATCAGTCAAACAGAGGCTTTCGGTGACCTGATGATGGGGCGTGAAACCGCAGCTGATGGCTCAAAGCACGATGGATACCACAGTTCAATTTGGAGTGATGGGCAGGGAAATTATCGTCCAACCAATGATCCAAATTACAATCCTAATATCAATTCGAGTGGCACCTGGACTCAGATTGATAAGATGCCTCTAGGGCGTTAGAAACAAAACATTAGACGATCTCTCTAGCGGCGCTTTTGACAATTAGTATGATGTTGTCATATGCGTCAGTTTTCGAGGTCGCTGTGCCACATAGCAAAGTGCTGAAGGTTGCTTATTTCAAGTCACGCTCTGCTAGCGGCTCTGGCATGGCAGAGTTTGCGCCTGCCTTGATGGTTTTGTTGATCTGCATATTCTTTCCTCTAGTAGATATGCTCGCTGTTGCTTTGGCCTATTGTGACGGCCAAGTTTTGAACAGCAATCAAGTTCATGAAGCATCTTTGGTTGATTGGCATGATGCAGTCAATCCTGCCGGAACTGTCTGCAAAGGTATTCCTGATCAGTGGCTCAATGGCATGGGAAAGTTCGTCAAGCTTTCGAGCCCACCGACAACTTTCATCAGCTATCGCGACGGTGAATCGACTAGCGGTGTCACCGACAAAATTGTCAGTGTAACCACAACCTTGTCGTGCACGCCTTTCCTTTCTATTCCGCTTCCTGTGTTCAATGTGCCTGGGCTAAATGGCCCTATGGTTTTTTCAATTTCTTCAGAACGGCCTATGGAAAATCCAGATTATGCCGGACCGGCTAACGCTGGTGGTTCCGGGCCTCCCCCAGGTCCACCACCTGGTGGTGGCGGAGGGTCTAAAGGCCCTGCTGGACCTGGCGGACCTGGTGGCCCTGCTGGACCTGGTGGCCCTGCTGGACCTGGTGGCCCTGCTGGACCTGGTGGCCCTGCTGGACCTGGCGGACCAAGTGGCCCTGCTGGACCTGGCGGACCAAGTGGCCCTGCTGGACCTGGCGGACCTGGTGGCCCTGCTGGACCAAGTGGCCCTGCTGGCCCTGCTGGACCTGGCGGACCAGGTGGCCCTGCTGGACCTGGCGGACCAAGTGGCCCTGCTGGACCTGGTGGACCAAGTGGCCCTGCTGGACCTGGCGGACCAAGTGGCCCTGCTGGACCTGGCGGACCGAGTGGCCCTGCTGGACCTGGTGGCCCAAGTGGCCCTGCTGGACCTGGTGGCCCAAGTGGCCCTGCTGGACCTGGCGGACCGAGTGGCCCTGCTGGACCTGGTGGCCCAAGTGGCCCTGCTGGACCTGGTGGACCGAGTGGCCCGGCTGGACCTGGCGGACCGAGTGGCCCTGCTGGACCTGGCGGACCGAAAGGCCCTGCTGGACCTAAAGGCCCTAGTGGTCCGAAAGGCCCTGGTGGACCAACTGGACCTGGTGGTCCGAGTGGCCCTGGTGGACCAACTGGCCCTGCTGGACCTGGTGGACCCTTTGGCCCAGCCGGACCTGGCGGACCTGGTGGACCCACCGGCCCTGGGGGCCCCGCAGGACCCGCTGGACCCGGCGGCCCCGCTGGACCAAGTGGCCCTAGTGGAATTACATTTCCTGGAGTGGCCTAGTTCACACTGCTGGTTCGTTTCCGTTTAGTGCCAGCGGTCTGGCACTGCATCTAGTGGCAGAAAAAAAGGCGGCTTCGCTAGCCGCCTTTTTTTTGTTCAATTTTTAGGACTTTCCCTACTGAGCTTATTACTAACTTACTTCTTTTTGCCGCCGCCGAGAACGCCGCGGATGAATTTTCCTAGTGGATCGTAGAACTCATCCACCACTCTTTCTTTCAACGGAATAATGGCATTGTCAGTGATGTGAATATCTTCGGGGCAAACTTCAGTACAGCACTTTGTGATGTTGCAATAGCCTATGTGCCCTTCATCCTTGAGATATTTCATGCGGTTAGCTTCGTCAAGCGGATGCATCTCTAAGCCTGCTACCCGCACCATGAAACGTGGGCCCATGAAGTTGTCTTTGCGCTCGTGATCGCGCAAAACATGGCAGACGTTTTGACAAAGGAAGCATTCAATACATTTGCGAAACTCTTGAACGCGCTCGATATCTTCTTGATAGATCGTCCAGTCAGCGTCAGGGGAGGGCGAAAATGCCTTGATTTTTTTATTGACTTCGTAGTTCCAGCTGACATCGGTGACCAAGTCTTTGATGATAGGAAAAGTCTTGATTGGCTGCACGCAGATGTCTTCACCATCTTTGAACGAATCCATTCTTGATTTGCACATCAAAGAAGGCATGCCGTTTACTTCAGCACTGCATGAACCGCATTTCGCTGCCTTACAATTCCAACGCACAGCTAGTTCAGGGTCAAAGTTTTGTTGAATGTAGTGAATAGCGTCAAGCACGACCATCCCGGCTTCAACAGGCACTTTGTAAGATTGAAATTCACCCTTATCTTTAGTGCCTCTGTATACCTTCAGGGTCGCTTGGCGACCGGTTGACTCAGGCATTGGCGGGCTCCTTTTTTACGAAAAGATCTTTCAAGTCTGCAGGCATTTCTGGTAGAGGGGTATGCTCCAAAACCATTTTGCCGTCAGCACCTTTACTGCAGGCTGAGTTTTTAGTGCCCCATGCTTTTTCAGTGTCGGGATAGTCAAGGCGGCTATGAGCACCACGACTTTCTTGGCGAGAGAGGGCGCTGCGAGCAATTGCTTCAGAGCAGATCATCATGTTCTTGAGGTCGCGGCACATATGCCAGCCAGGATTAAATGCCTTGGTTCCTTTAGCCCCAACCTTCTCTACTTCAGCTTTGAGTTCCTCCAGCTTGGCCAAGCCAGTTGCTAGCTCTGCTTCTTCGCGGAAGATGCCAACATAGGTTGCCATGATTTTGTTCAGCTCTTTGTGGACGTCATACGGATTTCTTCCATCTTTCAGTAAGAAAGGTGCTTCCATTTCAGCCATTGCTTCTTTGACGATTTTGTCATCTATCTTAGGACTGTCAGTAATACCTTTAACGTACTCAGCTGCACCAGCACCGGCTCGCTTGCCGAAAACTATCAAATCAGATAGTGAGTTTCCACCGAGGCGGTTGGCACCGTGCATGCCTCCAGAACACTCTCCGGCTGCAAATAGACCAGGCACTCGTGACATTTGTGATTCAGCATCGACTCTGATACCACCCATGGTGTAGTGCATGGTTGGTCCGACTTCCATTGGGCCAGCTGTGATGTCTACATCGGCCAAGTCTTTGAACTGGTGATACATAGAAGGAAGTTTCTTCTTTACCCGCTCTGAATCTTGATAGCTGATATCAAGGAAGACACCACCGTGAGGCGAACCGCGTCCTTCTTTGACTTCGGTATAGATAGCGCGAGCGACGTTGTCGCGAGTCGACAGTTCTGGTGGGCGACGGGCTTCTGTTCTAGTTCCCGCAAGAACGGAATTGACCCAAGTGACTGCTTCAGCTTCGTCTGCAGCATAATCATTTCGGGTGGCTTCCGGCAAATATTTGAACATGAAGCGCTCGCCTAAGCTATTGCGCAAAATGCCGCCTTCGCCGCGCACCCCTTCTGTCACCAGAATGCCACGCACCCCTGGTGGCCAGACCATGCCTGTGGGGTGGAATTGGATAAATTCCATATCGATAAGCTCGGCGCCGGCATCATAGGCCAAACCTTGACCATCGCCAGTGTACTCCCATGAGTTAGAAGTGACTGTATAGGCTTTACCGGTGCCGCCTGTGGCAAGCACAATTGCTTTGGTTTTGAAGAGAATATAGCGACCATCTTCGCGGTAATAACCAAAGGCACCAGCAATTTTGTCGCCGTCTTTGATTAGTTTGGTGATAGTGCATTCCATATATACTTCGATGCCCTGGTGCACACCACGGTCTTGCAGGGTGCGAATCATTTCTAAGCCGGTTCTGTCACCAACGTGGCAAAGACGCTTCCAGGTGTGGCCACCAAAAGCCCGTTGCAAGATTTTGCCGTCTTTAGTGCGGTCAAAAACAGCACCCCAGCGCTCTAGCTCTTTCACCCTGTCAGGGGCTTCTTGGGCATGCAATTGGGCCATGCGCCAATTGTTCAGTTGCTTGCCACCATTCATGGTGTCTTTGAAGTGAGTCTGCCAACCATCCATGGGGTCAACGTTAGCTAAGGCCGCGGCTACTCCGCCTTCTGCCATAACGGTGTGGGCCTTACCTAAAAGTGATTTGCAGACTAGTCCTACGCTGACGCCCTGACCAGAAACTTCGATGGCGGCTCTAAGACCGGCTCCACCAGCTCCAATTACCAAGACGTCGTGTTCTCTAATTTCGTATTCGCTCATAATTTAAAATAGTTGAAATGCAATGTTGGGATCGACACAGGTGTAACGGATATATACATCAGTCAGGGCCACAGAAAACAGTGATGTCCAAGCCCACTGCTGGTGACGCTCATTGAATTTGGTCACTAGCTGCCAGGCTTGGAAGGCCGGTTTTACTTTTGACTCGTTGGTTGGGCAAGAGAAACAATCTTCTTTGCCGCCGACAATGTGTCTGCAGGCGTGGCAGCCAAATGTATAACCAGAGAGCAAGACACAGTTAGCCAGCATCACTACTGTCAATACGCTGAGGTGGAATCCACCGTCATAGTAGAGAGTCTTGATGGCATCCCACCAGAGAATGAGAAGCACAGGAGTTGCTAGATAGAAGGCGTAACGGTGCAAGTTCTGCAAAACAAAGGGGAAGGATTGTTCGCCAGTGTAGCCTTTGCCTTTGAACATGCCCACAGTGCAAGCCGGTGGGTGCATAAAATAAGAGCGGTAATAGGCCTTGCGATAGTAGTAGCAAGTGGCTCTGAAAGAAAGAGGAATCCATAGAATCAAGAAGGCTGGCGATAGTGGCCACCATGGCACAAACTCTTTCAAATTTGGCGAATAGAAAGGCGAGAGGTACGGGCCATATTCATAGAGATTATTTTCGAAAGCTCTAAACATTGAGTAAATGCCGAAAGCTGTAAAAACAAAAGCAATGAGAAACGGCTCAACCCACCAGTTGTCTTTGCGTGAGGTTGGGCCTTCATAAGCTGGCACTGCATTTGACTGCGGGAGCTTTGATTCAGGCAAATCAGTAAGTTGCGATTGGGTCATTAGTATGTTCAATCTCCTGGGATGCTCAGAGCCATAACAGCTCCGGTCCACTATCGGACATAACAAATTATAGCCAGCTGAAACAGTGTGTGACCCGGCTTTTGTCTAATTTTCGCAAAGCTCTGGCTGAGACTTATTTCGTATATATTTCGTTTCTATTGGCTTAGCAAGCATAAAAAGAAAGTTGCAAAGTACAAAACTGTAGTTGGCATGGTCTCCTTATAATCCACTCATCTAGTTCTGTCTCGGAACTTGGCTTTGTCGCTAGCGTCTTTCTTAGAATGTTAGCTTTGAACTTTTTGTCCTAATTGGTCGTTATTAGCAGTATGGATGTTAGGTTCAATTTTGTAGGCTGTCCGAAGAGACGGCCTAGGCAAGGAGCGTTATCATGAATGCCAAAGTGCGCAAATCTAAAAGTAGCGATGGCCGTAAGAAACTAAAGACTGAGAGTCAAGCAATCGCTAGACGCTTAGACGAGTCTATTCCACTTAATACAGCTGAATGGCAGAAAGTAGAACAAATGCTTATGCGCTTAACTGAATTTGCCCCGACTGATTTGGTTTTTGACGTTGCTAGCGCGATTGCTTTTTATGCTGACGATCAAGCCAGACGTGGATATATACTAGGTGCTGCCGACTCTTGTAAGCTTGTAGCTTGAATATTTGACCTAGTTATAGATTTGAGATTATCGATGCAGATTCGCCGCGCCCAACTTTCTGATTGCCAAGCTATATCTAATATCTATAACTATTACGTTGAAAATTCTACGGCGACCTTTGCTCTTGAGCCCGAAACGGCGGCTGAACGCGAGGCCTGGTTTAACCAGCACGAACAAAACCAACTGCCAATGCTTGTGGCTGTTTTAGACAATCAGGTATTAGCCTTTGCCTCACTCTCTTTCTATCATCAGCGCTGCGCTTATCGTCAGACTGTTGAAGCATCAATTTATGTAGATCATAATTTTCTTTCGCGCGGCTACGGCCGATTGCTCATGAATGAATTGATGGCGGCTGCCGAAGAAGCTGGCTTCCATGCGGTTCTCGGGCTGATCTGTAGCGAGAATAGTGCTAGCATCAAATTGATGCTTGACTATGGTTTCTTTGAAGCTGGGTGTCTGAAACAGGTAGGGAAAAAATACGATCGTTGGCTGGATGTGGCAATATTAGAGAAAATCCTCTAGTAACTAGTTTCATTAAGTCTGACAAATTGAAATTCAAAGCCAAAATTCGCCGCAGCGCAAATCATACTGAAGATCTATCGGCTGCTGCCAAGCCGCAAGCACTTTGGCGCTACTTGTTCTTGGCTCCTCTTGCCTACCTGCTGTTGTCACCTCGTGTCAATATGCGGCTCTATCGCCGCCTGCTCTTTCAGCCCACTGCTTTTCCTGAGCAGCTCAATGGCACGTTGCCGCGAGCAATGGATATTGAGCCAGAAGAGCTGTATTTCAATAGCTTCGGTGATCTCGATTCTAAAGAAACTCTACACGGCTGGTATTTTCAGCATCCCAACAACGACGCTCCTTTAGTGATTTTCAGCCACGGCAATTCAGGTAATCTCACTATTCGCGCACCTTTGTTTCAGGTGCTGCTTGAAAGTGGCGCCTCTGTGTTTATCTATGACTACAGAGGTTTTGGTAAAAGCACAGGCTCTCCTACTGTTGAAGGAGTGTATCAAGACGGCCTAGCGGCCTATGACTTTGTCGTCAGCAAGTTTGCCCTGCAAGCAGATCAGGTCTTTCTTTATGGCGAATCTCTGGGGGCTGCAGTCAGCAGTTACATTGCGAGCAAGCGAAAGTCAGCAGGATTGGTTTTACAATCAGGCTTTAGCTCTTTGCGAAACATCGGCGGTGAGCGTGTTAGAGCGCTTAAGCTCTACCCTTCTTGGCTATTTCCTATGCCTGGTACAAGCAGTCGCGACATCTTGGCGGCAGAGCACCCACCTTTGCTAATTATTCATGGAAAGCTCGACAAATCAGTGGCTTTCCACCATGCTCAGGCTCTTTATGATTGTGCTTCGCAGCCAAAACAGTTATTAGCGCTTCCTGTTAGCGGACACTCTGATCTCGTTGCTACGGCCAAAGATACATTGAGAGAAAATCTCACGGCCTTCTTCAAACGCTTTAGCCAACCCTAATAAATATAGTGGCCACCCTAGATGCTGGTTAGCTCTGGCTGGTGTTAAATGGAAGAAATATCCCTCGCGAATTTCAGCATAAAAACTGATAAGAGGAGATTTCATGAACAATCAATATTATTTGGTCAAAGGCCTGAATAAACTTGCCCAAGGCTGGCATGAAGTGGGCGAAGATGCAGTTGCTAGAAGCATCTATCGCTATATTATTCGCTTGCAAAATAGTAATCCGGCCGAGACTTTCGGAGAGCAAGTCGAGGAGTTCTCCGCCCTAATGCAAGACTACGATGCCCTCAAGAAGTGCAGTGATATTGACGAAAAAGACCTGAATCGCAACTAGTTTTTCTGGCTATTCTCACGAATTAAGTTGAGAGCTGAGCCAGCTCTGAACCAGCCGATTTGTTCTTCAGTCATGGTGTGTTTGACTGTAATAACTTCTTCCGTTCCGTCATGGTGTTTGATTTCAACTTCAAGGTTTTTGCCAGGAGCCAAGGCACCAAGATTCTTGATGCTGAATCTGTCTAGCTCTTGAATTTTGTCGTAGTCAGCGGCATTGACGAAGGTCAGGGCAAGGATGCCTTGCTTCTTCAAATTGGTTTCGTGAATACGGGCAAAGCTTCTCACCAAGACAGCCTTGCAGCCTAAGAAGCGCGGAGACATCGCGGCGTGTTCACGGCTTGAGCCTTCGCCATAGTTTTGATCGCCGACAACCAACCAGCCAGTTTTCTCTGCTTTATAGTGACGAGCAACTTCTGGGTAGGTCATGCGCTTTTGATTCAAAACATCGAGGCCGATACCAACTTCTTTTGTGAAAGCGTTGATGGCGCCAATGAACATGTTGTCGCTAATCTTGTCTAGGTGGCCACGGAACTTGAGCCATGGACCAGCGGGTGAGATGTGGTCGGTGGTGCACTTACCGAGTGCTTTGAGCAAGACAGGAAGATTCTCGTAATCTTTGCCATCCCAAGCGGCAAACGGTTCGAGCAATTGCAATCTGCCTGAATCAGGAGAGACTGCAACTTTGACTTGATCGCCGTCAATTGCTGGTGGAATGTAGCCGTTATCTTCTGACTTGAAGCCTTTAGAAGGTAACTCTGGGGCTTGTGGTGGCACCAAAGTAAACGACTTGCCGTCACTACCCACCATTGTGTCTTTTAATGGATTGAATGAAAGTGAGCCAGATAGGGCTAAGGCTGTGACAATTTCAGGGCTGCCAATGAAGGCTAGAGTTTCAGGGTTGCCGTCATTGCGTTTTTGGAAATTGCGGTTGAAAGAAGTAATGATTGAATTGCTTTCGCCTTGTTTGATGTCATCGCGCTTCCATTGACCAATACATGGGCCACAAGCATTGGCCAATACAGTTCCGCCAATGCCTTCAAGAGTTTTCAGTTGGCCATCGCGGTCAATGGTCTCGTAAATTTGTTCAGAGCCCGGTGTAATCAAGAAACCACAGCTAGATTTGATGCCATGATCGGTGCCTTGTTGAGCCACATGGGCCGCTCTGCTCATGTCTTCGTAAGAAGAGTTAGTGCAGCTGCCAATTAAGGCATAGGTCAATTTGTCTGGATAGCCTTTTACTTTGATCTCAGCGGCAAATTCTGAAATTGGCCTCGCTAAGTCTGGAGTGTGTGGGCCTACGACATAGGGCTCAAGCTGATCGAGATCAATTTCTACTACTTGATCAAAGAATGAAGTTGGATTGGCAGCTACTTCAGGGTCGGCCACTAGACATTCTTTGTATTGGTCTGCTAGTTGAGCGAAGTCTTCTCTTTTCGTGACACAGAGATATTTAGCCATGCGCTCATCATATGGGAAGATCGAAGTTGTTGCACCAAGCTCGGCACCCATGTTGGTGATGGTGGCTTTGCCTGTGCAGCTAATTGATTTTGTGCCTTCGCCGAAATACTCGACAATCGCTCCAGTGCCGCCGGCCACGGTCAAGATTCCGGCGATTTTGAGAATAACGTCTTTAGGCGAAGTCCAGCCGTTCAGCTTACCCTTCAGATGTATACCAATGAGCTTAGGCCAACGTAGGCCCCAAGCCACTCCGGCCATAACGTCTACGGCATCGGCACCGCCGACGCCGATGGCAACCATGCCTAGGCCACCGGCATTAGGTGTGTGTGAATCGGTACCGATCATCATAGTGCCAGGCAGTGCATAGTTTTCTAGTACTACTTGGTGAATGATACCGGCGCCTGGTTTCCAGAAACCAATGCCATGCTTATTGCTGGCCGATTCAAGGAAATCATAAACTTCCTTGTTTTCATCAAGAGCGCGCTCCATGTCTTGTTCAGCGCCAACTCTTGCTTGAATGAGGTGATCGCAGTGCACCGTGCTTGGTACTGCAACGGTTTTTAGCTGAGCTTGCATGAACTGCAAGAGGGCCATCTGTGCTGTCGCATCTTGCATGGCTACGCGGTCTGGTCTTAAGAAGGCATAGGTTTCGCCACGCTTAATTTCTTCAGTTGGCCAGTGATCAAGGTGCGATGTCAACACCTTCTCTGCCAATGTTAACGGTCGACCAAATTTCTCTCTTGCTTCTTGATGCTTCTTGGGCAGCGCTTCGTAGAGCTTTTTGATATCCGACACTTTCAATTCAGCCATTGCAGTCTCTCTTGTAGCTTCAGTCTAAGGCTTTGATTGTACTATTAGTCGCGCCCTAATTGCTTTCCAAGTGCTGCCCTGAGCCCGTATAGCAGGCTGTCTTAATTGAATATTTCAATTTGTTGACTGGCAGTGTTAGCATTGACTTACACCTTTTTACATCGAGAGCAAAATTTGAAAGCCAAGCCGGCAGTATTTATTCCTACTTTGTACTTTGCTTCTGGCCTGCCGTACACCCTAGTTGTGCTTGTCTCTGTAATTTTTTACAAAAATCTAGGCGAGTCTAATGACTTTGTTGGAGTGGTCACCAGCTCTTTCTATCTGGCCTGGGTGGCTAAGTTTCTCTGGGCGCCTTTAGTTGATCTCTTGGGCAAAAAGAGAATTTGGATAGTGGTGGCGCAGTTGATACTAGCGCTAACTTGTGTAGGTTTGGCTTTGTCTTTGAGTCTGGCTAGCAGTCAGATAGCTGTTTTGAGCATCGTAGTATTTTCGATTATGGCCCTGATTTCAGCTACCCAAGACGTGGCCAGCGATGGCTACTATCTTGAAGTTTTAAATAAAGATCAGCAGTCTTACTTTGTTGGAGTGCGCAATGCCTTCTATAAAATGGCTGTTCTGTTCGGCCAAGGTGGCTTGGTGATGCTGGCCGGTTGGCTTGCTCATCAATCTGGTTTTGGCGTCAAAGGCGGATGGTCTGTAGCTTTTCTGCTCTGTGCCGTCATTTTTGCCTTGCTTAGCATTTTTCACTTCTTTGCCCTGCCGCAGCAAGTGCCAAAAGAAAACCTGAACGATCCTTCAGATTTAACGGAAGAGAAATCAGGCATTAGTATTGGCGAATTTCTTACGGTTTTTCGTACATTTTTTGCCCAAAAGGCGATCGTGCCGATTGTTCTTTATATATTGATTTTTCGCCTAGGCGACGCTCTCATGCTGAAAATGGCTGCGCCCTTTTTACTTGATGCGCCGAAAGTCGGTGGCCTCGGTATTTCTACCGAGACCGTCGGACTTATATATGGAGGGGTTGGTGTAGGCTTTCTTTTATTGGGCGGTATCGTAGGTGGTTTTGTTGTTAGTAAGTTCGGACTTAAGCGCACGTTAATGCCTACTGCCATTTTTCAAAATGTGGCGATTTTGCTCTATTACTTTATGGCCACTAATGCGCCAAGCGTCTTGCTCACTTCTATTTGCAACGCCATTGAGCAATTTGCCTATGGATTGGGCACCGCAGCCTATACAGTTTTTTTGCTGAGAACTGTGAACCCTAAATACAAGTCAGGTCATTATGCCATTGCCACGGCCTTGATGGCAGCAGGCGTGATGGTACCTGGTATTTACAGTGGCAAGCTTCAGGGTGCGCTTGGCTATCCTAATTTCTTTTTGCTTAGTTTCGTTCTATCTATCCCTGGTATGATCACCATTCTCTTGTTGCCACTTGAAGATAAATAACGAAAATGCAATACCGCAGAATTGGGAAATGGGGCGTCAAAGTCAGCGAAGTGTCTTTAGGCAGCTGGCTAACCCACGGTGGATCTGTTGATGAGAAGAACTCCATCAAACAAGTTCAGCATGCTTTTGAGCTAGGTATTAATTTCTTCGACAATGCCAATGTCTACGCCCAGGGCGCTTCTGAGAGCGTTGTCGGTAAGGCCATCAAGCCTCTTAAGCGCGATGCTATTTTTCTCGCCACCAAAGTTTTCTTTCCGATGGGTGAAGGTCCTAACGATAAGGGCTTATCACGCAAGCACGTTTATGAACAATGCCATGCCAGCCTAAAGAGGCTGGGTACTGACTATATAGACCTCTATCAGTGTCATCGTTTCGATCCTGAAGTGCCAATGGAAGAATTGGTGCGCACCATGGACGATTTGACCAGGCAAGGAAAAATTTTGTACTGGGGTGTGAGCGAGTGGAGTGGCTCTCAGATAGAAGACGCTCATCGGGTAGCAGGCGCACTTAATGCTGTTCCACCAATTTCTAACCAACCTTGCTACAACATGCTCACCCGCAATATCGAGGCATCAGTCATACCCGCATGCGAGCGTACCGGTGTTGGTCAAGTTGTATTTTCGCCGCTGGCTCAAGGGGTTCTCACTGGTAAATACCTGCCAGAAAAACCTTTGCCTGCTGATTCGCGCGCCGCTGACAGTAAAGTAAACGTCTTCATGATGGGCCGCAACCTAATGGCTAATGAGACTCTTGAGAAGGTGCAAAGACTAAGTACCCTTGCTTCAGAGTGCGGTTTAACTATGTCGCAGTTTGCTTTAGCCTGGTGCCTGCGTCATCAGAATGTCGCCAGCGTCATCATCGGGGCCACTAAAGTTGGGCAAATCGATGAAAACGTTAAGGCTGCAGGGGTCAAATTAAGCCCAGAAATTCTTGAAAAAGTTGAAGTTATCCTTGGTGCGGCCACTCCCGCTAGAGCTTAGCTATTTCATACGCTTTATAGGCAGGGTTAAATGTGCTGCCATTGGGCACATTGCTGATGTCACAGGTGGAGAAATATGAAAAAGTTTCCTGAGCGCAGCTCAGCTATGCTACTAAGCCTTTCGCTGGCCCTGCAAGTATTGAGTCCAATTATTGTCCTCCAGCCGGTCTATGCCGCTGAAGGTGAAGCTAGTGCTAGTGCTGGTTCTAGTGCTAGTTCGGGTTTGCCATCAGAGGTTACTGGTATCGAGCCAGTGAAAACCGAAACTCCTGCTGCTAGTGAGGCAACTGCTGCTAGTTCAGCCGCTGCGGGTGACTCTGCGACGAAGCCGACAACCACAACTACAACGACAACTACAACAAGTCCAAGCAGTGAGTCTTACGCCGATCCTGTGATTGTGCGGCCTGTGATTGACCTGCCCCACATTAAAGAAGCTGCCGCAGCGGCGGCTCATGCTCAAGCGGGCCTAGCCGGAAGTGCATCCAAAGCAGCATCAACTCCAGCTGTCAAGCCGATTCAAGCCCAGGCCACTACCACCAAGCTCTATGGTCGCATTGAGCAAATCACCAGCGGCAACGGTGCCAACTTCCCTATTATCCTCAAGGCAATGACGCCGCAGATGGACAATTCACTGGTGAAGAAACCGCTCAGTGGTGCGGCTACCGATGTAAGTATGTTCTCCGGCACGATTGCTAAAAGCTTCCCCTCTGATTATCGCGGAAACTGGGGCGGTGACTTGACAGTATGGCGAGTGGAGCAAGATCCAATTTGCTACAGAATCGATCCAGAAGAAGCTTCAAAGGTTTTGAAAATCTTCAAGTCGGGCGCCAAGGGTTCGACCAATTTTATGTTTGCTCAAGACACGCGGGGGGGAATTGTCTTAGCACCGGCCAAAGTGATGTTCTCGGTAGTGGCCAAAGATATTGGTGCTGACCAACAAATGGCCCAGATGATGGGCGGCCAGAGTTTTGCCAGCATGGGGCCCATGGGGCAGATGATGCAGCAAATGGCACAGAGCATGCCCGTTCCTGTGATTTTCTCCTTTGGCGATATTCAATCAAGTCAGTATGCCAAAGGCTTGTCAGGCAATGAGTTTGTCCAACGTACACTTAAGAACCAAGTGCGGCAGCTTGCTCCTAACGTGCTTGAACAGCAGATTGTGGCTGAGTGCAATGAGATAATGCGCTCTACCGGTCAGCCAAGAAAACGCTACGAAGAATCGGTTTTGCGATTCACCAAAGTCAATAGTCAGCAAATGTATGTGCAAGCGGCCCAAGTTGTTTTTGGCCAAGACCGCAAGTTCCAGCAGAAAATTGTTATGTACGGATATGTGACAAAAGGCCAGGTAGCTAATACTAATCCCTACTCTGGTATGATGCAGATGATGCAACCGGGCCAATCTGGCCAAAGCCAATTTCCGAGCTTGCAACCCGGCCAGAACCCTTTTGGTGGCGGAGGAAATCCCTTTGGTGGAGGCATGCCGCAGTTCCCACCAGGGTCTAATCCGTTTCAGGGCTTATTTGGCCAGTAGAAACCGATTTGAAATAAAAAGAGAATTCTTACGGACACGATCAGATGAACACTTCTTCCGCCAGCGACCTCGATACACTAGCTGACTTTGTCACTAACATGATTATTCAGCATGACTATCCAGGTTTTGAGCCCCGCTCCTTCCGTATTGGCCTCACTGAGCAATTGCTCAAATCAAGTGCTCGGCTTTTTGCAGATGCTTTAGGTCATTCAAGTGTCTACGTTCGTTTGACTGCTTTACGATGGTTTCAAGAAAAACCGGGCGCGATTAAACCCTATTTGAAAGCAATTATGGGTTTGCTCTCGAACTCCGACGAGTGGGTGCGCATGGAAGCCACAATTACTTTAGAGCGTTATCAACATCCATCGTTGCCAATTGCTCTGGCTGTAGTTGTGCAATTAGAAGACCAGTATCCATTGGTGCGCAGAGAAGCCGCCAAGGCTCTTGGTAAGATGCTTGCCAAAATCAAAGAAAGTACCAATTCAAAAAATGCAGCCAAGAATGCAGAGCGTGATCTCGAACTAGCACCAATTGTAGAAAGTCTTAAAAATGCTTTGCGCGACGATCAAGACGCTCAAGTGCGGCAGAAAGCGGAGAAGGCTTTGCGCAAGTCAGGAGCCTACGCTGGTTAAGTCAGCTTTAGGTTATTGATTGACTGCAGAAGTTCTTTTGATTGCGAAACGAAGTCGCACTCATTGGTTAGTTTGGTGTAGAGACCGTACTCATAATATTGCTCAAGAAAATTCAAGTCATATCTCAAAATCTTAAGTAAGTCATCAACTATTACCTCAGAGGCCGCTAGAAGCTCTTCTAAAGCATTAGAGAGGGCTTGTAGCTCTCCTGCTAGGGAAACAATGGCTTCAGTCTTCTGCTCGAGCCTCGTGGTGCCGTCACCATAGGCACTGGCAAGGTGCTGGTGCATTGAGGCGGCGCAACTAACTAAATTGGCTGCTAATTGATGAAAATAGGTACGGATCATCTTTTCTTCAAGAGTGACCCGCTTTTCTGTCATGCGAGAAACGATTTCATTAATCTTAGTGGCCAAAGCAAAGCAGTGATCTAGCACTGAAAGTATGCCCTTGACGCGTTCTTCTTCTTCGAGATTGTGCAGCATAGTTTGATCTTCTTTTGCAGCCCCATTTTGTTAATACCTAAGTGTACCTACTACCTTAACAGAAGGGGCCAAAGTAAAAGAGACCGCCTCAATCTGGGGCGGTCTCTTTTACTTGAATTTGAAACTAACTAGCAGTCTCTATGTAGAAGAGGAAGGAGTTGAAGCTGCTCCGATGGCGGAGTAATTTTCTGATACTTCCATGGTGCTGACTGAAAGGTGGGCCCCACCTTGCTGCCTTCTGAAATTATCGAGATACCGGCGAAGAGCTTCTCTTATCAGATCTGATCTAGTGCGGTGTTCACACTGAGCGATGAAATCTACTTGCTCTAGCATGGCAGGAGGCAGTGCAATTAGGACCTTTTTGGGCATATTCGGTTCCTCTGGTATGGCTGTCGGGTGACAAGGGGGTGCGTAATGGGGCGCGAAGGTACACCTCAAGCAAACTGCACTCTGGCGCAGATGTCTTGAGACGAAGTCGTTCCTACAGTTCCAAGTCCGTTTTTTTGTCTACGGTCTTAACAATAGGTAACTGCTTTTGGGTGGTTAGTTGGATTTATCAACCACCTTCAACATGTATTCAATTTACACATGAAAGTCGATATCGTAAAGGTCTAAAAGGGGCATAAATACCCAATTTCGTAGAAGTCTACATAAAAGGATTTTCCGAAAGGCGCAATGGCAAGCACGGTAACACTCTTCGCGGATCGGGCTAGAAACGGTATAGATACTAGGATCCACAAGGACATATACAGCTATTGCATTGCTAAAAAATTGTGCTAGGCACTTTCTTGTTTTTGGCCGAAAATGAGTGAAATTGACTATTCATGCGGGTTCGAGCTAGTTCAGTTTCTGGTTTATCTGGCCTGTTTTGGTAGGGCTTAGTGTCTTGCTCACTAGTGATATTTGTACTATGTCTAGAAGGTAAGCCAGATGGCATCTAGTTATCATTAAATGGTATCGCTAATGGTATCAGTAGTGTATATGCGTGCCCTAGGACGCTGACCGGTATCTTCAATTGCATGATGAAGCAAGTGTTTAAGCCATTTTTGGCGACCATAGACTGACAGTGGGGTACTACTTGCTGGGTTATCTACAGCTTTTGCACCGATCGCATATATTTCGGTGCTACAAAAAAGTCAAATTTTTTTTTGCCCTTTAATCACAATGAGCAATGTTTGGCAAAAGGCGCAGAGACACTAGATTTTTGCGGGCAAAATCGAGTTAGATATAAGTCTTCCTTTCGCTTTTGCCGTACTTTTGTCGTACTTTTGCCGATTACCGTTAACAAATTTAGATTCATTTAGGGAGAGCTATGCTCATTGCAAGTTGGAATGTCAACTCCATAACCGTCAGATTGCCTCATCTTTTAGATTGGCTCAAAAGCACTTCACCAGATCATCTCTGTTTGCAAGAGCTAAAAACCGTTGAAGAAAAGTTTCCTTTTGATCAGCTTGCCGAAATAGGCTATAGCGCCCATGTTGTTGGTGAGAAAACCTACAACGGTGTGGCCATAATTTCAAAGAGTTCAGTGGAATGTGTAAGCAAACTTTTGCCGGGCTCACCAGAGCCCCTTCAAAGTCGTTTGATAGAGGTTTGTGTCGACGGTGTGTACATTCTCAACTTATATGTACCAAACGGCTCTGAAGTGGGCTCTGCCAAATACGAATACAAGTTGGCCTGGTTTAAGGCCCTCATCTCTTATATAGAAGAACGACATGTCAAAAATGGAGTGGTTTGCGACAAACTAGTTATTTGTGGCGATTTCAACATCGCCCCAGAAGATCGCGATGTTCATGATCCAGCCGAGTGGGTGGGCCAGATTTTAGTAAGCGAGGCAGAGCGCGACTGCTTCCGTCAACTAATCAATCTAGGAATGATTGATAGCTTTCGCGAATTTGAGCAGAGTGCTGGTCATTTTTCTTGGTGGGATTATCGCATGATGGCTTTTCGCCGCAAGCGCGGTATGCGTATTGACCATATTCTCGTTTCACAGCCATTGAGAGAGGCGCTGAAACGCTCATGGATAGACATTGATCCGCGCAAGCTAGAAAAGCCGTCGGACCATGCACCAGTAATTGCCGAATTCCTAATATAGACGAAAAAGTCTAAGCTTTCTCTTTGACAGGCTTGTCGTACTTGAAGAGAATGTCTTGCACAGCCACTTCTGACAATCCTGGGAATTTGCCATCAATAATTTGATCGGCTAATTTGCTGGCTGCTTTGAAATAGCTATCAGATGGTCTTTCACCAGTGAGCTTGCAGCGCAAATCTTGACAGAGAATGTCAGCAGCCGACTCAACAACTGCGTTCTTCTCGTTGTGGGCCCACAATGCTGTCACCAGAATGATAATGGCGTCCTGTGCCCGTTGCGACATCTCGGCGATGCGACATTGTCTATCTGCCAGCTTCAGTTGGTGCTTGACCATTGCCTGGCTTAGTTCTAGTGGTGTATCTGAGAGAAACTCTAGAGCGAAATCTACATGGGCCTTGAGTTCTTGCGACATTCCAGGAATTTCATGAGAATCTACGCCTTCAAGCTGTTTGCCCATCCACCAGAAAGCATAGGGCACCAATTCATTGCGCAAAGCAAAACCATGAATTGGGTTCATTGGGTTGAATTTCTTCAAACCTGCCCGAGGAATGGCTTTGCCGATAGGCTCGAAGTAGGTGACGCCATGTTGTTTTGCTAGCGATTTGAAGAAGGCCATACCAAGCATCTCGCCTTCGCCTTCGTAGATGCACGGAGCTAAGAAGTCGTGAATGTTATCGCCCAGTAAATGACCCGCTAAAAACGAGCGGCCACCGTGAGTTTTCATAAATAGCTCAATTGCGCACTCTTTTTCGGCTTCGGAGCCAAAGATTTTAGCGATGATGCATTCCAGCTCACCACGGTAACCTTGGTCCAAAAGCCATGACCCCCAGGCCACCAAAGCGTCAGCGCCGCAGATCAAAGCGGCCGCCCGAGCAATTCTGCGTTTGACCAACTCTCTGGTCTCAATAGCGTTGCCATAAGTGTCGCGGAACTTGGCCCAAGGCAACATATTGGCCAGCATGATGCGCATAACGCCAGATGCCGTCGCACACAAGGCCAGACGGCCCATGTTCAAACCGTGATAGGCAACAGTTAGACCATCACCAGTTGTCGGTACTAAGAGATTTTCTTTCGGTACTTTGAAGTCTTTGAATTTCAGGCCATTGTTAAAGGCATGCTTAAGAGCGTGCAATTTGTAGGGAATGATTTTGAATTCATCATTTTCTTCCTTCGGCAAATCAGCAATGAGAGCGGCTGGTTTGCCGTTAACTAGGCAAACTAGGCCGATAGTGCGACCGGCAATGGCATTTGTGATGAAGAGTTTTTCGCCATTGACTACATAGTGGTCGCCCACTAGTTCTGCTGTGGTTTTAAGGGCAGTCAAGTCAGAACCAGCCTGTGGTTCTGTAAGGGCAAAGGCTGAAAGAGCCTCACCACTGGCTAGTTTGGGCAAGAGCCGCTGTCTTTGTTCTTCGCTGCCAAAGTAGCGCACGGGGTCAACAGCGCCAATGCAACCGTGTACTGAGGCTAATCCTGCTGCTGTCGGTTCAATTGAAGCAACCTGAGTGAGGAAAGTCATAAATTGGCGAGCTGTACCGCCTTGACCGCCATACTTTTGTTCAATCAGCATGCCCCAGTAGCCAGCGCTGGCAAGTTCTTCTAAAACTACTTTGGCAATCTTGCCTTGATCATCAAGCATGGTGCCATTTTTCTTATGGCGCGCTAAAACTTCTAGCGACTTTTTCATCGCGGGCAAATTCATTGATTCGGCGTTTAGCTTAGGAGTCGAGAATAATTCGACTGGTACTTTGGCTTCCCATATAGCCCTGTGCACCGGGCTATTAGACGTTTTGTATTGCTCGGCGAAGAATGAATCTACTTCGTCGTCGGTGCGGTCAACGGCACCGGTACGTTTAGCTTCTTCTTCTGTTTTTCCGGCCAACTGCATGGCTGTCTCGGCAAAACTAGCGTCTTTTGAGTCGTCTTTAACTGATGTCATGGTTCAATTCCAGTAGTAAAGCAATATTATAAATCATTCAGATCTTAGCCCATATGAGGACCTCAGTTGCCATCGCAAAGATTAATCGCGATGGGATTTGTGCTGCTGTCAGAAATTGTCACCTTAATTGGTGTCCCGCACAGCACTTTAATTAGTTCGTTTCCGGCTAGTCTTCGCCGCCAGCCGAAGGTTAGGGCGTTTTGCCCCTCATCACCAGCCATGTTGTCGCTTTCTAAATGATTTACTTCGGGGATGTCACGACCAATTTTGACCAGTCCTTGCAGTTCATCTCGAGTAGCAATTAGCTCTGGGGCTATTTCTAGGTCTAGGGCTCTGATTTTTAACACTGTATAAAGCACATCGGCAATGAGCACGTCGGCTTTTGAAGGCGCTCGCCCTGATGGCCACTGGGGGCAATCTTTGTCGGCTATTTGGTTAGCTTCTTCGATTACTTTTACAACCTTTCTGCCCCAGTGCGAGAGTTGATCAGAGCGAATGCCGCGAATGCGCTGAATATCTTCTATAGACGAAGGCGGCTTTTTGGCTAGCTCGAGCATGATGTTGTCGTTTATCACTGAGCGAGCTGGTCTATCTGTGCGTTTAGCTTCAGCTTCACGCCACAAGCAAACTGCTTGTAATACCGCTAGTTTGCGGCGATTTAGACCTTGGGCACCCTTTACTCTTAAGAACTCACGACCGCTTTCTTTAATGTAATAGCTGTCTTGCTCGTAGTGCTTACACTCCTCAATAACCCAGTCAAGGCGCTTGCGGCCCTCGAGTTCGCTTTGCAGGCGCTCGTAAAGTGGAATCAAGTGCAAGGCGTCATCGATGGCATATTCAATTTGTGAACGGCTCAGTGGCCTGGCCTGCCAGTCAGTAAACGACTCTGTCTTAGAGAGGTTTAGGTCAAATAGTGCTGCTAGAAGCTTGCCATAACCAGCGGGATAGCCGAGGCCAAGAAAACCAGCGGCAATTTGGGTGTCAAAAATATTTTTTGGTATGAGACCAGAACGCTGAAAAATGATCATCAAATCTTGGGAGGCGGCATGCAAGACTTTGACAATGCGGCTGTCGGCAACGGTTTTCCAGAGAATCTGCAGGTCTTTTAGTTCGATGGGATCAACGAGAAAGACTTTGTCTTGTACAGCTATTTGCACAAGACAAATAATAGGAAAGTAAGTGCGCTCGGGGATGAACTCAAGGTCGAGCCCGAATACGCCTGCTTCTTCAATTAGAGCGACAACTTCTTCTAAGTCTTTTGGGTCAGTAATTAAGGCAGTATTTCTTTTGGAAGAATCTGATTTGGGGCTTTCCATTACTTACAATTTCCTTCTGAGATGATTGCGGCACCAGGCCAATGAACCAGGTCGCCCCATAATTATGCTGGTGTTGTGAAGCAAGTCGGGCAGAGTGAATAGCAGTTGGTCAAAGTCCATACCACCTACTTCTAGTCCTGCTCCTAGTGCAATTGCTGCGGGGCCCGCCGTATCCCAGGTTTTTAGCTTGCAGGAGAGATGGGCGAAGATGTCTGCTTCTTTATCGAGTATTCGTGCCACTTTAAGACCGATACTGCCTACCTTTACTATGTCGACTACGGCGAGCTTGTCGATCCAATAGTGTTTTTTGCGATCGCGAGAGCCCATGGCTAGGCGCGCTTTGGCTGTAGGATCTAGGGCCTCTAAGTTTTCAATACGCTCCACTTTCTTGCCGCTGCGTCTGTAAGCTCCGAAATTCGGTCCACCAAAATAGAGCATGTTTGCGTGGGGCTCGTAGACCCAACCAAACACCGGATGCATATTGATTACTAGGCCAATCATGACACAGTATTGGCCGTCACCCAAAATATAGTTTTGCGTGCCATCAATAGGATCAATAAGCCAGACGCGGGCACCGGAGGCAGAGTAATTGATTGATTGCTTAAGTGAGTCGATGTGCTCGTCGTCTTCTTCTGAGATTACGCAATCAGAGGGAAAGCGTTCTTTAATGGCCGTGGTGATTAGTCTAGACAAGGCCCGATCGGCGCTAGTAACTTTGTCGTCTAAAGTCTCTTTGTGTGAAATGTCTACGCCTTCGCGCATAGAAATTGCTAGCTCACCAGCCTGTTCAGCTAGACGACCTATGATTTCGATATCTTCATTGGAGAGAGGCAAGAGGGTCAAAACTTATCAATCATTTAGCCGGTGTACATTTGGCACCCAAACTCCTCGGCTAACTTGTTATCTAGCAAATCAGCCACATAAGCTACATGCCAGACTAGATCGTCGAGTTCCTCTTGTACTAGACCAAAGGTCGGTCTTTGTGCCACGACTAAGGCGAGATCTTCATGGGTCGATATGGCGCAACTTGATAAAGTGCCGTTGAGATCCAGGAGCCGACGATAGAACTGCTCTAAATTTTGTTTGGGCAAATGAACCAAGGGGGAAGTTAGGCGCAAAATTGCACCTTGGGGACCGTCTTGGACAAATATGAATACTTTGGCACTGCCTTCCATTAACCACCAGCCGAGGCCGCTGGCATCACTAAGCATGTGATCGCCGGGGTTGAGACCACGTCTTTGAAAATAGGCTTCGACCATCGCCTTAGCTTCCAGCGAAAGTCCATGGCTGACTTTTTGTGCGCCAAATATTCCCATCAGTTCTTCTCCATGACCTTACTGTTGCAAGTTGCAGTTTGTTGCGAGGGTTTTTCCATCACAAGTCACTCAGTATACAAAACAGAGCCTTTCTTCGGCATTATTAAATGCGGTTAAGGGCAAAACATGCGGCCCTCAGGGCTGCTCGGGGTTGAAGATGTTGGGCCATGCTAGTATTGTTATCTAGTCAGCCGTTCAGGTTCTACCTACTTTCCCGAGTAGCGCAGCGGTAGCGCAGTTGACTGTTAATCAATTGGTCGCTGGTTCGAATCCAGCCTCGGGAGTATTAATAAAAGCGGCCCTCATTGAGGGCCGCTTTTGATTTATATACTTGGTGAAACTTGAGTATATGAATACTTCGTCTGTGACTCTTATTTTTCGGCTGCCGCTGCTGCTTTCTTTTCTTTGAGAACTTTCATTGCTTTGGCTAGTTTGATAATTACCAAAGGCATCACGATAATTCCCGCAAATACAATACCCATCAAAACAAAATTGTCATCCATGTCGCACTCCTTAGTTTTTAGCGCTTGGTTAAAGTTGAAGGATTACCAAGATACTTCAGACTTATTATAGTATTGCCCAATGGCTGAGATGAAATAAATCCTTAATTTGTAAGAAGAAAAGCGATTATCAGATGTCAATCAGGCAAGGTCGACTTCCACAAATCGTCTTTGCAGGGCTCCAGTGAGTCTAGTTTCCACTGGTGATCTTCCGAAACCATCTTAGCCAGATAGATTTCAGGTTTGTCGAAGAGATACTTACCGTTCAGATAAAAAGTAATCTCTGAACTCTTTATCACTCCCACTTTAAAAGCCGACGGTTCGATGGCATCTGGTTTGAAGCCCTCTATAAAATGAGGATCGGTTCCGTATTTCTCTTTAAAGCGCTCTGGATCTTCACGCTTTTGGGCGGCGATACTGAGACTTTTGTAGGCTAGTTCCAGATTTATGCTGCCCGGTGTGCGGGAGCGAAAGAGATTGCTCAAGAACTCTTCTAATTTCTGCCTGGCAGGGGCAACGCTATTGTCACTGTGCTCAGAAAAATCGCCTTCTTCGATTTGTAGTGAATTGTTGGGACCTTTGTGGCCAGAAATTCGCCAAATTGCACCTGGTTTCTGGTCTGACCGGTCTGCTTGACCAAGGTGTCCTTCGAGGTTGAAGTCACCAAGCAACACTTTCAGCGGTTCTTTTGCCTTATTGGGCATCAGGTACATTAAGCCCGGCAACTCTTGACCGCTCTCGCTGTCATGAGTCGGAGCTCGCAAATAAAGCAATACACCTTCATAATTTTTGGTCAGAGAGAAGGGGTTATCGTTGCCCATCTTATTTGCGGCAATGACAATGCCTGTGATCAGCCCAGGTACTATGACAAGCCCAACTACACTGAAAATGACTTTCTTGCTTAGGTATTTGGCAAAGTCTATATTGAGTTTGGCTTTCTTCTTCTTCTCAATTACGGCGGGCTTACGCACTCCGGTGCTGCGACCGGTGGAGCGGCCCGAAGCGACATTGTCTAGGTCTGTGCTTCTGCCAGTACTTCGTCCTGTACTTCTGCCTGTACTTCTACCTGTACTTCTACCTGTGGAGGTCCCGGCACTATGATTGTCGTCTCGGGTAGAGGGCGAACTGGTTTTTCGTCCGCTTCTTGTGGTGGCGCCGGGCTTCTTCTGCTGGTCTGGTCCAGACACGTATGGAGCACTAGAGCGATCTCTGCGTTCAGTTGAAACCGTTGGTGAGGGGTCGTTACCAAATAGTCCACCGGAGAGATCAAAATCTTCAAGTTCAACAGGTGAGGTGTCGCTTTGCGGATTTGGATTAAAGCCCATTGAGGGTGGCGCGCTAATTAAGCTGGGAATACTACCGGTTTCAAATTGGGTGTTCACGCATTGCTCTAGTGCATCTCGCATCTCTTGCATGGTTTGATAGCGTTGCTCAGGCTTCTTCGCTAGTGCCTTAAAGGTAATGCGCTCGAGCTGCTCAGGAATGCGCAAATCTGGCCGAACTTTATTGAATGGTTCAGGCATTTGCGAGACATGCATTTTCATGGTGGCATATATGGTGTCGCCCATCAGGGGCGGGAATCCTGTCAGCGTTTCGTATAAGACGGCACCCATAGAATAAATGTCTGAGCGACTATCGAGATTGAGACCAAGGCATTGCTCTGGGCTCATATAAATCGGGCTGCCAAAAATCTCACCGGTCTGAGTCAGGTTTTGTGGAGTTTTACCCGATGCAGTTGTTAATTTGGCAATGCCAAAGTCAACTACTTTGACAAAGTCTCGACGGCCTTCGACTTCCACTAGCATGATGTTTGAAGACTTGAGATCGCGGTGAATTACACCCTTTTGGTGGGCATGCTCTAAGGCCTCTGTGGCCGAAATGAAAATGGGAATGGCCCGTTGATAGGCAATATAGTTCTCAGCTTTGACCACATCAGAGAGGCTTTGACCTTCCAAAAAGTCCATGACTATGTAGGGTTGACCAGTGGCTACGACTCCACAGTCGTAAACTGTAATTACGTGTGGGTGCTGCAGGTGCGAAGCAGCTTGAGCCTCTTGCTGAAAGCGTTTTATACTTAGTTGGTCGGTAACGTGCTGGGTCTGTAGCATTTTGATGGCGACTGTGCGGTCCATCATCTCGTGCAGGCCCTTATAGACAATACTCATGCCGCCTCGACCAACTTCTGATAAGACACGGTAGCGGTCGTTGAGAATGGTGCCTAGTAGCTCGTCTTTTTGCACAAACATGAGCATGCTCTTGTCATGCGGGCAAACAGCTTGAGTGGGCGGAAATTCGCGCTTGCAAACAGTGCAGACTTTCTTCTTAGTTGGTTGAATGGGATCTTCGAAAGTCATGGTGCTTTTTTGGCAAAAGTGATATCAGGAAAAGTAATAAGGACTTACTCATCCCAATAATAGCAAGGAAGAAATTATCTGGGGCTTATTCTCACTTGCAGGTTGCCAGTTTCAAATCTGAAACCAGAGCTTCTGCTGCTTTTCTTCCTGAAACTAAAGCGCCATTGATAGAGGCATTTTCGCGGAAGTCGCCACAAACGTAAAGGCCGTCATCGAGGCGAACTGGGCGTGCCTGCAGCCAGGGTGGTGTTTGATTGGGGAGGGCATTGGCAATAAGATAGCTCTTTAGGTGTTGCCAGCTATCGACTTGATCGCCAAACCAAGCTTTAGCTTGGCTCATTACATCTTTTATTAATTGATCATCGAGTGAGACTTGGCCGAGCACGGTCACTGAAATTAGATGTTTACCAGCCGGAGCGTATTCTTTAGCCACGTTTGTCAGTACTGCCAAGTTATTAATTGGCCCCTTATCGGTACCGTTTAATACCAACAGGGGCTCATTTATAGGGGCTTGATCTGCTGAGAAGTAGAGGCAATTGGCAATATTAGAAGGCGGCGCCTCAATGGCACTACTGAGCTTGCTAGCGTTTGCTCCGTCAGTGGCAATGACAATTGCCCGGGCAAGGAGAGTCTCTCCACTAGCAAGAGTTACTTTTGATTTGTTCTTGTCGATACTGGCAACTTGGCAGTTAAGTCTAATTGAGTCTTTGGGTAGTGCCGAGGCTAATTGCTCAGCTATTTTGCCCATACCGCCACTAGGAATAGTCACCTGACCTTCAGCCATCATTTTATAAACGAATTCAAACATGCGGCTAGACCCAGACAAACCATTGTCAAGGGTGATGCCTCCGAAAAATGGCTTGAAGAAGCGATTGATCATGTTGGCACTGAAACCGGCATCTCTTAGAGTCTGCAGAATAGTTTTATCTGGTTGGGAAAAGATCTCCTCAACAGTTGATGCCATAACTCTCTGCCGCAGATAGGCCACTTTCAGCTTGTCAGCGAGTGAAGCTATATTTGATACCATCATCGATAACAAACTTGATGGATTTTTAAAGGGATCGCTTAGACGAATGAAATATTTACCGTCATTGACTAAAGCACCTGCTAAAAACGGTTTTAGATTTAGGCTCTCGTAATCGAGAGTGCGGGCTGCTTCTGGATAGGCTGTGAGCAGAACTTGGAAGCCCCGGTCTAGGGTGTACCCATCTATATAGTCACTGCGCACTCTGCCGCCAAAAGAGTCTGAAGCTTCCACAATCAAAATTGAGAATCCCTGACTAGCCAATTGTTTAGCGCATGATAGTCCAGCTAGGCCAGCACCAATAATAATGGCATCGTAAATTGGCTCCACTACTTTCCTCTTCCTTGTTCTCTAATTCTCAGCCATTATTTCAATTGTGTTGCCTGAAGGATCATCAATATAGACTGAGCGTGTGCCATCGCGGTGGGTCTTCAATGTGCCGAAATCTTCGGCTCTAGCACTAACGAAAGCTAGATGAGGCGGATGTTGCTCTGGTATGACGAAGGCGAGTTTTATATTGCCAAAACGGAGAAAGGCCCAAGTTTCGTCTTGATACTCAACCTCGCACTTAAACGTGCTGAGATACCAGCTAACAGTGGCTTTGAGCGAGCCCTTGTCTTTTACTGGAATGGCGATATGATCGATCGGGTCTAACATTTTTTTGCCTTAAGTAAGAGCAGTGCGAACACTCCACAGGTCTTGGAAGCAGCGCTTGACGAGAGTCGAGCGCAGATAGGCAACGCCCTCACTTCCGCCAGTGCCACGCTTGAAACCAATGATGCGCTCAACCACTGTGACGTGGTGCGTACGCCAGAGTGCAATCAACTCATCTATATCTACTAGGGTCTCAGCAAGGTCATGCAATTCTCCTAGTTCTTCTTCTTGATAGAGGCGGCAAAGCTCAAGAACCCTTTCTTCAGCAAACTTGCCATCTTCATCTTGGTCGCCAGTAGGAGGCATGGTCAGGGTAAAGCCGTGTTGGCGCAGCAGGGCGTAAAAGCAATCTTTTAGGCTCGGTGCCTCAAATCGCTTTGTCAACTCAGCAAAGGCAACGCTGTCGCTTTTGAAGTGCATAAGCATTCTTTCTTCTTTCAGCCCAGCCATAAATTCGATTTCGCGAAATTGCGATGACTGAAAGCCAGAGGCGGGGTTAAGCTTGTGCCTGAAACCGAGAAAGTCTACGGGTGACATAGTTTCAAGTATGTGAATCTGCTGTACTAGTAAACGCATAATGGCCACAGCTCGGCGCATAAAGTGAGTAGCTTTGCGCACTCGGCCTTCGGCCATTAGCTCAACTACTAGGTCTAGTTCGTGAATCACAAGTTTGAACCAGAGTTCATAAGTTTGGTGGATGATGATAAAGAGCGGCTCGTCATGGTGGGCAGGCTCTGACTGGCAAACCTGCAGGGTCTTCAGCTGCTCGACCATTAAATAGCTATTGTAGTCAAGCGAACTGTGGCCACCGCTGGTAATGCCGCCATATTGGGCTGTCTTTTTGCTGTCCATTCTTACTTTTGCTCTCCACTTTCATTTTGTTCGGAATTTTTAGGCTGAAGCGAATCTTGCCTTTCAGGCACTAAATCGTGGGTTTCAGTTTTCGGCTGTTCGTTTTTAGGCTCTTCGGGTATCGCTTTTGTCTTTTCGCTTGCTTTTTCGTTGATTTTCTCGTCGAGCTTCGCTTTGGTTTTTTCTTTCGATTCCTTGGGCTTGTCGACTTTCTTCGTACTTTCCTTATTCTTCGCCTTATTCTTAGCTTTGCTCTTGCCTTTGTTGCTCTTACCTAATCGTTGTGCTACTGCCCCTGGTGCTAGGCCTAAGTAGGCAGCGCGATCTAGTTCATTGCCTTCAGCAAGTTTCAAGAATGTATCTGGCTTGTGATTTGAGTATTGAAAGGCTAGGCGAGAATTGATCATTATCTTCTTAGCCTTTTTCACCAGCGCTTCATATCGCACTCCAAGGGTCTCGACCGTTATGCCCTGCTGGTCTACGTGAAATAATTTGTATTCGCAAGGATATATATCGACAGGGGGGCATGAGACATACCAAATGCTGCGCTCTCTTTGAATTTTGTTAATTGGTACGTGTCCACTTATAGCCAACCGAACATCTAGACAAGCACCAAGAATTTCTCGCGCTGATGCTCCTTGCACCAAAGTATATTCTTCAAAGGGTGGCCCACCATCATAAGGTGGTGGCGCAAGCAAGGGATGATGACTAACGACGATGGTCATTTTACCTTTGTTGCTATTCAAATCTTGCTTGAGCCAATTCATCTGAGCATTGCTTAACTCGCCAGTTTCGCTGTTGGCTTTGGCTGTATCTAGACCGACCAAATGTACACCGGGAACTGGATCTGTTGACCAATAAGAGGTGCCATTGGTGAGACCCTTTCCTTTGAAGTCCGGTCCATAGGTGACCATCCGTTCAACTGCGGGCGGTCCGCTTACGTCCCATTCTCCAAGGACAAAGTACCAAGGGCAATTGAGCACTGCCACTATGTCAATGAAAAGTTGCCAGAAGGTTTCGTCGCGTCCAGGGCTTTCTACTTGATCCCCGCAAAAAATGACAAAGTCTACTTTCTGTTCGTTGATTGACTTGACTACATCTTGCAAGAAAAGCTGACTTTCTTGGAGCAACTTAAGGCTATCTGGTAAACCGTGCGAAAGATGGCTGTCTGAAACTACCGCAAAAGAAAATGGGGCAAAGTCAAAGCCCGCAGCTTGGACTGGCAAGAGTAAACCGCTCAATTGACCAAAACAGGTTAGAGCGCCAAGCCCAGCGAGAAAATGTCGTCTGCTTAGTAACTCGGTAGCGTCCTCAACCATGGGTTGCTCCTATTAGATTGCAAGAGCCTTCACGTAGCGTAAGCGTGATGCTCAATTCATCGTTTAGTTTACCTAAAATCAGGCCGTCTATTTTTCTTTCTACTGCTTGATCAGTGTGATAAGTTCAGCACGCAAACTAGCATCTTTCTTATATACACCACGAGCATCCGACGTAATTGTCTTACTGCCAGGTTTTTTGATGCCACGAAGGCTCATACAAGAATGCTCAGCTTCGATCAAGACGAAGACGCCCAATGGGTCGAGCTTATCTTGTATAGCTTGGGCCACTTGAGCGGTTAGACGCTCTTGCACTTGCAAGCGCCTAGAAGCAATTTCGACAACCCGAGCCAGTTTTGACAAACCAGTAATGCGTCCTTCTCTGGGCAGATAGGCCACATGTACTAGACCGTGGAAAGGCAATAGGTGGTGCTCGCAGGTACTGTTGAAAATGAGATCTTTGACTAGAACGAGCCCGGCTGATTCTTCATAAAACTCGCAAGTAATTTGATCGGCGGGGTCGAGATTGATAGAAGATGTTAACTCAGCCATCATCCTGGCAACTCGATTGGGCGTCTGCTGCAGGCCTTCTCGGTCTAAATCTTCGCCGATAGCACGCAAAATCATCTTGACGCCTTGTTCAAGCAAATCAAAATTGACTTGAGGTGGCACCCTGGTAGGTATCGGCTGAAAATTACCTTTACAAATCACTTCAGAGTTCATGGTTTCCTCAAGGAATAGCCATCGTGTATAGCTAAATGAAGAGCAATTTAAGGCCCTAGAGCGTCGTCGCTTCTTTTGACAACCGCCAAGCCTAAGTATATCGCTTATACTCTAAATCTTTCAATTTTCAGCGATTTCATGAAGGAGAGCCGATGACCGCCGCAACTGTGATGCAACTGGATGTCCGCCAAATTAGAGAGTTGATTCCCCATCGCTATCCCTTCCTCTTAATAGATCGCGTTACTGAAGTTGAACCAGGCGTGCGTGCCAAGGGTTTTAAAAACTTGACAGCTAACGAAGAGTTCTTTCAAGGCCACTTCCCAGACAGACCAATTATGCCTGGTGTTTTAATGGTCGAAGCCTTGGCCCAATTAGGCTGCCTCACCATGCTCTTGAAGCCTGAGATGAAAGGCAATCTTGGTGTCTTTACTGGAATCGACGGAGTAAAATTCCGCACAATGGTAGTACCAGGTGACAAGCTAGAGCTTGAAGTCGAGCTTCTCAAGATGAAAGGGCCTGTAGGCAAAATGAGAGGAATTGCTCGCGTTGGCGACAAAATTGCCTGTGAAGGCGAAATTGGTTTCGCCATGGTCAAGCCGTAATTTTGTTTATATATTTGCTTATATATAGGTAGGGAAACAATGTCTATTCATCCCACAGCCATTATCGGCGATGGCGCAAAAATCGACGATACAGTCGATATTGCACCGTATGCGGTTATTGGACCAAATGTGGTTATTAAGGCTGGCACCAAAATTGGTGCTCATGCCATTATTGACGGGCACACCACCATTGGTGAGAACTGTAATATATTTCCAGGTGCTTCTATCGGTCTGCAACCGCAAGACCTGAGCTATAAAGATGAGCCAACTGGCGTGATTATGGGTGATCGCGTTACGGTGCGCGAATATGCCACCATTCACAGAGGAACAGCCGATCGTTTTACCAGGGTTGGTGACGACTGCTTCCTCATGAACTATTCGCACATTGCTCATGATTGTCAGATCGGAAATGGTGCAATTTTCGCCAATGGTGCCACTCTTGCTGGTCACGTTGTTGTTGGTGAGCGTGTGGTCATAGCTGGGTCTGTGGTGGTGCACCAGTTTGTTCGCATCGGCCGCTACGCCATGATATCTGGTGCTACTGGTACCCGTATGGATATTCCACCATTCACTATGTGCGACAAACGACCGTTGGCAGTTACCGGTCTCAATCTAGTGGGCTTGAGAAGAGGGAAAGTCGGTCCTGAGATACGCAATACCATCAAGCAGGCCTACAAGTTGATATATCGCTCAGGTCTAAATACCACTCAGGCATTGGCTAAAATTGAAGAAGAAATAGTGCAGTCTGCGGAAATCAAAGAGATAGTTGAATTCTTCCGTAGTACGAAGCGCGGTGTGATTCGCGGTGCCTTTACTGCCGATGGTGGCATTGCTTCTGTTGTGGACGATGAGTAAATGCATGAAGGCACCCCGTGACTGAAAAATTGACTGAAAAGGTCACAGAACAATCTAAATCTGGATACCGAAGTCTATTCGCCAATCGGCAATTCATGAGCTTGTGGATTGCCCAAGTATTCTCACAATTTGCCGATCGTGTTGTCTTTGTCTTATTTGTTGCCGTACTTACAGCAAACGAACACGCTACTATTGGTGGCAAGCATTTTGAGTCGGCTCAGCTCACTAGCCTCCTCTATGTTGCTTTCACTATACCGGCTGTATTGCTCAGTCCTATGGCCGGAGTTTACGTCGACCGCTGGTCTAACAAAGCAGTTTTGGTTCTATCAAACCTCTTTCGCGCCGCCTGTATCTGCCTAGTGGCTACGCCCTATGCTAAAGCCTCTCCGGTTGCTGCTTTTTCATTGGCATTTGTAGTATCAATCGGTTCTCAGTTCTTTGCCCCAGCTGAAGCTTCTTCGATACCACGGCTGGTGAAGAAAGATGAGTTGTTTCAAGCCAATTCTTTATTTTTTACCACCATGATGATTGCCCTAGGCTTTGGCTTTGCTATTGGTGAGCCGATTATTGCTCACACAGGTATTGGCAAGGCACCATTCGCCGTGGCCGGGGCCTTTATTTTGGCCGCTATTTTTTGCTGCCAAATTACTGATAACAAACCGGCCGTCAAATCAAGTGAGGTCTGGTGGGAAGAATTGCGTTTCGGCATTGCCTACATAGCCAACAATAAAATGGTTTTTCGGGCGATTATGAAAATCACCTTTCTCTTTTCGACCATTATTGCCCTGACTCCTATTTCAGTTGGTCTCACAGAGCAGCTGCTCAATCTTCAAGCGGTGCAATTTGGCTATGTAATTGCCGCCGCTGGTATTGGTATGGGTATTGGCAACTTTGTCGTTGGCCACTATTTCTCTAAGGTTTCGGCAGCCCTGCTGGCTTACAAAGGCTTTGTCTTACTAGGCCTTTTCCTTACCCTTTTGGGTTCGCTCGGTTTTCTGCAAGACTCTGTCTTCCCATCATTGGGCATGGCTTCTGTTAATTTTCATGGTTCTCTTATATTCGTGCCTCTATTGATTGTCGCTCTCGTTGGCGCTTCGTGTGCGTTTATTGCCGTGCCAACTCAGTCTTTGCTCCAGGCGGCCGTGCCCGAAGAGCTTAGAGGCAAGGTTTTTGCTGCTCAAAATACTGCCATGTCGGCTGCTTCAACCATTCCGGCCGTCCTAATTGGCGTTTCGGCTGACAAATTGCCTGGGGGTGTTTTCACCACCCTCTTGCTGATTGGCCTGCCGACCCTCCTAGTCGGTTTGCATCATCACAGTCAAACCAGTAAAGAAATCGCTTCGGGTGCAAAGCTAGATGAAGCGGGCAATACCCTGGAGTAAAGATGCAAAGGGTAGCCTGGCTGGCCTTGACGACCTTTCTTTCAGTTTTAGGCTGTCAGGCTAATCTAAACATTTGATTAGGTGAGCGGTGGCTGGTTGCCATGTGGCTGCATTCTTATAGAATGTTAGTTACAACCGTTATCAGTAGGAAGCATGCGTAACCGAATAGTTTTAGTTTTGCTTGTTGTCGGCGTCTGGATGGCCCTAAAGGCTATTGACAAGTTTTTTACCGGTCCAGAAGTACTCTTCATCTTATGTGGAGTGCTGAGCATGATGATTGCTCACACAATCTGGCTATTTTCCGCTCAGCAAAGACATCACAAAAAAGTATTGGCTCGCCGCGCCCTTGGACTGACAAGTCCAGAAGCCGCCAAGGTCTGGCATCCCTACGTTGACGTCGTTATTTCTGCCAAGAACGAATCACGAGTAATAGAGACTACGGTTCGCAATCTTTTTCAGATCAACTATGACGCCTACTCTGTTTGGGTTATAGACGATTGCTCCACGGACAAGATGCCTGAAATTCTCAAGAATCTCCAGGTCGAATTCCCCCGTCTCCAGGTGCTAAACCGTGTTCCTGGTTCTTGCCCCGGTAAATCAGCAGCTCTAAATGAATTTCTGCCTCTTTGCAAGGGTGAGGTTATTGCAGTCTTTGATGCTGATGCCAATGTTGATCCTGAATTTCTCAATATCATTCTGCCATCTCTTGAACCTGCCAATGTTGGCGCCGTTCAAGCCCAGAAGAAAATGTATGAGAATCAAAAAGGCCTATTAGTCGAATGTCAGGCTTCTGAGTATGCTGTCGATACTTATTTTCAGGTTTCTCGTGACCTTATCGGCGGTGCCGTCGAATTACGCGGTGATGGTCAATTGGTAAAGCGCCAGGCCCTAATTGATGTAGGCGGCTGGAATAACAAAGCGATTACAGACGACCTAGATCTCAGTATGAGACTGCTTGTTAGCAATTGGGATATCACTTTCTGCCCTGAAGCGATTGTCTGGGAAGAGGCCGTCACGACCTTCAAAGCTCTTATCCGCCAACGTAGGCGTTGGGCCGAAGGCAGTATTCGCCGTTATCTCGATTATATTTTCCCTTTGAACTCACCGACGCGGCTATCGCTGGTTGAGCGCTTAGATACACTCGTCTTTACTGTCTATTTTGTCGTGCCCGCTTTAATGACCTTAGAGGCTGCCTCCGAAATAGTGCATATTGCCACTGGCGTGCCCACTTATGGAAAGTTCTTAGCACTGATAGTGATGGCAATATTTGGTATCAGTCAGGTCAACTTTTTGATTGCTATGCGAATCTATCGTGCACCTATGTCTTTCATGAAAGCACTAGGACGAAGTTTTTACGTTACAGCCTATGTCTATGGCCATTGGGTGCCCGTTATCGTCGTTTCTTTCTGCCAGATACTGTTTGGTAAGCAAGTCTCGACCTGGCATCGCACTGAGCATGCTGGCGTTGCGCCAGTGATAAAAGCCTAAAAAGAACTAGAAAATTTCGGACGGGAGCAAGATTTTTTTGTTCCCGTCCTTTTCTAGCGGCCTTTTCCCACTTGGCATCATATTCGATACCATCTTGATTTCATAAGTTCCCGAGACCCTGCAATATTCCTATATTCAGCGTGTGCCAACACTGCTTTGATCGTATATACCGCTTGAAAAGTGGTGCTATTCCAACAAACTTTTTACAACTCATTTCAAAGCCCGAGACCGGGTATATTACTGCGATACGCTTATCGCCGCTGAAATAAGTCAGTCATTAAATATGGACCTCTCGGAATAATTGAGTAAAATGGAGCTTGTCTCGGGCCGTTGGTCCAGGATTGGTCGAATCATTCGAAAAATGATTTCCTAAATTACGATTGCTAAGAGTTGGAGATTTGCATGCTTAAAAAGATAGCGTCCTCTTTCATACTAGCCTCAGCTTTGGTTGGCACAATGGTCGCTCCGTCGTATGCCGATGACGACACATTCAAGAACATTTGTCTGTTCCCTGTCAAAGTGGTTGGTTCAGGTGTTGGAGCTGTAGTAGGCGTTCCCCTAGGTGCCGTCAAAGACGGAACTAAGGGAGCCATTAAATCCACTACTTGGGTTGCCGGTAAGCTTGGTAACGAAGATGGTGGATACCAGAAGTGGACAGGAGCCATCGTTGGAGCTCCGTTCGGTATCGTTGGCGGTGCAGCCTATGGTTGTTTCGATGGCGGTTGGCACGGTATGAAAACTGGCTACGAAAAGCCATTCACCAAAGAAGCTTTCACTTTCAAAGAAGACTAACTTGTTGAGCAATCAACATTAGGTTCGATGAAACAGTGAACTTATGTTCGAAAAATGTCGGGCAGAAAGAATGAGAGGGTGGCTCTCTTAGAGTCACCCTCGAAATCTAACTCAAAATCTGAATCAGAAAATGATATAGACCTGGTGGTAAGGAAGATATGAAAAACAAAGCTTTAGCCTTAATAGCTGCTGGCGCTATCAGTATTGGTGTTGCAATGCCTTCGATGGCCGGAGACGGTCCTCTTAGCAGCATGGCTTCACTTGCTGGTGCTACCACAGCAGTAATTGTTGATACTCCAGAAGGCATCATCGTCAATTCACTTTGGCGTACGCCTCACACATTGCAGCGTCAACTCGCCAAGCATTTTGGCGATGAGAAGGGTCTCGGACAAAACCTCGCAGCATTCGCACTCGGATGGCCTGTTGGTATGGTTTGGGGCGTTCCTTATGGCGCAATCGTCGGTGCTAAGCATGGTATGACTAGTGGTTGGGAAAAACCATTTAGTACTGATTCCTACATTGTCACTGAAGAAAAATAGTAAGTAGTAATTGCTGCCCGGCACCCTAGCCAAGTGATGCCGGGTAGCTCTGAATTAGAAACGGTGGATAAGATGACAAACAAAATACTAGGTCAAGTTCTTATGTCGGCCGCTCTCATGGTCTCCGCTGTCGCTCCTGCGATGGCCCTAGATTATGAAGCCAAGCCGGTTCAGTGGGTTCTACAAGCTCCTATTCGTACCGTTGGAGCTGCAAGCGGTGCCTTGTTCACCGGACTTGTAACCGGTCCTATCGCTGGTGGATACCACGGTGGTATCAAAGGTATCAATCACGTAGCTGAGAAATTCGGCGATGAGCATGGTACTGGACAACGTCTAGCTGCCGTTCCAATCGGCGGTTCTGTCGGTATGGTAGCTGGTGGTGTCTATGGTGGCTACCACGGCATGGGACATGGCTGGAAGAAAGGTTGGGAACATCCATTCAGCCGCTGGTCTTTCATCACCATGGAAGAGAAATAATTCTATTTGACTGAGGGATTTACTCCCAGTAGAAAAGGTTGAGGATAATGCAAAAGAAAATTCTTTCGTCTTTGCTAGCAGCTCTAGGACTCGCAATGAGTCTTTCAGCTCCTAGTATGGCTTACCCAGAGCGCCCAGAATCGGCTCGGGTAATCTATGAAATGTGGTACTTCCCTTGCAGACTGGTCTCTATGGCCGTTACAACTGCTTGGGACGTTCCAACCGCTGCTTTCTCAGATGGCATCAAAGGTGCTATCGGTGGAACCAAAATGGTTGCCCGTAATCTGGGTAAAGAAGATGGTGTTTATGAAATGGTTGCTGGTGCTATGACCGGTGGACCAGTTGGCCTAGTTGGTGGTAGCGCTTATGGCGTTCTTCACGGCGCTGGCTACGGAATTAAGCATGGCTTCATCGGATATCCGAGCCCCCACAGCGGCAGCCACAGCATGATATTCCAGGGTAAAGGTTTCGTTGTTCCTTACGACGATAACTACTAACTGATTGTCATCCTCGTTTCTAGTGTCTTTGTAATTAGACGCTGACCTGGAAATACTTGGCTTCGAGAGCAAACACCTGCCAGAGATGGCGGGTGTTTGCGCGCTTGTAGAGATGTTAATTCTCTAATATTTATCCTACTGTGACATCAATTACTATCATCGGCCTGTTAGAGGCAAGCTCTTGATAGACTAATAACAAGATATAGTTTCTAGCGAAGCAGAGAGTTTTTGTGGCAATTTAGGGCGTAACTTGGAAATCACTGGCAGGCGTTCATCACCCAAAAGAATTGGCGAGCTACTAGTAGCCGCCAATATCATCAGGCAAGAAGTTTTACTTGAGGCTTTGAAAGTTTCTAAGACTTCACAGACCCCTCTTGGTCGAGTTCTGATGAGTATTGGTGAACTATCTGAGTACGATGTCGAGGTAGCTCTCTACGTTCAGTCACTGATTAGGCAGAATACAATTTCGGCCGAGTTTGGTGTTAAGGCGATAAACGTCTGTATCAAGGGGCGAATACCGCTAGATGATGCTTTTAAGCGCCTTGGTTGGACGCCGCCTGAAACTACTGACGAGCAGAAAGCATCCGCTGGAGAGCTAGGCGAGCTTTTAGTTCAGTCTGGACTGCTCGATCGCTCTATGCTGGAACAAGCACAGTGGCAGGGCCAGGAAAACAACTTGCCGTTAGGCCGCTGCTTGGTCTTAAATCGCATGATTACATCGGTCTTGCTGCAATCGGCTCTTACGGCTCAAGTTTTGATTAGAGATGGCAAAATTACTGAAGAGCAGGCTATTGCCGGTTTGAAGAAAGCAGTAGCAAAGCATCAATCGTTTGAGCAGTCTCTGGTTGATACTGGCGCTTTTCGCACCTCTGGAAAAGATACGATAAAGTTAGGTGACCTTGTCACCCAAGCTGGTCTGGTAACTGAAGGCGATAAGATTTCGGCAATTGAAATCGGTTTATCGGAGCATCAAAAAATCGGTGAGGTTTTTGTTCAGACTGGCATGATTTCATCTGAAGTGGTGGATGAAAGTTTGCGCTTGCAAGAGATGGTTACTTCAGGAGCGCTCAGTGGGCTACAGGCCGCTGACATACTGAGACAGGCTCATTCGCGCCATCTCTCTATCGATGCCATCATAGAGGAACGGGCATCGAGGCAAGACGATATTGCCAAAGTAAACACAGTGATGGAGATACTTTTGCAATCTGGTGCCTTGAGCGGCGATAACTTCAATCGTGCTCAGTCGCTAGCGCGGCAGCTCAATGTATCTATGGCTGAAATAATTGTCACTAAAGATATGATCGATAAGCGTCTAATTAACGCTGCTCTTCAAGCTCAGTCTTTTGTAGCTGAAGGTATTTTGAAACCGGTGCAATGTGCTGCTGCCGTGAAAATGTGCCAACAAACAGGCCTTGAGCTGCATGAAGTATTGAAAGATTTGCCTCCTGACTCACCACCCCCTGCCGCCGCTCCTCTTCAGGCAGCTAAAGATGAAGGCGAGAAGAAAGGCTGGATCGGCAATATCTGGAATAAAGTCACCAAGAAAGACTAGTAAGGGATGATGACAGCAAGTTTTACCATCGATGAAATTCTTACTCTTGATGGTGCTGTGCTGCATGGTACGCCAGAAAAATTAGAATATGGCATTAGTACCGACAGTCGCGCAATAGATGCTAGTAGCAATTTATATTTGGCCTTGAAAGGTGAGCGCTTTGATGGTCATGATTTTGTTCTCAAGGCTTTCGAGAACGGTGCTGGTTTAGCAATAGTTGATAGAGATTGTCTAGAGACAGTATTGAATAGTTTGTCGAGTAAGTCAAAGACTTTGGCACTGCCTATAGTGTCGGTTCCTAATACTTTGGCGGCCTATCAAGGTCTTGCTAGGCTGTATTTGCGTAAGAACAGCGCCAAGGTGATTGCTATTACTGGCTCCTCTGGTAAAACCACGACAAAAGAGATGACAGCGGCTGCCACTTCTGCTCGGCGTGTGCATAAATCGATGGCCAATGAAAACAACGAGATCGGTGTGCCTAAAACTATTCTCTCGATGCCAGCAGATTCAGAAATATTGATTCTTGAAATGGGTATGCGTGGGCTAGGACAAATTGCTCAGTTGGCCGCTTGTGGCTTGCCCGATATAGCTGTAATTACTTGTGCTGGTTCTGCTCACATAGAGCTTCTTGGTTCGCTTGAGAATATTGCCAAGGCAAAGTGTGAGTTGTTTGCAGCCTTAGATTCTGAACGTGGCTATGCCATCATTGGTGATGGCAGTGAACATTTGTTATCACAGGCCAAGCGTGATTTTGACGGACACATTGAAATTGCTCCAGAGCTAAAGATTGTTAGTGTTGATAGCGTCGGTACAACTTTTAAGATTCCCGGAACTGCGAATCCCGAGCAAGAGTTTGTTGTTAGGGCCCATGGCCGAGTGCTATTGGAAGACGCCTGGTGCGCCGTTGCCGCCGCAAGAGCAGCCGGTTTGACTGACATTGAAATTGCCAGCGGTCTGGCAAAATTTGCCGCTGTTGAAGGTCGAGGTAACGCCCTGAAGTCTTCTCACGGTGCCATCATTGTTGATGAATCGTATAACGCTAATCCTGATTCTATGCGCTGTGCTGTAGAAGCTATTCTCTCTCATGCTTATCCACAGAGCGCTAAAATTGTTGTGCTTGGTGCCATGGCAGAACTCGGTGAGTTTACTGAACCACTGCATCTTGAACTTGGCCGCTGGCTTAAGGACAAACCAATCAGTTTGCTAGTGACCGTTGGACCAGTCGCCAGTGCAATTGCTTCTGGAGCCACTGGGGCAAACTATGAAATTGCCTCAGTCGAGAGTCAAGATGACGCTCTTCAGCGCATTCTCCCTCACCTAGGCAGCGACTCTTGTGTAATGGTGAAAGGCTCTCATAGCACCAATCTAGACAAGTTAGTGCAAAAGATACTGCGCTAACTGGCAAGATTGCGGTATTGCGTGTTTTTACGAAGCCGATGGGAGTTTCCCCACTGGTTCCGCCGCCTTGAAAAGCATACGCTGATTGTAGTACTCGGAGAACACTGATCTCTAAATCCTACCGGTCAAAACAATTGCGAGACAATAGATAGCCAGATGCAGACAAGAAACAGCGACGCTGTGGAAAAGCAAAATATGTTTACTGCCGGAGCCGATTCAGCTTCTGCTCTATGCAGCGATGCTTATGGATGGCTCAAGCAACATCCGCTGGCTACTGGCACAGCTGTTGCTGTCGGTACGGTGGCAGTTATTGCTCTGCGGCCAGCGATGGTAAAAGCGCAGTCGGCGACACTGCTGAGAGAGGTCGATTCATTAGCCGATGATGTCCTCGAAAAAAGATGGTCTGATCTGGCGGCTGCTTTTGAAAAATTGCCTGCTTGGGATCGGGGCTGGGTCAAAGCTTCTGACCCGATTAAGGAGTTATCTATCCATCCAAATCTTGACCAGCGTCTTGTGCGTAAGTCGCTGGAGTTTAAGCCGTTGAGCGATTCAGATAAAATGTTCGACCTCCCGGCCAGGCTAGAGCCAGGCAGATATGAGTTGACCTGGAGTGAATTTAGCGGTTCATTCTTCAATAATGAGCACAGACAGCATCTTGGTCAGGGTATGTTGGCCGCAATCAAGGATCTGCAGAACGCCGGTTGTAAGAGAGTGGAAGTGGGCGGAAGCTTTGTCTCATCCAAGCCTTTACCTAAAGACTTTGACCTTGTTTTTCAGAGAGAGGGTGTCGATATGAGTCGGGTTGATTCTACTATCAGCTCCAAGCAATATTGGTCACAACAGGATAAGTTTGGCGGTGAGCTTTTTGCTGACGACACGCACTTTAATTCTCCCTATAAGAGTGCCATTGATATGATTCGTCAAACAAGGCGGAAAGAGGAATTTGGCACTGTAGTTCTCGACTTGCATCAGCCATTGCCCGATATAACTAAGTTCAAGCCCTTCAGCTATGGCAAACATGAGAGCCCTTTGGCAGTCGTTGGTTAGATTGCTCGTACAGAGACTACTCTCTTCAATTAAGAACCATTTTTAGGTGATTTTACGAAACCGATGGGAATTTCCCCACTGGTTTCGCCTGGATACTAATCTTATGATGCTTCTATAAAGTAAACAAGAGAACAGTTCCATGGCAAACGTCCAAGAAATCTTAATTGGTGCCCGACTGGCTGAGAGAGCGGCAGAAAAGGTGGTCGCCAACCTTGCTCCTGACGTGGCAGAAAGATTCGCAGCTGCTCTTCCTGAGATTTTTGGTAGCGCTGGCAAGGGCGCTAAAGGCATAGAAAAGTCAACTGTAGACGTACCACAACTGTTCGATGCTTCTAAAGTAAATCTGGACGAGCTGCTTCCTTTTGAGACAAGACAAGCTATGGCTATGCGGGCACCTACATTTTCAGCGGAGCGCGCTGCAAAGTTTAAACATGACATGCAATCTGTCATCGGTGAGAAAGACCCGGCTTTAACCAATTCTTTCAAGAATATGCTCGCAGAGCAAAAGGCCAATGGCTGGGATGACCTGCACTATACCGAAACTATGATGAGCACACGTGAATGGAATAACTTCAATGCTGCAGTATGGAAAGCGCACGAACGCATAAAACCAGTGATTGATAACTTGGCAGATGATTTGCATATCCCGCGTCCGAAGTTCCAGATCGATTATCACAATAGAGGCGGCGCAAGTTTTGGGCTTTCTCAAAACCAGCTAAAGATCAGCACAGATCAGTTGGCGAAATATTATGCGGATGTGCCTGAAATGGCTTATCACGAGATGACCCATGCTGAGCAGGTCAATCTTGTGGTTCGTCGCGCTGCAGACAAGCTCAGTCTTGGCCAAACCGCAGATTCGAACCAACTTTCTGCATTGTTCAAAACAATTGAGCAAGACGCTGGAGTACAAATAGCCGATAACAGTTATTTGTTGGAGTGTCTGCGCTTGCGCAACGGTGTGCATTTGACCGGGGAACAAGGGCAACGTGCTGATGCGCTAGCAAAGAGCTTCAAGACCATAATTCCTGATGTGTTCGGCCATGAAGAGCGTTTCCATGCCCATCAGATGATCGAAATTCTGAAAGCATCCGGTGACCAGCCCTTTTCTGCTTTGATGAGCAATCACGGATTGGCGCAAGAACTAAGCGGACATGGCTACTGGTTTGGCCCTCAAGGTGCATCTGCGGTGTCAAAAAAGATTGCCTCCGACTGGCACGCAGCGACCAAGGAGGGCTTCACTGCTGAGCAGGAACGAACCGCTATGGAACAAATTCGCCGCATTCTTGGAAATCGTATCGACGAAGTCAATGCCAATGAAATGACTAGATTCGTCAACTATCGCACTTCCCTTCACGAGGTGGAGGCACATGAAGCTGGCGATCAGATTGGCTCGACTCAAGTGCTTAAGTTGATTGCTCAAAAAGGTGCCAATAGTATTCCGACAATTCCGACAATTCCGAGCGTTCCAACATACACGGGGTTGCAAGCTGCTCGTCAGGCAGCCTAACGAACCTCTAGTATCCCCAATGCCAAAAATGGTAAACGATGGAAAATTCGCATGATGGCTCGCTAAGAGATTCGCCGAAAGATTCGCCAAATGAGTGGGTAAACACGGTGCTAACCGGTGAAACTCAGACATCGCTGAAATTGCTCGAATCTGCGGCCACACCGAGGCCAACTACATCACTTTACGGGACAAGGTGTAAAATCCAACCTGGTGCAGATGAGCTACCAGTACTGAAAGTCGGAGAGCCCACCACTGGTTGCCAGTTAAAGAGTTTTGCGCCGGACAGCCCCAGCGCCATAAGCTTGCGCGACGCTGAAATGACTTCAGCCCATATCTACCAAAAGGCTGGCGAGTGGGTGTCTAGGTTTCCGACCGGCTCCGGTTTTGTGGTGGCTTCACGGGGGACAAAATGCCTGGTTGTCACCGACAACCACGTTGTTGCTGGCTCAGAAGATGAGCTTGAAGTCAAAATTGGGAACGATCGTCTGCGGGCCGCAAAAGTTGCGGTAGCTGATCCATCAAACGATTTGGCGATTATGTCAATTGAAACCGGCGCTGATACCGCAGCAATTTGCAAGCCTGTAAAAATTGCTCCACCTGGATTTTCTTCGCCAGAAGACGAAGTTGCTGTAGTTGGTTACCCAGCTCACAGTGAGAGTCTCTACATTTCACAAGGTGCGAATCTGGGTATCATTCGCCGCAAAGACTATCGAGATGGCGATGGCGATGAACTGCCCGTACTGCCAGGGGAAAATCCTGACAGGCCAATCTTATTGATGCGGATGCACGTCGAAGGAGGTAACTCTGGCTCGGCTGTCTACAATGGGAAATCCGAAGTCGGTGCGGTGCTCGACGGCGGTGACAGCAATAAGCTCAATAGTGCCTTTGCCACCCCAATCACCCAAGAGCAAATAGATAGCTTACTGAGCAAGATTCAATGATCTCGATCGTATTTCCCCCAATGACTTCCAGGCCTAGGCCAACTAACATTGGGGACCCGCGAAGTTTAGACCTATTATGGACAGTGAAAAGAGCTGCGTTAATTTAAAAACCATAGATAATCTTGCGGTGTTTGACGCGCTGGCAGGCAAGCCTCTGCCCTTCGAGAACAAACTTGAATGTGATGATACCCAGGCCCGAAGAGCAGTAGAAGAAATAGGCCCAAAGACTGTGCGTGTTTTTTCACCGCAGAGAATGGACACTCATAGAGGTACTGGCTTCTTTGCTGGTAAAGATGGCGACTTGGTTATAACCAATTCTCATGTCATTGCTGATGGCAGACACACCATGGTAGAAACAACTACTGGTGAGGTTTTCAGAGCCAAAATTGTTGACATTGACGATATTAATGATCTTGCTGTATTGAAAATTGAAGGCATTAAGAAAGACTCTAAACGCTCGGTAGAGTTTGTCGACGACAACGATCTGAAAAGTGGCGACCCTCTTCTTGCCCTAGGACATCCCGCCGGCTCGAATCCGGTTGTGGTGTCCGAAGGTTTGTTCATAGAAAAGGCACCCCAAGTCATGATGCTTCAGCCTCATATTGTGCAAAATATGCTGATGAAAACGACTGACTTTCAGGTGAAAGAACCGACTTTTGCTGAAGACGCGGAAAAATCTTTGTTCACCACAGTTATAGGTATGGATACACCGCTTTGGAAGGGAAATTCTGGCGGACCGGTGATCAATGAGCACAACAGAGTTGCCGGCGTCGCCACCGCCATAGATCCCTCTAACCCGTATATGTCATTTGCTCAACCATCATCGAAGGTAAAGGAACTTTTGGCTCGCGTTGACCATATTAGAGACCACAAAAAAGATCACAAGTTTGAATTTACTTATACTGATCAAAGCCCGTATGATCGCGATCGGCAGTTAGTCTTGAGCACCAGTGCTATTGAGTTTGCTGCTGCTGGGTTACTGCGCCGAGTTGTTGCTCCTATTTGGGGAGTGCATTCAGCCTTTCAGCTAAATGAGAGTTTGCGTATGGCAGCAAAACCCAATAATTTCGCTGGTTCAGGTCACTATCTTGCTAATGCCGGTGAGCAGATTTTAGGTGTTGCTGGTGGGGCAATGTCACTAATTCCGCGCACCAGAGCAATTGGCTATGGCTTAGCAGGAGCCAGTCTGTTGCTTGATATCAGCCATCAATATAGAGTCGACACCTCTGTGCTAAAAGACATAAGCCGCACCAGCGGCGAAAAGCGGCTGCCTTATGGTTGGGGCGGCAAAGTAGTTCAGTAAAAAAATAGCGAAAATTTTAGTGCAAATTACTAGATTATTCCGGCTTGCTTCATTGCTGCTATCTGACTATCTGTAATACCAATGGCTTTGAGTTGCCGCTTGGTCTCTTTCTCTGTATCACTGCAAGACCACTCAAGCTTTCTGTCGCCGTATATTTGCTTAATCGGATTGCTTATCTGCGGCACCTCACCCAGCCTAGAATGAGTCATATGAGTCAAGACTCGCGCACTACCCTCTGGTAGAAAACTGACTGCCTCTTTTACTGTATTGACCGGAGAGACGCAGCAATTGCTATCGTTGAAGAGCATCATCCAATCGGCTAGAGTTCTGCCCTCAATCACTTTTGCAATTTCTTCACTAAGGCTGTCTCGATCGCGAATTACATCGCTTGTTAGAAGGTCTAGCCGCTCAATGATAGTGAGAAATTTGAGCCAAAACTCTGGCTCTATCGGTGCTGCGGCAAGATAGCGCCCATCAAGGCAGCGATAGACCCGATGGTTGGGTAGCTCGTCAGGATATTTTGCATGAATTTCAGACGGTTCAAGATTAAGATAGAGACTAATGGTGCCAACAACTGCTAGGGCTGACATGGCACTCTCAAACATGCTGATCTCTATTCGTCGGCCAACTCCGCTAGCTTCTCTTTCATACAGTGCAGCAGTGATGGCCAGTGCCGCGTAGGTTCCTGACATATAGTCTGAGACAAAAACTGAGGGCATAATTGGCTTACCAAACTGGTCTTGGGCCTCAAACAAAATGCCAGTTTCAGCGACAAAATTAAGATCGTGTCCAGGTTTAGTGCCCCACTTTGAGGCTGAACCGTAGCCGCTCACTGAACAGTAGATAAGGCGTGGGTTTAGTTGCATTAGTTGGTCGGCGCCGAGGCCCAGGCGGTCCATTACTCCAGGTCGAAAGTTCTCTATGACAATGTCAGCGCTATTTGCCAGTCTTTTCACAATCTCAAAGCCTTCAGAGCTCTTAAGATCAATTTTTATGCGCTCTTTATTGCGGTGCAAGCTCCAGAAATAGAGACTGTCTTCCACCCCGTCATTAGTGACAATTGGTGGTAACCGTTCATTGAGCGTTGACTCTAGTCGCTCTACACGCAATACTTGGGCGCCAAGATCGCTCATTAAAGTGGAGACAATCTCACCGGGCAAGAGATGGGTGAAATCTAGTACTTTTAGTTTGGCGAAAGACATAAATCTCCGTTCGAAAATTCTAAAAAGAGAAAGGAGGGCAAACCTGTAATCAGGAGCCCTCCTTTGTTCTAGCTCAATTGTTATCTAGTTCATGTTCTCGATGATGGCATTGGCAAATTCGCTGGTTTTCAGTTTAGTTGCACCTGGCATCAAACGCTCGAGGTCATAAGTTACTTTCTTCTGTTGGATGGTTTTGGTTACTGCTTGTGTGATCAAGTCAGCAGCTTCTTGCCAGCCCATGAATTCAAGCATCATTACGCCTGAGAGAATGACCGAACCTGGGTTGATTACGTCTTTGTCAGCATACTTAGGAGCTGTGCCGTGAGTAGCTTCGAAGATGGCGCAGTTGTCGCCGATGTTAGCACCAGGAGCTAGACCCAATCCGCCAACTTGAGCGGCGCAAGCATCTGAGAGATAATCGCCGTTCAAGTTTGTAGTGGCTAGAACAGAGTATTCATCTGGTCTTAGCAGTACTTGTTGGAACATCGAGTCAGCGATTCTATCTTGCAATAGAATCTTGCCTGCTGGCAATTTGCCATCATGTTCAGCCCACATTTTTTCTTCTGAAATTATTTCTTTGGCGAATTCTTTCTCGCCAACTTGGTAGCCCCAGTCTCTGAAGGCGCCTTCAGTAAACTTCTGAATGTTGCCTTTGTGCACCATGGTGACAGATTTCTTGCCACGAGCGATGGCATACTCGATTGCTCTTCTCACTAGGCGCTCAGAACCGAATTTAGAAATTGGTTTGATACCAATGCCAGATTCTGATCGAATTTCTTTGCCATACTTGGCGCAAAGGTCGATGAATGCTTGTGCTTCAGGAGAACCAGCAACGAATTCGATTCCGGCGTATACATCTTCAGTATTTTCACGGAAGATAATTACATCAAGCTTCTCTGGTGACACCACAGGTGATGGCACGCCAGGGAAGTGACGCACTGGGCGAATGCAGCAGTAAAGGTCAAATATTTGACGCAATGCTACGTTCAAGCTGCGAATACCGCCGCCTACTGGAGTGGTGAGAGGGCCTTTGATGGCAACTCCGAACTCTCGGAGGGCGCTAATGGTATCTTCGGTCAACCATTCATCAAAGTTGTCTTTGGCCTTTTGTCCGGCAAAAACTTCGAACCAAGCAATTTCTTTCTTGCCGCCATAGGATTTAGCAACAGCAGCGTCGATAACGCGCTTGCTAGCCTTCCAGATGTCACGACCTGTACCATCACCTTCGATAAAAGGGATGATTGGTTTGTTTGGTACAACTGGCTTGCCGTCTTTGAAGGTAATCTTTTCGCCTTGCGGAACTGTTATGCCGTTGTAGGTCTTGTCTATCACTTGTCCCATGTCTCTCCTTCGCCGTATACCAGGTATCCGTCCTAGAGATTAACAGTAGAGTTTGCCTCAGCCCTCAGAAGATCAACAAATACTAATTGTCGTACTTAATCATCAGAATTAGACAGTAGTCATGAGGCGGCAGGCTGAACTTAGCCATATACTTTTATATCCAATTTTGAGGGCCGAACTTGAACCTTGCCATTTCATTGAAGAGAGCCATTAGCCAATGGCCAGACCGAGAAGCATTTGTCGACGGTCAGAAGCGCCTAACCTACAGCGAGTTCGGTAAGAGGGTGGCGGCTCTTACCCATGCAATCGAGAATCTAGGCCTGGGGAAAGGCTCCACAATCGCTGTCATCGCCCCTAACTGTCTCGAATATACCGAATTATATTTTGCTGCAGCCTGTATAGGTGCGGTTTTGTGCCCAGTCAATTACCGCTTGGCTAGTGGCGAAATTGCTGAGATTCTTGAGCACAGCGAGACTCAGATGCTGGTCTGTCATACCGATTTTGCCGAGCAGGCACATGCGGCTCTAGCGAATATCTCAGGCATTAAGCTGGTTGCTTGGCTTGGTGCCGGTTCGCTGCCCGATACTAAAGTTGAAAGCGTACGCTACGAGCCCCTCTTACTTACGCAGTGGAACAAAGAGTTGATCGACAATCAGGCTGCCGGCAGCGATTTAGCTCAAATTTATTACACCAGTGGAACCACTGGCCAAGCTAAGGGGGTAATGCTTAGCCATGAAAATGTTACCTACAATGCTCTGGGCGCCATCGCTGAGCTGGGATTAAACGATAGCCATTGCTGGGTTCACGCTGCCCCAATGTTCCATTTGGTCGATGCCTGGGCCGTTTTTGCCTTAACCTGGGTGGGGGGCAAGCATGTATTTATTCCTTACTTCAATGCTGAAGCCTTGTTACCACTGCTTGAAGCAGAAGCTGTCAGCCACACAGCCCTAGTGCCCACTATGGTCAACGCCCTCTTGAATAGTGGTGTTGTTTGGCAGTATTCCTATACTGCTCTGAGCACCATAATGACAGCTGGCTCGCCAATTGCTCCTGAGATTGTCAAACAGATTCAAGAAGTATTTTCATGCACCTATGTGCAGTTTTATGGCATGACTGAGACCAGCCCCTTTCTTAGTATTAGTTTGCCCAAGAGCAACGACTTACAGCGTTCAAAAGCAGAAATATTGGCGATACGTAGTAAGACCGGTCGGCCATTTATTGGTGTCGACTTGAAAGTCGTAAAAGACGATGGCAGCGAAGTGAAGCGCGACGGCATAGATGTAGGCGAAATCATTGCTCGCGGTCCAAACGTGACCAAAGGCTATTGGAAAAATCTCGAAGCTACAGCACAGACGATTCGTGGTGGTTGGATTTATACTGGTGATTTAGCCGTTATGGACAGCGATGGTTATATCAATGTTGTCGATCGCTCAAAAGATATGATCATCAGTGGTGGAGAAAATGTCTATTCGACTGAGGTTGAATATGTTTTGCATGAACACCCAGGCATTCTTGAATGTGCAGTTTTTGGCATTCCCGATGAGAAGTGGGGCGAGCTTGTGCATGCTTCGGTAGTCTTTCGTACCGGGCAACTACTGGCAGAAGAGGAACTAGTTGAATTTATTCGCGAACGGTTGGCTAGATATAAAGTGCCTCGCCACTGGGAATTTTTACAAGAGTTGCCAAAGACCGGCAGTGGCAAGATCAAGAAAAAAGAATTGCGTGACAAGTATTGGCTCGGACGAGTGCGACGAGTAAATTGATCGAAAAAAACTTGGATATTGGCTAGTTCTTGCGTATACTCTACAGTCAGTAGTAGCACTGGCAGGCAGTTAATGAATAAGAAAAAAACGGCAACCCAAGGTGTCTATCTTTTGCATATCGCTGCGGGGGTAGTATTGCTATCTTCGCTGCAAGCGGCTTATGCCCAACCTAAAGTTACAGCAAAAAACGCACCAGCTAAAGTGCCTGACGCAAGAACTCTTGAACTGTCGCTTATGAATAAAGCTAGGAGAGCTACTGCTGATAGTCACTACGAGGCCGCTTGTGAGTATCTATCAGACGTACTTACTGCTAATCCTAAAAATGCAGAAGCTCATTATCTTTTAGGCTTGCTTCAAGGACGGCAAGGCAAGTTTAGTGAATCAATAGATCATGAGAGAAAGTGTCTAAAGCTCATGCCTAACTATGCCTCTGCCCATTCTGTCTTGGGGCGGTCGTTAGCAGGAAAGCAAAATTTCGAAGCTGCAGTTGAAGAGTTAAAAGAGGCAATTCGGCTCGACCCTCGCAGTCCGATTAGCTATGTCAATTTAGCTGCCGTCAAGGGCATGCAAGGTGACTATAAGGGTGCTATTGATGCCTATGACAATGCCATACGGGTTGACCCCAAATATACTCAAGCCTATTTAGGCAAAGCCCTTGCCTATGCCAAGCTGAAAGATACTAAGGGCCAACTTGAGGCCTGTCGCAACGCTGTTCGCGTGGCGCCGACAAGCTCTATTGCCCATGGTCAATTGGGCTTTGCTCTCTCCCGAAGCGGAGATGTACCCGGCTCGATGGCTGAGGGCCTGAAGGCCAATTTGTTGCGAGTGAACGAGTCTTGGAATGAGTTTCTCGGGATGTTCTTGACTGCTTGGGCTTCAGTATTTCTTGTTTTCGCCGCAATATTTGCTGCTCTTTTTGCTGGTTCGCGCTTTAAGCCGCAAGAAGGCGAGGTTGTATTGAAATCATTCTTCCTTACTTTCTATAAAGACAAACCAGGTCGATTTGTCGTTACTGACACACGCATAGTCTTTGTGCCTGAAGCATTTTCTGCTTGGTTTGGCGCTACCAGAGTCAGTATTCAGCGTCCACAAATTGAAGGTATTAATTATCTCAGCACTGTTGGTGGTGGCACAGTATCAATTCTTACAAGAGACCAAAGTGTGCATCAATTCCGCATGCCTCTCCTAGTCTTAGATCCGGTGCGCAGCTTGCTGGTTAGCCAAGGGTTAACTGCCCCCGACCCAGAAGCTAAAGTTCCTGAGCCAGCCGCTGCCCAGCCTGATAAAGTTGAAGAGACTAAAAGTGATGAGAAGAAAGAATGAGTGTTGTTAAGAATGTTCTAGGCACGAACCTTGAGCCTTGTTGCGAAAATCCGCTTACCGGTTTTTTTCGCGATGGTTATTGTTCGACTAGCCCAGAAGATCAAGGCGTTCATACTGTTTGCGCTCTAGTCACTGACGAATTTCTTGAATATTCCAAGGCTCAAGGGAATGACCTCTCTACCGCTAATCTTCGTTATGGCTTTCCTGGCCTTAAGGCCGGGGATACCTGGTGCTTGTGTGCCGCTCGTTGGAAGGAAGCTTTGGAAGATGGTATGGCACCACAGGTAGTGCTAGCTGCTACTCACCAAGCCACTTTGAAAATTGTCAGCTTAGAGCAGCTTCAAGCTCATGCCATAATGTCGAAGACATAATATAAATTTATGAGTCTGCTTTTTAAGTCTTGGGCAATACCTCTAGCTTTGTTTGTCTGCATTCTTGTTTTGTCGGCAGAGAGCCAAGCAAAAGACACTATCAGTGGTTGGAAGATTCACATGGAGACTGCCATTGGCGGCCGCTATGACATCGCAGCAACAGACAAGGCTTTACGTGTCGACAGTAAGTCATTTAAATACTCTTTTTTGGCTACTGCCCCGCTGTGGAATTTAACTATCTGGCGCGATGATACGAAGGAAATTTGTCATTGTTCTTTGGTGCAGTATCTTGCCATGCGCAAAAAGGCTGTGAACACTACATCATCTTGTAATTTAGAAAAAATGGTTAATAGCCATGCCATTGCTATACCTCGATTTAAACTAAGAGGTACGCAGTACGTTTATGACGGAGAGAGGCGTGGACACGATCTCTTCATCTCAGATAAGACAACTGAAACTGTAAAAAACTATTTTATAGACTGTGCTGACATAAAACTACCCCGCCCCGTGGTTAAGCTTATTTGCTCTACCAGTTCCCTACCTGAATTGCCCGGGTTGCCTTATCAGATGTCTGAAGTGCTAGACAATGGAAAGCGCTATTGGCAGGTATTGACGCATTCTATAGAAAATACGTCGCTCTCTGCAAAAGCTTTCGCCCCGCCTGTCGGCTACAAAGACATCGGCGTTTTTAAGCATCCATTTTTATTCAAAAGCGTAAGTTCAATGATGGACGATACGGTTGATAGTATTGGAATTGGAGAAGGACGACAGAATCAACCTAGAGTTAAGCATTAGCACTCTAATTCTCTGTTTAGCTTTGGACACAGTGGTTTCGCTGGTTGGCCACTGAAGTTAGAATTTTTGCCTATTTCAAGAACATGGCGCTTATGTCTGCCTTTCTTGGTCTCAGTCTAGGCTTCTTGTGGTGCAACAGTAAGCGAGATCTCTTCAAGCACACTCCTCTGATATTGCTATATCTCGGTGGCATCCTCGTGTCGGCCCTTGTATTGGGCTTTACTCACACGTCGTTTGTGGCTGCATCTAATAGCGTGATGATGTTTGGCAACTTTGAAGACTTCGCCGGTATTCACATCTTTTATGTCTCCCTTGTTTTGATTGGCATATACGCCCTTTCTGTGATGCTTTTCATTGGTCTAGGCCAAGAGACAGGTCGCCCGCTTCGAGGTGCGCGAGTCGCGCATTAGTGATGGAGAGTTCAAGGGTCAGTCTGTGGGCCAAGATATGTTCATCAACAAACCAGATTGGCTCTGGGATAAGCATTGCGCCATAGCCAAGGCTGCCACCGGTGAGCTACCGCTTGGATTTTTTAAAGAGAATAAGCTACCGTCAGCATTTCTCATGTCGGGTCCTGGCGTGAAGGGAAAAACCTACAAAGACTTCCCGCAGATAAGTTTCTTACCGCTCTATAAAGAGCTGCGCAAAACTGATAACCCCACCTTAGGCGGGCTAATGTTCTTGGCATGGGCTTCATGCTACTAGAAGTGCGTTCAATGTCTGAATTATCACTTCTGTTTGGCTCAACCTGGTTAGTCAACAGTGTGATTATTGCTGCAGTAATTAGACAAGCTATTGAAGTGACTTGCTGTAGGCGCTAGTAGTGGCGATTCTTAGAGCGAAAAGGTGAATTTTCAAAAGTTGACTTTTGTTTTTCGCTAGCCTTTTTTAAATCAAGGTTCGCTAATTTAGTTTGACCTAGTAGTTGATAAACACGAGCACGATTCTTGTAGAGTGAGTCGTTGGCCAGACCGTCGCCCTCAGCTTCGTCCGCTTTGATCAGGGCGTTGTATTCGGTGAGAGCTTTATCGAGCTGGTTGGCAGCAAGATAGTAGTTTGCTCTCTCTTCGAGCACGAGGCTGTCAGGATGTTGTTTTCTTCTAAGAGCGGCAGTAAGATCTTGGGCCGCTAAGTCTGGTTTCTGCAGGGCTGCGAAGCACTTTGCCCGTAGGCGATATTGACCATCACTGCCTTGGTTCTTTATAACTACATTTAGATCAGAAAGAGCTTCTCTGTAGCGCTTTAGAACAATATAGAGACTGGCCCGTTCTCTTAGTGCTTTGGTTCTGTGGCCGATATTTGCAGACTGCGAGGCCTTTGTTAAATCGACCAGGGCTGCATCAGGCTTGCCCAGCGATATATAGGCCTCGGCTCGTGTAATGTATGCCGGTGCATATTTGCTGTCTTGGCTCAAAGCGGCATTGCATAAACTCAAGGCCTCTTCGCTTTCGACAATTAAGTTAGAGGCTGCGGCTCTTTTCGTTAGAATCTCAGCTTTCTTAGTATTGGCTGATATCTCTAGAGGTTTGGCAAGAGTGGCAGAACAGGACCCAGTTACTAAGGCTATAGTGCTAGCGATTGCTCCCATGTAGAGGCCAAAGGGAATAGACATAAAGATGAAAATCTTTCGGTAAGTGTCTGCTGTACTGGTAGTAATCATTGAGTGATTATTCCTTTGGTGGGCTACAACTAGTTTTAAAAGCACATTTCCAAAAAAAATATAAAACTCCGCAAAAAAAGAAAATAAAACAATTCGGCATTTCGTATTGTGCACAATTGTACCTTTCGACTTTTAAACCAGTCTATCATTCTTCTGTTCGTATTGTCGAACGTACGAAAGGTTCAATTGCTCTATTTTAAAATTGCCTAGTGGTTTAAGGCCAACTATCGAATAGAACTATTCCACGCCAATATCTTCGTTCCAGATTTTGGGATATTTGAGTTGAAACACTTTGAGTAGTTCAAAGCATTGATCAAGATCTAGGTCTATTACCTCAACACCGTTGTCACGCATAAATTGAGCAGAGCTTTTAAAGGTGCGGTTCTCGCCGGCAATTACCTTAGCAATACCAAATTGCACCACGGCTCCTGCGCACATAGCGCATGGCATTAGGGTGGAATAGATAGTGATGTCTCGATAGCTCGCTTGTCTACCGGCATTGCGCAGGCAGTCAATTTCACCATGGGCAGTTGGGTCACCTTGCTGAACCCGACGATTATGACCTCGTCCAATAATTACTCCTGCTCTCACAAGTACAGAACCAATAGGTATACCGCCCTCATCAAAACTCTTTTGGGCTTGTCTTATGGCTTCTTCCATAAACTGATCTGCTTTTTGGTCCGTCGGATTTTCCATTGCTAATTCTTCCTTCTGTTGAACATTTGTTTTGCCTAAGCCAAGCACCAAATATGGAGCTCTGAATTGAAGATTTGGCTGGTCTAAGTCGCCGCCTTCTGGTCTATCGCGGTAGGGAGGAGGGTTGCCCCTCCCCACCCCGCACAGATCCGGACTAGCGGCTTTCCCGCATCCGGCTCCTACCTTAGGTCTTGACGCGAAAGCGCTCCAGCGGATAGGGATGAGTAATATGACCCCATGGTAGCCAGCGGTCAGACATTGCGTACATTCGCTCCCACGTGAAGTGGTCATTCTGACTTCGGTCGCGTAGCGCTTTCAGCCAGAAACCCACCACTCGAAATCGGAACGTGTTCAACGCCCTCAGGTTTGTCGGTACTCCATAATAGTTGAAGTGTCCCGTCACCACTGATTTTAGCCACCGACACTGATGGAGTAATGGGAAATGTTTGCGGCTTTGAAGTTCGAGTTTTATCTCAGTTATCTTTGCTCGCAGCCTCTTCTTTTCCGTCTGTCGAAGTACCACAAACATGCTATTTTTCTTGGCCCCACATATGTGAGTGAATCCCAAGAAGTTGAATGTTTCTGGCTTTCCGCCGCCACCACGCTTTTTGAAGTTGTCGATTGCGAATCGACCAAATTCAATTAATCGAGTTTTGTCGGGGTGCAGTTCAAGTTTGAACTTTTGAAGTCTCTCCTTGAGTTCACGCAAGAACCGCTCGGCATCCGATTTATATTGGAACGTCACAATGAAGTCGTCGGCATACCGCACCATTAGAATTTCTCCGCGTGCGTTCGTCCGACGCCATTTGTGCGCCCAGAGGTCAAACACATAGTGGAGGTAGATATTCGCAAGTAATGGGCTAACACTGCCCCCTTGTACGGTCCCGACCTCGCTATGAGTCACCTTCCCGCCCTCAAGCACGCCGGCCTTCAACCATTTCTGGATGAGGTGCACAACGCGCTTGTCAGCTATTCGGTGCTCGATGAATTTGATTAGCCATTCGTGGTCTAAGGCATCAAAGAAGCCATGAATGTCTGCATCGAGCACCCAGCTCACCTTCTTCGTCTGAAGTCCGACGTAGAGGGCATCCAGCGCATTGTGCTGGCTGCGTCCTGGTCGGAACCCATATGAAAATCCGAGAAAGTCTGTTTCATAGATGGCATTCAAAACCAGCACCATTGCCTTTTGGACTATCTTGTCTTCTAAGGTTGGTACGCCGAGCGGTCGCTGCCGACCATCAGGCTTGGCAATGTATACCCTCTTAACAGGCTTGGCTCGGTATGCTCCTCGCTTGAGCCTTTCGGAGAGGTCTATCAGATTCTCTTCTAGGCACTCTCCGTAGTGCTCCCATGTCTCATTATCGACCCCGGCGGCGGCCTCTCGATTGATGCCGAGATATGCCTCCCACAAAGTTTCGATGTTGTAGACGTGGTGCAGAAGCGCGGTGAACCGCATCTTCTTGTTTCCTTTTGCTGCTTTGCGTATCGTCTCCAGCTCATTTTGCACACTATCCCGGCGCTGTGTCCGGAGCATGTTTTGCTCAGACGAATTCCCTTTGGTCAGGTCCCTTCCCTCCATTTGCTCCGCGGCCGTCGAATTAGGTCCGACTTTGTTCGCAAACTTCGCAGGTACTACGGACCTGTCTGACTTCCCATCCTCGTGCATCACCGTCGTACTCCGTTAGCAGTTTCCCGGTGCGGACCAGAATTGCCAGCTCTGGCCGAGTATGGGATCTCCCGTTTTCCGCTCAAGAGGTTTCCATGCGTGCAAGTGGTCTCAGACCACGTGGGGCTCAACGACAACTCGCGAAAGCGCTGTCGTTGATGTTGCCTTCCGCACATTATCACTGCGTCGGCGTCCCAGACTAATTTTTCGAGGCTCAATACACTGCCCGCATGTGCCCCTGTCAACACTTCGTGCATACCTCGCGGTATTGGTCACGCATGACTCGGGGTCGTTGTGATTCGCTATTTCTTCAACGTGCAACTCTTACATTTGCTGCCTCCTGCCGACTTTTAACGGCGTCCGATAATGTATATTATGTTTCATCGGCCAATCGACTGACCTCAAACGGCCACTAGTATTGCGTTTCGGGGCTCGAATTTTAATTGCTTTTCTGGCCGAAAAAGAATTTGGGCAGGGCAATCTGACCTAATCGATTTTCAAGGCGGCAAGAATCTCTTCTTCGATCCAGCCACGTCTTACTAAGGTATCGCCGATGCTACCAGTAGTAAAGCGCTGCTCTAACAGGGCGATGATCATCAGGTCTTCTGCCACTAGTCCTAATGCCATTAACTGAAGCGCTAGTGAATCAGTTATTTCTTCATCTGATGCAATTAATTCTTGACCGATGAGAAGGCCATCTAGTTCTTCTTGTGAAATAAATTGCTTTTCCAGCAGAATCTCACCTAACTGCCGCTCGCTGTTCTGCTGCTCCTGAACGGCCTCTTTTAACTGCTCAAGGGTAATCATCCCCGAGGCTAAGCAAAGCTGGCCTAAACGAAGCCGAGAATTGAACTGCTTACTGCCACCACTAGATTGCGGAGCCATGTCATTGCCAGATGTAAGTTCTTCGTGGGCTATACCTATGGCTTTTATTGCTACGAGCGCCTGCTCATTTGCTTTGCCTGATTTAAAAGGTTGTGACAATCTCTCTGTTAACCGCAAGGCGGTTTGATCAACGTTGGATTTTTCTGCGTTCTTATTTAGCCTGAGTGCATGAAAATGATTAGTCATAATTTTTCTGCCAGATACGAAAAGTTCGATGAAAGATTCATCTAATATTGTAGAGATGGTAAACCGCAACTTGTCGACAATACGACTAGTCGATAATTCTTATTGTTGTAAATATATCAATAGCAATTTTTGAATAGTTTAATGTTCTAATGGTTGTTGGGTTGAAAAGTCGTACTTACTAAAATACGTAAATATCAAATACTAGAGTCCTTAGCTTAAGGTACCCATGACATCAGCACCTCTAAACCAGTCCAGCAACCGAATTAAAGCCTTCGATATCCAGTTCTTGATTAAAGAATGGGGGGCAATGTTTAATCCGGCCACAGTTGGTCGTGATTTTCTTGCTGGTATAACTGTCGCCATGGTGGCTTTACCACTTAATCTCGCCCTTGCCGTTGCCTCAGGTGTAGAGCCTGCACTTGGTATCGTTTCTGGTATCGTCGCTGGCATTATCGCAGCGCTTTTTGGTGGTCAGCGCTATGCTGTAACCGGCCCAGCTGCTGCTATGGCCGTTGTCTTAATTGAAGTTGCGCACAACTTTGGTATGGGCGGAATCTTCTTTGTCGGCTTAGTCGGTGGCCTGCTTCAGATTGTTGCTGGCCTTTTGAAACTGGGTCGAATCATCTCTTTTCTTCCGATGCCTGTAATTGTTGGCTTTGCCAATGCCATCGGGATTCTCATCATCTTCAATACCGTTGATGACTTCTTTGGCCTGATGACCAGACCACTACATTTGCACAATGTCACCAGTGTCGTTGGTTCGCCCTTCATTCCTGAGTTTATAAAAGACGTAAACGAACTAATTCAGCGCATATTCATTCACAACGAATGCAACTTTCAAGCTGTGATTATTGGTCTAGCAGTTATTGCATTGGCTGTCATTGTTCCGCGCTTTACTAAGTTGGTGCCGGGCTCGTTGGTTGCTATCGTTGTTGCTTCAATTGCAGCTAATCTTCTTCATTTTGATATTCCCCGTGTGATTGATTTGGCTCCTCTGTCCAACATCAATTTGATGCCCCATTGGCCCACTATGCCCACCGGAATTACGACTTTCCAGCAATATCAGGCCTTGACACTGTACGCCATTACAGTCTTTATGCTGGGCTCTATTGAATCACTGCTTTCTGCCACTGTTGCCGATGGCATGTCTTTGCGCTCAAAGCATCGCCCTGACCAAGAGCTGATTGGTCAAGGTCTTGCCAATTTCGCCATGCCTTTCTTTGGTGCCATTCCCGTTACTGGTGTTATTGCTAGAACTGCCGTGAACATAACTTCTGGCGCACGTACTCGCTTGGCGGCGATCATTCACTCTATCGTTCTACTTCTGCTCGTGCTCGCTTTTGCTCATTCCGCCGAGCAGATCCCATTGGCCGCACTAGCCGGTGTGCTCGTCTTAACGGGCTTCCGTTTAATTGAGTGGGATGAAATTCGAGAGATTTGGCGCGGTTCTAGAACTGAAGGTTGGGTAGTTGTGGCTACTACCATTGCTTCAGTTTGTGTCGACTTGACCGCCGGTATCTTGACTGGCCTTCTTCTCACTTGTGTTTTGACTGTACAAAAAATGAGTTCTCTCAGCTTGGTTAGTGAAGTTGGCGAGGATGATGATCGCATCGATGCCACTCAGCAGATTCCTAGTTGTAAATTTGTTCGCACATACCTGGTGGATGGTCCTCTTTTCTTTGGTGCTGCCGAGCGCTTTACTGAGAACATTCTGCTCACTCAAGATCTACGGGCACTGATTTTGCACATGCGCTCGCTCAATATGATGGATATTACAGGGGTTGAGACTCTTCTAGCTATTCACTCACAGCTTAAGCGCAACAATGTTCGCTTGGTTATCGCTGAGCTGCCTGGTCAGCCCCTTGAGCTAATGAAAAAGACTGGTGCCTTAGAAAAAATTGGTACTGAAAACTGCTTCTCTGACTATAAAGAAGCACAGCTCGATGTTAACGAGAAGCTTCTGATGACTGTCTGTCAGGGTTGTTCTGCTGGCTTGAATCCGGAAGTTAAAGGCAAATTAGCAGCACCTCGTGACTGCAAATTGCGCAGCGCTCTGTTGATGGACAACAGTCGTCTAACCAAAACACTGAAAGCTCGCATGGATCGTTCGCAGAAAATTAGAACGGGCACTTTTACTGCACTAAGTCCAGATATTGTGCGCCTGGTGAGAGTGAGTAAGCCCGAAGATATACCGGAGTTTTTAAGAGATACGCCCATCGAAACCTTGCTCAAATGCCAAAACATGGGCGAAGTTGACGCCAACCAGTCTGAAGATCCCGATCTTGTCATTGGTATGTGTATTGACTATCGCAAGTCACTGTCTTTGCCGCAAAACTGCGCCTACGTAATTAGACGAACCGGTGCCAATATGGCCGGCTCTGAATTTTCGCTTGCTCTTGCTCTTTCGACGGGCATCGAATATATGGCTCTGATCGCGCATAACCACTGCGTTATGTCTGACCCGCACGTGAAGCGCGGCGCCTTTGTTTCGGCCCTAACCGGAAAACACGGCTGGAGTAATGACCAAGCATTGAGTTTCTTTGACGAACATGCCTCCAGTCGCGAAATCGATGACGCTATTGACTTCTCTCTAAAAGAAGCACGTCGCTTAAGCAATCTTTTCAGAGGGCTTAAGGTCGTTCCCATGTTATTTATGCTCGAAGACAACCTCGTATACCTAGTAAAAGACTGGGTGCGGGCTAAAGAGGGCACAGATGAGAGCGATGATGATTCGTACATGGGTGACTAACCCTAATGCAAAAGCCTGATCCAGAAGCCTAATTAAGATTAAGAGTGCATCCTGGCCAAACCTGCTCTTGAGATCATCTATAATCGTCGAGAATTCATCGAGGTGGTTATGGTCGAGGGCAAATTGCGTTTCAGCACGATATTTGTTGCTGTGGCAGCACTTGTATTTTCGCTAGCTTATTTCGTCAAAGCGAAAGAGCCAATCTTGCAAATTGTCAGCCCTGACAAAATCATGTCTTCGGCTGTTAGCCTACCCAATAGCACCGATTCGAAATTTGCTGAAATGGTCATGAACAGCTCAAGTTATGCAGTGTTCTTGTGCCGTAGTGAATATTCTAGTGGCAATGCTAATTCGCTTGAGGCTCTGAGAGGCTGGGCCGCTCAGCAATTTCACAATGACCCGCGCTTTCTCCATCCTGTAATTTTGCCTAAGGCTACAGCTAGCTCCACATTTATCAATTCCACGGCTTACTGCCTCTTCGCTGCTCCCTATTACTTCGCCTCACAAGCAGCCGCTGGCTTGATTAGTAGTCGTGTAGATAGCTATTGCGACAGTGAGTCTTTTCGCGTCTTTAAAAACGATTTTGCCGGGTTGTTTGGCCGTGACGCCGAAGCCGCCACTTTACTAGCGCGTTATCAATCAGATCGTGCTCGCACTGCCATTAATCCACTTCTGTCGGTGCTGCTTTGGCTGCTAACTGCAGTTCTCTCTCCGCTTTTAGTCAGGCCATTTAGGCGTGCTGCTGCCTTTTGGCGAGCACCGTTTATGGTAGGCAATGATCAAAATTCATGCCGAAACACAATTTCTTCGGCGGCTTATTTCGCCTACTTCGTCTCGGCCTTAGGCGTTTATTACACCGCCCAAGCCCTAGTTGTAGAGACGACAGCAGCGCCTTCTGCCATTGCTGCCATCGTCTGTGGTGCCGCAGCGCTCTATGTGCTTTTTCCTGTCAAAGTCTTCGTCGATAATGACGAAGTTTTGTTCTTACGTTCAACCATAACTACTCGCTCTATTGTCATTTCAGCCTGGCTTTTCTTAAGTGTACTTTCAATACAAATGTTGACTTGGATTAAGCAGGGAGTTTTGACCGAGCCAGACCCAATTAGCCTATTGATTTCTGCATTCACTGGCGACTTCATTCATGACCCACTAACGGCCAAGCGCTGGATATCAACAGCAATTGCTCTTGTCTGGTCGGCCAGCTTTGTCTTCATCTTGAAAATACTGTCAAGACGTGGCACCGAGAGCTCAAGAGAAGTGACCAAGAAGTTGGCAGGCTTAGGCGCTAAACTCTAGTGCTAGAATAAATAACTCTTTGCCCTTGTGTCGGAACTGGTATACGAGACGCACTTAAAATGCGTTGCCCGTAAGGGATTGAGGGTTCGACTCCCTCCGAGGGCAAATTTTTATTAGCGGCTTAGCTCTTTTTGAGAGCATAGACCTTAGGCGAGAGCAGTGACTAACTCATTCGATACGATTGTAGTTGGTCTCGGCGCCATGGGCAGCGCCACTCTTTATCAGCTGGCGCAGCGTGGCGTAAAGGCTCTAGGTATTGACCTCTTGGCGCCGCCCCATAGTTTTGGCTCGTCCCATGGTGACACCCGAATAACTCGCCAAGCAATTGGCGAAGGTGACCACTACACGCCTCTTTCGCTGCGCTCGTATGAAATATTTCGCGAGATGGAAAAGCGCAGCGGTAGTAAATTACTTGAAGTTACCGGTGGGCTTATCATTTCAGGCTCTGTCGAGACTGCTTCGATCAATCACATCGTTGGTTTTTTCGACAATACAGTTGCTGCGGCAAAGAGATTTGGTATCAAACACGAGTTACTAACTCCGTCTGAAGTGCGCTTGAGGTTTCCTCAATTCAATGTTGATGATGACGAAAACGGCTACTTCGAGCCTGAAGCGGCCTTCTTAAAACCAGAAGAAGTGATTAGAGTGCAGCTGCAGCTGGCTAAACAATTCGGCGCCACAATACATACGAATGAGTCGTTTATATCGTTTGAGGAAGGCGCTCATGGCGTGGAGATTTATACCGATAAGGGAAGCTACACAGCCGATAAGGTTGTTTTATCTGCTGGACCATGGCTGCCGCAATTGCTGCCGCAGTATCAAGCATTCCTCAAGGCCTATAGGCAAGTTCTATACTGGTTCGATGTTTCTGATGCAGCGGACCAGTTTGTGCCGGGAAAGTTTCCTGTGTTCATTTGGCAGATTAAGGGAACAGACAACGGTATTTATGGATTTCCAGCTGTCGATGGGCCTAACGGTGGCTTTAAAATCGCCAGTGAAAATTACGTTGAAGTCACCACTCCCGAGACCGTCAATCGCATTGTCAGCCTGGAAGAGACTGAGTCAATGTATAAGTTAAAAGTAGCACCATATTTTCCGCTATCCAATAGTAAATGCCTACGGTCATCTGTTTGCCTCTACACAGTTACTCCAGATAGTGGCTTCGTGATTGATTGGTTGCCGTCTTCATCTAAATCTTCTTCTTCTTCCAAGCGCGTTATTTTGTGTTCGCCATGTTCTGGCCATGGTTTTAAGCATGCCGCAGCCATTGGCGAAAGCATTGCTGAGATGACTACCGTAGGCCATTCTCGCCTTGACATGAGCGCTTTTAAGTTAGAGCGATTTGGCAGCTTTTGATTCTAGCCACGACTGACTCTAATTGAAGCTTATTTGACTTGGGCCAATTCTTTGATGCGTACTTTGTTCTCTAATACGCCGATACCGGACACTTCCATTCTTACGACATCACCGTCCTTAAGCCATGGATAGACAGCTGGTGTAAGCTCTACGCCATTGGCATCATAGGTGGCCATAAATTCAGCAATGCAGCCATTGCCCACGGTGCCCGAGCCGAAGAAATAACCAGGCTGTATGGCAATATTTTGACTGCCTAACCAAGCGAAAATTCTAGCGAAGCTCCAGGCTTTCTTTTCGCCGCTAACCGGATGAGTGTGATAGAGAGACTGATAGTTGCTGCGTGTTCTCTCTTCACCATTAACGGTAAGAATCATCTCCATATCGAAGACACCATTCTCGTCCATTTTTAATTCTGAGGCCTTAACTAACTTTGGTCCGATACTTTTGCCGACCACAAACTTACTATTGGTTGGTCCCAAGCCTTCCATGTCTTTCTTTTGAATGTCGCGGGCCGACCAGTCATTGAGAATAGTGAAATAGCAGTGGTCTTTGATGAACTGCAAAGCTTCAGCTTCAGTGGTGAGCAGAGCACCTTTGGTCGTTAGACAACCAATTTCAAACTCATAGTCAGGGGCCTTAACTACAGCTGGAAAATTTACCTCTTCGCCAGTGGCGAAGACTTTGTCAGCTGGCATGTCAACTACATAATAGGCTGCGTGGTCGTACCAGACTGGTGAGACTGCTACGCCGCGTTTGGCGCGAATTTGCCTTATGTGAGTCTCGAAACCGAGAAAATCTAGCAATACTCTTGGTTCAGGAACTTTGACTCCAAATAGTTCGACTGTATTTTCTGAATTCTTGTAGAGCATGCCACTGTTCCTCTTTTCTCTATTTTCTTGCGCCAATGGCGATTATGGCACGCTCTCACCTAGGCAGGCCAAATCTCAACTTTGCCCTTATAAACGGCTGTCAAGATAAGGTATTTAAATAGGCCCCTAAAGCAAACCCATTAAAGAAACCCTTGAATAGCTCTCCGTTGGCTCGGGTTTTCGCACGACTGGCAAAGATTAGACAAATGACCATATTTGACGAGCTTGGGGCGGCAGCGAGTAAACTTAGTCAGTGGCAATTTCTGTAGGTTTTAGTAATGAAGCATTCGCAAGAGTTCGAAGATTTGGTTGCCCAAATCAAACCCGGCATAAAAGAAGTGACGATTGAGCAAGTCGTGGGCTTTCAGAAAGAGGGGAAAGACTTTCTTTTTATTGATGTGCGCGAAGATCATGAATGGCAGCAAGGCCACGCACCTGGGGCGGTGCATCTTGGTCGCGGTATCATAGAGCGAGACATAATCGATCTTGAGCCTAATAAGGCCCGTGAAATTGTTCTCTATTGCGGCGGCGGTTATCGCTCTGCCATGTCGGCCGAGAACTTGCAGAAAATGGGCTATACCAATATTTTTTCGATGGCCGGCGGCATGCGCGGTTGGCGTGAGCTCAATCTTCCAGAGGAAAAACCATGAACGATTGGTTTCGTGAGTTCTTGGAGCTACAGACCAAAGACCCCCAAGCTTTCTTTTTGATGATTGGTTGCATTTCTCTTTTAGTCTTTTTATCACTCACTATATTCGGTGGCTTTATCTGGTATCTCTATAAGGGCGATCAGCCAGCCAATAGATCTAAGACTGAGAGCAGTAAGTCTGACTGATAATTCGTTAAATACGGGCTTTTGAGGGCAATTCCTGAAGTCAAGAGTTGCCCTTAGTATTGATACTGCCCATAATGTCTATATCCGAATGAGGAGCACTATATGGCTGAATCAGTTAGACAATTAAATTTACTTGGTGATCCACTCGACTTAGATGGTCTTGAGCCTCTTCTCGAGCGTGCCCATGTTGAAGTGGTGCCCTTTGGTACCACTAGCGATGTCGCCACTGCTCCAGTATCTGAAACAAGACTGATCCTTGATCTAATGACTCAAGTGGAATTAGTCAATGACTTAATTATGGAAACAAGCTTTAAGCTCCAACGGGCCCATGAAACAATGCTTGTAATGGAAAAAGCTTCATTTGAGCAAGACCTACGCCTTGAGCACATGAAAGACTTAGAAGCAAAAATTATCGAACTTGAAACCTGGCTTGATGCTGTTCAAGCGGAGAATACATTGCTTAAGCGCCCTTGGTACAAGAAGCTATTTAACTGGCGGTATTAACCTCTAGCTCGTACTGCAGTGGGCCACAATATGTCAATTTCAAAAGAGGATGCTAGAGAAAGATGGCATCCTCTTTCTTTAGGTGATTCTGATGTGTCGTTTCATAACTTGTTTGGTGGCGCCAGGGGTATCACTGCTCGAACTGCAGCCACTCTGTAGTAAATATGGCATGCTCTTTAAGTCAATTGATAATCCATTTGTCAGCGCTCAGTTACCGCCAGGCCAGTACGTTCGTGCCACTCGGTCTATGTGCGATTGCGGTACGCCTTTGGGCTCATCATCTGCCAAAGATAACCAAAAAAGTCTTGCTGAGGGCGAAAGTGCTCATGCCGTTGCTGTTGCGAAACTGAAGAAAAAAGGCTGGAGCCAGGCCAAGATTGATCGCTGGCAAGCAGAAAAAGTAACGGCAGCTGAGCGTAGTAGTTTGCAGAGAGCAAATTCCAGCGGTGCTGATCTCAACAGCTGGTGCCAATTCATAATGGAATTTCTGCTTACCAGTGACAGTAAGCATTTGGGGATTATTCTTCATATGTATAACGGCACTTTGGCTGACGAGAAAATACAGATTAAGAGCATCGAGCACTTACTTCTGATAGAAGAACTCGAAAAGAACCTGCTCTCAATCAGGGAGGATGTGCTCTATTTGTTTTCTATGGCACCGACGTAAAGTAATTTTCGGAGTCTAGCGCCAGGAATGGGCTGAGAAGATGCGAGGGCTCAAAAGGAGCGGTTAGCTGGGTAAATCGGACTTAAGAACCCCAAAATAGCTGGACGCCTCGTACTTTCTTCATTGACATCTTTACAATATAGGCTAGATTGTTTAACAGCACCCCAAAATGGGCACTTTTCAACTGTAGCCAATGGCTTAAACCCCGATTTACCGAGTAAGTACAATGTCTTCGACCCCAATACTAGAACGAACGCAGATTGATTGGTTCGACTCCGTCAAGCTGCAGTTGGATGCTTTGCGCTCGGATTGCCAGCTGGTGGAGGATAAAAGTAGTGTTCCGTCGGATGCTGTTTTTGAGCAGGCTAAATTTGAAATTGAAAAACTGCATAGGTTGGCGGAATTTCCACCTTTGCCTGAAGCCGATATCTGGGTTGGTCCGGATGGTCAATTGGGTTTCACTTGGTCCTTTGGCGAAAACAAGTTTGAACTGATGTTCGGCTCCAAGATACTAGTGCGGGTTTACGATGATGAGGAACAGGCTCGCGTCGCATTGAGTAATGCTCCCAAAGTTCTGAAAGCCTTGGCTAATCCACCTCGTAATGCGGCTTAACTAGTTAGCTGTGATTGAAATTAAGCTATCTGATGAAGACGAAATAGTGCGTGTCTTTGCCAGACGGAAGACTGACCTAAGTAAGCCAGTTAAAGTTCATCATAGTGACTTTGCTCGTCGGATGAGCACAATGTCAGGTATTTCGTTGTGGCGAGTTGAAGCAAAACACGTAGCCAAAGCTGCCTGGCGAACTAGTTGGCCCAAAGGAATTCTGATCTGTAAAGTTGGCACACTGCGTCATCTTAATCTCAAGTTCTTCGGCGAACATAAAGACGATTTGCATCTCTCAACAAGATGTTCTGTTTGCGATCTCAGTGTGAATCAAGGAGATGCTCGGCCGCTTTGCAAAGGGTTCGGAGGCAGTCCTTGTAGCTTTGATCTTGAACCTGATCTCCCAGAGAACGTACTTGCCGATCTGGGCCTTCTGGATAAGCTGGCCAAACTATTTGTGATTGATAGTATGCCTATCTAGCTCTAGTTCCATGACAGTAACCGCATTGCCGTGCGAGCTATCTTTCCCAATTTCCTGCCAGCCGAACGACTGATACCAGTTAGGAAGTGACTCTTCATAGGTGAGGAGATAGATTCTCTTATATCCCAAATTGCTAGTAATTGACTGTACGTGTTCAACCAAAGCTTGGCCTAAGCCCTGCCCCCGATAGGTTGGTGTTACGTAAACACTTCCCAGCCAAGGTGTGAGGTCGTCTCTTATGCCGTCATTGGCACGCAACGAAGACATTCCAATTGGCTTGCCCTGATCATCTAAGGCCATAACTGTTAATGGAATTTGATCGCGGTGGCAATGCTGAGAAAAACTCGCTATGCGCTTTTCTAGAGAGTAAGAGGGGTTGTAACGGCCCCAGGTATCAAAAGCCCAGGAGGCACAGATGGATACAAAATCTCTATTGTCAGCCAAATAGACAATTTTGAATTGCACTAGTGCACCTAAAGTTAGGGCTTATTTGCCGTAGCAGAGCACGCCGTAGCTGCTTCGGTTTGTACAGGCAAGTTTGCTTTTTGCCAAGCTGCGGTGCCACCAACTACGTTGATCAGCTCACCGATGCCATGCCTTTTAAGCAAGCTTACGGCCATACTAGAGCGGTAACCACCAGCACAGATTACAGCGGTCTTTACGCCCCGCTCAACCGCCTCTAATTGCTGTTCTAATTCTGACAGCGAAATATTCTTTGCTTGCGGCACATGACCAGCTGCATACTCGCCTGGTCTGCGCACATCGAGAACGCGCAATTCAGGATTTGCCTGCAGCTGCTTTGCCAATTCCTCTACGCTAATCTGATCAACTGTTTCGATTTTCAACCCAGCTTTTTGCCAGGCTGCCATGCCACCAGCCAAATAGGCGATGACATTTTCTAGACCAGCTCTGGCTAGTCGAAGCACTGCTTCTTCTACTTGAGCATCTTCTGTCAGCACCAAAATAATGTTACTTTGGGCATCAATGACGGTGCCGCACCATGAAGCAAACTGCCCACCCAGGCCAACGCTGTAGGCTCCAGGTATGTGACCCTGACCAAACTCTGCTGGTGAGCGGGTGTCTAATACGATTGTGCTAGGCTTGCTACTTGAGGCAATGGCAGCCTCCACCTCTTTGGGCTGCATTGCCGCTGCTTTCTTGAGATCGTTCAATGAAGCAGCACCGCTGCGGTTGGCTTCAACAGCAAGGGGAAAGTATGCTGGTACTTCGGGCAGTTGGGCCGTCAGCATGGTCACGAATTGCTCTTTTGTCATTGGCTGCAAGGCATAGTTGAACTTGCGCTGATTGCCGATAGTCGATGAGCTTTCCTTTGAAATATTCTTGCCACAGAGTGAGCCTGCCCCGTGAGCTGGATACACTTCTGTTTCATCGGGCAAAGTCATGAGCTTGTTGTGAAGGCTGTCGTAGAGCATGCCGGCCATTTGCTCTGAACTAAAGCCATATTTGCCCACAAGATCGGGGCGGCCGACATCACCAATAAAGAGGGTGTCGCCTGTGAGCAGCTTAGCTGGCTCACTACTATTTTTTTCTTTAACGAGCAAGCAGATACTTTCTGGTGTATGACCGGGAGTGGCCAGAGTTGTGATAGTTAGGTCACCCAGCGAAAACTCTGTACCATCGGCTACAGCTTCGTGCTCAAAACGGGCCTTGGCTTGATCGCTGAAGACAATTTTGGCGCCGGTGGCTTCAGCCAATTCTTTGTGGCCGCTGACAAAATCGGCATGTAAATGAGTTTCAAAAATGTACTTGACAGTCAGGCCGTTGCTTTTCGCTTCCTTCAAATATTCATCAATGTCTCGTTGTGGGTCAACAACACAAGCTTCACCATTAGAGCCAATCAGGTAAGAGGCGTGGGCTAGACAGGCAAGATAGAACTGTTTGAAAAACACGATTATCTCCATTATTTATCAGTGATCGGATCTTACCGCTTTTCAAGAAAGTAAAATAGAGCCTTACTTTCTCTTGGGAGCCACAAATGGCTTGGAATTTCCGCTTGAATGAACTGCTTGCTCTTTCGCTCACTTTGAATCTGGCGCTGTTGTCTGGGGCTGCCACTGCCGGGCCAGTTCAGGCCGATGAAGCTATAAAAAATAATGCTAAAAAAGAGAAAACACTTGAATACAAGAGGCTGCCAGTCAATTGTCAACCAGAGCGCTATGACCTCTATTTTGAGCCAGACCTAGAAAATGGCGAATTTGAAGGCACTGAAACCCTCTTCTTTACGGTCAGCCAGAGCACAAGCGAAATAGTCTTGAACGCTGTCGACTTGAGTGTATTTGAAGCCACAGTGGCTCAGACCAAGCCCACCCATGGCGACTGGGTCAAAGCCGATATTGTGCGCGACAAAGAAGGCGAGAAGCTTACTTTAAAGCTGGCCAAAGCTCTAAAGCCTGGCCAATACGAGCTAGCACTTAAGTTTAACGGTAAACTGTCGAGCAAAATGGAAGGGTTCTATCTCTCGACCTTCAAAGGCAAAGACGGTAAAGAGCATAAGATTGCTACCACTCAAATGGAGCCAACAGACGCTAGGCGCATGTTCCCCTGCTTTGACGAACCTGCCTCTAAGGCTGTCTTCAAAGTCACCGTTGCTATCGACCCAGCACTGGTTGCCATATCTAACGCTGGTATCGAGTTTGAAAAACTAGACCAGCGCAAGAACAAGAAGATAGTGACGTTCAAAGCCAGTCCGAAAATGTCGACCTACTTATTTGCTCTGATTGTCGGACCATTGCAAAGTACAGAGCCCGTTGTTGTAAACGGCAAGAAAATAAGAGTTTGGTTTACTGAAGGCAAGGGCCAGCTTGCAACTTATGCACTAGATGCCGCAGCCAAGCTTCTTCCCTACTATGAAAACTATTTTGGCCAGCCTTACCCTCTCGATAAGCTTGACTTGATCGGCATTCCGGATTTCTCTGCTGGTGCTATGGAAAATCTTGGTGCCATAACTTTTCGTGAGAATGCTTTGCTTGTAGATGAGAAAAACTCAGCTCTTAGCTCACGCACCAGGGTCGTAAATATCGTTGCTCACGAAATGGCACACCTTTGGTTCGGTGATTTGGTCACTATGAAATGGTGGGATGACCTATGGTTGAACGAAGCCTTTGCTACTTGGATGGCAGACAAAGCTGAAGACGTATTGAAGCCCGAATGGCGCATTTGGGATGATTTTGCCGTTGAGCGGGCCGGTACGCTTGATGCTGATGCCATTGTTGCCACCAGATCTGTGCAGTCTCCTGTCAATTCGCCTAATGATGCACTAGAGATGTTTGACGAAATCACTTACAGCAAAGGTGCGGCACTGCTGCGCATGCTTGAGACTTATCTTGGCGAAGACAAATTCCAGAAAGGCATTCAGGCTTATATGAAAGCCCATGCCTTTAATAATGCTTCGACAAATGATCTTTGGGACGCTCTTTCAAGTGCGAGTGGCAATGCTAGTAGTGGCAAGAAGAGCCAAGTTGATGTGGCCAAACTAATGGATGCCTGGGTACATCAGCCTGGCTGCCCAATCGTTTCATATGGCCTTGTATCAGAACCAGCAGCGAAGAAAATAGGTTCACTGAAGTTGGAACTCAGCCAAAGGCGTTTCTTCCTTGATAGTGCTCAGGATCTAGGTATGACCTCAGTGTCAAAGTCAAAGGGTCTCGTTCCCTGGCAGATTCCACTTTCTTTCAAGCAACAAGGGGCAAGCTCTGGTAAATCTTCTACAAACCAGGCCGAGTTGCTCACGTCATTCAAAGGGCAAGTAATTCTAAATAGTGCAACCGAACCGCTTATGGCCAACGCTACAGGCAACGGCTATTTGCGTACCAACTATAATTCGCGGCAATTGTCTCTCCTTCATGAACAGAATTTACCAAAGCTGCTTAGTGTTAGTGAGAGAGTCTCTCTCCTTAGCGATCTATTTGCCACCTCGGTAGCTGGTTTGTTGCCCATTGATCTTTACTTGCAGAGCCTTGAAAAATTCGCAAGTGATCACGACCCATACGTGCAAGGTCTTGCTATATCGCAAATTAGCGAACTGGAACAATTGCTTGAACCTGCCAGCAAAAGTGGCTACCAGGCCTTTGTCGTCAAATGCCTTAAGCCACAGCTTGACCGCCTTGGCTACACCCGTAAAGCTACCGATGATGATCTGACAGCGGAATTGAGAGCACGGTTAATCAAGACCTTAGGCACCATTGGTAATGACAAACAAGTCATTGCTTTCTGTCGCGATAAGTTTGAAGCGTATCTGGCTGACGATAAAACATTGGATGGCGATTTGCTTTCTCCAATTGTGCAAGTAATGGCATACAACGGCGATAGTGATGAATTTGTACGCATAGAAGAGGCCTGGAGAAATGCCACAACACCTGAAGCGCGCAATCGCAATTTGTTTGCTTTGGCTGCTTTTCGAGATAAAGTGTGTGTCGAGAAAGCTCTTAACTTGTGCTTCAACAAAGAGGTTAAGGCCCAAGACGTGCCGCATTTGCTGGCTCGTTTAATTGGTAGTAGCGATAGCCAAGCAGCGGCCTTTAAGTTTCTTGGCGATCACTGGCAAGAAATTTATGACAAAGTAGGCGAGCGCAAGATGCCAGACATTGTTGAAGCCTGTCGCAATTTCAATAAGCCCGGTCAGCTTGAAACTTTGAAAGCCTTCATTGCCGCGCATCCTATGCCCTCTGGCCGCAGAAGTGCCGCTAAGACGATAGAATTTGCCACAATTGGCACCAATTTCAAAGCCAAACAAAGTGCTAGTCTCGCTCAGTTTTTTGCTGGTAAATAGTGCCTAGAGTAATTTCTCTTCTTCTTGTTTTGGTCTCACTGGTTTCTGTTTTTTGCAGCAGCCGAGCTGACGCTGCTCAGTTGCCTCAGAATGAGAAACAACCACCGCGCATAATGCTCTGGTCGTGGCAGAGAATTGAAGATCTGCGTGCGCTTGATCCAACTAAAGCTGGGGTAGCTCTTCTCGTTGGTCGCTTTACTGTAGAGCAAGACAAAATTTCCCTTGAGCCGCGTCTTTCTCAATTGCAGTTGCCGCCTGGTTGCTATCGCGAAGCTGTGGCCAGAGTAGAGATGAAGCAGATGCCAGCCGAGGGCGAAATCGACAATGTTAGTGCCAAGCTCGCCAGTTCGATTGTGCATCTTGTCCTTGCCCATAGCCGCTTTGATGGAGTGCAGATTGACTTTGATGCTAAGCAACTAGAGCGACCGTTTTATGTACGGCTACTGAAGCATTTACGACAGCAATTGCCGCCGAATCTAACTTTATCAATGACAGCTCTAGCATCGTGGAGCCAAGGCGATCAGTGGCTTAGGCAATCTATTGCCCACGATCAATTACCGGTAGACTATGTCGTGCCCATGTTCTTCACTATGGGTGTGGGCAAAGAGCAAGCCCTGCGCTTGTTGCAAGATAATTTGCCGGGGCCATTCAATGGTCATTGCGCCCTCGGTTTTTCGCTTAGTGAGGCCTCAACGGTTTCGTTGATATCCACCAAGCTCAAAAATTTAGATCGCATCTATCTATTTTGCTCGCCTGGCTGGCAAAGAGACCGAATAAAAACCGCCGGAAACCTCATCGACCTAACCCTACTTAAGGAGAAAGACAATGGCATTTAAGGCAAAGCGCTCAGGGTTTCTCAAGAGCACAGTTTTGACATTGCTTGCCTGCTCTTTGAGTTCGACTTTTCAGCCAGTACTAGCCTGCGGACCTTTTTACGATGAAGCTGTGTTTTCAGCGACCATACACCCTGACCTACCATTTCGCCTTTATGCCGACGGCAACCTGGCTCTAGTTGAACCTACTTTTGCCCGCTCATACTTAGTGGTGGCATATCGCTATCTAAATAATAAGCCGCTAAGCTCTTCAGAACGAGAACAGATCCTAAATTTTTGGCGTTTCCGCCTAGGAGATGCTAGTCGTTCTGATAGTGATAATGCCGTTGATTTGTGGCTTACAACTCGCAATAAGGCGCTCGGTATAAAACCGAGTGACTCATCAGATAGGCTCTATCCCTATCGCTCAGCCGGTTCTAACGATGACTACAATCCTTATCTGAATTGCAACGATGATGCTTTTAAGCAAGCGGTTAAAACTCTACAAGAGAAAGTCGCTAAGTATGGAGCTGGTAGTGCCGCTGTTAAAGACTGGCTTGCCGCCCAAGACAGTGTCTTTTGTCATTGTTCTGCACCACAATATGATTACAAGACCAAAGCCCAAGGCAAAGAGCCACCACTTCCTTCTCCGGCTGCGGCTGACGCCAGTGAAGAAGTAAAAAGAGAACGGGCCTATCAGATCGCTTCGGCCAATTTTTATGCCAAAAACTTCGACGAAGCAGCCAAGCAATTTGGTGCCATTGCCTTAGATAGCGCCTCACCTTATCAGAAAATTTCAGCATATCTAGTAGCCCGCTGCTTGATTCGCAAAGCCACAGTCAGCACCAATAAGGGTATTGACCAAGTGGCGTTGCTGGCCGCTCACAATAAGCTGCTTGAGCTGCAAGCAGACCCAGCCATGACTTCAATGAAGGAAGGCATAGAAGGCCTACTTAATTTTGTTGGCTTGAGACTAGACCCAGCAGTTACATTGCAGCAACTGAGCAAGAAGATAGCTGCTGGCGACAGCAACTTGTATCAAGATATGGATGGCTACATTTACATACTCGATAGTGCCTTCAAGGAAGATTCAGAAGATGCCAGCACTACTCACTCAGTAGACGATACCAAGCTGGCTGCGGCAATGCATGGCGACGATATGACTGATTGGATTTGGACATTTTCTAACAGTGATAAAAATAGCCTTGAGCATGCACTGAGCCGCTATAAAGAGAAGAAGAATGATGGCTGGTTGCTCTGTGTCGGTTCAAAGCTAACGGGCAAAGAGCCATATGCCAGTGAGATTTTGGAGGCTCTAGCCAAGATTGAAAAGAGCAGCCCAGCTTATGTTACCGCTAATTCGCAGCGGGCTCGTGTGTTGACTGCACAAGGCCATAACGACCAGGCCGTTTCTGCAATCGATAGCGCTCTCGGTGCCACAAAATCACCATCGGCAATGAATGCACTTAATCTACAGAAGCTAATGTTGTCTAAATCACTTGAGCAAATGATCACTCTGTCATACCGTTCGCCGGCCCTAATCGTTGGTGACGCAGAGTCTCAGACGCTCTCTTCTGAATGGCAAAAACTTGACCAGAAGAAGACTGACGGAAAGACCTATACAACCCTGCCGACGATGCTACGACCAGAAGGGGCCGTTGCAATCAATCAGAAATTGCCACTAAATCTTTTCCTTCAAGCGGCCCAGTCGCAGCAAGTGCCAGCTGCTCTGCGCAAAGACATAGCTCAAGCTGTGTTTTGCCGCTCGGTACTGCTTCATGACCAGAATAGTTCTAATAAGGCTAGTGCACTTCTTAAGCAATACATGCCAAACTTAGCTTCTCAACTGGCTCGTTATGATTCAGCTGGGGCCGATAGCAAAGAGTTCTCCGCTGCTTTCTTGATGCTGAAGTACCCAGGCATAAGGCCATACGTAACTGCAGGAGTTGGTCGAACAACTGAGTTTGGTCGATTGGACGACTATCAAGATAACTGGTGGATATCAATTGAAGCTGACAAAGCTGTGAAGTTTGCCGGTCAACAGTTTCTCAAACCAGCTGATTTAGCTAAGGCAAAGGCAGAAGTGGCTACGATCAATTCACTCAGCACCGGTCCTAACTACCTTGGCAAAGTGACAATTGATTATGCCCGCAAACATTTAAGCGATCCGCGAGTGCCAGAGGCCCTTCACATGGTTGTAAGAGCCACCAAGCTAGGTGCTTCCAATGACAAAACTAGTGCCATTTCAAAACAAGCCTTTCAAATCCTCCATCAGAACTATAAGGGCAACCCTTGGACAGTGAAGACACCATATTATTATTAGCGCCAACGGGAATTGAACCCGTGTCTCCGGTGTGAAAAACCGGCTTCCTAACCACTAGAAGATGGCGCCAAATTCTCCCAGGCAGGAGTCGAACCTGCGACTTACCGGTTAAAAGCCGGCTACTCTGGCCTCTGAGTTACTGAGAGATACACCCTGGGAGAGATTCGAACTCCCGACAACGCACATCCGTAGTGTGCTGCTCTGTCCACTGAGCTACCAGGGCTTATGAGTGAATGAAAGAAAGAACAAAAGAAAGAATCTGCGCGTGTACGTATTTGCGCGAGTAAAAGACAAGCACCGCCATTGGTGCTTCAAAACCAGCGTGATTCAAATTTTCGCTTGATCTATTTCAAGCGCCGTCGTCGCTTCTCTCGCTCTCGTTTTCGTTCTCGCTTTCGCTCAAGTTCTAGCTCTTGCAAGACGTGCTGAAACGAAGCCAGGGCTTGGCTTGGCGAAATATTGAATAATAGAATAGATGATTGAATCAGAGCTGGCATTACAGAAAACCTTCAGTGGAAAAGCACACAAAACCGAACAGTCTTTATGACCGTTTCTCGCTTGTCTTTCGCTCTGTCCAGAAGTTCACGATTTAATACCTAAATGAAATGGGCCGCTGGGCCCGTTGCTAGATGTCTCAACTATAACGACTGTATCACACAAATTGAATATTGCAAATGAGAGATTTGATCTTTAATTGATTTGTTTCGATTTAGTTATTGCCATCATCAATTTCCTTAAGCATCCGCTCTATCTCTTTTGCTGGATAAATAGCTGACTTGGTCTCGTTTTGAAGTTGTTGGTAGAAATCATTTAGAGAGAATGCGATTGGTGCATATCGTCTAATTCTTGACTGAATTAGTGGCGTCAGTTTCTCCGTCATTAACTGATCGTTAGCGCAGATTGCTGTTAAATGCTCTATCCATCGACCTTTGCCGTAAAAACACAGCATCAAAGACTGAATTAAGCTGACGATACAGACAGCACGGTCGTAAGAGCGGTGGCGTTGTAAGAAATCTCTTTCCTCTTGCTTTAAATCGAATTGGCTTGATAGGGCTAGTCCGAAATCACCATAGTAAAGATTGCCATCGCAGAGAATGTTTTTGAAGTGGGCGTCAAAGTGGACAAATCCATTGTCTCTAAAAAACGACGAGACCAATGCGAACTGACTTTCAACATGAGTGACGGCGCCGTCAGCGCTCGCACTATCTTTATTTAGCTCGACACTAAGCCAGTCATGCAGTGTTTGCGGAATATACTGAAGAAACAGAACTAGATGAGCAGAAGCGCCATGCAGTGCTTCCAGTCGCTGTCGGACTGCCTGCGAATCATCCCAATACTCAACAGCAATATTTAAATCTTCGACTTCGCGGGCGGTCATTGTATGAGGCTTGTCGCACTCTACAACGCGCCAATGAAATAGAAGGGGAAAGTTAGAGCATTCCCCAGAAAGGGCCCACTCTGTAGTGAGCTTATGAGCTGCTAACTCTCGCCAGGCGCCAAAACCAGCAGAGCCTAATCGATACTGATAAAACATTGGCAGATGGAAGAGATTAGCTGTCGACAAGAAGTTTTCGGAGCTTCTCTCAAGGTCAGTTAGTGGAATCTTCTTTGCGAAGACCTTATGACCCTCGATTTCAAAAAGCGAAGAACAGCCTCCCACCCCTTCGTGCATGGGCGTGGCTTTCTGAAGCAATGCCGATAGAGCACTATCGCTATAGTCAGTGAGGAGGCTAGAGAGATGCGAGTGTAGTTCCGAGCGTGATTTAGTGGGCATAAAATGACTCTTGGCTACAGGTATGAGAGTGATTCAAATAGGGCCATTGCGGGAACATTTTAGCCATGCCAATACCCGGAGATGCCCGCCCTGATAACGAAGGGACGGAAAGCAAAGAGAATAAGGATGCCAACGCTGGTCATTTGATTGACTGGTGGGAGCGTTTCGCCAATAGTGCCCCAAACTCAGCCAAAGAGCAAGCGGCATTGGCCGGTACTGGCATACTGGCTCTCGGGCTAGCTGTAAAATTTGGACCAAAGGTAGGCAAAACCGCGGTTAATGCCATTGAAAGCGTGGCTAAAGTTGAGATACCAGCCTTTAGCTCGGTCAAGCCACTTGCCGATAGCGCCAAAGTGGGCGAAAACATTCCTGGCCTGGTCAAAGTAGCAAGCGATAGTTGGCTGGCTCGTATTTATGATTCCTCTAAGAGTAGTGTCGTGCGCGTGCATTCAGACGACGGCTTGGCCTTAGGCTCCGGCTTCTTTGTCGATAGCGAAAAACGCTTACTAGCCACTAGCTATCACGTCGTCGCTCGTCTAGAGCAAAACAAGCAGGTGGTGAGACTTTTCGGTGGACGGTCATACGAAGCCAGTGTCATTGCTATTGACGAGGGCGCTGACCTGGCACTTCTCAAAATTGCTGGCAATCCCGCCTTTAAGTTCGATGCTTTAAAGTTGGGCAATCCACTCTACGCTGAATCTAAAAGAGCGGCAGCCATTGGTTATCCGAAGAATGCAGAACTGCCTGTAATCTCTCCTGGCAGCTTAAACTATCTTGCCTATACTGGCCAATCTCGGCTCGGCTTTACTATGAAGACCTATCACGGTAATTCTGGTGGACCAATAGTCGGTCGGGATGGTTCGGTTTTGGCAGTATTAACAAACGGGGTAGAGGCGGGAAGTCATTCGGCACCAACCAGTACGGGATACAACGTTGAACATTTGCGCACTCTAGTAAATTTAGCTCGCCATCGCGAAATAAAAGACGGTGTCCTTTATGTCGATACCGAAATTTTGAAGCATGGTCGAAAAATGATTTCTAGCGAAGAGCTTAAGGCATTGCAGGCAACACCAAATACAATGGCAACTCTTGAGCAACGACTAGGCGTAAAAGTACTCAAGCAAGAAGTTCAATAGCGGGTTGTTACAGATATTGAACTTCTCAGGAACTCATGCACTGAAGCTGTGTATTGCTCGAAAGCTACGTCGTAAATGTCATTGTGTGCGGCATTCTCAAGCCTGACAAAGGTCTTCTGGGGCTGAGCCATTGAATAAAGTTTCTCTGAGCAAGTAATTGGTATTACTTTGTCACGAGCACCGTGTACAAGCAAAAGTGGTGCATGAGGCTGCTCTAAAAGCTTTAGGTTATCTAGTTGATCTTGCGACGAGAACAGTGCATCAGGGTAGAGTCTTAGCCAGAAGATTTTGAGACGAGCAAGATCTCGCAGGGATGTGTAGGGCGATTGTAGAATTATTGCTGCAACATGCCTGTGTGCAGATAGCTGGCAAGCAATGCCTGTTCCTAGTGATTCACCAAAGACTACTATATCTTGTTCGCTGTAGTGCTTGTTTGAAAGCAACCAGTCAAATGCCGCTGTACCGTCTTCTTTCATGTTCGAAATGGTGGGCGAACCGGCACTGAGGCCGTACCCTTGATAGTCATAGACAAAAACTGACAGCCCTTGCCTCAGAAACATGGCAATGAGAGGCATTCGATTGGTCAAATTGCCACCGTTGCCGTGGCTAATTAGAATTACCCGTTTGGCCTTGGCCGCTGGCAAATACCAGCCATGAAGCTTCGAGCCATTTCGACTGTTGAAATAGACATTTTCAATTTTTGTGCCGATGATACTGTGGGCGTTATAGGTTCCAGCCATGCTGGGATGAAACAACATCATGTTATATAGCGGCGCGGCCACAATCGGTGACAAAAGAATGTAGTAAATAAGCAGCTGCGGTATGAGGTTGCGGATCGTCAATAGGAAAGTTCGCCTATTGGTTTGCTGCAGTTTTTTGACCACCGCATTCCACTCGCCAGGCTTAAAGGCGGCGGTGAGTTCTTGCAAAATGCTGCGAATCAATGAGACTATCACCGTCCACAGGCTACTTTTCATAAACTTCGAATTCTTGAAGCCGAGCGAGCTGATTCTCGTATGACTGCTTGCGCTTAAGTGCTTGCTCAATCAATTCGTCATTACCTTGTTGTTTTGCCATAGCTATGCGATTAGTCCAGGCCGCAATCTGACCTTTGATTTCTTGAGCGGTGAGTCTTACTGGAATATTGGGGTCGTTTTCATTTTCCATGCGCGCTCTCCACTTCGCTGGGTTTCATTTTGACATAGATGTTTAGTAAGGGCTTACAAAAATGCTAGGCTTTATCAAAAATCATGGAGAAGACAACAATGGATTTGCAACTCAAAGGCCTGCGGGCGCTGGTTACTGGGTCATCAGCTGGAATTGGTTATGCCATTGCTGAGTTGCTCTACAAAGAGGGAGCGACGGTCTACCTGAACGGTCGTAGTCAGGGGCGCGTTGATGAGGCACTGAAGCGCTTACATGCCAGTGCAGGCACTAACGGCAAAGCCTATGGCTTAGTCTCCGATCTCGCTACAGCTGAAGGGGCCAACAAGCTGATTTCGGAGCTTCCAGAAGTTGATATCTTAATCAACAATGTTGGCATCTTCGAACCTAAAGAGTTCGCTCAAATAACTGATGATGATTGGATTCGTACCTTCCAAGTTAACGTCATGAGCGGCATCCGTTTAAGCCGGCACTATATTGAAGGCATGCGCAAGCGCGATTGGGGCAGGATTGTTTTTATCTCAAGTGAATCAGGCGTCAATATTCCTAGTGAGATGATTCATTATGGTGTGACTAAAACGGCCCAGATTGCCGTTGCCAGAGGCCTAGCTGAAACTACTGTAGGCACAAAGATTACTGTGAACTCTGTTCTCCCTGGCCCGACTAATTCAGAGGGAGTCGAGCAATTCATTGTTGATATGGCGAAGCAGAATAATAGCGATGCCAAAACAGTTGAGAATGAAATGTTTGAGAAAATGAGACCGACTTCTTTGCTCAAAAGGCTGGCCACTACTGAAGAAGTTGCCAATTTGGTCGTCTATGTTTGCAGCCCATTAGCTGCTGCAACAAACGGTGCTGCTCTCAGGGTCGACGGTGGTGTGGTTCGTTCGATTCTCTAGACCAAGGCTTGTTCTGCTGAAGCGCCAGCTGTCATGAGGTATTTTGGGTTTGACCAGGAACGTCACCCAGTGGTCTAATTTAAAAGTGTTATTAAAACCTCTATTGTCGACAATTCTCTGCGGGCTTATTTTGGCGCCTCCCTGCCTTGCCGTCGACAGGAGCACATATAGGCGATCTGAGGCCGCGCAAGCCGCTCAAACTCTGGGTATCCAAGATCAAGTTGATCGGATTCTTTCTACTCGGAGCAACTCTGACAGCTCGCCAGAAGAGCTGCTAGTGCTTAGGGCCGCAATAGTGCGAAAGGTTTTGCGCGCCGTACTAGAAGTGCGTCAGGCTTGCAACAAGCTCGACGTTGAGCGCGCCTATACCTATGACATTATGCAAAAGGAAGAGCGGAGAGAACACTTCGTAAACCAGCTCTTCAACACCGCCAACTTCGCTCAACTTTCGACTTTCTATACGCTTGAACCCTTCATGCGTATCCATGATCAATTTGTAGCATCAGCAATTTTTACTACTATTAGCGGATCGCTCAACACGGCTATTTCAACACTTTCAAGACTGCATGGAGCTGTCGCCAAAGCCAGCAACGTTTCTCCTCCGAAAGTGTTGGCTAATATTGTCGATGGTGGCCCCATCGATGCCAGCGGTATGCCCCCTTTGGTCTCCAAGTATTTAGATGCAGCCGCACCGGGTTCGAACAAATCTCGAAGAGAGGTATTGTTCGCTACCTGGTTGAGCCGTTACAAAATAGATGCTACGAAGAAAGGAGATCTTTGTTCCATCAAAGATCGGAAGAAAGCCAGCATAAAATTGCTGAGGTCGCGCATTCTATTGTTGTGGTCTCTGCATACTGCTGTTCAGGACTTCGATCGTCAGCTACTCTGTCTGCTCGATCAGCTAGAAAGCGTTCCAACGCCTGGCACAGAGTCGTCCGGCGTGACTGCAAGCATTATCAATTGCAGCGCTGGTGCTGTTGAGATGGCAAATCTTCTGAAGTTGCAACCGTGTATAGCTGAACTGAGGCAGTTGAAGCAAACTGGTAGCGCGAGTAAAAGAATAAGTGAATTAGAACTGCTCTTGCTCGAAAAGTCGCTCAGAGGTGCATTGGAAGTACAGGTAGCTAGTGACAAAGTCGATGAAGATCTCTATTACAGCTACCATGTGGTTCTCTCTGACCTATTGCAGAGTAGAGCAAGATGGCTGCAAAAGACTTATGATGCGAACTTCCTCCAGTCAGGTATTCTCGGTATCGTTGCCGGTCGGCTTTACTTGAGTAGACATTCTTATGCTGGGGATCGCAAATTTGTAATTTCTGGCGGCAATGGTACAGCCCTCACTCTGCTGGCCATGTGGCAGATGCATGGCTTCAAGAGAAAATCTGATATGGGACCAAATTCTCTTGCGGAAATACTCGATCTTAATCCGGCTGACGACTGTCGTTTTTCGCCGTTTGTATCCAGTCTTCTCAATTCGCCACCTCCAGGTTCAAGCGATGGCAAGTCACGTCGGGAATTGCTCAACAATAGATGGAAAGAGGCTAAGGTTACAACTTTAAACTTAGACTCTGCCAAGAATCTTCAGGCAGTTTCTGCCATGCCATCACATAAATATGACACTATAAACGTGGTCAAAAATCGAATTGTGCTCCTTCATTCGTTGAAAAAGGAGCTAGAGTCATTTCAAGGAGAGGTGCTTGAACTTCTTCTTTGCACAGAATAGGGGTGGCTATGACCTTTGATGTATCTGTGATTACTCAATTTGAGTTCGATACATTTACTGTCAGGAGATCGATCCTAGCAATATTTTCGACTGCCCTCCTTACATTTCTTCCTTGCACAGCCGCTTTTGCCAGTGGTGAGCTTACACCTCAAGCACAAGAAGCGGCAAAATTGATGGGTATCGAAGATCAAGTCTACAGGCTACTTGAATACAAGAACAATAGCCTACTGAATAACTATGATCAGGAAGCTCTTGGGCTCCAGCTGTCGCTCGTTCGGAAAATCATGACCACTGGACTAGAATTGCGCTCTGCTTCAGCAAAATTCGATAGAGAGATCACCTTCGAGCAGCAGGCTCTCGATAAGCTCACTCGCGAAAGAGATTTGGCCGTGTCGTTGACGACGAACGCCAACTTCTTGCAATTGGGTATCCTCAGCACCATTATCGACGGTCCTTTGGAACAAACAAAAAATCGCCATATGATACTGAATGGCAATCGGCTTAATATTGTTTCTGGTCTAACAGTCGGTACTTTGGCTCTCCTTGCCTTATACCAGCAGAAAGGGGGTACTAGGAAGTCTAAGCCAGAGGCAAATTTGTTAGGTCAAACACTTGGTCTTGAGGCCCTCGACAGCGAGAAACTACCGCCTATTTTGTGGCAATATCTCAACTCACCCGCCACCGATGCCGCGGGTGGCTTGACTAGGCGCCAGCAATTGACAGAGTACTGGGAGACCGCAAAAGTACTTCCTATCAATATTAAAAAAACTGCCACCATGGAACAAGTATCCGCTTTTGGATCGCGCCACCGCCAGCGGTATGAGTCAATTAAGCTTCTCACAGCGCGAGTAACAATGCTGTTTGATTTGCGAGCTATGAGCAATACGCTCAACACTGGACTGGTAGAATTGCTACAGGCGCTGGATTAACGAGCAATACGGCGTTCGAGAACGTCCAAGCTATTTCGTTTTTGCATATCCCCCAAATGAGTGATTTTAGGAGCAATTAATGATGCAGAAAAGATTCTTGTCTCTACAGTGTAGAAGATTCTATGCCTACTCGTTTTCTCTTCTCTTCATGACTCTCTTCTCTAATCCCAGTTTCGCTCAGAGTGACGGACACTCAAGTCGTCAATTGGCAGCCGCCAACATCGGCTCCGGTACTGTCTTGCAGCGCATGCATAGTAGTCCATGTAAACTACCAAATGGTGAGTATTACGTTCCGGCTACACTTGCCACTATGCGCTGGGGGCTTCTTCCAAATAAGGAGTCCAAGCCCATATTGACAGTGCCTTCTAAGAGTTTGATTACTTTTGATACCCTGTCTTCTGAAGGGATGGTAGAAGATCAAGGCCGAGATCCGATCAAGTTCTTTGGTAAGTTCGGCGTTAAGCGCTCTGAAGTACTTGATGATGCTGTTGAGATCTGCGCCTCGAAAACCGAGCACAACATGGTCACTGATGGCCCCCATATAATCATGGGCCCGGTTGCTATAGAGGGTGCGCAACCAGGCGATGTCCTGAAAGTTGACATGATTTCGCTCATACCGAGAGTACCCTATGGCATTGTTGGTAATCGCCACGGTAAGGGTGCCTTGCCCGGTGAGTTTCCTCAGAATGACGGTCCTAGGCCAGGTGCAAGCAAGGAGCATCCAGAGTTGTATGGCAACGTCTTTACCTTTGTGCCAATCAAAAATGTTGATGGCAAAATGTACGGCGAAATACATACTGCTTCTGCTAAGAACGTGCATTTTCCCATTCAGCCATTCATGGGGACCATGGGAGTGGCACCAGATACCACAGCCAATGTCAATTCTATACCGCCATCTTCGTATGGTGGCAACCTTGATCTCAAAGATCTCGTACCCAACACATCTTTGTACTTACCGATTGAATTATCAGGGGGCATGTTCTTCATTGGAGATCCTCACTTTAATCAAGGTGATGGAGAAGTAGCTCTGACAGCCTTAGAGGCATCGCTCAGAACTAAGCTTAGATTGACGCTACTGAAGGCCGGTGATCCTGCCATCCCTGGTAAAGGTCCGTTTAAAGAGCCTTTTGCTGAGACCCCTGACTATTGGATTCCTATTGGCTTGGATCCAGATCTAAACTTGGCTATGAAAAAAACTGTGCGTGCTTCCATAAAATTTCTTGTAGACAAAATGGGAATGGACCCTGCTAGCGCTATGGCTTACTTGAGTGCGGCTACTGACTTTGAAATATCGCAAGTCGTTGACGAAACCAAAGGCTGTCATGCTCATATAAGCAAGAAAGACTTTGAAAAGTACTGATTTAGCGACTGCTGAGTTTTCATTCAGCTATTTGTGGGTTAGCGTGAATGATAACCTCTTGGTGTTTTTGTCACTTTGGTGACCGCACGAACATTTTCTTGCAGGCTACCACTATGGAAAAAATACGGATAAACAACTTTCTGAGCGCTGGCTTCATCGAGTTTCTTTAGCTGTTCATCTGGAATGGTGAACTCTAGTGCTTGAATGTTGTCTTCCAGTTGCGACAATTTTGTTGCACCAATAATTGTTGATACCACCCCTGGTCTATTGGTCACCCAATTGAGAGCTACTTGAGCTGGAGTTCTTCCTATCTCTTTGGCCACGGCTTTCAACACTTCCACAAGTTGCACCATCTGTGGGCTAGCTGGTTCAATGGTTGGATCTGTTACCCAGGTGCTAGCAACTCGGCCTTCGCCTTTCACTTTGTCGCCTTCAATTTTGTATTTGCCTGTGAGCAATCCGTTCGCTAAGGCGCTCCACGGAACGATTCCTAGGCCCAATTCTTGAGCGGCATCGACATATTCATTCTCAATATTGCGCACTGCAAGAGAATATTGCATTTGGATAGCCGCTAGCTTCTCCCAGCCCCGCAGTTCAGCTAGTGTCTGGGCCCGACCCAGGTACCAGGCTGGCGGATTGCTTAAGCCGATGTAGCGCACTTTTCCTGATTGAACAAGATTATTGAGTGAAGACATTACTTCTTCTGCCGGGGTCATTGTGTCCCAGTTGTGCACCCAATAGAGGTCAATATAATCTGTACCTAGACGCTTCAGTGAAGCTTCAACGGCTTCAATCATGTGTTTGCGTCCATTGCCACCACCATTGGGGTCGCCAGGGTGTGTGCCAAAAGTAAATTTGGAAGCAATTACTACATTGTCGCGCTTAGTTACTTCTCTGAGAATTTCACCGGTCAGTACTTCACTTTGACCTTCTTGGTACGAATCAGCTGTATCAAGAAAGTTGCCGCCAGCTTCGAGGTAGCGGGCCAAAATCTCTTTTGCCTGTGCTTTGCTAGTGGTCCAATGCTCACCCCAGGCATCACCAAAGGTTCCTGTACCAAAGGCAAGAGGTGAAACTCGCAGACCCGATCTGCCAAGTAAGTAATAGGATGCCAAACTCGGTATTTTGCGCGAGTTATCAACTTTTGCAATTTCTTTTGCAGCATCTTTAACGGCGTCTTTGCTGGCCATAATTCCTCACATAGCTAAATTTAGTGACTGCTTTTCTTTTGGCTGGCTTCCCAAGCCCTTAACTTCTGCACCCCTACTTCAAAGTCTTGGGGGTTAGAATAAAAATTGTGTTTGCCATTGTTATAGGCTGGGTCGCGCACATAATAAATGTAGCTGCTAGAAGCCGGCATCAGGGCGGCATTGATTGAGCTTTGACCTGGTGAGCCAACGGGGCCGGGCGGTAGGCCATAATATTTGCGAGTGTTGTAGGGGCTCTTCAAATCAAGATCGCTTTGATAGACGATACCATTGCCTTTCCATTTACCAATCATTTTGGATGCATAGACAATAGTCGAATCCATTGCTAGCGGCATGCGGCGAGCAATGCGATTGTTTATGACGGAAGCAACTATTGGCCGCTCTTCTGCTAGCTTGGCTTCGGTCTCAATAATCGAGGCCATGGTTATTGCTTTGTGGGCTGCAAGCTTGTAAGGGTTTGGCAATTTGCCCCAGACCTTGCGAAAGCGCTCTACCATTGCTTCAATCAACTCTTCTGCTTTGGTATCAGACTGCACAAAGTAGGTATCCGGAAATAGATAGCCCTCAAGATTTTGCACCATAGGATCGATATCTGATATCAAACTAGTTCTATTCATAAGTGCGAGAGCTTGCTTGCGATCAACTTTTAGGCTTTTGATTTTCGCCATAGCATCAGCTATTTCAAATCTCGTCCAACCTTCTATCACGGTTAGCTTGTTTAGCTCGATGCCACCAGCTTCAAGTGTTTGCAGTACTTGAAGAGGAGTAATAGGTGAAGCAAATTTATAATCGCCGGCACGAATAACAGGCTTGAGCCCGGATAGCCGCACATAGAGCTTGAGAATGAAAGCCTTGCGTAAAATATGCTTGCTTTCAAGCTTACTTAATATTTCATCGAGAGCCATCCCACGGGTGACGGCTATTACATCTTGGTCATCGTGAATGGCTGCTGCTTTCAGTTCGCCATCAAGCATATAGCCAGCGACAACGAGCGAAAACCCAATTAGCAAGCCAACGACAAGCAGTATTTTTTTAGGCATTTGGTGGCAGTGACACTGACCATTGCTTGCCGCCGTCTTGGCTAATCTGTTTAAAATACAGATGGGTACGAACTATCTGTTGCTTCATAGTAGCTTTCGGCTGAGATTGATTCTTTGCCTTCTTTTGCACTTCTACCATTACTGGTTCAATTTGCACGTCGACTTCGTTACTTGTAAGCAGTGGCTTTTTGTCTTCTCTGTAAAGTTTTACCGTATCGCCTTCAATTTTGAAAGTTAGGCCAGTAGGCTCTAAGGGGGCCAATTTGATATTTGAATTGCGCAGAAGTGAGGCTTCGCGATTGAGAATTTTATCGAAATAGGCAGCACTTTCAGGGCTGAGTTTGCGTTCGTCATCGAGAGAACATTTATAGATAGCTCTCAGCTTTTCTGGTTTGCGCTCATTTAGCGCCGCCCAGTAGTTCTGCAATTCCTTCTCGATTGCCTTCTTGTCATCATCACTCAGGCTTTTAATTGCTCTGGCTGGCTGATCTTTTGGCAAATTGAACGAAATTGTCTTCTTTGCAGCTGTGCCATTTGACTCGTTAGCAGCCAGCACGACTTTGGCCACTTCTTCTTTTTTTGGCCCAACTGTACGCTTCTCGATCAATATAGTCATGGCATCTTTGGGGTTGCTAATGTAATCGAGCACTAGTTCATTGGCGCCAGGAACCAAATAGCCAGAGATATTCACTGGTAAAGTCAAAGTCACAATCGGAGCGCTGATTACATTCTGGCCGTTAAGCTTTGCTGAACTGACCGAGCGAGCGCTGCCGTTAAAACTAATGAAATAGCCAGAAAGTTCTTGTTTCTGCTGACTTTGGTCTTGCTGGTTCTTTTGTAGATCCGACGACTCGGCCATCGTTGGCGCTTGAAATCCCAAAAGGGCTAAACTTACCAAAATAGAAGCTAAGGTGGCTTTTGAAAACATGTTTGGCACTCACTTTACTGCGATATCACTGTTCTTAATGACAGGACTATTTTAGCACTTTCACTATAGGGTCAAGTCAGAGAGCTGCTTTGCAAGATTGGCGAAAGAGAGGGAACAGTGCCGCCCTTCCAGCGTCCTTAATTTATACTAAGAGCCCGTGAGTCAGTTAGAAATTAAGTGGGTAAGTTGAGGCCAAATTGATACGCATCGTTCTTTTACTGTTAGTGCCAATTTTGCTCACACAATTAAGTGCGCAGTCAGCTAGGGCGCAGGGTCTGCAAGGCAATGTCATCTCCGTAGATTTGACCAAGGCAGTGATTCCAAATTTTGTAGAGTTGCCCCCTGTCACTGGCAAAGTGCATTCATCAAGGGTTGAGCCTCTGGTTTTTCGTGCATGGCTGGCAAAAGCCCACCCCGAGTTAGTCTTGAACGCAGGATTGACTACAGAAGTTAGCGAGTCGAGCCCTGTTATTGAAGTAGCAGGGCAGTGGGATAAAGCTGATAAGACATTGACCAAGCTTGAGATACCTTATCGACATGTCAAAAGCAGAGATGTCTCAAGTGAACTTCTATCTAGTTGCAGAGTTTTGATTATCAATTGTGCTGGCGATTTAAAGCGCGACAAGTTGCAAGCGATTCGTGATTTTGTTAGTCAAGGTGGCTATTTGCTCACGACTGACTGGGCTCTAGATCGTATGCTTGCTCAAACTTTTCCTGGTTATGTCAGTTGGAACAAAGGCGTCAATAGCAAAGACATATACGATGCCGAGTATTTGGCAGCAGATCCAATATTGGCAAACAACACTGTGCGCAGTGCTTTTTGGAAACTAGATCAAGCATCGCATATGGTGCGCATAATGAAGCCAGGAACTGTTCGAGTGCTTGTCGCAAGCCGCCAACTCGCCGCAGAAGATCCCGATCATACTGGCGCTCTGGCCGTGATTTTTCCATTTGGCAAAGGCTATGTTTTACATATGGTCGGGCATTTCGACAATAACGCTAAGATTGCCATAGGAAATTTCTTGCCAGATCCAGCACCTGCCATCGGTATCAGCTTGCGCCAAGCAATGGCCACAAACTTCATTGTGGCTGGCATGCAAGGGAAGCGGCTACCTTATCATTGAGTAACTCGTTGTAGCGACTCACCAAGTAATTGTAGGCTACCATTGACGACCACTTTGTCGTTTGGTTTTAGGCCACTTAAAATCTCTACGTAACCGCCTGTGGTCTGGCCGATCTTAACTTTCTTCTCTAGATAGAAGTCGCCAGGCTCGTCAACATAGACTAGATAAGTTTCTCCAGCCTTTTGCACAGAAGGCTCGGGTACCATTAGGGCCGTGGTCTCGCCCACTTGAACAGAGAGGCGAGCAAACATCTCTGGCTTGAGCCTCAGCAGGTGGTTCTCAATTGTTGCCCTAACTGGCAAAGTGCGAGTCTGTGCATCAACTTTAGAATCAACAAAGTCGAGCACACCAGGGAAGGATTCATCGGGAAGGCTATCGACTACAACTTTTACTGGTAGCCCTTTTTTCACGAATCGCAAACTGTTTTCTAATACGTTAGCTACAAGCCAAACATGTGAAAGATCTGCGACTGAGAACAGAGCTTTGCCGCTTTCGACAAGTTCGCCAGGGTCGCAATCGCGATCGGTAATGATGCCACTTCGAGGTGCTGTTATATCAAAAACCAGTTGAATGTGACGGCTTTCAACCACGCCATCGACCAGTTTTGTGGATGTACCAAAGAGGCGCAGGCGCTCTTTGGTAGAAATAATTAGTGTCTGCTGTTTCTCATCTGTCGCTAAGACCTCTTCTTTGGCTTGCTCAAGATCGCTTTCAGCTTGATCGACGTCAGCTTTAGCGGCAATTTTTTCTTCTAATAGTTTTGACTTACGGTCATACACTTTCTGTGCCAGAGCTAATTTTAGCGACGCGTGCCGCCTTTCTGATTTTAGCTCAAGCAATCTGGTGAGCAGCTCGGTCTGAATCTGGGCCACTTCATCACTGCGAATTTTGGCAAGAACCTGACCTTTTGTTACATGATCACCAGGCTGTACTAAGACTTCTTCAACTCGGCCAGGAGCCAGCGATATTACAGGGGTGGTGAGATTGGTATTGGCGCGCACAGTGCCAGTGGCCTCGCTAACAATAGGCAAGGTTCTGACAGCCACTGTTTCAGTTGTAATACCGATTTTTGCTTGTTGCGCCTTTGACAAACCAATAGGATCGCTTGGCCCCAATATATGTGCATGAGCATCAGGTATGGCATGCTTCAATTCAGCATTGGGTCGTTGCGTCTCGGCATTGCACCCGGTCAACAAGATCATTAGCAGCAGTAGTGAAATTGAGCGCTTCATTATTTACTCGGGCTCTGACGTTACTGTATGGTCAACTAGTATATCGCGAACTGTCTTAGGTCGCCCAGGGCTCGGGCTAAAGCGCAAGTAAAGCGCAGGTAAGACGTAGAGAGTTAGTAGAGTGCAAGAGATTAGGCCACCAATAATTACGATAGCAAAAGGTTTTTGAGTTTGCGAGCCAATTTCATTAGATAGAGCCGCTGGCAGCAGTCCAACGGCTGCAATTGTCGCGGTCATTAGAACTGGGCGCATGCGGGTAAGTGAACCGGTGTAGACGGCTTCTTTAACTGACATACCGTCGTGCCGAAGTTCATTGACGAACGAAACCAGCAATATGCCATTTTTAACAGCCAAACCAAATAGGGCAATTAGACCGACACCGGCTGAGATCGAGAAATATGTGCCGGTAATATTGAGGGCCACTACTGCGCCAATGGCGGCCAATGGTACTACAGAGAACATGATTACAGCACCACCAATAGTGCCGCACGCTACATAAAGAATGGTGATGATAATGGCCAGTGTAATTGGCAAAATCACCGTTAGCTGGTGGGCCGCTTCGCGCTGCCTTTGAAATTCGCCGGTCCACTGTACTTTGTATCCCGTCGGCAATTTGACTTCGCTTAACACCCGCTTTTGGGCGTCTTCAACAGCCGTAGCTAAGTCGCGACCGCGTACATTGGCTCTGATAGTGCCCATGCGCGATCCAGCATCCCGCCAAATTTGACTGGCTCCGTTAACTTCTGTCAAAGTGGCGAGCTGTGCTAAAGAAACAGTTGCACCAGAGGGAGTGTCTACCAGCACATGGTTCAGTGCCTCTTCTGACGAGCGGAATTTAGGCGCTAGGCGAACAATCACTTCAAAGCGCTTTTCGCCTTCGATAACTGAGGTCGCTGGCGTTCCACCTATAGCGATCTCGGTCAATTCTTTTAAGTCGACCTCGTTGAGGCCATATCTAGCAGCTTCGCCTCGATTGATCTCAATGACAAATTGTGGCTGCCCTAATAGTGGGTCAACAATTACGTCAACAATGCCTGGAGTCTCGGACATAATCGTGCCCACGTGCTGAGCTTGCTTTTCTAGCTCACTCAAGTCAGGCCCCGAAATTTTAGCTACAAGAGACCCCTGCACCCCAGAGAGAGCTTCATCAAGGGTAGTTTGAATGTATTGAGTAAAGTAATAGCCAACACCTGGAATTTGCTCTAGCTCCTTTCTCATTGAAGCAATCAAAAGTTCTTTGTTCTCTTTGAATTCGGGCCGCCAGTCTTTGGCCGCTCTCAAGTCAACATAAAACTCTTGGTCGGCAAATCGAGCAGGGTCGGTTCCGTCATCGGGTCCGCCAACTTGCGATAGCACTTGTTTCACTTCTGGATAGCGCAACAATGTTTCTCTAATTTGTCTGGCGGTGCTTACGGCTTGTGTGAGGGTTACGCTGCCAGGCTTGATTGTCGCTCGCAGCCAGATGTTGCCCTCTTCTAGGTGCGGCAGAAACTCGCTGCCCGTATGGAGAAACATATTGGCGGCAAGAGCTACACCAACTAGTGATGACAAAATTACAGGTAGTGGATGCTTAAGACACCAACTAAGGGTTGGCGCATAGATGGCTCGGGCGACTGTAACTATTGGGCTTTGCCTCTCAATCAATGGCTTTTTAACCAAAAAGAATGACGCTAACACTGGCACAAGGGCAAGGGCTAAGATACCGGCACCAAGAAGGGCTGAGACCATAGTTGCCGCTAGGGGTCTAAACAGTTTTCCCTCAACTCCACTAAAAGTAAAAATGGGAAGAAAAGTAGCAACGATGACAACGATGCCAAAAACAATAGGGCCGGCCACTTCGCGGGCTGAATCAGTAAGAATAAGTAAGCGCTGAGCTGGCGTCTTGTCTTGCCCCTCCTCTGAGAGGCGGCGAATAATATTCTCAGTCATCACTACTGCACTATCTACTAAGATGCCAAAATCGATGGCTCCCAGGCTGAGTAAGTTAGCTGGCACACCTAAAAGCAGAAGGGCAATAAAGGCAATCAGCATCGATAGAGGTATGACACAAGCTGTAATTACTGCCGATCGCAAATCGACTAAGAATATGGCTAAAAGAACAACTACTAACGTAATACCAATGGTGACGTTGGTACCAACAGTGGTGAGAGTTTGATTAATAAGCCATTCACGATCATAGAGAGTTTGCAGCTTCACCCCTGGAGGCAAGGCGGCAATAATGTCTGGCAGTTTGTCTTTAATTGACTGCAGTACTCGTGATGGATTTTCTCCTCGGCGCAAAAGCACGATACCTTCGACACAGTCGTCTTCTTTGTCTTGACCGACTTGCCCGCGTCTTACCATTGGTCCAATTTCAACATCGGCAACATCGCGCACCTTTATGGGGATGCCTGCTGCAGTTGTAGATATGGTCACGTCTCGAAGATCTTCTTCATTTTTTATTAGACCAATCTGGCGCACAATTAGGGCGTTGCCATTGTGCTCGATAAAGCCGCCACCGGTTGTGGCATTGCAGTGCTCAACGGCTTCAAAGACTTGCTTTAATGTGGTACCCCTTGCCCTCAACTTCAGCGGGTCGACATTGACTTGATAAGTTTTAGTGGGGCCGCCTTCGCTGACGATGCCAATCACACCAGGTATCTGTCTGAAAAGTTTTTCAAGATCCCATTGTTGAATGGCTCTTAAACCCATAGCCGATATATAGGGGCTAGATAGCGAATAGCGAAAAATCTCGCGCAACGAGCCAACATCTGGCTCTAGAACAGGCTCTACGTCAGAGGGAATATTGGCTTGCTGAATACGCTCTAAGACTTGCTGCCTGGCTACCGTCGTGCTTGTGACATCGGTATAAGTAGAAATGATGACTGATAGGCCATAGAGGGAGAGCGATCGCAGAGCTGTCTGCCCTGGTACCCCGTACATCTCCTTTTCAAGGGGAATGGTGACTAGGCGCTCTACTTCTTCTGAGCCTTTGCCTGGTACTAGGGTGATCACCCTCACCTGGGGGTTTGACAACTCGGGGTACGCTTCTATTGGTAATACTTTCCAGGCTGCAACACCTCCTAACAAAACCAGCAGGGCTGCTATCAGGGTGAAGTATCTTCCCTTTAGAGCCAAGATTATGAACTTGTCAATCAGTAGATGCATCTATATTTGAGGAATCCATTTCTTGCGTTTTGCTTTCATCAAAATAGCGCACTGTAGATTGGTAGTGGTCTACTAGTCATTGATTACATTATGTTCAGCTTCACTGGCGCTGCCATAGAGGGCCCAGCCTAGGGCGATTCAGGCCCGATTCAAGGCCTCACTGCTGCCGATTTCGACCTGTGCCTACTTGGTGAGGTTGCAGTGCCCGCGGGCCAACAAAGACTGTGAGAAGATCAGTTTCTCGTCAAAACAAAATAGGTTTTAACTCTTGGAGCCAATCACATCTAATATCACCGGCACTCTCACCGAAGCCTTAATTATATTGCTGCTCATATTGGTCAACGGTGTCTTGGCTATGTCAGAAATAGCTATAGTTTCATCTCGTAAAACCAAGCTGCAGCAATGGGCCGACAACGGCGATGTCGGGGCCAAGTCGGCCCTGAAAATAGCTGGTGCCCCTAATGATTTTTTGTCAACCATTCAAATTGGTATCACACTAATTGGCATTGGTGCTGGTGCTTACGGTGGTGCCAATATTGCCGATGATTTAGCCGTTGGATTGAAGATGATACCGGCTCTGGCACCCCATGCAACTGGCCTATCAATCTCCATAGTGGTTGTGACAATCACCTATTTTTCACTGATTATTGGGGAGCTGGTGCCTAAGAGGCTGGCCTTACAGGCGCCAGAATTGGTTGCCAAATCTGTGGCTAAACCGATGGTTATATTGTCACTTATTACTAGGCCCCTAGTGCATCTGTTAAGTGGTTCAACAAACCTAATTTTAAAAGCAGCTGGCATCAAAGAATACAGTGAGACACCGGTCAGTCAGGCTGAAATACATGTGATGATTGAGCAGGCCGCTGTGGCTGGCATAGTGCAGGAAGCCGAACAAGAAATGGTGGCGGAGGTACTGAAGCTTAGCGATCGCCGCGTAACATCATTAATGACACCACGTACTGACATAATCTGGCTCAACGGCAACGACAATTTGGCTGAAGTAATAAAGTTAATTGCTGAAGATAGTCATTCGCGCTTTCTTGTTTGCGATGAGACTGTTGATGAAGTCCTTGGTGTGGTGGAAGGTAAGACCATCATACTCAAAGTTTTAGAAGCTAAAGAACAGCCGGTGCGAGAGTTAGTAATTCAACCGCTTTACGTACCTGAAAATACTACAGCTTTGCAATTGCTAGAGAGATTTAGAGACGCTAAACAACAAATTGCTATCGTTCTTGATGAGTATGGTGGCCTCCAAGGCCTGGTTACCAGCGATGACATATTTCAAGCGATTGTTGGCGACTTACCCAATATGGGAGAAGCGCCGGAAGATGCGAGCATTGCTTTGGACGATGGTTCTTGGCTTGTGGAAGGCCACTTTTCTATTGAAGAATTCTTTACTAAGTTTTCCCTCAAGCGCGACTTAGACGATGGTGGCACATATCAAACGCTGGCTGGATTTATTCTTGCTCGTTTAGAGCACATACCAGCGGTGGGTGAGAAGTTCGATTGGCACGGTCTGACATTTGAAATAATCGAATTAGACCGCCAACGCATAGACAAAGTAAAAGTTAGCCGGACTAGCTAAATAGCAATTGTCTAAGCGAAACTAGTTAAGCCTCTAAGTATTCACTGAGCAAAAGATATTTTGCCTTAGTGTCTTCGTCAATCACTCTTGGCCCGCAGCCGTGAATAAAGCAGTTGTCTGCAGAATCGTCGTTGAGTGAGCTAATTTCGCCTACCAATATTTCTTTGTCTTTGGGGCAACCACAAAATTGGTGGCAGAGCATTGGTGGAATAGTGACACTCTCGCCAGGCTCTAGAATTAGCTTCTCACCGGGCTTAAGGGACTTTGAAATACCGTCAACTTGCACCACAACTGGTCGGTCAGCAATAGACTTCTCGTCTTCTGACGCCCATCCAAGTTCAACTTCAAGGCGACCACCGCCTCGGTTGAGCAAATCTTCAGTTTTGAGCCAATGGAAGTGCCAAGGAGTAACCTGTCCAGGTCTCACCATCATGGCCTTTTCAGCATAGGTTTTACTAGTCTGCGCTTTGTTGGCCTTAAGAAGACCATTACGCACGATGAAAAGCAGCAAGCCATTGCTTAGAAAATTGCCCGAGCCAAAATCTGTAATATTCCAACCTAGTCCATGGGTGCGAATTTCGTCAGCTTCATGGCCGATTTTCTGCCAGTCGTCAGCCGTCCATTTAGACCATTGGGGTAATTTAAAGCTATGTTTGTCGAAGAAAACCAGCGCTTCGTCTATTAGTCTATTGATTTCACTTCTTTTCATCTTAAATTCTCATAGCTGAAGTTAGAATTCTAAAGCAAAGGCCTCATGACCGCAAAACAGCCCAATCGCATCCAAGCACTTGAGTTCTATTCAGGTATAGGCGCCTTTGCTCAAGCAGCCCAGGCCTATGGTATTGAGGTGCTGGCTGCTTTTGACCAGAGCCAGTGGGCTAATCAAGTGTACGCTCATAACTATGGCCATAAGCCAGTTTCGCGCAACCTCGATAGCATTTCAATAAAAGATATCCCTGACGCTGACCTCTGGTGGCTCTCGCCACCTTGCACGCCCTACAGCCGACGGGGTGAACAAAAAGACATGGCCGACCCCAGAGCCAAGTCTTTCTTGCATTTGATCGATTTTATGGTGACGAAGAAGCCGCCAATAATTTTGCTAGAGAATGTTGAAGGTTTTCTTGATTCAAAGATGTATGAACACCTATGCCAGACACTGCAAGGGAAGCGCTATCAAGTCAGCACTATCAAGCTTTGTCCGACAATGTTTGGCGTGCCCATGCAGCGGCCACGTATCTTTGTTGTGGCATCACTAGATGACAGATGCTCTTCGCAGCTCTTGAGTGTGCCCCAACCGGCCTTACGAATGGCTCTTAGTCAGTTCATCGACGCGGGCTTGAATGATTCACCTGCAGGGAAAGATCTGCTGCTCAGTGAAGCCGATGCTATCAAATATGAAGCTGTTCTCAATGTGGTTGATCTCAAAGATGTTAGTGACGCCGATAGCTATTTGATATGCTTTACCAGTGGCTATTTTCGCTGTCGCAAGGCCAGTGGCTCGCTGCTGCGGTTAGAGAGCGGCAGGTTGCGGTTCTTCTCCCCAAAAGAAATTCTTGCCCTTCTGAAATTTGCACCTAATTTCAGCCTGTCAGATTTAGATCTGCCAATCTGCTATCGTCTTGTTGGCAATAGTGTTGATGTGCGAGCAATTGACTATCTTCTCTCAAGCGTATTGCAGGCCAATTTAAAATAGCAGCGAACAATAGAAAAGACGCGGAGACAATATGGGTCGTGATTACAGTGCAAACAGACGAGGATTTGATAGAGGTCCGCGCAAGCCATTCTTCCCTCACGTTGACCGCACCTATTTAGCATTCTACAAACCGTTCGAAGTACTCAATCAGTTCAGCGCCGACGGTAGCGAAAAAACAACCTTGGCTGCCTTTGGTTTTCCTAAAGATGTCTATCCGGTCGGAAGGCTTGACTTTGATTCTGAAGGGCTCTTGATTTTGAGCAACGACGGACGGCTGACTACTTCACTTTTTGATCAAGACAACCCTCATGCCCGCACCTATCTAGTACAAGTCGAAAGAGAGCCTTCTGACGAGAGTCTGAAAAAATTAGAAGAAGGTTTGATGATTGAAGGGCGGCGTACTATGGAGACAGAAGCTTTTATTATTGATGGCGAACCAGAATTGCCTGAGCGGTCTAAGCCCATTCGTTTTCGCAAAACAGTACCCACGTGCTGGCTCGAAATTACTCTCTTTGAAGGGCGTAACCGCCAGGTACGGAAAATGACCGCGGCAATTGGTCACCCAACTTTGCGTTTGGCCAGAGTGGCTATCGGTGATTTGAGCCTGTTTGAGCTAGGCTTGAAGCCTGGAGAATGGCGGGCATTAGGTGAGGAAGAGGTTTTGAAACTCTTTACATAAGGTATAAATATTGAGCTAAGCGAGTAGCGCCTATGTTCAATCGCAATGGTGACCTAGAGCAAAAGCCAGCTAAGACTGATGACGCTGAGGTGAAATCTCCAGAGCGTCACGACTTCGACTTAGGTAAGACCTTTAAGCAAGCTGGCGACGCTATCGGCAAAGTTCAAAATGACATGATTGAGCGACTAACAAATGCTCATGTTAAGCAGCAGTATGTAGCAAGTATCTCTCCGGCATTAGCTAATCAGTATGTGCGCGGCCGCGATATTATGCTGAGCCGCAGCCAATCGGGAAAATCAACAACTGATTTAAGTGACCTTAGTGCTGTTGAGAGAAAAGCAATCCAAACCTATCAGCGCTTGCATAGTGATTTGCCCTCAAAGATTCCTTTCTATAACAAAGAGACACTGGCTAACGATTTAGATCGCGATATTGTCCGTAAGGCTCGCAGCCAGCCTGTGACGCAGGCTGCGACGGTAGCGGAGACTAAGTCCAGCTCTAGAACGGCCAAATCTGAAGTTCGGTTAGAGACAAGGTCAGAGACAAGAGCAGAAGGAAGAGCTGTACCCGCCTCAAAGCCTAATTTGAAGCCAGACTCAAAACTAGACTCTAATCCTAATTTGAGGCCGGATTCAAAATCTGCGCCCAAGCCAGAATCTAAATCAGAATTCAAATCAGAGTTTAAATCAGAATCTAAGCCGGAGTTGAGAGCAAAGTTGCATCCGGAACCTAGGGGCGATTCTAAGGGGCTGTCTCTGCCCGATTCGAAATCAGTGACAAAGCCAGATTCACCGCTGGCTTCAAAAGCAGATATCAAAGCAGACTCAAAGCTGCAAGCAGTTTCTGCGGAGAAAATGGCCTCTGTAGAGAAAGCAACTTCTGATGCGAAAGCTCTACCTGTCGCAGCACCAGGCAACGCCCTGTTGACCTCACTGAGCAAAAACAGGACCGAAATAGAGAGTCAAGTTTCACCACAACAGAGTACTCAAAGCCCAGCAATTGCTAAAGGAGAGTACGATCAGAAAGCTACGAGAAATTCTCCGTCTGTGGGCGCACAAAGTGGTACCAAGTCTGAATTGAGCTCGCTTTTGAAACCGGAGACCAAGCCGGTTTCTAAGCTAGAGCTTAAGCCCGAGTCCAAGCCTGAGTTAAAGCCCGGATTGAAGCCAGATCTAACGCCTCCACTCAAGCCTGACCTCAAACCTGAACTAAAGTCTGACCTCAGACCTACTCTTCTACAAACGACTCGTTCTGCTAAACAGGAAGTCAGCAGCGAGCGCAGTGAAGAAAAGAAAATATTGTCTTCTTCAAACTCTGATGGTTCAAAGGCACCAAGCGTAAGGCTGATACCAGCAAGTCAATCAAATATTGCCGCAGCCCACCGTGATGGCGCGATAAACGTCGTCCGCCAACTGAGTGATCGAACCGCCTGCTCGTCTATTAGAGTGATCGTAAAACCAACGACCCAGACTGGTTCCAAACCAGACTTCAAGCTTGATGCACTAAACACGGTAAAGAGCAGTCAGCAAAATCACCCTAGCAAACAACCAACTTTCGATGCTGGATCCATTAGAGATGAGCCGAAAGCGAACTTAAAGATAGATTTAAAACCAGGCTCTATTTCTGACTCATTAATTGGCAAGCCCGCTATCTCATCAAAGACTGGCGACCCTGACATAGTTAACAGAACCAATAAAGATGTTCCACAAGAAAGTTTTGTAGATCGACAAGGCAAAGTCTTGCAAGGCTACCGCCTTAAGTGTCAAGACGCTGACCTTAAGTACATAACCGGCCCCGAAATTGCCCTGTCGGCAATCATTGCCCTTGCCGGTATTGCCAAATTACGCACCGATCAAAGTATGTGGCAGACAGATTCGACTGCTCTAGTACAAAGCTATGGTGCCCAAGTCTACGATACAGGCAAGACCTTCGACTCTAGCTATTATTCTAATTCTACTTCCAAGTCTGTTCCTAATGAAAAAGCGGAGGGGGCAGATTATGCTACGTCTGCCGCCCTCAATGCAACTGAACATAGCACTGAGAAGAGAAAAGACGACAGTGAAACAAGTACTAGCGTTTTTATTCGTCCCAAAATATTAATAGGCTCAAACGATTCACTTGTCTCAATCGCTGAGCAGCTTTTTAACGATAGCGGTATCGCTTGGTTAATCTTGCAGCTTAACTCAGACTTGCGGCCAATAGAAATTGACGGAAAGACCGTTGTGCGTGTGCGCAGCAGGCAGGAGATTTTCATACCTGTCTATCAAGATATTATCGACTTCCAAAAGACGCGCACAAAAGAAATGAGCGGCCACAATTTGATTACTGTTGTGGAAGAAAATCAAATTGATAGAGAGATTATCGATCGGGCAATTGCACCACTGCTTGGCCACAATTCAAACAATGTTGATCCTTTGCAATCTTTACCGTCTTCACAACTCTTGCAGTCTTTACAGCCCTTAGAGATTGTGGCCGAAGAAGACGACTGAGGCGGTACTGCCCTTCTACTTCTAAGTTTTGTAACTCAGTAGCCTAATGTTGTCAGGCACTCTGCTAAATTTGCTCCCTCAACTGTAGGGCTATCGTTAGGACTAAACCAATAGCATTCACAGCGAACAAGGAGCGGGTCATGGGGAGCGATAAATTATTGACTAGTGGTCGCGGTCTAGTGTCAACTAGAAATAGCATCAAGTTATTGTGCTTGGCCTCATCCGTCATGCTTTTCACAGCGGGCTGTTCTTCTGGACCTGAATTAGAAAACAAGAAGCTGACCGAGCAAGTGCAAGACCTGCAATTGGAGAACACAAGCCTCAAGGCTCAATTAGCTATTCTCAAAGATAGCTTCGCCCAGCGAAAAATTGGAGAATTGAAATCAGCCCTGGCTGGTAGCGAGGATATCGCTATCCGGCCGCAGCTAGCTAGCAGCACAAGTACTGTGACTAGAAGCACAAGTGCTGTCACAAGTACTGATGCCAGTTCGGCTCTTCCTCCGGCAAAGTCGTTCAACGATTTAAGTGATTGTCCCAGCAAGTCAATGATTGAAGATCTGGCACGCTTGCATATTTTTGACGAGATGGCCGACTTTAAGCCCAATCAGCCTATTACCAGGGGCGAGTATGTGACCTGGCTCTATAAGGCCTACAACGCCATTCAGCCTGGCCAGCGCCAACTGCATTTGGCTCCGCAAGCTGGCCAACAATTTAAAGATGTTAGCGCCAATCATCCCGCCTACAAATACATTCAGGCACTGGCCTATACTGGCTATTCAATTGGCTACTTAGATGGCACATTTCGCCCAGATCAAGCTCTAAGCCGCGAAGAGATGATCGGCATTAAAGTAGCTCTAGACTGCGGTAAAGACCTACCACCTTACCGCAGCCAAATGGAATGCGTTTGGAAATTTACCGACGGCAAACAAGTAGACGAGCGCTTCACCGGTTACGTGCATCAAGACTTCTATATCTCCGGCCCCAAAGGTAGCAACATTCAGCGTGCCTTCGGCAAAATAGGAGTGTTTCACCCTAAACAAGCCGTGCTACGCAATGAAGCAGCGGCAACTCTCTGGCAAGAAGGCCAGTTTGGCTTCAATGGCCCGATTACAGCGGGCTCAGTGACGAACATATAGTTCAAGTCAAGCAGCGAATTAACTTACCTTCTCACTTAGGCCCCTTTGACTTAGCCAAAGATGATTAGTACGATCTTGCCACAGCGAGAGGATCATCATGGAATTTAGACAGTTAGGCAATTCCGGTTTAAAAGTACCTGTATTGAGTTTTGGCACTGGCACCTTTGGCGGCAATAACGAGTTTTTCAAATCTTGGGGCGGCTCAGACGTTAGGGAAGCAACGCGGTTGGTCGACCTCTGCTTTGATGCCGGAGTAAATTTCTTTGATACTGCCGACATCTATTCAAACGGCCTTGCCGAAGAGATTCTTGGAAAAGCATTAGGCAAGCGTCGACATAAGGCTTTAATTTCAACTAAAGCTACCTTTAGATTTGACAAGGAAGAAAACAACGTTGGCTCTTCTAGACAGCACCTGATTGCCTCATGTGATGCTAGCTTGAAGCGCATGAACACCGACTATATTGATGTCTATTTCCTGCATGCCTTCGATGCTATGACACCAATGGAAGAAACAATGAGTACTCTTGACTCATTGGTGAAAAGCGGCAAAGTTCGCTACGTAGGCTGTTCAAATTTTTCAGGCTGGCACTTAATGAAGTCACTTGCTGTTTGCGAAAAATATGGCTGGGCTAAGCATATTTCTCACCAAGCCTACTACTCACTAATAAGTCGCGAATTTGAATGGGAATTGATGCCGCTAGCACTTGATCAGAAAATTGGCACAATGGTATGGAGCCCACTTGGATGGGGCCGACTCACCGGCAAACTAAGACGGGGCGCACCATTGCCCGAGGTGAGCAGACTGCATAAAACTTCTGAGGAAGGGCCACCAGTTGACGATGAGCATCTCTACAAAGTAGTTGATGCCATCGATCAAATTGCTGCTGAAACCGGAAAGTCGGTTGCCCAAATTTCACTCAATTGGTTACTGCAAAGACCAACCGTAGCAAACATAGTTATCGGTGCTCGTAACGAAGAACAGTTGAAGCAGAACCTTCTGGCTGTGGGCTGGAATCTCACACCAGAACAAGTAGCGAGACTCGATGCTGCTAGCAATGTGCAGACTATCTATCCGTATTGGCACCAGAGACAGTTCCAAGAGCGCAATCCGTTGCCTGTATGATCTTTAGGTCGAGTGCTAGATGAAGCTTGTCAGCGTGACTCGATGCTACTAGGTAGTATGCTAAAACAGAGTTGCAAAGAAGGCTTGCAAAGAAGCTTTGATTGATCCAAAGCACCTATACTTACTCAGTTAAAGTTGCGAATCATCTGGGGTGCGTCATGAGATTTAAGTCCCTGGTTTTGTTAATGGGCATGTCTAACTTGTTGGCAGCGTGTACTGTTATCCAGCCGGGAGAAAGAGCAGTCAAAGTCAGTCTTGGCACGATGGATCGAAATCTTCTCAACCCCGGTATGCAAACTTACTTTCCTCTTACTGACTCAATACATACCTATTCAGTCAAGCAGGAAAATGCCACAGGCCAATGTGAACCGCTCACAGCTGATCAACAACCAATCAGCATAACTTTCAATGTGCTCTATCGAATTCCTGAAGGGCAGGTACTAATTCTCTATGAGAAGTACGCCGGTAACCCCTACGAAAGATTGGTTGCACCTCAGATTCAGGAAGCTTTTCGCCAGGTAGTTTCTGGATACAAAGCCGATAGTGCAACGAAAAATGTCAATGTAATAAAAAATTTGGTACTAGCAATGGTGCGAGAGAACGTCAAGGGTCTTGTTGAGGTAGTAGACATTCCAATCACTCATGTTGGCTTGCCTGAAGTCTTGCAGCAGGCTATTGCTCAGAAACAAGTTATGGAACAGCAGGCGCAGCAGAAGTCGTACGAGTTAGATAAGGCTAGAAAAGAAGCAGAAATTACTATTGCCAATGCTGAAGCACAGGCCAGATCGATTCAATTGCAAAGCCTAGCCTTACAAAAGTCGCCAGCCTTGATTGAATATGAACGGGTTAAAAAATGGGATGGCCAATTGCCGACGACAATGATTATCGGTGGCGGCAGTTCAGGAGGTTCAGGAGGCTGGGGTTCTCTGATTCAGATGAGAGATATTCCGCGTGAGAAGCCGGTTAAAGAAAACTCGCGTGCAAAGGATTAATCAATCGATATGGTAGCTTTTGAAGTATTCCTGATATTTGCCTTCGCGCTCCTCATTTTTGCTGGATTTACTGCCGTAGTAAAATTTATTGCTTCTGACCGCACTGCACGCTTGAAGGGTCAATATGGAGATCTTGGCGGTGACCACGAGCAAAATTTGAAAAGTCGAGTTTTAGCTCTTGAAGACGAGATTCGCGAGCTTAAGGCGCAAATGCTTGTAATTCAGGAGAGCAGCGACTTTGCCATGCGCATGATTGAGTCAAAGCGAGACAAGACTTCTTAAGATACCGAGGCTAGCCAATTGATTCTTTTTGAAGAAATAGACAAGACTGAATGCGGCCTCAACTTTATCAATAGAAGAATTGTTGTAATTACCACTGTTCTGTTGCCCTTCCTATTTCCATTTTGTTTCTCGCCGGCTCTGGCTCAACCAGACAACTACGCTGAGCCAATTTTGAAAAGGATTGAGCCAGTGGCTGATGACCATCCTATTGTTAGTGAGCCTTCTCGCGAGACCAGTAAGATGGCCCCCCTTCAGGGCGGTGCGAAGTACGACGGTCCTATTGAGACGTCCGGTGCACTGCTTACCGGAAGAGCCGGTAAGGCACCAACAAGTATTTATAAAGCATGGCTGGAAGATGCTCATCCTCAATTTGTCCTCAGCGCCAATACTATGGCTGCCGACCGCCTAGTAGTGATCACTGACCGATACGACCAAGCCGAACGAACCTTGAAGACTTTAGGCTTGCCCTGCAAAACCATGGATAAAAGAGAACTTGACTCTTACGATTTATCTCAAGCTCAAGTGCTAGTAATTGATTGTGGTCCAAAAAATCTTTCGTACCAGGCTGGTATGAAAATTAGAGAATTCGTCTGCAATGGTGGATATTTGATCACCACCGATTGGATGCTAGATCGCCTTGATCAAAAAATCTTTCCTGGCTATATCGCCTGGAATGGCGCAATGAACACACAAAAGCTATATGACGCCAAGATAGTGGGAAAAGACCCGGTGCTATTTAGGCATGCTGTCACTCGTGCCAATTGGAAGATGGATATTCATTGCCATCTAATTCGTGTCATTAACAAAGAGTTGGTGCGCGTACTGGCAGTAAGCCCTACATTGGCAAAAGATGACCCTGATGGTCAGGGCATACTTGCAGTTGTTTTTCCTTTTGAAAAGGGTTATGTCATGCACATGACCGCCCATTTCGATCGCAGCCAGTCAGCTAGCGGTGATCAAATTGACGACCCAGCCCCGGTGATTGGTATTGGCTTAAGGCAGGCAATAGCTATCAACTTTGTGGTCGCTGGTTTGTCTGGCACTAAGTTGTAGAGGCACTTGACTTACACCTGTCGAGATGCCAGTATGCATTCATGCCAGGCGAACAGTCATCAATGAATTCACAATCACCGCCAGCCTCAAGCGGGTTTGATGACGATGTCCTTTGCAAACATAGGGACTTAAAATTAGTACTGCTTAGCACATTAATAATTTCACTGGGGATCGCCTGTGTTTTCTGTATTGTTGGCCTAAAGTGGCTCGTATTAGTTTTCGCTGGTCTTGCAATGGTCATCTCTCCCTTTGTGGCGATCTACGGTCCCTGGTCTTGCACATGCGAAGCACACTCATCTGCTAATAAACGTTTGACTACGAAGGAATTTTTGACTCGTTTCGTTGTACTCACTATCGGATTTATTATTTGGATTTCTATGGCACTTTTCGGCTCGCCGCTGGGAGTCTTTATCACGGGATGCATAACTCTTTTCGCTGGTTTTAAATTGCTTAGTATCGCCACCAAAGACGACAAAACTTCCAACCGTGACAAGATAGACACCACGGCTTCAGAATAAGCCGCAGAAGAGTTTCTGGCGTTAGCTCAGGCATCGCAAAGCGTTTTGTTTCGAATTCGGCTAGTTAGCGAGCAGCACACTGCCATCGCTTGTGAGTCCGACGTTTTCGCCTGCCTTGCATTACCATCTTAGCTTACTGAAAAACTAGTAACACTGCGAGATCATCCAGCAGTTGCTGAAATCGCGACCTGCGAGATCTTGATCGCGAATCCAGAAGTAGAGCCGGCCAGCATCTCCCCACATCATTTCGGCATTGTCATCACTATCGATTTGCAATAGTAAATTCCACTGACCGGAAGACTTTTCTAGTTCCTTTGCACGTGGATCATGATAGCCAGTAGAATCTCCACAATAGAGACCGTTGGTAACTAGCTCACATTCAAGCTCCATCTCGCTTTGGATGGGCTCAGCGTGACCGAGTAAACGATGGTGCCCACCAATAGCCTCTAGCAGCTCACAGTACTTGTCAGTCTCTTCCTCTGACAAGGCAATTCCTTCCAGCTCATAAGGCAGTGTAAGCGCAAGCTCAGCAGTAAGCGGGCAAGAAGAATACTCAAGAACAGCCAGTGACTTAGAAAACATTCCAAACAATTTCTTCTCGGTCTTCGCTGGTGGTGGCAGATGCGCCTTAAGATGGTCAATTTCATTGTCAAAGTAGAAAACCTGGAACCCACCTTTGTCTTTTGGATCGAAGCCCCATACTTCATTGTTATAGAAGAAAGAAAGCAGTCCACTATTGGGAAGGTGCGAGCCTTCAATCGCTGGCAATTCAGCCAAATTGATTTGAGCTATGAATGCAAGTGGTTTTTCTTCCTTTGTAGGCCAAGTAAAATGAGCTGGTACGTCTGGCTTGCCACCAAGTTTTGATTGTCCAGGCCGGAGCGCTTCAACTGTCTTGTTGCCAGGAGTGAGTGTGGCTGCTAGCTTTGCCTGAGACAATAACTGATCTCTAAACTTAGTCAGACCATGCTTCTCTACCAGTGCTTCAAATTCTGCTCGCATTTGTGAGTTCACCGTAAACTCTTTCCTCAGGCTGACTAACTCATTTATTAGATCTATCGGACCTAAAATAGCTATTTAACTCTGATGCTTCCAGTGAGTCACCTTTCTCAGCAAAGTAGAAAGCTCCTATATCTCTTACCTGTCGGTAGCCAGTGGGCATCGTGAAATCTTTGGCGCGTAGTGCTTTCATCTCAAATGCTATAGGGGTCAAAGTTGTTCCAAACGAGCCATCATTCAACTGCTTCACCTTAATCGGTAGCCCGTATTGGCTAGGTACGCAAAAGTATTTGCAGACATAGTCAATAGTCTCTTTATCACACGGTGGTTTTGCAATTGACCAAAATTCTACGCTTGGGCCAGCTTTACTGAACTCTTTAGAGTCGTAGCCACGATAGTGCACACATGTCTGTTTTGCGAGCTTCTCTTCTCCAAGTTTAACAACTCTCACAATCGATACTCCATCAATACCTGCACGCTTCTTTTTGATCCAATCTTTGGTTAGCATATTAAAGTAGCAACCAGCCTCAGGGTGCACCAGTTGTACCTGCTCAGGTTTACGAGAGTTCCAAATTGTAGAGCCAGTAAAGCACCTAGTCACAACTTGCCTTTGAGCAATGAGAAAGGTGACATTGCCAAACAGACTGGTCTTGGCCTTTAACTCAATGAAACTTTCGGGTTTAGTTGTTTTTGTCACCTGTGGTGCAGCCGATGATGGGTCGAACAATGAAAGACAAAGAAAGAGAGAGAGAAGCCCAAGTGCCGAACCCGTGAGAGATCGTACCGGCTCGAATGATCCGCGATGTGCTTCCTTGACCAAATGATGCTTGGAATTCATTGCCCCTTACCTGGCCCTTTACTCGCGCTTGCACTCGTACTTCAGTTAGTCAAACTTAGGTTTAAATTGCTCGTCTACTGGAATTTGATAGCCGTTTGCTAATCGATTAGTTTCGTTGGCCAAGCCTACCACTGCCAACAGTTCTGCATACATTTCATCGCTCATGCCTTTGGCTCTGGCTGCAGCCGTGTGAGAGTGTATGCAATACTCACAATTATTAGTCACGCTCACTGCAACATAGAGCATTTCTTTAGTGAGCGGATCTAATGCCCCTGGTGCCATTACTTGTTTTACGTTAGACCAGATCCTTTGCAAAGTAGAAGGTGAACTGGCTAGAACTTTCCAGAAATTATTAATCCAAGTAGACTTGCGAGCGGTTTTAATCTCGTCAAAAATTAGCTGAACTTCAGCAGATGCAGCACCGTCTTCGACCATTCTTACCATTACCATGAATATCACCCCATTTTTTCATCATGAAGGATATCAGAGTGCTTGGCGCTGGCGCTAGAAGTGGAACGACAATGTTTAGTCTGATTTGCATTCAATCGAGCTTGCGATTATTAAATGGACCATATCGCTACCCCCCATTTTTTGGTGGGACACTGTAATATTCAGTACAGCCACCAAAAACAAGTCGACGCCCCTGAAGAAGAATGATTGACGCGCTGCTGGAAATTTATAAAACCTATCGTCCTGAAGCGGCTGTTGCCCAACAGCGCAATGAGCGACTGCAATCACTGAGCGGCGAACAACTTGCTCAACTGGAAGAAGTTTTGCTGCAGCACATACGTTCAAGAGATGAGGCGCAAATTGCAATAGCCGAAGATGTAGTATCTGACCTGGTGATACAGACTAGCTACAGCGTCGACTTTTTGCTAAAAGCAATGCTTCAAGTAGGGTACTCACCACTAGATCATTTATTCAGAGCAGCAGGGCCGCAAACTGAAGGCGAGCTGTTCGCCATGTTGGAAGAAAAATGCAGACCTGAGTTGGTCATGCGAGCCCTAGCCTGGATTGACAGTAAAAATGTTACCGCTCGATTTGCTGATTGGCAGCGCGAACAAACCGTAGCACTACTGGACTTCTACATGTTCAATGCTGGCTGGGAACTTGATGCAAACTACCAGAAGCGCTGGCTGTATTCAAAATCGTGTTTTGGCTTAAAAGCTGCAGGTACTCAGATTGAGAGATCCGGCCCACCGAGTTTGCCCAGCTCATTTAACATCGATAAAAAATGCCTCTGGTGCGATAGACCGCTGTTCACACTTACAGACTTTCCAACGGCGTGTTTAGAGAATATCTTCAGTCTCAAAAGTTTTGTGCCCACTCTTTCGATTCCTTTCTGCATGTACTGCACACTCTTCGAACCTGTGCCCATGAGCCTCAAGCCGGGTAGTGACGGTCGTGATGGCCTGGTTGATTTCAGCCCGCGCATTGATGCAGACAAAAGAATCGAACAACCGCAGTACAAATTTGAAACCAGCGGTGGCATCTTGCACTTGCAGATTGATGAAAGTATGAGAGATGCTTTCTCTGCTGTAGACAGTGGTCGCAGCTATAATCTTTCGCAAATAGGAGGTTTTCCCACCTGGCCGCAAGATGCAAACTACCCACATTGTGTAGAATGCGGGCAGACAATGCTATTTTTCATGCAGGTTGAATCAATGGACTTTCCTTTGTTGCAATACGAAGGGGTCTATCATCTTTTTGTCTGCCAACGCTGCCCGGCTGAATTTGCAGTACAGCAAAGCAATTAGAATGCCATCGAACAAGGAGAAAATCATGCCTCAGGTAACTGTTTATTCTGGCCCATTCTGCCCGTTCTGCACTAAAGCAAAAGCGTTGCTCGACAAAAGGAATGTCGACTACGTCGAATACAACGTCAAAGAAGACGAGCTTCTCACCCTAGCTTAGAATTGGGGTGGTTAGCGGTGATGGGCGCCAAAAGTAATGAATAGTCACTTAGTCCAATTTTGCCAAGGCCGCTGTCAGCACACCAGCATTTACAAGATCTTCAACTGAGCATCCTCGCGAGACATCATTTATCGGCTTATTCAAGCCCTGAAGCATTGGCCCTGTCGCCCTTGCTCGACCAAGTCGTTCGGAGATCTTGTAGGCTATGTTGCCTGAGTTAAGGTCAGGGAAAATGAAAATGTTTGCACCTTGATCGCGAAATGAACTTTTTTGCGTCTTGATTCTTGCAACATCAGGCAGTAACGCGGCATCAAATTGTATCTCACCATCTATGATGGCATGAGGCATCTCTTTCTGAGCAATGGCGGTAGCCTCTTTTATCTTATCCAGAGAGGCATCTTTGGCACTACCATGGGTAGAAAAAGACAAAAAAGCAACTCGGGGTTCAACGCCAAGCCACCTAACAGTTTCAACTGTGGCATAGGCAATTTCAGCTAACCCTTGTGCATCTGGACTAACATTTACAGAGCAGTCGGCGAAGAAAAGAAGCCTTTCTGGCCACTCAAGTACAAAAACTGAGGATGCTCGCTTAAAGCCTTCTCTCAATCCGACGATTTGGAACGCCGGAATAAATGGCTTTGTCTCTGCACTGAGTCCGCTTACCATTCCATCGGAAGCACCCATATGTACCATCATGGCTCCGAAGTAATGCGGCTTACGCATCAGCTCTTCAGCTTCTTTTTCACGCATTCCTTTGTGTTTTCGCATTTGACAATATTCGTGCACATATTTTTCGAAGTTTTTGTCTTCTTGCGGGTTGTGAATCTCGATTCCCTTCAAGTCCAAATTGAGCTTCTTGGCCATTTTCATGAGCTCATCTTGATCGCTCATAATCACAGGAGTTACAAGCCCTTCATCTCGTAAAACTGAAGCTGCCTTTAGTACGCTCTCTTCGCCTCCATCGGCGTAAAGTACACGATAGTTTTTTCCTCTAATGCGAGATTTCATTGAGTCAAGAAACACGGCTACCCCTTAGTTTTTTTCAGCGCTGAACGAATCATACTGCATTTGCTAGCTGAACAAATTTTCTTGTGCCACTAGCAGGATAGGTCTGCATCAATATAGAAAAGGATTGCTGAATATGATTTCAATGCGCTGAATAAAGTTTGTCGCGCCAGCTATTCTTGTCATAGTGTGCGACGTCAGATCGTCCTGTAATAATGCGAGCAATCGAATCCATGGTCGGGCTATCGTCTGCGTAACCGCTGTGGCCTTTTGCAGTGGTCTGCCCGTCCAGAGGAGATGCATTAGGTGCTTTGAAGAGGCGTCCCTTGTATCGCTTTAGCTCGGACGCGAGACTCCCAGAAGCCCTCGACATCGGTGAGTTCTCGAACCTACTCAGACCGAGAATAGGCACCATGCCTGGTGTATCGGCGCTGTCGCTAGCGTTAGATCGTTCGATTGACTTCGAGACCAAGTAGAGAAGGGAACTGTGATAAACCAAGTCTTTGTTCAAGGCACAGCGATCCTGGCGTTCCGTTTTGTCGCTAAGATTGAAAATGGTGAATTTGTTGATACTAGGAAGGTGCCTCAAGACCAGTCGCTGAAAGTCTCCCACTGTTAACGCCGGAGCAAGAAATGAGACGCTCGTTGCATGAAGGCCATTTCTTTCTAACGCTTCCAACATACCGGCACAGAAAATGGATCCAGCACTGTGGCCAACTAAGTGAATCTTCAAGTCAGGGTAGCGTTGAGCATAGTCTTTCAATCGGGAGATGAAGAGCGAGCTGGCAGGGAAGTCCTGAGAAACACACTGCGGAACGTGCCAGTCAACACTGGAAATTTCTGCAGAAGAATCCAGCGCCTTTTTCTTCATAAAGTTCCACGGAGCAGCACAAAGGTGATGTGCCAAAAGTTCAATGCAGCCATCCATTGGAAGTTTCGCAATGGCTTGATCTAGCGCGCTCGGGTCTTTTGGTGGAGAGGGGATGCTGGGTGAAGGTGATGATGGAAGAGAGATATCATAAGTGTCATGGAGATAGTCTGAGAGTGCCGTTTGCCAGATGAAGTAAATGGGATAGATACCATTTGCCTCCCACCACTTCACATGCCTGGCAGCATTCTCAATGGCCGCGCTTTCGGGCGTGAGCCCACCGTGAGCATAGATAACGATGTTCCGGCCTGGCAAACCGGGCTGTTTGTGGAATTGCTCGATTGACCGAACGATGTTGTCAACGTCGATGGGCGTTGTTCCCACTACGCCGTAGGAAGACAGGATTCCGTCGGTTCCAACAGTCAGGCAATAACGCTTTAGGGTCGCGTCGGGAGCTGGTGGTAGTGGGGCACCTCCTCCGACTGGTGATTCGACAGACGGCTGCTTTCGACCCGATTTGATGTACAGGCTAGAAACATACGCCGAAAGAATTGCTCTTTGTTGTGAGGAGCGGAGTGAGGGAATTATCTTTTCGACGACTGCTATGGCCTCGGAGTATCGGGCCTCTGAATCCAGTCGTTGTGCTTCCTGCAATTGACTAGCCAAGGTCACCGTTGAATCATTGGAATTTACCGTTTCTTCAATGGCTATTCCTGGTGCTTGCAACATTAGTGAAAACAGAGATGCCGCAAAAAAAGACAGTCCAGTCTTCCGAATCTGACGCCACACGAATCCCCCGTCCCAGACAAAGTGGTAAAGTGGTAAATTGCTGATATGCTACCACAATGCACTCTCTCGACTGGGTCGATCCGTCTTCGGGCACAACTCGCCGGATCGGAATAATCTCAGCCTTTGAACTTGCTTACGTGCCTCACAATCACAATAGCCGAAAACTAATCTTAGATTATTCTCCAACCCAGTCTAAAGCCGAAGCTTGCTTTACTATAGGTCAAATCAGCACCCTTTCGGCCTTCATGCTTGGGGATCAATGCACACTATATGCATCCGCTTGTTGACTACTATTGGCTTTCTTCTCTTACTAATGCAACCAATTCAGGCTGCGCCAGTAGGAGAGAAGAGAGAGCCACTGCAAGTGTACTTTCTGACGGGTGGACCCATAGATGTTTTCAGTCATGATACGGTCAGGAAGATCAAAGAGAAAACGCTAGACAGTGGCAAAGTTCTAAACATACCCGTTCGGTTTGAACAACGCTGGTTTACTCGGTGGCGGTCGGTATCAAAGAAAATTCAAGCTGAGCACGGCAGAGGCAAGGTCGTGTTGATTGGGCATAGCTGGGGAGCTGCCGCAGCTGCTCAGATAGCTAAGGACTTGGATAAGAAAAACATTCCGGTCGATCTTCTAGTGACCATCGATACGGTGTCAATAGCTGGCATCTCGAACCCAAGCGCTATTCCGACCAATGTGCGTGTTAACTACAACTTTTATCAAACCAGCGACGTGTTCTTTCACGCACATCAAAGGAATCAAAGACAAGGAACGACTGACTTGGCGGGAATTCATAACGTCAAGATTCTGCTTGGCCTCACTTACTCACCGCACCTGAAGATCGATAACAAAGTTGAGCCGCTAGTGTCGTCTCAGATCAAATTATTGATGCTCGGTCGTTTGGATCAACTAGACCTGCCCGAACAACTCGACAAAAAACTCTTGGCAGACAGTGCCGCTACGCTGGAAGCGACAACAACATATTGAGCATCAGATTCGTCTTTCATTGCTGTGGACTGCGATCAAAGCCATAGCCACTGAGCCTGCTTTAGGAACTCAGACAATCGCTATGGTGCTTGGTTTTGCTGCCACGTGTAGGCAAGTTTGTAGGCAATGAAGACAAAATTGTCGATGGCGAGTGAGTTGCTTTACCCTGTACAAAGTTGTTACATCTGGGCCTACTCGACATTGAGGGCAGTAAGCCGAGTGAATGGAAATCATTCACGGCACCGTATCCAACCGAGATCCTCCAAGTTGCTCAGACCACTAAATCACATTCGTATTTCTTATCTCGAAAATGGTGCCTACAAGATCGATTAACGCAATTCTAAATGCTGACGTTTTGTTCCTATGCATTTCAACTTTGCGTGGTTGAGCCACCAGAGCGCTAGCGTTGCCCCCCCCAGTCGCCGACACGGCCCCTTTAATGTCGGCCACATAGGGATAGTGTGAGTTCTAATACTCAAAACACCAACTACTGATTTTGTAGGCAGAAAATGCTGCATACAAGATTCCTACAAGAGAGCCTGTAGAAAACCTCGCCGTGACAATGCCTGTGGCAGCTTTATGCGATCATGCCACCAGGTCACTAGCTTCGACGCCTACAAACATGCCTACACGAACCCTGTAACTGCCGCTAGATAACAGTTGTGTGAGTTCTTATACAGAGTTGGCATTGCAGTTAGCGACATTTGAACGATTAAAAATTCAGGTCTGAAGGCCTCAGCACAGTAAGCGTTTTGAGCCTCACAATTCGGGGACGAAACATAGTGCTTATTATGAGACGCTCGGAACGACGCGACAATCTGGTATCGCAACTGGTGCAAATTTGTTTCATTATCATATTACTTAGAAGAAAGACTGGGGTCCAGCTAAACCACTGGTGAAGAATCACCAGTGAGGGTAAAGTTAGGTTGAAGTCCTAATTTCCAAAGGTCTAGAAGACTTCTTCGCTTGGGTTTCTGAACCCGAAATAGTTAGGTGTTCGAATTTTAGTTCGAGCGGCAATTGTATGGGTGTCAGATTTGATAGCGATGTTGATGTTTCCGTATTTAGGTTGTTTGCGGCAATATTTAAACACTCAGATATAAGGATTGGATAGCAGATAACTAAATACTAATGTGTGTTATCTCGCTAGAGGTTGCGGGCAAAGTCAATTTAAGGCACATTTGCTTCAAAGGTTCCCTAGATTCCTCCGTTGTCTAGCTCCTCAATTTCAATGCACCTTGGCGTCCCGTATTACCTAGTAGTAGCGTTCTTTTGGGTCAGCTCTGGTGCAAGGATAAAAACTGATCTTATTCTGGTCCTGACTGTATTCAGTTAGGGCTTGAAAATAGTTATCGTGAAAACAATCCACTTGAGGTGCTTATCGCCTGATGTCAAATGTCTTTTGCTTTCGATTAATTGAGAAGTTCTGGAAAGGAACTGAAACGGCCGTGGGAATGGCAAAGTGGTCTTTCTTCTTGGGGGTTCTAACGCTCTCTCTTGCCTATGCTTTGCCGAGCCATGCGGTCAATCCACCGGTAATTACGCCGTCGACTGGTGTGTACTCCACGGTGCAACCGACAGTGACCATCACCGGGGATGCCGGGGCAACTTTTTACTATACGACCAACGGCACTCCGGCAACGACATCAAGCACCGTATATAGTGCACCGTTTAGTATCGGGGATACTGCAACTATAAGGTCTGTAGCTTTTCTCAGTGGTGTTACGAGTGCAGAAACCATTGCCAATATTCAGTCTGACGAGAATACTTTGGGTGTCCCGAGGACAGGTTTGAAGCTTTGGGTTAGGAGTGACTTCAGTCCAATTCTGAGCGGGTCTAATATCACTCAGCTGAATGATCTCTCGGGTAGTGCACCTGCCAACAATGGCACTCAAGCGACCGGTTCGAAGCAGGCCACTATTGTTTCATCGGCTATCAACGGCTACCCCTCAGCCTCCTTTAACGGAACATCGAGAAATTACTCGCTAGCTAATCAGCTAACAGACTTAACTACAGGCTTCTCCATATTCGCTCTCATCAAGCCTGTCGGTACCGCGACCAAAACATTTGTAGCTTTTTCAAACGCTGGGCCTTCGAACTTGGTTAGTTTGGAAACTGTTAACACCCAGGTTCGGCTCAATGCTTACAATGGGACCACCGCTAGCAATGTCATCACACCAACTAGCAGCATCACCGTCGGTAAGTTCCAACTAGTGGATGCAGTTCATACAGGTGCCGCCAGTGCAAGTATTTCAGTTAATGGCGAAAGCAAGATATCTGGCACAGTACAGAACCTAGTTAATGTTGCTAGAACTCAGAATATTCTTGGCGCAAACAATACCGTAACTACTTATTGGAGTGGTGAGCTTGCTGAATTACTTTGTTATAGCCGCGCAGTTACCGAAAGTGAGAGAAAAAATATTGAGGCCTATATCAGTAATCGTTATCAGCTCACCACTGCCACGGCCACTGCTGCGCCTGTATTTAGCGTGGGCACAAGCACGCTAACCGAACCGACAGAAGTGGCTATAGCAGTGCCATATAACGGAACGGGCTTCATAACCTTGGATGGAACAACGCCAACGACTAGTTCGCCGGTTTACTCAAAGCCGGTGCGGATAAATTACACACAGACTCTGAAATGCCTGGTTGTGGCCAACGGTGTCAGCAGTACAGTGACAACGGCAACCTATACACTCGATGCCACGAAGTTGCCTGCACCAAATGCTGCTGACTTAAGGCCCCTTCAGATTAATCTGCAACTACCAACAACAGCTATACCACAGTAAATTTCTTCGATGACGGTCAGAGAGAATCAGTAGAATGAATTACGGACTTAACATGCATCACAGACTTGCTTCTAAGAGCTCAAAATTGGTCGTTCGGCTTCTTGCCATCGGTCTGACCCTTCTGATGATATCGACGACAACTCCGCTTGCTGCATTGGCTATGCCAGAGATACCGCATCATCCAGATACACCAGCGCCACCGCCTGAAAATGTTCAAGTAAAGACAGGGCCACGCTCTGTAACTATCGTCAAACCAGAGCTAAAGTTCTCAGCTACTCCAACAGATCTTGAACTAACGACTGCGCGAGCATTTCAAGAACCACTAGTGCCAATGTCGACCGGTGCTGTCTCTGGTGAGAACTTGGCTCTAGCAGCAGCCATCAAAGCATTCAAAAATGCAACTGTTCCAGCTGTTGGTAAGGATAAACAGGATCTAGCACCGTTTGAGAAATTCCTTGCTGATTATCCAAGCTCCCGTTGGGTTCCGTCCGTTCAAGTTAATCTAGCCGAAATTAAGTTTAAGTCTGGCTACCTTTCAGAAGCCCTATCTCTCTTCCGCGCAGCCTGGGAAGGGGCAAAAGGTGAAACTGATAGAGACAAAGCCGTTGTTGCAGACCAAGCAATTTCTAGCCTTTTAATAATAGATGCGCGGGTTGGCAGAAAAGACGAGCTGAGAAAGTATCTAGCTTTAGTTAAACAACGAGCATTTTTCGGCTCGGCTGAGCAAAAAGTTAGGGGAGCCAAGGAAGGTCTTTGGAGCATGGAAAATGCACCAGGCCGATCTTTTAAGTGTGGCCCGTATGCTCTCAATAGTATTTTGAATATCTCAAAGACTAGTCATGAAATGAATCCTATTCTAGAGAAGGCTCAGTCAACAGATAAAGGCACCAATTTAGCACAGGTGAAAGATTGGTCAGATCAGGTAGGTCTAAAGTATCAAGCTGCGAAACGCTCTAAGGGAGCTGCTTTCGTCTTTCCAAGCGTGATGCATTGGTCTGTAGATCACTTTGCGGCCATAGTTGGTCAGGACAATGGTTTCTATCATGTTAAGGACCCAACGTTTGATAGTGATGGACAGTTGTGGGTGACAGCAAAAGCTCTAGAACAAGAGACAGATGGCTACTTCTTGGTGCCAACTAACAAGCCGCTCCCTCCAGGTTGGAGCCCAGTATCAGATGAAGAAGCAAAGACAGTTTTCGGTAAAGGTAACGCTAGTGGTAGGAGCGGCAATGACACCACTCCGGATGCTCCAGAGAATGACCCGCCCTCTTGCGGCACAGGAATGGCTAGTGCTAATGCTTACAGCATGCTGGCTTCTCTTCATATCAAAGACACACCGATGGCCTATTCACCACCCATAGGGCCGGAAATTAACTATAGATTCGACTACGCCCACAGGCAAACGAACCAGCCTGGCTCATTTTCGTTCACCAATCTAGGCCAAAACTGGAACTTCAATTGGCTCTCTTATTTGACAGTAGACCCAAGCACCAGTGCCGCTTCAGTCAGGGTTAGGCAAGGCGGCACAGAAGTCTATGCCTTGAGCGGTGGGGTTTATACTCCAAACTTCTTATCACAAGCATTGCTCGTCAATATGGGCGGTGGTGTCTACGAAAGAAGAATGAAAGACGGCAGCGTAGAAGTCTACAATCAACCAGATACTAGCTCACCAGCCAGAATATTTCTCACTCAGGTCCAAGACCCGCAGGGTAACACGGTTTTTGTACAATATGATGTCAACTTTCGTATCAGCACTGTCACCGATGCGATCGGCCAAGTAAGCACCATTTCTTATATCTCAAACACGGTTGGTAATGTTGGCTTCTACAAAATTGCCAGTATCACTGATCCGTTTGCTCGCACATGTTCATTTGCGTATGATTCTACAACTACCAATCTGCTTTCAATAACTGATGTAATCTCATTGAAGTCATCTTTTCAATATGACACCACATCTAGTTTCATCAGCCAACTCACCACTCCGTATGGTACCACCCGTTTCTATGATTATGTACCGGGCATAGATGTCTATCCAGCCGTTGGACTGAGATTTACGTACCCAGATGGCACTTCTTCAGTGATTGAGAACTGGATCGACGAAAGAAAGTCGACCTATTATTGGGATCGCCATGCTTTGGCGATGTACCCTAATGACCCCGTCAATCAAATCTATACTCACTGTGAGTTAATGAAGTGGACTTTTGATACCAATACAGGCCTTGAAGCTTCGTCCACCCAGTGGGTGACTCATCCGCTTGAATCTACTAGCCCCATTTATATGCGCTATCCTGGCAGTATCGGACTCAACTATGCTGGCCCCACCAATCTTCCCTCCTCAGTTGCACGCAATCTTGGCAATCTAACAGTTAATCTAACTGTGGGAGGCACGGTGACACCCGGAGATGTCCTTGGTATCAGGAATGACTATAACGATGTTTTCTATACAGTTCAGGCAGGCGACACACTAGAGAAAGTAGCTGCGGGCTTGCAAAACGCTGTCAACACAAGTGCTGCCTATCAAGCCAATGGAGTAGCTGCTGGGCTCATAGGCACCACAGTCAGCCTTCGTTCGGAACGACCAGATAGCAGAACTTACACTAAATCCTTGAGCGTTGGAGCCACCGAGACGCTCACTCTTCTATCTCAAGTTAGACAGTCAGCTATTGCCACGCTCACAGGTCCGATAGCCGCTGGAGACCGCTATGAACTGATTGCAGAGTACCCCACCCGCATTACAGTCTTCTACAACGCTCAAGCTGGCGATACAGCAACGGTTATATGCGCCAACTTAGCGGCTTTGCTGAATGCTAATACCACCTGGCAAAACTATGGCGGGGTAGCAACGGCCAATAGCAACAATATTGACCTTGTCTGCTACTCGCCTGAAGAGCAGCTTTACACCCCAGGCACCACTGGGTTCGCGTATTTCTATGCGCATTCCTATCGCAGCGGCACCTCTCAGCTAACAGAAAATCAATACAATTCCACTGGAAATCTGACTCAAACAATTGACCCGATGCGGCGCACCTTCTCATATACCTATGCGGCCAACGAAGTTGATCTTTTAGAGAAGAGAGAAACCCAAGGAACAGATAACTATCTGCTGGGCCATTGGGAATACAACTCAAAGCACCAGCCAATAGTCTATATCGATGGCTCAGCTCAAAGAACAGAAATTACTTACAATAGTTCTGGTCAGGTGCTTACAGTAAAAGACCCGAACAACAATATCACCACCAACACCTATACCGGAACAAGCAAAGCCACCGTCGGCGGCACGGTGACTGCCGGTAATGTTCTGACAATAACTGTCTTTGATGCAGGCTTAGCCGGTGGCCAGAAAGCTATCAATTACACTGTTTTGGCCGGAGCCACCCTGACAACTATCGCCACTGGCATCAAGAATGCCATCAATGCAGATAGCGCGTTAGCTGCAATTGGCGTTACCGCAACCTCGGCTGCCGCTGTGGTCACTCTGCTTTCAACTTCAGTCAATGTCACTTCTTACACTTCAAGTGTCAGCGGTGGTGCCACAGAAACTTTGACACTTGGCGCCAATACCTGGGGCTACTTAACTAAAATAGATGGCCCCCTGTCTGGCAACAAAGACATAACGACAATGACTTACGATACCTTCGGAAGAGTCGCTAGCCAAACCAGCTCGACGGGCTACACTCTAGCTTTTACCTATGATGCTATGAACCGGCCCTTGCGCACGACCTACCCCAATGCCACTTATGAGCAAAGTATTTATGACAAGCTAGACGTTGTTTTGAGCAGAGACCGGAACGGACGTTGGACTCAAAGAGCATTCGATTCACTCGACCAAATGAGCTATAAAGTCGACCCACTTGGCCGCAAGACCCAATATACATGGTGTTCTTGTGGCTCAGTGGCAGTTCTAACCGACCCACTTGGTCGCCAAACTTCTTGGAGTCATGATATTCAAGGGCGCCAAACTACAAAGACCTATCCAGATAGCTCAACCTATAACTATGTCTATGAGCAAAAGTCCAGCAACATCAAGCAGAGAACAGACGCCCTGGCTCAGAAAATTATTTATCTCTACAACCCTGATGGCAGCCAGTTCATCACAATGTACCCCAATGCTATCAATGCCACAGCGAATGCCGCTAAGTATTGGGATTACAATTTCGAGCGCCAAACAAAAGCAGCCAAGAACGACTGGGGCACCATTGACTACACATACAATAATTATGTCACCAGCTCGGGGGCAACGCCAATCACAGGCGGTGGCAGGCTTCAACTAGTTCACAACGACAGAATGGCTAATTCAGACATTTCTTTTGTTTATGATAGTTTGGGTAGAACAACGAATCAATCGGTCAATGGTGCTGCCAATTCAGACACTCTAACTTTTGATGCCATGAGTCGCGTCACTGCTGAATCGAACGCCTTAGGCAATTTCAGTTATGCCTATGTTGACGACACCCCAGGCTCCTCTAAAGGCAGCACTCGCCTAGCCTCTGTCACCTATCCAAACAGCCAGGTAACCAAATACAGTTGGTACCCAAATACTGGTGACGAGCGCCTTCAGCAAATTGCAAACTTAAAAACAACTAGCGGCCCAACAATTTCTCAGTTCGGCTATCGATATAACCCCGCTGGTGAAATCACCCAATGGCAACAGCTACAAGGTAATAGCAGTGTCAATCTCAATCTTGGATATGACCAAGCGGGCCAGCTCACAAGCTCACAAACCGGTTCAGGTGGACCATCAAACGCCTACCTCAACCAGAACTATTTTGCTTATGATGCTGCTTCTAACCGCACAGCCGTGCAACAAAATAGCATCAATCGAGTAAAGCTTGGTGGTACTGTCACCAATGGCAATATTCTCACTATCACTGTCAAAGACACAAGCCTGGCAGGCGGTCAAGAAGCTGTTAATTACACAGTAGTCGGCGGCGACACTCTCTCAATAATTGCTACCAAGTTTGCTGCGGCAATAACTGCCAATATGAATTTGCAGGCATTAGGCGTCAATGCTTCTGCCAATGGTGTGGTCATGAGCATCAAATCGGCATCTTCTAACATCACCACCTACGGTCAATCAAATGGTGGCGGCACCGAAACAATTAGCCTCGATGTAACAAACAACTTCGTTGAAAATGCCGTGATCGGCGGAACCAAAACCACTGGCAACATTCTGACGATCACTGTCTCAGACCCAGCCCTAAGTGGCGGGCTGACTGCTATTAATTACACAGTTCTAGCTGGCGATACCTTAACCACAATGACCACAGGTCTCAAGAACGCCATCAATGCCAATGCTGGTTTGACCGCAGCAGGAATAACGGCTACTTCAGTCGGAACTGCGATCACCATCAAGTCGACTTCAGCCAATGCTACTACCTACTCACAGTCAACAAGTGCTGGAGCTACAGCCATCATTGCCCTTTCAATCAATCAAAACGGACCACAAACAATTGCGATTGGCGGCAGCAAGACGACTGGAGACACAATCACAATTACGGTTTACGACGCTGGCTTAGCTGGTGGTCTTAAGGCGGTCACATACACAGTTTTAGCAGGTGACACTCTAACATCGATTGCTACCGGCTTGGCCGCAGCCTTGACGGCAGACACGAACTTGCAAGGAGTCGGCATCAGCGCCATCTCGGCAGGCCAGGTAGTGACTCTGCAATCAAACTCGATTAATCTAACTACCCTTCGAGAGACTACAAGCGCCACAGCAACAGAACAAATTGCCCTGAATGTGCCGGCAAATGGGGTCCAAACTGCTTCAATCGGGGGCACAAAGACCACCAACGACACGCTGACGGTCACTACCTTCGATGCGGGGCTACCAGGTGGCTCTCAAGCAATCGTCTACACGGTTCTTGCTGGCGACACTCTCTCGTCGATAGCAACTGGATTGGCCACTGCAATTAATGCTAATGCGAACTTAACTGCCGTAGGAGTGACAGCCTCTGCCTCTTCTACTGTACTCAACATTAAATCAGCCTCAATAAACAACACTACCTACACAAAATCGCTAAGTGGAGGAGCCACTGCAACGTTAACTCTTGCGCCAGCCACTAGCGCCACTCAATATTCTTACAACAATCTCAACGAACTCACTACCATTGCCGCTGGAGGAGCAACCAAATTTGAAGCAACCACCAACAAAGCCCTCAAGTCAGCCACAGTAAACAGCAACGCCGCTACTCTAAATTGGTCAAAAAACTTCACTGGCAATGCATCTCTAACCAGCGGTACCAACACAGTGCCTGTCGGCGCTACTGATGGAGCAAACAACACAGTCACTAATAGCTACCAGATTGCAGCTACTGGCCCAAGCAGTTCAACACAAACTCACGATGCCAATGGCAACATGACGAATGATGGCACAAATTCATATTCCTGGGATGCAGAGGACCGGTTAACTAAAATAACATATAGTCCAACGAACTATACGATTTTTAACTACGATATGTTTAGTCGAATAGTGGGCATTGAAGAAACCGTAACGGGTGTGGTTACTAGCACAAAACAATTTGTATGGCTCCCAACTAATGATGTAGATGTAGATGTAGATGATTCCAACCAGTCCTACCAACCGGCTGAAGAGCGAGATAATAGCGGAGCACTAACAAAGACATTTCATTCTCAGGGACAGGTCAATTCTGTAACGAAGTATTTCTATCTAAAGGACCATCTTAACTCAGTAAAAGTAACTACGGATTCCAGTACAAATCCTGTGTCAATCCGTATGTTTAATGCTTTTGGTAAAGCCAACATTGTCAGTGAAACAGTTAGTCCCGATTTCGGCTTTGCTGGCTATTATTTTCACTCTAGAAGCGGACTGAATTTTACGTTAGCAAGAGCATACAATTCGACATTAGGACGATTTACCAATCGGGATCCAATTAAAGAAGATGGTGGCATAAACCTATACGCGTACTCCAACAATAATCCAGTTAATGAAACTGACCCATCTGGTCTCATTTGCTGTTCCTCAGGCGGAGGAGGAGATGATCCTGATCCACCTGAACCAAAACGTGACAATAGAACTTGTAGGCAGAAGTGCTTTGACAGATATAGGGCCTGCAAACGTAAATGCTGGAGAAATCGCTATTGTGAGGACTATGGCACATGTATCGCTAAGTGCAAAGCTACGTATTTTAGATGTTTGCATAATTGCAAGAAGAAAGGTGAATAGTTGAGTAAAGTGCCTATTGGACCTGAGGAATTAATCGAAAGATTAGAAAACGCCCCAACAAAAGCGGTTTTAAGCAAAGCACTCCTTTGGATTGCTGAGAACTTAGAAGATGATCTGGTCGAAGACGTCTGTGAGGCCGCAATATTGAGTAACGCCCATTTTAATTGGTGTACATGGGCAGAAAATCTTTTTAGAACACAACCAAAATCAGCGCTTAGTATTGGCCAAGTTGTTATGCGCCATCAATCGATAGATAAGGTGGCAACCCTTGCAGAAATATGCAGTCAACTGGTCCTAGAAGAAAAAAAATTGAATGAGGACGATAGAATCCTCCTTGCCTGTGATCTTATGAATGCAAATAAACAGGCCATGCTAATGCCATTTGCAGAAAAGTGGCTTGCTAAAAATCATGGAGCGAAACTTGAGCCGATTGTTTTACGTGCCTTACTAATCATTGATCCCAGTGAGGCTCATCTTGCTGCTGCGACTTCTTGGTATTGGAAAAATTCTTCTGACTGGTACAGTAACTTGGTTTTAGCATCATTGATAGAAATTGATATGAACGATAAGTTGATCGACGAAACTCTAAGGAAAATTGAAACAGCTGCGGATACCGACTATGAAGTGCTGCTGCTAATAGCTCCCCTCATTCGAATTGCTCCTAAATCAGTAGAATGGCTTAAGCGTTGGCTAGCCCAAAATGCTTGCCATCTACTAGCTGGCGAAATTTTGTGTGACTGTTTTAGAGAAAAACCTGAACTTTTTGTTGATTCTGTCATATTGTGGCTAACAGACAATGACAAAAATTCAGATGCCGTATGCGAGGAATTAGTTGCATGGATCGAAGAAAACGAGACTAGTACTTCAATTGTTGAAAAATTATTGCCCTATTTGAGCAACTTTAAATTCTGAATGTGTTAAGCACCGTCAAGGTCACGACCGGTGATATAAAAATGACCGAGAAATCATTACAAGAGCTAGAGAGCGAATTGGTAGTAACTTTGCCAAACAAATCCCAAGTCACAGCTCAGCAACCAACAATTCTGATTGATCACCTCAATCGCCGGTGACAAAATTGGAATGCTGAAAAATTAAAGTCTGAAAACCTTTATACAATAGGCGGCTCTCACCTCGACCAACGGCGATAAAACAGATTGTTCCTTATCAGCCGCTGGCAGCAACGTAATTATATGGTATCGCAAATGGTGCAAATTCGCATCCAATAGCACGACTCTCACGGCAAGCTCAAGCTACGACTTAGCTAGTCGCCAAACTTCCAACCCAAACCATTCAATGACTGTCGATCCCTTTCCTCATTTTCCCGAGGAACAAAGCGGGTATAAAGCTGACATAAGATCATATTAGGAATTTTCACACTACACCATGAATTGCTTTTATCATCCAGAGATACCAGCCCTAGGCGTGTGCAAACACTGCTCAAAAGGCGTTTGCGGTCATTGCGCTAACGACAACAGCAATCAAGGCTTAAGTTGCAGCACGGCATGTCAACAGAAGCTAGAACTATCAGTAAATCAGACGAAAATGAGCCCTATTTCGCTGACGATCGCGAGTGGAGTACTAGCATTCGTCGGCTTAAGCGCAGCGCTACAAATCGGCCTTTCAGTAGCTTTCGGCCAAATAATGCTGGTCATCGGAATAGCCGGATTGGTCTTATGCGCCCACCATGTTCGATCTCTATTCGAAGTTAGATCTACATTCAAATCTCGAGCAAGCATACCGAACAATTCAACAAAAGTACTACCAGTGCAAAGTGACGATCTAGAAGAAAAATTCAAAGGTTTAGAAGCAGATCAAAAGAACATGTCCTGAATGTTCGAAATGAAGCCTCCCTGGTCACTCATAATTAGCATACTGTCAGGGGTAACAGCTTGTTCTTGATCTCGCGCCATTTGGCCCCTTCTGTTAAGCTTGAAAATAGGCTAAGGTGAGCGACTGGAAATGGACAAGTTCAACAATGGATTCAGACAATCAATTTGAACTAGATGCGCTCTCCGCCGACGCTGATGCGTTGTCAGCCTTTGGCACGAGAATCGATAAACTTGATGAGCCGCTGATTCTATACCCTGCAAGAAACCGCGCTATTGAAGGATTGCACGATAGGGTTAGGATAACCTTGCCTGTCTTACTGTCACGGTGCAAGTATTTTTGCCACTCTTGAATCAAATATCGCTGCCTGGTAAATTTCTTTGCTGAGAGAAGAGCTTTTAGCTGCAGAGTATTCCGTGCCCTTGCCAAGGCCACGGTTGCACCACAATGACACCAGCAAGCTGTGCGCCATAGTGGCGCTTGCAAGATGAAAGAAGAGAAGAAAGCCCGGCGCTTAGCCCGGGCTTTCTTCTCTTCTTTGAATTTCTGTACTCGCCTAAAAAGGGATAAATGCCTTGGGCCTTCGTGTTTTGTATTCGGGGTCTGGATTGCAGCATTCATCACACATATGCTCTGTTAAGGCATTCTGTGACTGCCAGCTGCTTTGCTCAGCTTCGATTAGCAATTCTTGAAGTCGCTTGTGCGGTATTTCCGACCTATTGGTCAGAGTAAGCGCTCTGGGCAACGTGGCGTGACAAAGATTGCATTCGACCAT